>Ga0315294_10008768_pt1 | contig 11097 bp, 8 predicted proteins | sample YL17G13_40_MG_FD_203626 | JGI IMG/M metagenome (GOLD analysis project Ga0315294, IMG submission 203626) | Sediment microbial communities from Yellowstone Lake, YNP, Wyoming, USA - YL17G13_40 | ecosystem: Environmental > Aquatic > Freshwater > Lake > Sediment | place: USA: Wyoming | collected... | reverse complement strand
GCCGCCGGGTCGAGGCGGAGCGTCGTGGCCGTGGCCACGGACGCATCGCCCCAGGGAGGGATGCGCGCCGGCCCGGACGTCTGACGGGAGAGGAATTGGGCCACGTTTCGGCCGTCGGCGAAGCGGATGCCCAGGTCCGCAAACACGCCCTCCGGGCCAAACCGCAGCGCGACCTCGAACGAGAGCATCTGGTCGATGAAATCGGCGATGCCCAGCATGTACGTCACCATCATGTCGGCATAGGCGACTGCCTCGGGCGTGTAGTACATCTGCCCGCTGGCCGCCCGGAACCACGAGGCGATCTCGGACTCATAGATTCGCTTCAGGCGGTCCACGTTGACGTAAAGCATGGGCCCGGGCCCCTCCGCCCGCGCGCGTGTTTCAGGCAGGAGATTCGGCAGGAGGAAATCGCCTTTCGCGACGTCGTCCATCGTGCGGACGGAACTGGTGACGACGGCGTATCGTCCGACGCGTTTGACGAAGCGCGGCCCAGCCGCTCCCGTCAGGGCATAGAGGTCGGTGCCCATTTCCTCGCCCGCGCCGGCGCCGAGAACGGCCGGCCAATCGGCCACGGGCAGGATGTACAGGGTGTAGCGGTTCCGATAGCGCTTCGGATCGAGAAAGGCGACGGCGGCGGGGGCCTGGGGGTCGAGGCCCTCACGGATGCCGGTGCGGCGGGCCAGGCCGTCGAGCAACGGGTGGTCGCTATGCCCGATATGCCAGCCCGTCCGTTCCGTGAACCGCAGGATGTCCTTCTCCAGAGCGTCCAGTCGCGGCAGGTGGATAAACGCCACCGCATCGTTCGGCACGAGGGCCAGGGCCGGCGAAGTGATTTCGGATTTCGGCCCCTCGACCATGCTCGGGCCGCCCTGAGCGAGGTCGAAGGGCGGATTTCGGATTGTGGAATGAACGGCTTCCTGGGGATTCGTCCCGTTTGCGTCGGGATTCATCCCCAGGTCTGAACGGCGCGCGGGAGGCGGGGTTTCAGCCGCAGGCGCTTCCGCGGCCGGCGCCTCGGCCGCGGGTTCCGGATCGGCCGCAAAACCCAGGGCGGCCCATGTCGCAAGCAACGCCAGTCCGGCCAGCCATACGCGGATTCTCATGAGGCCTCCTCCGCTCGCTACTGTCTTCGACTCGACCGCGCCGCCGACTACTTCTACAACGCTATCCCGGCGCGCCGGGGCACGGTTCGCCGCCCCGCTTGCGGGGCGCTGGCTGTTTGCAGCGCGGGGCAAGCCCCGCGGCGAACCCACGCCCCCGTCATCTTGCCACAGTGCACAAGCGTTTTCATCGTACCTTTTGATCCCTTTGACAGCCGTTCTCTGCCCTTCGACCTCGCTCAGGGCAGCCCGAGCATGGTCGAGAGGCTGCGTTCTCGGCCCCGGCGCGCCGGGGTTGAAGAACACAGCGTAGTAGTACTACCCCAGTTTATAAAGTGCCGCGGCCAAGGTCAATGATGCAAGTGGCAACTGACGAGGTGCTGCGGATCGTCGGCCATGGGCGCCAGCGCGGGAACCTCGACCGGACACCGGTCAAAGGCCCAGGGGCATCGCGGATGGAACGTGCATCCGCTCGGCGGATTCATGGCGCTCGGCACTTCGCCGCGAGGCACGATGCGTTCGCCCGGCGCGTCCGGATGGCCCTTCGGAATCGCCGACATCAGGCATTTCGTGTACGGATGGAGCGGCTTTTGGTAGAGGGTCCGGCTGGGCGACTGCTCGACGATTCGCCCGAGATACATGACGGCGACGTCGTCGGAGATGTGGCTGACGACCGCCAGGTCGTGCGCGATGAAGAGGTACGTCAGCCGGAGTTCCTTCTGAAGCCGTTCCAGCAGGTTCAGGATCTGCGCCTGGATCGAGACGTCCAGCGCGCTGACAGGCTCGTCGCAGACGATGAACTTCGGCTCGAGCGCGAGGGCTCGCGCGATGCCGATCCGCTGGCGCTGGCCTCCCGAAAACTCGTGCGGGTACCGATTGACCAAGGCCGGGTCCAGACCGACTCGCTCCAGCAGGCGGGCGACGCGCTGGTCGCGTTCGCGGCCGCGGGCGATCCCGTGCACCGTAAGCGATTCGCCGACGATCGCGCCGACGGTCATCCGCGGGTTCAGGCTGCCGTACGGGTCCTGGAAGATGATCTGCATGTGGCGTCGGAGTCGGCGGAGTTCCTCGGGCGCGAGGTCGAAAACGTTGCGGCCCTCGAAGGTGACGTTGCCCGAGGTCGCGGGAATCAAGCGAAGGATGGTCCGGCCGGTGGTGGTTTTGCCGCAGCCCGATTCGCCCACGAGGCCGAGCGTCCTGGCGCTGCGGATGGCGAAGGAAACCCCGTCCACGGCGCGAACGTATCCGACCGTCCGGCGCAACAGGCCGCGGCGCACGGGGAAATAGGTCTTCAGGTCGCGGACCTCCAACAGAACGTCGCGGGGTTGGCGATTCGCGTCGGCGATCATGATCGGTAGATGGCCTCCCCTCTCTTCCGCATCCCTTCCAGGCGGTCGCTGTGCCAGCAGGCCGCCAAGTGGCCCGCCTTTTTGAACTGGAGCGGCGGGCGCTCGCTCGGGCACCTCGCGTCGTCGGCGAGGGGGCACCGCGGGTGGAACGGGCAGCCCGGCGGAACGGCGAGCGGGCTCGGCACCGTGCCGGGAATGACGGCGAGCGGCTGGCCGGTCGGCCCGTCGGCCTCGCCCGCCGAGGCGGGCTCCAGGTTGGGCCGGCTCCGGAAGAGGCCGACCGTGTACGGATGGAGCGGCGCGGCGAAAAGTTCCCGCACGTCGGCCCGCTCGACGATTCGGCCGGCATACATGACGGCGACGGAGTCGGCCGTCTCAGCGACGATGCCCAGGTCGTGCGTGATCATGAGCATGCTCATGCCGCTCGCCCCGCGCAGGTCACGCAGGAGGTCCAGAATCTGGGCCTGAATGGTGACGTCGAGTGCGGTGGTCGGCTCGTCGGCGATCAGAAGTTCCGGGCCGCACACCAGCGCCATCGCAATCATCACCCGCTGCCGCATCCCCCCCGACATCTGGTGCGGGTACTCCGAGACGCGCTGCTCGGGATCCGGGATGCCGACCTTGCGGAGCATGGCGACGGCCTTGCGCATGGCCTCGGCGCGGCCGGCCTTTTCGTGGAGCACGACGGCCTCGGCAATCTGGTCGCCGATGGTGAAGACCGGGTTGAGGCTGGTCATGGGTTCCTGGAAGATCATGGCGATGCGGTTGCCGCGAACCGCGCGCATGTCCTCCTCGGAAAGGGTGAGAAGTTCCTTGGAGTCGAGGCGGACGCTGCCGCTCTCGATGCGTCCCGGCGGATCGGGGATGAGGCGCAGGATCGAAAGGGCCGTCACCGTCTTTCCGCAGCCGGACTCGCCGACGAGCGCGAGCGTCCCGCCGCGCGGAACGTCGAAGGAAACCTCCTCGACGGCGTAGGCAACGCCCTCGTCGGTGAAAAAGCGCGTCGTAAGGCCGGAGACGCGGAGGAGGATGTTGTCGACTTCGGTCACGCGCTGCAAGTTCATGCGATGGCTCTTCTCATTCTTAGAGACGGTCTTGCCAATGCTGTGCTCGTGAGAGCCTTGATTTTGGTTGCCACTTCGCGGCGGCACGACTGTATGCGGTCATGCATGTCTGTTCTGCACTCCCAAGCGTTCTCGTGCCAATTACGTTCCTTCTCCTGCTGTTCGCGCAGTTCCGCAACCGCGTCCACAATGCCCTGAAACCGCGTTCTGAACTGGTTGCTGATGATGTACTCGAACAGCCTGTGTGCCTTTCCGCCGCGACCCTCTTGCGAGAGCCGCAGTTGACCTATCTCGAGAATCGCTTCGCGAATGATGCTCGCCAGGGCGATAGCCATCTTGGGCTCTACCACGGGTATGTCGCGTACTACGCAGAGCCCGCGCTGTCTCCTTGGGAGAGCCCTCGTCGCCACCAGCACGTAGGGCGTATCGTACTGCTTCTGGTAGCGTTTGGCACTGGCCACAAACGCATTCTGCCAGTTTGCCACATTCTTGCTTTCATAAACTATCGTTCCTAATTCGCGCTTGCCGTCGGTTACGTGCTGCACAATGTCGGCCCCCTTGGCACCCTTCCTAACACGCTCGATGCGATCTTCAGGGAACTCGGCCCGGAGCCGTGCAAAGAGATCGACTTCCGCTTCGTCGCCGAGTTGCTGACTCCTTGTTGCTTCAAGCCTTCGAGAGAGTTCCTCAGTCTGACGTTGCAGTCTGGCACGGTCCGCCTCGTATCTTGCGTGCTCCCTCTCGCGTTTCGCATCCAGGCTGAGGAGTTTGGCTTCGTATCTCTGTTGCGTTGACCTGGCCGCCATACCCTCCCGACGCTTGGCTTCTATCTCGGTTCTGCGCATCTGCTGCTGCAAACGCGACTGTGCTTTGGCCTCGGCATTTTCCTGGAAATGCTGCAACTCCTTCCGGTGATGGCATGCGGATTGCTCCAGTTCACGCCGCACCAGAAATGACTCCTTTTTCAGGGAAGCCATTTGGTCCCTTACCTGAGCGTTCGCTTGCCGAATGGCCCGGCGGCGACTGGTCTCCTGACGCTTTGCCAGAAGCAAACGGTACTTCTCATCCATCTGATGCCTGAGCCTATCGGCCTCGTGCGCCAACAACGGTGCCGAAAGGTTCTTGAGTCGCCTCTGCAGTTGATTCTCGTCCAACTCTTGGGGCAAAGGCTGTCCACACAACGGGCACTTGCGTATCATGGCTCTCCCCCTACACTCAAGCAATCACCCTAGATCTTCAACCTGGGGTCGATGGCGTCACGGATCGCCTCGCCCAGGAGATTGTACACGAAAACCGTCAGGAAAATAGCCCCGCCTGCCGACGCCCAGACCCACCAGTATTCGAGGTGCTGGCGTCCGTCGTTAAGCATCTCGCCCCAACTGGGGGTCTGGACGAGCCCCAGGAACGCCAACGACGCCTCCAGGAACACGGCGCCGGCGACGCCGAACGTCGCTCCGACGAGGATCGGCGCCATGCCGTTCGGAACGGCGTGGCGAAGGAGCAGCCGCCACGTCGGAATGCCGAGCGCGCGGGCCGCCGTCATGTAATCCTCGGACCGGATGCGTAAAAGTTCCGCGCGCATCAGGCGATAGGCCCACATCCAGCCGGTCAGGCCGATGACGATCACGACGGTCCAGAGGGGCGGCAGCCAGGCGGCGGAAATCACCGTCAGGGCAATGATGATGAGGATAAGCCCGGGGACGCAGATGAATATCTCGGTAATCCGCATCAGCACCAGGTCCGTGCGCCCCCCGAAGTATCCGCTCATGGCCCCGAGCACAACCCCGATGGCCGTGCCGATGCCGACCGCCACGAAGCCGATCGTCATCGCCGTCCGGGCGCCGTAGAGAATCCTCAGCAGCACGTCGTCGCCGAGGCGACCGGTGCCTAGCGGATGCTCCCAGGAGGGAGGTTGCTCCTTGAACTCGAGTTCCCGATATCCGGGATTCTGCGGGTACGCGACCAGGGGGAACCAGGCCGACTCGGCCTGGGCGGCCCGTTCGAGGTAGAAACCGTAGCGCCTCTCGGGGTCGCGCCAGGCGACCAGCGAGATCGCAACGGCCACCCAGATCGCGAGGTGGGCGAGGAAGGCCCACCGCCAGCCGCCCGTGCCGGCGCGATGCGCCCGTCGGCCTCGTCCGCTTTGCGAGATCTCGCCGCAGGCGGACCGGCCGCCGAGGCGGGCCCGTCGGCGGAGCAGGCGAACCGTGATCGGCGCGAGGAGAACGAGGGCGAAACCGAGCATCGCCGCATACTCGCCGTTCGAAAGGTAGCGGAAGATCGGCCAGGACACCCGCCCGTTCTCGACCCAGCGAATGGGCACCTCGCCGGCGATGAACGGGGCCAGAATGGCCACCAGCGCCAGCAGCACGATGACGCCGAGGCTCACCATCGCGCTGGGGCGTTTGCGCAACTGCCCCCAGACAATGGCCCCGTAGGTGCGCGAGGCGCCCGTCGCGCCGGCTTTCGCGGATTCACTCATAGCGAATCCTCGGGTCGGCCCACGCGTAGAGGATGTCGCCGACGACAAGCGAGAGAAGCGTGAGCGCTCCGTACACCAGGGTTCCGAACACGATGACCGAGAGGTCCCGGGCCTGGGCGGCCCCGACCATCAAGAGCCCCATGCCGTGAATGCTGAAGATCGTTTCAACGATCACGCTGCCGCCGATCAGCCCCGGAAGCGTCATGACCATGGTGGTGATCATCGGCAGGAGGCTGTTGCGGAAGGCGTGATGATAGACGACGCGGCCTTCGGGGAGGCCCTTGGCCCGGGCCGTGCGGACGTAGTCGGCCCGAAGGTTTTCCAGGAGGCTGGCGCGGCCGAGTTTCGCCAGGTACGCCAAACCCCCGTACACCATGCAGGCAATGGGCAGCGCGACGTGCCAGAGGAGGTCCTTGACGTACGCGGCCCAGCCCATGGTTTCGGCGGCGGAAGTGTGAAGCCCGGCGACGGGAAACCACTCGAGCCCGAGTCCGCCGCGGCCGAGAAAACCGATAAGCACGGTTCCGGCGAGAATGGTCGGAACGCTGTAGAGGCCCAGCAGGACGATGGTGGAGAACTGGTCGAAGAAGCCGCCGCGCCGCCGGGCGGCCGCGAGGCCGACGGGGATGGCAATGACGAAGATTGCGACTTCCGCAACGAGGTTCAGAGGGATGGTGATGCCAGCGCGTTCCCAGAAAAGGGCGGGCGGGCTCTTCCGGCCGTCGGAGGTCTTGTACTTCATGCTCTCGCCGAAGTCGCCTCGAAGCATGTGGCTCATCCACCGCCCGTACCCGTAGAAAACGTTCACCACCTTCTCCAGGGCGTCGATCTTCTGCGGATCCTTCCCCCAGAGATTATAGTTCTTCAAACCCAGCCTAGCGCGGATGGCGTCGGCCTCGTTGGCGAAGACCCGCGGGTTGATGTCGCCCGCCTGGGCCCGGATCATCGCCTCGACCGGGTCGCCCGGCGCCAGGCGCACGAGCGCATACGTCAGGAGCGTGATCCCGAGCAGCGTCGGGATCACGAGCAGGAACCGCTTCGCGAGGTAGGTCTTCACGGCGCGGCGCCCTCCCCTTTCCCCGAGCCGCGCGGTGCGACCCACCACTCCTGCGTCTCCATGCCGAGGGGGTGGACTTTGGCGCCCGCGATTCGCGTCGAGACCAAACGAAGGCTCTCGCGCGCGATGAAGAACGTGTAAGGCTGCTCCTCGTGCAGCAGGCGCTGGAAGCGGTGGAAGAGGGCGTTGCGGCGGTCCTCGTCGAGTTCGCCGCGCGCCTCGGTAATCAGGCGGTCGGCCTCGGCGTTTCGGAAACTGATGAAATCTTGTCCCCGGTTGGCTATCTGGTCGCTGTGCCAGATCTGATACGGGTCGTCCTCCACCCCGCCGCCGCCCCACGCGAGCGTGATGGCATCGAAGTCGCGCGTGTCGAGTTTGACGACGAAGACGGACCACTCGACGAACGTGGTGCGGACGTCGATGCCGGTTCGGCGAAACTCCTCTTTCAGAACCCGCGCGAGGTCCCGCGTCAGTTGCCCCCCGGCATCGATGCTGAACTCGAATGAGAAACGTTCGCCCTTTTCATTTTCCAGCCAGCCGTCGCCGTCGCGGTCCTTCCAGCCGGCCTCCGCAAGCAAACGGAGCGCTTCGGCCCGGTCGAACGGCCAAGGCTCGATCGCCGAGTCGGATTGAGGCGAAGGCGGGTAGAACGGCCCGGTCGCCACCTGGCCGATGCCGCAATACAGGTGCTTCAGCAGGGCGCGCCGGTCGATGAGGTGGGTCATGGCGAGGCGAACGCGAGGGTCGCTGAAGATCGGGTGCGGTTCCTCGACCGTCCGGTCCTCGCCGTCGGGGCCTTGGACCGTCCGGTACTTCGCGTGGTTCCACGCGATGAACGAGTACCCGTTCGCGGGCGTCATGTAACGGAACATCCGGAACGCCGCGCCACGCTGCGGATGTTTCTCCAACTTGAGCCACCACTCGGGCGTGATGGTCATGTCGTCGAGGTCGCCTGACAGGAACGCCTGGACGGAGGCCTGTTCCTCCAGGATGATGTGGATGACGATGCGGTCGAAGGCGCGCGGCTTGCCCCAGTAATCTTTGTTTCGGACGAGGACGATCTCCTGGCCCGTCGTCCACCGCTCGAACTTGTACGGCCCGGAGCCGATGAACCCCTGCGTCAGGTCGTTGAAGGGCTTGACCTTTCCCGCCTTGTCCTCCGGGTCGGCGGCCACGTTCCGCTCGTAGACGTGTTTCGGAAGGATCGGGAAGAGGTTCCCGCTGCTTTCGAGCGTCTTGAAATACGTCTTTTTCCAGACGAACCGGACGGTATGGTCGTCCACCTTCTCGCACCGCTCGCAGTCCTCGAGGTACGAGGCGATGCTGCGGCAATCAATCTTGGGATTCTTGACCGCTTCATAGGAAAAGAGGACGTCGTCGGCCGTCAGAGGATGCCCGTCCGAAAAGCGGGCCTCGGGCTTAAGGTGAAACGTGATGACCCGTCCGTCGTCGGACGTTTCCCACCGCTCGGCCAGGACGCCCTTCAGTTCCATCGTGTCCAGGTCGCGATTCAGCAGGTACTCGAAGACGTACTCGTTGACGAGCCGCTCGTAGAGGTCCTTGCCCGTGATGGGGTTGAGGTTCTGCGGCTCGGCATTGAAACGGCGGTGCAGCGTGCCTCCCATCTGGTCGGGCGTGAAATCGGGGATGTTTGACGCCGACGCGATCGCGCCGGCGCCCAGCCACGCCGTCAGCGCCGCAACTGCAAGCACGCGCCCCAATTCCGGGTTCCGGTCTCGGCGCGCTCCCCTTCGGGTCGCGGCTAAACGTGGCCCGTTGGCGCTCCTCTTGCACTCCATGTTCCGCATTCCGCGTTCCGCATTCCGCGTTGCCGTTACTCCGGCCAGTCGCCGGTGAAAACTTCCTTGATGGGACCGGCCAGGCGCACCGGTGCGCGGTCCTCAGGCCATTCGGCTTCGAGGTCGCCGCCCGGCACGTGGGCGAGGATCCGCCGGCCCGTCCGACCTACGAGGACGCCCGCGACGCAGACGGCCGACGCGCCCGTCCCGCAGGCCAGCGTCGGGCCGCTCCCACGCTCCCACGTCCGCATCACCACCTCCCCGAGCGACACGACCTCGACGATGTGCACGTTCACGCGCTCGGGGAAGAGTTTGTGGTTCTCAATCTTCGGGCCGACGCTTTCCAGAGGCCAATTCTCGACTTCGTCGACATAGAAGACGGCGTGGGGATTCCCCATGTTGACGCAGGTCATCCAGAGCGTCCGCCCGCCCACCACCAGCGGCACGTCGACGACGCGGTCGCCCTCCAGAAGGACGGGGATCTTCTCGGGGGCCAGGACGGGCCGGCCCATGCTGACGCCGGCCCGGACGACCTTCCCCTGGGCGTCGCGCTCGAGCGCGACCTCGCGCAGGCCCGCCTCGGTCTCCACGCGGACCGTATCGCCGGCCGCCAAGCCGTGGTCGGCGGCGAATTTCGCCACCCCGCGAACCCCGGTGCCGCACATCTCGGCCTCGGAGCCGTCCGCGTTGAAGATGCGCATGCGGACGTCGCCCTCGCCCTGGGGCGGGAGAACGAGGATCAGGCCGTCGGCCCCGACGCCGAAGTGGCGGTCGCTCACGCGGCGAGCCAGTTCCTCCGGCCGGGCTACCGGCGTCTCGATGGCGTTCACATAGATGTAGTCGTTCCCGGCGCCCTGGAGTTTCACGAATCGCATGGGAAGCGTCCTTCCAACCGCCCCAGCAATCCTGGCGGCGAGGGATTATAACAACCACCGACGGCAACGGCAAACGGCAAACGACAAACAACAATGACCAAGGCGCGCGATGTCGTTCGAGCCGCCCGCGGAAGCGGGCGGTCACGTTCCCCGCCCTGACACGTGCCACGGTAGGGAACGTCGCCGCGACCTTACGGTCGCGGCTCGAAAGGCGGGGGGAACGTGCGCGGGAAAGTTGACTTCGCATCACCCGGGCAGTAGACTGGCCCCCTGAGCGGCCGAACACGGCAACACGGGCGGCTTCCCCGCGGGTCAAGGAACTCGGAATTGGCTGACGGCGCGTACATCTTAGACTTGGTGCTGCGTCTGCCCGTGGTCCTCTTCGCCCTGACGATCCACGAATTCATGCACGCGTGGACGGCGTACAAGTGCGGGGACGACACGGCCTACCGGATGGGCCGGGTCACACTGAATCCCCTGCCCCATCTGGACCTGATCGGAACGCTCGCGCTGATGTTCGCGCCCATCGGCTGGGCAAAGCCCGTGCCCATCCAGCCGATGAACTTTCGGCGGCCCCGCCGCGACGACATTCTCGTAAGCGGCGCGGGCATAGCGGCGAACTTCGCGCTCGGCATCGCGTGTGGCCTGGCGCTGCGCTTTGCCGCCGACCCGCTCGCAGGGACCGGCCGTCTCGGCGCCCTTTTCCTCTTCCTCCTCTACATGGGGTGCTTCATCAACTTCGGCTTGGCGGTCTTCAACCTCCTGCCCGTGCCGCCGCTCGATGGTTCGCACATCCTCGGGCACCTGCTGCCCCGGCGCCTGGCGGCCCGCTACGCCCTTTTTCGGCGGAAGGCGGCCATGGCCCTGGTGGGGCTCATCGTGGTAAACTACTTCCTCAGCGACGCACTAGGCTTCAGCCCGCTGGGCTACCCGATCCTCCGCCTCGTGCGCCTCTTCGCAGGAGCCGATTGGGCCTGACGGAACGAAGGGTACAGCGATGGCCGAGACGAAACCGCTTCGGCGGAAACGGATCCTGAGCGGGATGCGGCCGACGGGACGCCTGCACCTGGGGAACCTCGTGGGGGCGCTCTGGAACTGGCGCGACCTCCAGGACGCGTACGACTGTTTCTTCATGATCGCCGACTACCACGCGCTGATGAGCGAGTACGCGAGCCCCGCTCCAATCGCCGACGCTTCACGCGAGGTCATGATTGACTTTCTTTCCTGCGGCCTGGACCCCGAGAAGAGCGTCATCTTCCGCCAGAGCGACCTGCCGGAGCACGCGGAACTCCACCTCATCCTCTCCTGCTACACGCCGATCTCCTGGCTCGAACGCAATCCGACCTATAAGGAGCAGATGGAGCAACTCCA
>Ga0315294_10008766_pt1 | contig 11098 bp, 12 predicted proteins | sample YL17G13_40_MG_FD_203626 | JGI IMG/M metagenome (GOLD analysis project Ga0315294, IMG submission 203626) | Sediment microbial communities from Yellowstone Lake, YNP, Wyoming, USA - YL17G13_40 | ecosystem: Environmental > Aquatic > Freshwater > Lake > Sediment | place: USA: Wyoming | collected... | reverse complement strand
GGACATGAGCAAGAGGCTCATGTCCGCGATGGACAGCGGATTCGTCGCATCATGCCACGACCTCTCGGAAGGCGGCCTTTTCGCATCCTTTGCGGAAATGTGCATTGGCGGCGATTTGGGGGCTGAAATAGACGTCGGGAAGATGATGGGCCTGAGGACGGACGTCAAGCTCTTCTCGGAAAGCAACGGCAGATGGCTTGCCGAAGTCAAGGTCAAGTATGCGGCGAGGTTCGAGCAGGCTGTCGGGGGAATGCGGCTCGGGACCGTACGGACCGCCCGGGATATCAGAATCGTTGACGGGCAGGAAGCCTACACGTTGGGGCTTGGCGAAGTCAGGGACAGGTGGGAGTCCGCGGTCGGGCGGGAGGTGCCGAAGTGAAGGCGTGCGTGATGCTGATTGAGGGCACGAACTGCGAAGACGACGCGGTCCGCGCATTCAACGCCGTGGGCGCTGAGGCTGAGAAGGTGCACCTGAAGCAGCTCATCGGCGACTGTTCAACTTGGAGGGAGAGGAGGCTTTCCGACTACGACGTCCTTTTCATACCCGGCGGATGGAGTGCAGGAGACTACGTCCGCGCGGGCGCCATATTCGCGGCGAGGATTAAGGCAAGGCTCGGGGGGGAGCTTGCGGAATTCGTCGACAAGGGCAAGCCGGTGGTCGGCATATGCAACGGCCTCCAGGTCCTCGTCGAAGCCGGCCTCCTCCCAGGATTCAATGGAATAAGCCGTATCCCGCAGGCTGTGATGGCAATCAACGCAGACGGCAGGTTCCAGTGCAGGCCGTCATACATCAGGCACGAGGCGAGGTGCAAGATAACGCAAGGCCTGGAAGTGGGGAAGGTATTCCAGATTCCGGTGGCGCACGCCGAGGGGAGAATCTCGTTCGGCGCAGGCGACAAGAAGATGCTCAACAAGCTCAGGAAGAACAACCAGATAATATTCACCTACTGCATGCCGGAGGGGGAGTCTGCTTCAGGGAAGTTTCCGTGGAACCCCAACGGCTCGCTCGCAGACATCGCAGGCATATGCAACAGACAAGGCAACGTACTCGGGATGATGCCCCACCCGGAACGGGTCATATACCCGATACAGCAGGCCGACTGGACCCGCAAGGAATACGCGGAAGGGGACGGCCTCGCGTTCTTCAGAAGCGTCGTAGGAAAAATATAATAAATGCGAGCATCTTACCGTTATGTCTCAATCCTTGGCGCCAGGTAGTAGATTACGCGGCCGTCGCCGATGCTGTATTCGACCTTGAGCGGTGCGTCGCTTTTCAGGCTTATCACGACCACGCTCGGTATCTCCGCGGCCTTGAGTATGTTGTTGAGGTATTCGAGCGAGAACATCGACCTTGACGGTGCTTTCACGTTCAGGCTGAGGAGTCTGTCTTCGGGGAACTCTATGTCCACGCTTCCCGTGTCTCCGTCGCTTTTGATGCTGAATCCCTTCTCAAGCCTCAGGGAGACGTGGTTCGAGATGAGTTCGGCGTCCTTGAGGGCGTCCTTTATCATGTTAGGGGTTATCTTCACCTCAGAGGTGAACTCTATCTTCGGCTCCTTCGGCGGGTTGCTGGTCGACTCTATGAGGGCGACGGTGAACTCCCTCCTAGTTTCGCCCCTGAACACCATCTTCAGCCTGCTGTCTATGTACAGGTCGATTTTGTCCTCGGGCTTGGACCGCCTTGTTATCTTGGAAAGCTCGGTGAAGTCCACGCCCAACGTCATGGGCTTTTCGCACTTGAACTTCTCAAACGCCTTCGCAGGCAGCTCAAAATCGACCAAGGCTATCTGGCTCGGGTCCATCGCCCTAAGCTTCAGACCTGATGAGTCAATCTGAAATGTGCCTTCATCAATCAAAGCAGCGATTGCTTCGATGCTGCTCCTCCAGGACTTCGTGTCGTTTATTGTGGCCTCAAACATCGCATCACCAATAATACCAAATACTATTACCAAGAGGTCATTAAAAATGCGTTCAGCCCCCGAACCTAGGCCTGAGGTAATCAGCTCCAAGACCGAGCATGAAGGAGGCCGCCTTCGGTCCCTTCTCCTTGCCGATGAGGACACGGTATATGGCCTCGAAAAGCTTCGGCGGCGGAAGTCCGATGGACCGTGCGCTCTCGTATATGCTCTTGTGGAGGGCCTCGGGTTCGAGGTTCTTCCCGACTTCAGAAAGGACTAGTTTCAGCCCTTTCCTCTGCAGGTCGTCCAATGCCGAATACGCCTTCTCCGACCCCTCCTCGGTCAGGAGCGTGAATTTCAGGTAGTCTGGGCCGTATTTCATGACCCAGTTGCCGGCCAACATGACCCTATTCCTGAGCCTCTCCCCGTCGAAGCCCTTATAACCCATCGCCTCGGCCTTAGGTCCCAACTCCTCCTCGGAGGCGACCTGTTTTAGCACCGCGCAGAGCGTGTATGGCACGTTCATGTACTTTGCGTTTCCGACCTGGGCGAGATTATACATCTCAGCCAAGTCCCTGTCCCCCTCCTGCTTCTTGAAAAAGAGCTTTTCCGCTTCATCGTATTCGTCGACGAGGTTCGGAAGCATCCTCAGGTTGATGTCCCTCTGCTTCACGAGCTTCTTGAACATGAAATACTTCAGCACCTCAGGCTCAGCAATCCGAAGCCAGTCGGAGAGGGTGATGACGTTGCCTTTGGAGCTTGATATCTTGTCCCCGTTCAAGGTGAAGAACTCGTAGACGACCGGGACCGGAGGCTCCCAACCGAAGACATCCTTCGAGATGATGCTTGAAGTCTCGTAGCTTCCGCCGGCAGTCGCATGGTCTTTCCCGAACGGCTCGCACGTGACCTTGAAACGATGCCATTTAGCGGCCCACTCCACACGCCAAGGAAACTTACCCATGCCTTTCAAGGCGTCGGCCCTGCCTTTGTGGCCGCACCCATTCGCCTCGCCGCCGGACACCCCCTTGTCAGAGCATTCGTATGCGATTTCAGTGCCGCTGACGCTTATGACATTTGTCGTAGATATCCTGCCGCATTTTTCGCAAATCTGCGTCCAAGGAACCCAAGTCTGGGGAAGCGGCTCCTCCCTGAACCTGTTCAGTATCCCGACAATCTGCGCCCGCCTGGCGAACGCCGTCTTTATCTCAGAAGAAAACGCGCCGCTTCTGTAAAGCTCGGTCCCGGAGTGGACGGCCGGCTTCACCCCAAACCTTCCCAGGTCTTCAATGAACGGGATTGCGAAATGGTCCACGAAATTCATGTGGCAGCCTCCGGGGTCAGGTATGTCCTCCACCGGAAACCCCAGGTAACCCCCGAGCCCCTCCATACCCGCCGGAACCTTCCTGAAGGGGTCGCTGTCGTCAGAAACCCAGATGAGGCTAGCATCCAAGCCAGCAAGGGATGCGGCCTTCCTGACGCAGTCGCCGCGGATGACGTCCGAGGCGTTCCCAATATGCGGTATCCCGGATATGGAAGTCCCGGTCTCTATGACGTGCCTTCCGCCCCTCTTTTTCAAGGCCTCAACATACTCGGTACTCCAGTGCATGAGAACTAATAGAGAAAAAGGCAATAAAACAGCCGCATATCACACGGTCCTTCGGGAGTCATCCCGTCTGACCACGAAACAATGGTTTGTCATGCTCTGCGGAACGTCCTCTATCGAAAACCCCTTACCAACCCTCCTATTCCTCCAAAACTCCATACAGGCTTTTTTCACGGTATCGGCGTTTCTGTCTGCGGGATGGTTTAGGCCTTCTAGGCTGGCCTCTATATAAGCTATTCCCTTGTCCGCGAGGAGGTCCGCTTCCTTGAGTACGGTCCTGTGGGGTTGTGTTGACTTCTCGGAGACACCGAAGTGGTCAATGACGACGTCATATCCGCCGGCTATAGGTGCTATGTCAAACGTCTCAAACGGGGTCGGAGTCACGTCATTTCCGCTGAAGTTGTTCCTCACAAACGGTTTGACACGGTCGGATATTTTGTCAGTCAAGGCCAAGACGTCTACACATAACCTCCCTACTGCCTGCTCACCGTCCTCACCACCTGCGTAGAGCACATTTTTTACAGCCTTAACAAGATGTGGTATGTCCGTCCCCCTCCCAGGTCCCAAGACCATCACACCGCACCTTCCGCCATTCACAAGCCGTTTTGCAATCTCTTTGATGTGGCTTCCCTCCAGGGTGAATCCGACAAATGGGGTGTCGAGGAATCCGCCGTCCCCGTACATGGGATTAATTAAGTTTCCGTCATAAGGCCAGATATCAGCACTCGCCCCATCAACGATATCCCTTATTTCCGGGTGTAGAAGCCGCCTCTGCCTTTTGATCCGAGCCTCATCCATCCTACGCCTCCCTTTCGACTATGAACCAGTCCTCTTTTCTGTCGGCAGGCCTTGTATGTGTCATCCTGTATCTTCTGTCTTTCCTTTTTTGGGCCCAGAAGCCTTCGCAAAGCTTTTTCACATGGTCTATCTTCCCTTCCGCATCAAGCCCGGCGTATGTGCCGTGGCCGAGGTTTGCTTCGACGTAGGCGACGCCGCCTGGTGCGAGCATATCCGCCTCCTTGGCTATGATGTGGTGGGGGTAATGCGACTTCGCCGCCACGCCGTAGAGGTCCACGACAACATCGTATCTTCCGACGAGGCTCGGGTTCTCGTAGAACTCGAAAGGAACAGGCTTGTCAGCCGAGCTATAATCGTCCCTGACAACGGCGGCGGCTTTCTCTTTGAGTTTCTTGGTCAGGCCGAACACGTCTATCCTCAAGTTATCCAAAGAGCCTTCCGCACCCCGGGCTGTCAGATTCTTCCTGACCTCGTCGACCATCAATGGGATGTCGTCGCCCCGCCCCGGGCCCAGTATCATCGCCTCGCAGCCTCCCTTTTCGAGAAGCCTTTCTGAGATTGCGTCGATATGGTCTGCCGGAATGTTCTGAAACCGAATATGCCTGTCCAAACCCCCTGGTTGGGCATTTTTCGGCGACCCCATCCTCGCCCACAAATCGGAGACCTCCCCGTCAACCCTCAGCCTGACATCACGGGAAAGAAGCTTCCTAAGTCGCTCCTCCCTCGTTTGCACGAAATTCGGCCCCCTCTGCGGCTCTGCTTGCTTGGACATCGTCGTTTATCTATCCGAAGGGCTTGGATATTAACGCTTCACTATTTAGCCTTTCATTCGCTATTCTTTCTGCGGTGTGATGATGCGAACAACCACTGAACATGTGATGACTGATGGGCGACCTGACCGCATAGGGAAAAAATGAAAGAGGAGATTCAACGCGGCATAAACCACCTGCTGGAGACGACCCCGATTAGGCGTGTCTACTGGCACATGGATGAGAAGGTCAAAGACCTCTACTACGGGATACAGCAGGGCGACGACGCAGCCGTCGTCGGCGACATGGTATACAACATGGAAGGCCCCTATCCCCTCAACATCGGGATGAAGACAGGCCTCATACACACCTGCGCCGACATAGTTGCAATGGGGGGTCGGCCGCTTTTCGCGTTCGATGCGATGCAGGTCGATAACCTCGAACAGGCGAAGGAAGTCAGCGAGGAGGTGAAGAAGCAGAGCATGGGATTGGCTGTCCCGATAATCGGCGGCAACACCCAGCTTGAGAACGACCTAAAACCATGCATTTCATTCTTCGTCGTCGGAAAACTCGTGCGCAAGCCGGTCCCGGATGCGGGGGCGCGGGAAGGCGACAAGATTCTCATGGTCGGCCACGTCGTCGAAGGGACGACTGGGGAGCGGGTTCACAGGGTGACGGTGAAGTTCAAGACGATGTACGAGCTCTACGAGGACGGAGTCGAGATACACGCGGTGAAGGACGCAAGCCGCGGCGGCTGGTTCGGAAACCTCGCAGAGATGCTCGTCAAAGCCCAGAAAGGGATTAAGATAACGTCGATTCCATACCCGAGCCCGACAAGGTACATGGGAACATTCCTCGTCGCCGTCCCGGAAAACGCGAGAGACAAAGTCATAGCGGCCGCGGCCAGGAATGGCTGCCCATGCGTCGAAGTCGGGACAGTAACGAAGGCGATGCAGATGAAGGTTGGCGCGGAAACCTGGGTCACAACAGCCCAGATGAAGAAACTTGTCCGCGGACTGCCGTACAAGCGGGCGAAAAGATAGGCAATATATTTTGCCGCCGACGTGATTTGAACACGCGACACCTCGGTCTTCAGCCGAGTGCTCTCCCGGTCTGAGCTACAGCGGCGTATAAAACTGGATTAAGTTGTAGGTTTTGATGCTATATAAGCTATTTTTTTTACGGCGGCACGGGGAGGGTCGTTTTTCCTTGCCTCTATCTCCTGCCAAATTTTGTAGTCGTAATCTTCCCTGTCTATTTCCGAGACCATGCTGGCGTCGATTTCAGTTATGCCCGCCCTCTTGTACGTATTTTTATATTGGCGAAGCTGCCTTTTGTACTCCCCCGGGCTAGCGCGTGTCCTGTCCCTTTCGATGAGGTCTCCCACAACATTCATACCATTGCGCTCTCCGAACTCCCTTAGGGACCTTGCGATGTGCACCCGCCAATTTTCGCCGAGCCTGGCGGAAAGCGTGGTCAGCGGGGATTCCTCGCCGTCGCTCAAGCCCGAGGACCCCTGTATGTTGGAAATATGCAGTTCGATGCGGTCTTGGGCCGCTTTCGCATAAAAGCCGAATGTGGCTATCCTCCTTCTCCCCTCCAGAACAGAATACTGTATCACCGACTCGGGATGGATTTTATTGCTATCAAAGACGACATGGTACGGCATCATCCTTTCCCTGAGGCCGCCCAGGCCGTCTTCGAACCACATATGGTTGGCCTTCAAGGTGGCAAAGACGCTCTTCCTCACTCCCAGAAAATATTCGTGCTCGTTTGGAATCGGACGGACGGCATGGTCTAATCTCGACTCAGCCCTGCCTATGATTGCCAACTCTTCCGGCGTAAAAGACTTGGCCTCGTCATTGGAGGTGGAATATATCAGCCGTTCTGGCGGGTTTTCCTCCAGGGTTCTTAAAATATGCAGCCTATGCCTTCCGAATGTCTCGGATGGCTGTTTTAGTGCTGCGTCAAATTCTGGGGGATGATGGACCCCATGGGGGCCTGTTTTGGCTGCAACTACGTTAACCATCGCGGTTAACTATGGGGATTTCAGGGAATAAGACTATTCATCTGCGACAGCCTTTTTTAAACTATCTTCGCTTTCGTGCCGATTGCCTGGCCTGGGAGGCCTTTTTCGAACCTGGCGACTACGGCGCCGTTGCCGCCGTGGACCCTCGTCACCGTCCCAGTCATCTTGTTGCCTGCGGATGTGGTCCATTCCACGGTCTTTCCGATGAGCTTCTGGGCGTCGGCCTTCGCCTTCGCGCCCTTTGGCTGGAGCACCATCTGATTGTTGGTCTGGGTGTTGCGGCCCCTCCTGTAGTTGACGATGACTGCCTCCATTTTTTTGAAATTCGGATTTAATATAACTGCATTCAGGTATAAAAAGCGCCTTGGTGTGGCCTGGTTTAGGCAAAGGTTTTTCTGAGCGGTCTTAACCGTCCTGGGGGTTCAAGCTCGAAAGTCGCTGACTTCAGAGGCTTCCTCTCTGCCATTTTGGCCTTTGCTAAAGCTGCCTTGGCTTCCACCTGAAGTCTCAGTGATTCTTGGGTAACATGCGGTGATGTAGCGGACGTTCCGTGGTGTTTCCCATGTTTCATGCTATCCTTTGGGAAGTTTTTACTAATAAACCCAGCACTTTGCCTCTGGGGCAGTATGCGGTGTATTCTGCCGTGGTTCAGGTTTTCCGCTGTATCAGTTCGGTGTGGTATTCGCCTGGTTGGCGTCTGACCAGCCGACAAATCCTCAAATGTAGTTGGCAATCTACCTGGCTTTGGTGATTCGGCATAAGCAGGCATTGTTCACCCCCTCGTCAATAGTAATAAGGGACACATAAGGTTTTTAACCGTATCTACATATTAGTTTCCCACATGATTGAGGTTCGTTTTCACGGGCGCGGTGGCCAGGGTGCTGTCACTGCAGCGATGATTCTGTCCGTGGGCGCGTTCAAAGACGGCAAATACACCCAGGCGTTCCCCAAGTTCGGGGTGGAACGCAGGGGCGCGCCGGTGGAGGCGTTCACCAGGATTTCAGACAAGTTCATACGGCGGAAAAGCCAGGTCTACGAGCCGGACTACATCGTCGTCTTGGATTCCACATTGTTCGGCGCAGTCGACATAACATCAGGCCTCAAGAAAGACGGGATGGTCATAGTCAACACCAACAAGAGCCCTGAACAGCTTGGCTTATCGGGTCTGAATGTGAAGACATTGGATGTGAGCAAACTGGCTATCGAGATGTTGGGCCGCGACATAGTGAACACGGCGATGCTCGGGGCGTTCGCAGGGTTCACGGGGCTTGTCAGTCTCGAAGGCCTGTTCAAGGGCGTTGACGAGCATTTCTCAGGAAGCCTTGCCGAGAAGAACAAGAAGCTCCTGGAGCAGGTATACAATCAGGCTAAAGGAAAATGACGGTCGATTTAGGCAGGAAAAAGGTCGGGAAGGTGGAAATCACGACAGGGGCGGTGCTCCCAAGCAACGGCAGCACACAGTCCAACAAAACCGGCGGATGGAGGGCTCTGCGGCCTGTCACAGACCATGGGAAGTGCACGGCCTGTGGCATATGCTGGGTCTACTGCCCTGACGCGTCCCGGTTCAAGGACAAGGACGGCAAATACGATTTCGTCGCCGACTTCTGCAAGGGCTGCGGCATATGCGCCGACGTCTGCCCCGTCAAATGCATAACTATGGTGGTGGAGGAGAAATGAAAGAGGTGATGGAGGCGAGCCATGCGGTAGCCGATGCCGTGAAGGCCATCGAGCCGGACGTCATAGCAGCCTATCCGATAACCCCGCAGACGCATATTGTCGAGAGGATTTCCGAGTTCGTGGCTAACGGGGAAATCAAGTCGGAGTACATAGCGGTGGAATCGGAGTTTTCTGCGATTTCAGCGTGCCTTGGCGCCGTGGCAACAGGCGTCCGGGCCTATACGTCCACTTCCTCTCAGGGGCTTGCCCTCATGCACGAGGTCCTGTTCATAACATCCGGTATGAGGCTTCCGGTTTCGATGACCGTAGTCAACAGGGCCTTGAGCGCCCCAATCAACATATGGAACGACCAGCAGGACAGCATCTCGGAGAGGGACGTAGGCTGGTTGCAGCTGTACGTCGAGACTGCGCAGGAAGCTCATGACATGACGATTATGCAGCACAGAATCAGCGAAGACCGGAGGGTGCTCCTCCCGTCTATGGTCTGCCTTGACGGATTCACGCTGTCGCACGTCTATGAGCCGGTGGACATACTCTCGAAGGGAGAGGTGCAGTCGTTCCTTCCGAAATACAAGCCGGTCCACGCGGTGTTGGACCCGAAGGAGCCTCTCACACAGGGGCCGATAGGCTTCCCCACCCATTACATGGAGTTCAGAAGCGAGCTTGTGAAGGCAATGGAAGGCAGCCTCCCCGTGATTGAGGAGGTGATGGCGGACTTCAGCAGGACGTTCCCGGTGCAAATCAAGGACTCGCGGCCCGAGAAATACTATCACGTCGAAGAGTACCGGATGCAGGATGCCGACGTCGTGCTGGTTGCGATGGGCTCCGTCTGCGGAACCATCAAGGAAGTCATAGACGACCTCCGGAGCAAAGGCATCAAAGCGGGCCTCCTAAAACTTATAACATACAGGCCGTTCCCTGCGAAGCTGCTTGCCCAGAAGCTTGCGCCGTACAAGAAGGTGGCGGTCATAGAAAAGGCGATATCGCCAGGTTCAAGATGCCCGCTTTACACCGAACTAGCCGAGGCATTGTACGATTCGAAGGAGAGGCCGGCGCTCAGAAGCTTCATCGTCGGCTTGGGCGGCAGGGATGTGACATTGGGGCATATCGAGAAGATAATCAACATGACGTTGAAGGGCGAAGGCGCCAAGGAGGAGTGGATGTTCTAATGGCAATACTCGGTTTAGACGAAAAGGAGTATTTCGCCAGGGGCCACAGGGCGTGCGCAGGCTGCGGCGAAGCGTTGGCGTTGAGGCTTATCATGAAGGTCGCGGGGCCGAACACCATAGTCTGCCAGTGCACAGGCTGCATGGAGGTCATATCCACTCCCTATCCCGAGACTGCGTGGGAGGTTCCGTGGCTGCACAGCGCCTTCGAGAACAACAGCGCAATCGCATCAGGCGTTGAGCGGGCGCTGAAGGTCATGGGAAGGGAGGACACGAAAGTTCTCGTGTTCGGAGGCGACGGCGGAACATACGACATCGGCCTCCAGTGCCTTTCAGGTGCGTTTGAGCGGGGCCACAACATCACATACGTCTGCACCGACAACGAAGCCTACATGAACACCGGGATACAACGGAGCAGCGCAACACCATACGGCGCATCAACCACTACATCCCCCTCCGGGAAGGCGAGCATCGGGAAGCACGAGTACAAGAAGGACATGATGCACATACTCGCAGCCCACGGCGCGCCGTACCTTGCGACTGCCGCCGTCGGATACCATGCGGACCTCGTGAGGAAGGTGAAGACGGCGCTTGAGACAAAAGGGCCCACATTCCTTAACGTCTACGTTCCATGCACGCCGGGGTGGAGGATAGAGCCTGAGGCGACGGTGAAAATATCGAAGCTCGGCGTCGAAACCGGGGCGACCCCCCTTTACGAGATAATCGGCGGGAAGCACAAGCTGAACATGCCGGTCGACCCCTCGAAGATGAAGCCTGTCGAGGAATACCTGAAACTGCAGGGCCGCTTCAGGCACCTTTTCAAGCCCGAGCCGAAGACCGAAGACCTGGCGAAAATACAGAAGGATGTCACAGCCAACGTCGAACGCCTCAAGATGATGGCCGAAAAAGGCTGCTGACCCCCCTATTCAGGCTTGTATTCTGTCTTGTACCCTGGGTTCGTGTCTGGCCGCAGCTTGTTCGGGTACTCGATGTCTGTTTTCACGTCGTGTTCCACCTTCTTCAGGAACTTGAACACCTCATACGGGTTTGTTATGTTGGAGAGCCTGTATGGCCTCGCAACCGCTCCGTGTCTTCCGTAGGTGAACGAGCCTGTGGTTGAGATGAGGATGCTGCCTGCGTTTTCCCCGAACATCTTGTCGAAAAGGTTCACATTGACT
>Ga0315294_10008762_pt1 | contig 11099 bp, 10 predicted proteins | sample YL17G13_40_MG_FD_203626 | JGI IMG/M metagenome (GOLD analysis project Ga0315294, IMG submission 203626) | Sediment microbial communities from Yellowstone Lake, YNP, Wyoming, USA - YL17G13_40 | ecosystem: Environmental > Aquatic > Freshwater > Lake > Sediment | place: USA: Wyoming | collected... | reverse complement strand
ACCTTTGTCTGTGCGCCGACACCTTTCCAGAAAGCGGCCATTGCGGCTCTGGATTACGATACGAGCGATTTTGTTGCCGCATATAGAAAGAAGAGAGACATTCTTTATAAGGGTTTGAAAGACAAGTTTGAGCTTGTCAAGCCGAGCGGGGCGTTTTATGCGTTTGTGAAAGCGCCGGGCCGAGAGAACGCAACAGAATTTGTCGAAAAGGCGATTAAAAATAAGGTGCTGGTCATACCAGGCAATGTGTTTAGCGAAAAAGATACGCACTTCAGGATAAGTTACGCGACAAGTGACGATAAGATTCAGCAAGGGACGGAGATTTTGTGCAGCTTGGTCTCGTGATGGGTCGTTTGTGGTTCGTGATTCGTGAATCGTCGTTCGTCGCTCGAAATACGAATGACTGATTTTTAGTTTTCCCTTGACCGGTTGGGTGAAAACGGATAAAAACATCAGAATTTAGCAGGACGTGGTGCACGTATTAGGTGCTCGCTCTTTGTTAGGGTTGCAATTATGGCTGACTTTGTTAAGGAATTGATATGATTAGAGAGATGATTTTAGGCACGGTAGGGGGGCTGGGGCTGTTCTTGTTCGGGATGGTGTTGATGTCGGAGGGTTTGAGAAAGGCAGCGGGACAGAAGCTCAAAAAGATTCTTGAGACAATGACAAAAAGAATCTTTGTTGGATTTCTTGTGGGTGCAGGGGTTACAGCGATAATTCAAGCCAGCGGGGCTACGACAGTAATAGTAATTGGACTTGTTAACGCAGGCCTATTGACACTCAGGCAAGCGATAGGTGTTATTATAGGTTCGAATGTAGGGACAACAGCGACAGCGTGGCTGGTATCAATATCGGGACTGGGCGCACTTGATGTCACGACATACGCGTTGCCGGCGGTGGGCTTAGGATTTCTTCTTTACATCGGCGGCAGAACGCGAAAAATGAAAAGCATCGGGGAGATAATGCTGGGCTTCGGGATACTATTTCTGGGCATCGGTTTTATGAAAGATGCATTTGGGCCATTAGAGAAAAGCCAAAGGGTACAGGAGCTTTTTGTCATTGTTGGCAGTAGGCCGCTGTTAGCCCTTTTGATTGGAATGGGTCTGACAATACTGATTCAAAGCAGCTCGGCGGCTATTGCGATTGTGCAGTTGCTGGCGATGGGCGGGGCATTTGGGACCAACTGGGAGGCAGCACTTAATGTTGCGATACCTTTTGTTCTGGGCAGCAACATAGGGACAACACTAACAGCCCAGCTTGCGGCGCTTCAAGCGAATCGTAACGCCAAGCGTGCGGCCTGGGCACATACGATGTTTAATGTTCTTGGGAGCGTTATCGCCTATCCGTTTGTTATCGCTGGTTGGTATGGTGCACTGGTTGAAATGATTACACCGTGGGAGATTAGGGCCACTACTATTGCAGCTTCCATCGCCATTGCTCACAGCGTTTTTAACATCGCCAACTCCTGTATATTCCTGCCGTTATCGCCGGTGTTAGCCAGGGTGGCGGTCTGGCTTGTGCCGGTAAGGCCCAGCGAGGTAGCAATGCCACCTGTGGTGCTTGAGAAACACCTTCTTGACACACCGGAAATAGCGATAGAGCAGGCGAAGCGTCAAATCGTGCATATGGCGAAAACAGCAAAAAGGGCGTTCAGGCAGTCTATAGATGGGATTATGGAAGATGACAGAAAGAAACTTGACTCGGTCAGAGAGATAGAGGATGTTATCGATTCGCTCCAGTTTGAAATCACATCGTATCTTTCAGCATTGTCGAGCAGACCTCTATCTGATGGGATATCTGTCAGACTGCCGGTGCTTTTACACGCCGTTAACGACCTCGAGCGTATTGGGGACCACGCCATCAATATTATTGAAATCGCTCAACGAAAGGTTGACCAGAAACTTTCCTTTAGCGACCAGGCAATGGCTGAGGCGGAGAAGCTAAGGAAAAGTGCAGACCAGATGTTTGACGATGTCATAGCAGCCCTGGAGAATGGAGACATAAGGGCAGCGAAGGCGGCGCTGGCCATTGAAAGGCAGATAAATAAAGCACAGGTGGACTTTCGCCGCAGCCATGTCCAGCGGATGACCGAAGGGGCCTGCACACCTGAGACAGGGCTGATATTTATCGACTTAGTTGACAATGTCGAGAAGATTGGAGACCACCTGACCAACATCGCACAGGCAGCAGTGGGAGGCCTGCAATGGGCAGAAGTTGAACCGAAGATTTTAGACGGCCTGGACACCAAGGTTGGATTGCCGTCTCCGGAGGAATGATAAGGCCGTAGCCACCGATGGCCGCCAAGGATATGCGCTGGTCGGAAAACTCAAATTAAGATTAATACAAAGTCTGTTATATGAAGAATACACTTCGGATAGTGCTGATGACCCTGCTGTGTTTGTTATTATTCTTTGGCGTGTCCGGCTTGACTGCCGAGCCGAATAATCTGCCCGCCGCTCGCTGGGGCGAAGCCCAGCGCAGCCCAGTAGGGGGGTCAACTACAAAGGCAGCGGTAATTGTCTGTAAAGGGATGATTGACGATGGGCTATTCAGGTCCATCAAGCGCAGAACCAAAACCGCTCTCGATGCGGGAGCAGGATATCTAATCTACGAAATAGGCACATACGGGGGACTTTTAGAGTCGGCTGACGATATATCCAAATACCTGATACTCGAGGTGGGCAAGAAGGCTCGGACGGCGGCATACATAACGAGCGAAGCGATATCAGCCGGTGCAATGATAAGCGTATCCTGCCAGGACATAATAATGCGTGAGAATACGACGATAGGGGACTGCGCTCCAATTGCACTCGGCGCCAAACTCGAAGGTGTGGAGCGGGAGAAAGCCGAAAGTTTTGTCCGCGCGGCTTTTATGCGGGCCGCTGAGGCAAACGGCTACCCGGCGGTGCTGCTAAAGGCAATGGTCAGTATGCAGACAGAAGTTTACAGGGTAAAGAATCTGCAAAGCGGCGGGTATGAGTTTTTTGAAAGCGACCAGCTTCCCACAGACCCTAACAAGTATGAGCTTGACAAAAAAGAGTTAATCGTCAGAAGCGATGAGCTGCTGACGCTGACGGCTTCCAAAGCTTATGAATACGGCGTAGCGAGGGCGCAGGTAAAGGACCTGGCAGGGGCGCTTGACTTTTTGGCTGAGCGTGATGGCATCAGTTTCATCGGCGAGCCAATGGTGCTCAAGACCACTTGGTCAGAAGAAATGGTGCGATGGCTAAATAATCCTGCGGTAATGGCTGTGCTTGTTATGCTTGCATTGCTCGGCGTCTATGTTGAATTTAATACGCCGGGCGTGGGGCTGCCGGGACTGGTGGCGGTTATATGCTTTGCGATTATCATCGGCAGCAAATACTTAGTGGGACTGGCAAACTGGGTAGAGGTGGTGCTGTTCGGCGTGGGGATACTGCTATTGATGGTGGAAATTTTTGTCCTGCCTGGCTTTGGTATCGCCGGCGTTTTAGGGATAATAAGTATATTAGCCGGCGTGTTCGGAATGCTGGTCAGGAACCCGCCGGACAGGCTGCCCTGGCCGCAAAACGCTCTTGACTGGGAAACATTCACAAGTGGAGTGCTGGCACTGTCGCTGGGCCTTGTGGGATTTATTGTTCTGGCGTGGCTGCTGGGAAAATATCTGCCTAAATTGCAGTTTCTCAGCGGTCTTGTACTTGTCCCGACCGCGGTAAAGCAGGGGGGTGAAGCAGAGGTGAGTATGACAACCATACCGGAGAGTAAGGCCAGAGGCGTAAACGTGGGCGATACCGGCGTGGTGGTTTCGACACTGAGGCCTGCGGGAAGGGCAAAGTTCGGCGAGGCGGTAGTAGATGTGATTGCCGAAGCTGCATTCCTTGAAGAAGGAACTAAGGTTAAAATAACCGAGATTTATGGAAACAGAGTTGTGGTCAAGGCGATAGAGGATTTGTCATAGGGAGTAGCTGATGGGCTGGTGGCTGGCTTTTGCAATTTTTCTGTATTTTGCGTGTGCTGCTTTAATATTGGCTGAGGTGTTTGTGCCGAGCGGCGGGCTGTTGGGCATCTGTGCCCTTATCTGCCTGATCGGCGGTGTGGCGATATTCTTTCGGCACAGCGCTGTTGCAGGGTGCGTGGGGGTAGGTGCCGCCATTGTAATGATACCTTCAATTTTAGCTGTCGCTTACAAGATATTCCCCAAGACCAGGTTTGGCAAAAGTGTTACTCTCAGCCCGCCGGAGCGTCAGCAGGGTGACGCCATACCCGATACGCCCGAACTAAAAGGGCTGCTCGGTGCTGTCGGAACCGTACTTACGCCGTTGCGACCGGTTGGAATGTGCGATTTTTCGGGACAAAGAGTTGAATGTGTAGCCGAAAGCGGTTATATTGACAGGGGTAAAAAGGTTAAGGTTATCGACGTAGAAAGCACAAAGGTGACCGTTCGGTTAATAGAAGAGTAGTTATAAGTTCGTTGTTCGTTGTTCGTTGTTCATAGTTCGTTGTTCATTGTTCCCGCCTTCGACGAGTTCGTTGGCGATGAACTATAAACTCATAACAATGAACAAAAAGATGAAAGGACGAAAAGATGCTTAACTCAATAAATACAATCCTTGCCGCAGAAAATCCCATAAAATGGGTCGGGGTGGCGGTTATAGTAATCCTCATATTTGTGGGGCTGGTGCTCTTTTTACTGTTCCTGAAGTTCTTCAGGTTGTGGCTGCAGGCGAAGTTATCGCGAGCAGATGTAAAATTCTCTGAGCTTGTTGGAATGTGGCTGAGAAAGGTCGATACCAGAGTCATAGTCATAAGCAAGATAACCGCTGTCCAGGCGGGTCTGGAACTGACGACGCGGGACCTGGAAAGTCACTATTTGGCAGGGGGCAGGGTCCCAAATGTTGTGCGAGCCTTAATTGCAGCCAACCGGGCAAATATTGAGTTGACACTGAAGACGGCCACCGCAATTGACCTGGCGGGTCGCGACATCCTCGATGCGGTCCAGACGAGCGTCAATCCGAAGGTGATTGATTGTCCTGACCCAAAGAAAGGCAAGCAAACCGTGGACGCGGTTGCACAGGACGGCATTCAGTTACAGGCGAAGGCGCGTGTAACGGTGCGTGCCAATATCCAACGGCTGGTAGGAGGTGCGACTGAAGAGACGATTATAGCCCGTGTGGGCGAAGGGATTGTCACGACTATCGGCAGTGCGATAACATACAAGCAGGTGCTGGAAAGCCCGGATAGCATATCTAAAGCTGTTCTGCAAAAGGGGCTGGATGCGGGGACGGCTTTTGAGATTTTGTCCATCGATATTGCGGATGTGGACGTCGGCGAGAACGTCGGCGCCAAGCTGCAGGCCGACCAGGCCGAAGCAGATATGCGAAAGGCAAAGGCGGAGGCGGAAAAACGCAGGGCAATGGCGGTGGCGCGGGAGCAGGAAATGCGGGCGCTGGTTGTAGAAAATGAATCGAAGATACCGCTGGCGATGGCTGAGGCCTTCAAAAAAGGCAATCTCGGCATAATGGACTATTACCGAATGAAAAACATTATGGCCGATACTTCGATGCGGGAGTCCATCGCACAGCCAAAGAAGAAAGAGTAAATGAGTTCATAGTTCGTAGTTCATTGTTTTGTTGTCGATGAACAATGAACAAATAACAATGAACAATAGAAAGAAATAATGACTGACTTTGTGACACAAATAGTCTGTGGTGCTCGATGGCTGGATATCGAGGATAGCGGCTGGGCGCAAATACTGGTGTTCATTATTATGGCAGTTATCTATGCGCTCGGCAGCATCGTTAAAGCCAAGAGGGGTAAGACCGAAGGGCAAGAAGAATCTGCCTTTGGTGGACTGCGAAAGACCAGGCAGAGGGCACCAACAGCAGAGGGGGTGAGCAAACAGCGGATTATGGAAGGGCAACCCCGTGTTGCACCCGCCTTGGGCGGGCCACGTCCTCAGCATCAGGTGACGGCTCGTCCCACTGCTGGATGGACAGAGGTTGTCAGCCAGATACTTGAAGCTGTAACCGGGCAAGCCAGGCCCGTCCCTGCCAGGTCGCCGGCAGTTCCTGGTGTTCAGGTTAGCCCGCCTTCGGTGGCCCAGGCCGAGTTAAAAGCACAGCCATCGCAGGTTACAGTTAGCGAGCCGGAAGATAAACATGCTCCAGTGCCTGCTCTCGCACAGGTCAGCATGCCAGAGAACCTTTATGAGATTCTGGCTGATTATGCCGACCCTGAGAAAGTGTGGAAGGTCATTTTGCATTACGAAATTTTAGGCAAACCGTTATCGCTGCGCCAGCCGCCTGATAGCATCATAGTACCTTGAAATTTTCCTCGCAACGGTCACAAACATGTCCCATAGTTTCCTATCACTTGTGATTTGAGGGGTTGTCATTCCGCACCTTGATGCGGCAAGCCAAACTGTTTCAAAGAGCCGAAAGTAATTCTCAACGTCCCATAATATATGTTATGTTTCATTCGGCTTTGTTTTAGGCGAAATGTCTGGTTTTTGCGGTTTTGGGGTTCTGGCGTGGTTTTTGAGGGGTTATTGCGAAAACGGCTGGTCGGTCTCGATTGCATGTTTGGCTGTTTCAGAGAGACTATCCCACATAGCGGTTACGCGGTCCAGCAGGCCTAAATTTTGCAGAACCAGCGAAATGTTCACTGTGGCACCTGCGTGAGTGAAGTTATTTTGCATATAGCGCTCGAGATTGATGAGCGAGGATGCGAACTTTAGCTTGTCGCAATACAGTAGAGCTATCTTGTAATGGAGTTCGAGGGTATCTTTTTCAAGGCAATCGGGACCCGCTATCTGTTTTAGAGCTGTGAGCGTTTGGTCTATTTCGAATAAACATATAGCAAGCTTGCTGCGGGCACGATGATACGCGGGATTTATCTGTATCGCGGCTTGAAATGACTTAATGGCATCGGCGATTTTTCCTATGCTCAGTAGAAGGATGCCCAGTCTGTAATGCAGGTCCGGGTTCTGCGGCTGGTGGGCGAGTTGCTGCTTATGAGCTACAATCACCGCCTCATTCAGGTCCGGCGACTCGATCAGGTCAGCCTCAAACGGCAAATCCTCGCCAAGCCCGAGCCTGAATTGCAAGGCAGCCGTCTCGGCAAACAATAGAGAGCTATTTGGCTGAATTGCGGCGGCCAGAGATAGCGTTCCTAATGCATCTAATACGTTGCCGGCTAATTTTTGGGCAATTGCCAGACCGATATACGCATCGACTATTTTGTCGTTGATCTCAACAGCTTTGTTAAACTGCTCCGCGGCAAGACGGTGCTCATTTAGCTGCAGGTATTGTGTTCCGAGCTTAATAGTTGCCTCGAGAAAGTCTGGGCAGAGGCGAATCGCTTCCTGGTATTGTGCGACGGCTTGGTCGGCGGCACCGAGCATACTAAGGACATCAGCACGTTTCATAAATAGGTCAGCCCTATCGGGCTGCTGGTCGGATAAATCTTCCAGCCGGTCCAGTGCCTCGTAAAGGTGGCCATCGCGGATGAGCTGGTCGATGTCATCATCCTGGGTGTGGAAATTATCCGGATGTATCAAAATCGCCGTGTGAAATGCTTCGACGGCTTCTTTATATCTGCCGGTGGCAATATACAAATGGCCAAGCGTTACAAGGGTCGAAATATCGTCAGGATACTGGTTTTTCAATAGTTCGTACTGCTGAATGGTTTTCTCCAGTTGCCGGTTTTTGAAATAAATGGCAGCCAATCGCTGGGCAGGAAGCTGCAGGTAGTTTTTGAATTTCAGACAATCCTGGTAGAATTCGACTGCCTGGGACTCTTTGCCGAGCCGTTCATAGCAATGGCCAAGAGCATAAAGGGCGAGGGTATTGGTTGGCTGGCGGAGATAAACAGAGTTTAGCTCCTCGATTGCCTCGTGCAGTTGGTTATTATGTAGGGACAGTGCTGCTGCAGCCAGGCGGCCGTGCGTGCAGGAAGGATTTTCAAAAAGGTAAAGTCTTAGCTGCTGCTGGGCTGCATCGGGTTTGGCGTCACGGGCCAGCTCAATGACTTTATCAAGCTCGTGATATTGGGGATAGTCACGGTCGGCTTCCGTCCGCCGCTGGCTGACATCCAACCAGTTCCATATCAAATCGGCGGTGTCAATTGTTATCGCCCTGCCGAAAATTTCCAGTAATCTACTCATACACCCCCTCGCGTCCGAATTTACGATTTACGATTGGCAGATGCAAATCGGAAAGTGCCGCTTAGTTTCTAATCTGCTCGGCCAGACATATAGCGTTCTCCACTAATGGTATCGACAATATGTCAAGGGATGTTAATTGCTGTTTCTGGGGATTAGTCGTCGGGGTGCTGGTCTTATGTGGTGTACATGGGGACTGTGTGTAGTGTAGGGGTTATTGCGCCTCTAAAGGCAGATTATCGGCCGTTACCCCCCTGCTGCAAATACAAAACAAGTTATCAAAAGGCTCTGTCGGTAAATATAAATTCTGCGGGAAGGGCAGGTGTAAAGTTCCTGTTTATAGCCTTCACCCCCCTGCTCTGCCAAGACGAGGGTTCTACTCCGAGTCCGGTTTAGCCATTTGCGTTTGCTTTTCTATCTCACTGAGATAAGCCAATGTGCGTTCGAGCTTGTCGCTTAGGTGCTTTAATTTGAGCATCGTTTTAACTCGCGTCAATAGTTCAAGCTTGTTGACCGGCTTACTTAGAAAATCGTCCGTGCCTGAGTCGATGCCGCGTTCGATGTCTCTGAACTCATTGAGGGCGGTTACCATTATCACGGGGATGTCACTGGTTTTGGGGTCGTTTTTTATTCTCTTGCAGACCTCAAATCCGCTCATTTTAGGCATCATCACATCGAGCAAAATCAAATCGGGCGGTTCTTTTTTTATAATCTCCAGAGCTTCCAGACCATCGTGTGCGGGGATGGTCTGACAGTCAATATCCTCAAGGTACACCTGCAGCAGCTCAAGATTCTGCAGATTGTCGTCGACGACCAGCACGATAGGCGTTTTTTCCTGCTCTTTTTGTAGCTTTGCCTGCTTCATAGGGAATTTGCTCCTACGCTGTTTTTACATTATTTTCCGAGGGCTTTCAAAATGGCGGTGCAAAAGGCCGGTAAGTCGTCGGGCTTACGTGATGTAATCAGGTTGCCGTCCACGACACATTCGGCATCTATATACTCGGCTCCGGCGTTTTTAATATCGTCTTTAATTGCCATAAAACAGGTTGCCTTTTTACCTTTGAAAATTTGGGTGCTGCACAATAGCCACCCGCCGTGACATATTGCGGCTATGATTTTGCCTGCTTTTACCATATCGTTTGCGAACTTTATGACATCAGGGCTTCTACGCATAAAATCAGGCGCAAAACCGCCCGGCACAACCATACAGTCATAGTCACCGGCATTAGCGTTCTTAGCTGCGTTCTCCGAGACGCAGGGATAACCTTCCTTTGAATGATATTCCTTTTTCGCCTCTGCGGCAACCAAATTAACCTGCAAGCCCGCTTCTTTTAGCCGATAATAAGGAAACCAGACCTCCAGAACCTGATACATTTCGTCAACCATAATAGCCACTTTTTTCACTGCCATTTTTTACTACTCCTTATCACGTCACCTTCCGGGAGCTACATTGCTGTAAGTTTCGATAAACTGACGGATTTGCGGCCTGATGTAGAGCTTTTCAACATCTACCACTTTGGCGACCGCTGCTGCACAAAGCGCTGCAACTTCGGCTGAGGGGGCCTGGGTATCTACAAAGAAAATATGCTTGCCTTTTACGGTGCAAAGTCCCCCACCGCTTCCGCCGAGCGGCTCATTGCGGATTGCAACGCCATTTCCTTCCAACAATGCTAAAAGTTCTTCTAAAATTCTCTGCTGGTCCATTTTCCGTATCCCGGCTCGCCGGAATCGTGGTTCAAGAAAAAGCACGCCAAAAGTCGATAAAGTACTTGTAAGCCAAAGCTTGCATTAGATGACGGCTCATAGTTAGGAACTGAATTCTATAACAGGAGCAAACAATTGACAAGTACTATCGAAAAACGCATTTCGCTGCACAAATCTTTGGCAGACCAGCGAGAGGAAAATAATGCCTTAAAGTCTCAGGTTGCACAGATGCAGGTGCTTGCTAACATAGGGATTATCAGCTATATGATAGCCCACGAAATCAATAATCTGCTCACGCCGCTGAAAAGCTATGCGAGTCTTGCTCTTGGTAACCCTGAGGATAAAGCACTGGCCGAAAAGGCACTTCAAAAGGCGGTGCAAAATTGTGAGCGTGCCTCGGAAATAATGGCAAGTATGCTCGCGATGGCAAATGGTAAGATGGAGGAAAAAAAGAATGCGAGGCTGGTTACTTTGGTTGAAGAGGTTTTTACGTGCTTCTGCAGGGATTTTAGAAAGGATGGAATAGTCGTAAATATCCAGGTTCCTGAAGATTTGACGGTCCGGGCTGTGCCGGTTCAAATCCGGCAGGTTTTAATGAATTTGGTCCTCAATGCCCGTGATGCGATGCTGCCGCGGGGCGGTGTTCTAAACATCAAAGCCGAGGAGAAGGCCGACACGGTTGAGATAGAAGTTGCCGACACCGGCGAAGGGATAGAGCCGGAAAATCTAAAAAATATTTTTGAATCGTTTTTCACCACTAAGGTCGGTAAAAACTTGCTATCCGAACGTTCGGGCGCCGGGTTTGGGCTGGCCTTTTGCAAAAAAATAATAGACGGGCACGGAGGCTGCATCAGCGTCGAATCAAAAGTCGGTGAGGGAAGCACGTTCAAGATAATTTTGCCCAAACAGCAATAACGATGGGGGATAAGGATAGCCAGGACGTCAAGTGTCAGCGAGAAATGCCAAAATAATTGTCGCTTTAGCAATCACGGTCCTTTCGCTTATGATGCTGGCAAATAGTATGACCAAGCCTCTCGGCCGCGATGAACAAATGTACTGCACCGGCGGTGTGCTGATGGCTGAGGGCAAGACGATTTACAGGGATTTTTCATACCCCGCCCAGATGCCTTACCACCCGTTGCTTTACGCGGCTTTGTTCAAGATACTAAACACAACACACTATTTACTTGTGGGCAGAATCGTCTCTACTTTTTGTGATATCGTTGTGCTGGTGTGCATTGTGGGGATATATCGG
>Ga0315294_10008759_pt1 | contig 11101 bp, 5 predicted proteins | sample YL17G13_40_MG_FD_203626 | JGI IMG/M metagenome (GOLD analysis project Ga0315294, IMG submission 203626) | Sediment microbial communities from Yellowstone Lake, YNP, Wyoming, USA - YL17G13_40 | ecosystem: Environmental > Aquatic > Freshwater > Lake > Sediment | place: USA: Wyoming | collected... | reverse complement strand
GGTGCTGTCACCGAACCGGAGATCGATAAGGCCGAAGAGATTTTAAAGAACAACGATAGAAAAGTCGGAGAGGTTCGTACGGCACTTGATAATGCGAGCACGATCCTGCGGGATGTTATGAGAACGAACGACCGCGATGCGATTTCCAGGGCACAGGCAGGCGTGGAGCGCGCAGAGGAAAAGCTCTATAAAGCGGAGAATAAGAACGAGCGTCTTCAGTCTCTTGGCATTCATGCTGTATTAAAGGAAGCCCAACAGGCGTTGAAGGTTTCAGTAGCCGCGATAGCCAGGAGTGAGGTAAAGGCAGGAAAGGTCGCGGCAGCTATCGATGTCTTAGAAGAATTCAGGGGTACTATAGGCGTCACGGGTATCGTTGATAATCTGATCACGATCGCTCATGAAACAAAAAAGCCCGCTAGCAAGATTGCCCTGCTCACGAAGGCCGCTGAAATGGCCACGAAGGCATTCGATGCGGTCCATGATCTTGCCGGCCTTACCGTGCCGGATCTCAACAGAATAAAAGGGCTGATGTCGGTTCTTGCAGACAATAAAACCGCATTCCTGGCAAAAGAGCTCAAGCTTACGGCAGAGAAAGACGCTTCTTATGTAGACATAATACGAAAGATGGCACAGGCGGTCATGTTGAACGACCTTATCTCTGAATCTGCTGTAGAGAAAGCGCAGAAGAAATTTGTGGCGGCAAAGACGAATGTAGGTACTGCTCAGGCGCGTCTATCAGAAGCCAGAGAGATTTTCAGCAAAGCAGCAGGCACGGATAGTCGGATAGGGGGCATGAACATCCTAACTGCTCAGAGTAGGATTGATAGGCGCCAGCGTATCCTCGACGTGAGAGAAGCTCAACATGGCCTTTTAACAACTGCCCAGGCAACCATAGAGAGCATTACTTTACTGGTTGCGCAATATGATCTAAAGACAAGCAAGGAGTCAACGAAAGATGTTGAAAATATAGTGGATAATATAGCAGGTCTTAGGGTGGTACTCGGCGGTGGAAAGATAGTGAATATGATAACGAAGCTTGCGAGCGAAAATAAAGATAAAGTAGTGAAAAAGGGTTTTGTCAATAAGGCCATTGAGGTCGTAACAGATATTCTTAATAAAGGGATACATTATAAGACTACGTTACCCGAACTTCTCAGGGTGCATACATTAATATCCGTCATCGACAATAATCATCTTATCGTTTTGGCGAAAGAGTTGAGGCTTTCTACCGATCCTCTGGAGCACGCCTTGAGGTTACGCGGCGAGCTTACAGAATTAAAGATAGATGGGGCCGCAGAAGCGGTGACGCGACAAAGGGGTGACCTGCGCGAAGCCGAGGCCGTGCTCAGGGGCGCGTTGCAACGGAAGGAAGATACCGAGCAAGCAAGGGCCGCTATTGCACGCGTCGAGCGAGGCATTGCAGCGGCAAGCGCAAGGCTTGACGTGCTGAGAAGCGCGCAGGCCGCAGCGATCTCCGGCATAACCGAATCGAAGCAGCCTCTTGCGGCAAAGATGGATCAGCTGAAAAATCTGGCCGATGTCGGCGTGATAAGCCAGCTGAGACGTACGGCTATCATCATAGATATGGCTCAATCTGTCTCTAAAGAAGAGGAGAAGAAAGCAGTTATCGCCGAGGTTATAAAACAGATCAGCTTTGTTGATGCTGGTACGATGAATCACGCAGAGGTCGCGCGTGTTATTATGAGGTCAGGCGAAGCAGCCCTCTCTTTAGGCAGCAAGGGTATTTTCAACTCTATCAGGATAGTAGCGAAAAACGTGAATGAATACGTAACCCGCGAACTGGCATCCGTTGAAGCGCAGATTGCAGCGTGCGAAGCGAAGTTGAAAGCAGAATCCATTGACGCTTCGGAAAAAGAAAGATTATTCGAAGAGGTTACAGGTTTAAGGAATATGAAAGCAGAGCTTCGCGGCTTGACCACTGCGGTCGTCGGGGCATTGAAGTCTGAGGCCACGCTCATCTCCAGGGCAGGCAAAACCGCTACCAACACGGCTGCCATAGCTGCATTTACAGAATACGCAGGATATGGTAATACCGCCGATATATTAGTGTCCATTGCCAGGATGCAGACCAAGAAACAGCCCAGGGTAGCGTATCTCACTAAGGCGCTGGAAGTGTTGAGCGATGGTATCAGCAATAAAGATGTCCTGAATAATGAGAAAGAAATTCTTAAATACAAATTTATCGCGTTCTATGTCGAAAGAGAGAGCCTGAATAGGGCCATCGAAAGACTTGAAAAGGGAGGCATGTTAGATTTCGAAATCAAGACGTTAACGACACTCCTTGGCAATGATATCACGGCTACCTTGCTCTACAGGGTTTCCTATACAAAAGAAAGAGAGCTTGCAGTTACGCTCAATGAAAAAGTAGCGAAGCTGAAAGTGTCAGCTCCGATCGTTGAAGCCGCTGCGCATGCACAGCAGGCGGCTCCCGCCGCATCCAGTATAGTTTATATGCACGGCGGCTTACCGAACCCGATTATAGCCCTGGCTCACACGCTGACGAAAAAGCCCTATGCCGCGTACTACGGCTCAGACAGGCCTATGCGCACTGCCTGGAACGACATCAGGGCCGCCATTGCGAGGTTCGCGGAAAAGATAAGACCCGCAACGAAGCCCGAAGCGCCGGGAAAGGAAAAGGCTGTCAGGGAAAGCATAGAAGACATAAGAGACTTCATACCGACTATGAATCGGCCATTGATGGATAAGCCATTGGGAATGGGATTGGCGAGGTCGGCGCTCGCGACGTACCCGAGCGCAATACCGAGCAGCAAGTTCGTCGCGACGTTACAGGAGAAATTCTTCAAGCTCGCCAAGATGCCGATCGAAGAGAATATAGGAGACGCGGCAGAGATATTGGGCGCGCGGTACGATGACGTATTGGGAGCGAACGAAATGGTCACCCTGCGGTTCTATAAGGGTGGCGAGATGAAGTCGATAACGATCACGGGTAAAGATGGCGTGCGGGCGATCGATATGCGGGAGGTGCAAGATCAATTACCGGCAAGGATCCTAAGCCGGTACCAGGAGACAGGCCTGCCGATCGAAACCGGTATCACGATCATGAAAGACGCCGACGGAAAGATAGTGAAGAAGCGTAACCATGCTGCCGAAGTCGTCTTCGATGAGGACGGAAAGGCCATCGCCACGAACTCCACGAGAGAGTTCTCCTCTGACGAGGAGAGGATCCTCGATCTCCACTCGCATCCTGCACGGTTGTGGCAGGGTACGCTGGAAGGATCTATCGATATCAGAGAGTTTGCCGGCGACGCCCTTGCGGCACAATCCAAGCACGAGGTCGAAAAACAGCCTGACGCAGAGAAGCAATTTGTCCCTGAAGTGATCATCCAGAAGTTCTACGACCAGGAAGGCGGCCCGGTCACAAGGATCATGGTCATGAAGTTGGCGCGCAACCTGGACGGTACCTTTACGCTCTATGCTGTAGGCGAGACCGGGGAAGAAGATAGATCTATCGGCACGCTGCGTATCGATGAGAACCTTGTCATGAGGAGCGGCGTCACCGAGATCGGCACCGTGAAGACCAGAGTCGTTTCAGCAGTCGTAGAAGGAGCACTTACAAGCTACGAGATCGCCGAAATTGAACCGGGCGTCTTTAACATGAGGATGCTCGCTCCGACCGAAGGCATTGAACATATGGCGCGCGACTTCGTCCAGAGGGTTGCGGTAAAAGGCACTCAGGAATTGCGGCGATATATGGATATGTTCAGGCAGATCGGCGCAGGCACTGATACATCGGCTGCTGCAGCGGTTCAGCGGGCTCTCGCTTCTCTTAGAGATACCATGGGATATCTGCAGGGCCACGGTCTCGTCATCGATGCGAGAGGAGAAGACTCTTATGATATCAATGCAATGGTCAAGGAACTGGGAAGTGTATCAAAGGATGTCAACGTAGTACGCCACTTTGTACTGGTGGATAAGAAGGAGAAGGAAGAAGTGGTGCGTCAGATCGGCGCGATACCCATCATTGTTTCCAAGGATGATCCTAAAGTGCTTGAGAAGATCGAGGCAGTAACGCGAGGGTTCGATCTTAAGAATAGCAATATCTCAGTAGCACTGACAGAAGCCGAAGCTGGTATTGTCGCAACGCACTATAGGATTTCCTCTGACGAAAAGTCGAGATTCAACTTCCTGATCGCCGATACTGGCACGAAGTCAGAACGCAACGATCAGTATATACCTGCGGCCGCGCTCTTTGTCCTCTTAGCGAAACTCGCATCCCAGAACCAGACGACGACCATTACGATAAGCTGCAGCAAAGAGACGATCGATCAGATAAGGGGTGCACTGAGCACTCTGCACCTCATCGCAATAAGGTGGCGCGACATCGGCAAGGTCTTCACCGAATTCCTTACCTCCTTCATGGCTTCCGCCATCGCCGCGTAAGCATGTTAGGAGTGCAAAAATTACGTTATTGTCAGGACATGAGATCAAAAGATGTGGTATATTTTATATAGAAGCATGTGATGGGAGAGCAGAATTATTCTGGTTGCGATGTACGGCCGGATATTTTTTTAGCCACATTGTAAAAATATTTACTAAGGTGGCGTTATGATAAGGCTAGGAGTGTCTCTACTCATATGTGGTATGTCATGTGCGGTATTCGTGCCGCACAGTTTCGCCGACGACGTCGGTATCGCAAGTTACTACTCCTACGAATGCGCATCCATGCCGATGGCAAACGGCAATGATTTCGATCCGGAGAAGAGGACATGTGCCAGTTGGTTTTACGACCTGGGCACAGTGCTTGCAGTCAAGTGCCTTGATACAGGGCGGACGACAGAGGTTACCGTAACCGATCGAGGGCCCCATGAAAGGCTCGTAAGAAAAGGCAGAATTATCGATCTCTCAAAGAGGGCATTCGAAGACCTCTGCAACCTCGACAAGGGGTTGACGAAAGTAATAGTAAGCCAAGTAAACTAAATGTGCTGGTGGCATTGACAAGTGGCAATTAGTCAGGTATACTTTTGAAAAGTTAGTTACTAACTCACATTTTTCATTGCTCAACAAGGAGTTAGGATAATGCAAGCAAAGAGAGAAAAACTATTTACCTATCGGGCATTAAGCGATAAAGAGAAGAAGAATCTCCTTATCTTTGACCTCCTTAGAAAAAATAAGACGATGTCGCGGACCGATATCTCTAAGGCCACAGATATCAATATTGTCTCAATATCAAATTATATTAAAAGCTATATCGAGAAAGGATATATCGAAGAAAAAGGTGTCGATGTGTCGAGCGGCGGCAGGAGGCCCGAGCTTGTCGAGCTCCGTGCGCAGGAAAACTATATCGTGGGTATCGAGGTCGGCGCCGCATGCATACGAGTTGTTGTCGCTGACCTTGCGGTGAAGGTTATCGCGAAGGAGACCGGGCCGCGGCCGAAAGGTGCCGACAAAGAGGTCGCCGCAGCGGCAGCCGCCCTCGCCCGCACGGCGATCGAAAAGTCCCGTGTCGACAAGACAAAGATCAAGATGATAGGTGTCGGGACGTCCGACAGCGCGCTTCTCGAAGTCGCCGGCGAGATCGACCGTGAGATGGGTATCGAGACGTACGCGGCGAGCGACGCAGCGTGCGCGGCGTTCGCGGAGAAGCGGCTCAATCCTCTCGCCGACGTCGATGATCTCCTCTATATGCATTCGGATATCGGCTGCGGTATCGTGATCAAAGGCGATATCTATTTTGGCTCGGGCGGCGAGGCGGGCGGAATGATGATCGCCGCGTCGGAGAACGGCAAGGCATACGAGCACGTCTTTGCCAAAGAGTCGCAGTACCTCCGGTCGTGGGGCCACGACATGGGGATCATCTGCTTTGCGCGGAAAGAGATCGAGCGCGGTATCGGTACCAAGATGGTGGCGCTTGCAAAGGGCGACCTGAATAACCTGACCAAGGATGTTGTCATAGAAGCGGCGCGGCAGAACGACGAAGTCGCCTTCGATATCATTAAAGGTGCGGCGATGAACCTCGGCGTGCGGATCGCATATCTGGTGAATCTCTTCAATCCGGAGGCGGTTGTCGTCGGCGGCGGCATCGAAAAGGCGGGTGACATGGTGCTCGAGCCGATTGTGAAGGTCGTGAAGAAGCTCGCGCAGAGCGGACCGGCGAATATCGTGAAGATCATTCCGAGCTCCCTGGGCGATGACGTGGTGAGCCTGGGAGCCGTTTCGTTAGCGATACGGGAGATGTTTCTTAGGGCATAGAAAAAAGGAGAGGTGATATGGCAGACGAAAGGTCGTGCAGTATTTGCGGTAAGCCGTTCCTTCCCAATAAATACCGCCCCAACCAGACGGTGTGTTCCTCCCTCGAATGTCAATATCAGCGGCAGCTCAACAATATGCAAACCTGGAGAAAGAGCAATCCCAACTACTTCAGGTACAAGGAGAGCCAGGATTCTTCTTGGAAAGAGACCTGCCGGCAGAGATCTCTTGAGTGGAGAAAGCGGCATATGGAGTACCTGAAGCTCTACCGGGAAGAGCACCGCGACCGTCACCGTAACTATATGAAAGAGTATATGAGAGAATACCGCCGTAAGAGGAAGATGGGCGAAGAGCAGGGAAGCGGAAGCGGCCAATAGCGCTCTCATATATGCATAAGATTCTCTCCCGCATCCCTGGATCACCTCCCCCATGCGCTCTCTTGGCGCTCGGCGCCATTCTTATCGGCACCATATGCGGGAGTGTATTTGCGGCAGATGAAAAGGCTGCCGGCTCAAACGTTGCACAAGGCCCGCGGCAGAACTTTTCTCCGAAGAAGAAGGCCCGGCCCCCGGCAGAGGCGCCTCCTGTCGTTACGAGGAAAAACAAAGTATCAGCGTCCCAATCGAAAAAAGAGATTGCTTCGCCTCTCGCTCCGCTCGAGGCTCGCAATGACGATACGACGCGGACGCAGAATTTTACTCCAAGGAAGAAAGAGGCTCGCGCAGTGCCCGTAAAACAGGCACCGCCACCGGCTCCGGAGATACAGAAGACAAAAGAGCTTGTTGAAGAGAAGGAGAAGAAAAAAGAGAAGGAAGAGGTAAGGCCCACTCCGTCGCCCGAAGTCATGGCGCCGAAGCGGTGGGCTGTCCCGAAGCCGGAATCGCCTATAATTATCGCGGCCCGCGAGGAGACCAAACGGATAGCGGTGGCGCGGCTCGAGAAGAAGAGGGAGTTCCTGACGAAGGGGAAGCGGTATTACGACGAAAAGCATTATGGCGCCGCGCTTGAATTATGGGAGCAGGCCCTTGAATTTGATCCGCACAATCCGCTCATCAAAAAACTGGTCAAGAGGGCCCAGAGACGCCTCGGTCTCAAGATGAGAGAGAACCTCATCAGCGGCGCGCTCGTCACGATAAGCGACGCGACGCCGCATCCCATGACCGTTGACGAATGTATCAAGGTCGCGGTAAAAAACAACCTTGCCCTCAGGGTCGCCGATAAGAACGTCAAACTTGCGGAGATGCGGATATGGGAGGCGCGCAGGAACCTCTTACCGAAATTGAGCGTGACGTACGAAGAATCTGACGGCAAGGTAAGCGGCAGGCGCTACACCGGCAGGAAACAGTTTTTTGAGGGGCAGCAGCCGGTCTTCCATGGCGGTGAGCTCTATTTTATCATGAAGCAGGCGGAGACGAACTACGAGATCGTGAAGGCGGATTATCAGAGGACGAGGAACGACCTCGTTTTGCAGGTGAAAAAGGGGTATTACACGTTTACAAAATCGAAGAGAAACCTCACGCTTCAGCAAGAGCTGAAGGATGAGGTCGACCAGATAGGCGAAAGAGTGGGCAAGGCCTACGATGAAGGTGTCCTGGCAAAGCTCGAATGGCTCAACGTGACCTCGCAGCAAAGTCAGGTCGGGTTCCAGTATGTATCTGCCAAGGGCGACGCGGCGATCGCGGAGCTTATTCTCAAACAGGCGATGAATATCGAGCCCGATGAAGACCTTGAGATCGTCGAGCCGAAACTCGAGTTCAAAAGAATAGACGTCGATTATCGCAGGTCCCTGGCGTTGGCGCTCATGAACCGGCCCGAGATACGGGTGAACTCCATGATGGTCGACTACTATATGTATGAGCAGAAAGTCTCAGGCGCGAAATTCTTCCCGAAGATCGATTTTATGGGCAACTGGGGGTTGGCAAAAGAAGAAGTCGCGTCTGAAGACCGTTTGGGCCCGACATCAGGCACTACATATGACCCAGACCAGAAACTGCAGCAGCAGTGGTACGCAGGGTTCAAGGCGTCGATGCCTTTCCTGGGGAATACCGTCGAAACCTCTGTTGCGCGGGAGCATTGGGTGCCGGTGGTGAGCGCGTTCCAGGGCACGGAGTCGGAGACGCGCACCTATAAGGTAAACCTGCTCGATAATCTGAAGACATTTTCTGATAAGGCGCTCGCCAATATCGATTACGACCGCGCCCGTCAGGAATACAACAAGTCACGACAGGATATCACGCTGGAGGTGCGGGAAGGATGTTTTAATTTCGAGAAGGTGAGCCTCCAGGTGCAGACCGCCGACGCTAAGTTGAAATTCCAGGAGGCGGATACGGAGGCGATGCGGATCAGGCGCCAGATGGGCGACATGGAAGATTCCAGTCTTATCGAAAGCCTCATCAAGAGGGCGCAGGAGCGGTATGGCCATGTTCAGACGCTCACCGAGTATTATGTCGCCATCGCCACGATCAATAAGGCGATAGGGTTAGAGGGGTATTTCAGCGTCGAGCAAGACGGGAAAAGTCCGGAATCGATAGAACAGGATAATAGTCGTTGAGAAGTGCGTAGTAAGCACAGATGTGGTAAAAAAGGCGGATGACATGAAAAATACCGATCCGAAGGATGGCCGGCAGAAGAAAGGCAAGGGTATGCCGATGAAGGAAACGGAGGCGCAGCCTCCGTCGCCGACAGATCCGGTGCCCGCGCCCGAGGTTGATCCTATACCCCCGCCCGCGCCGCCGGCGCGGCCCGCAGAGCCGCCAAGCCCGATCAAGATAGAAGGGCGGGACGACCAGACGGTCAGCATCTTCAAGAAGCCGGTTGCCGAGGCCGTATCTGCCAAGAAAGTATCTTCGATCAAGCGTTTCATATCCAATAAGCGGAATATCTTTGTCGCGGTGATCATCCTTGTCGTCATCGCAGTGCTCTTTAAGATGACCTCGAATATCCAGCAGGTGCTCCTCAAAAAGAAATCCCCGGACGTGAAGAAGATGGTGTCATTCGAGGAAGAGGCGGCGCCTGTCAAGGCGCTGAAGATAAGGCGCATGGATTTTAAAGACACGCTCCCGTGCATCGGTAATATCAAGGGGTTCAAAGAGATCGACCTGAAGTTCCAGACGGCGGGCATGATCGAGAGCTTCAACTTTGAGGATGGGGAGAAGATACAGGAGGGCGATATCATCGCAAGCCTCATCCAGAAGGACGCGCTCCTCAAATTAAAATATGCCGAGACGGAGATCACCAAGAACCAGAAGCTTTTCGATGTCGGCGCCATAAGCCAGTTGAAGCTCGACCAGGCGAAGCTCGAGTACGAATCCGCGAAGAGCGAACTTGATAAGACCAATATCTACGCGATGCAGAACGGGCTCCTCGGCATGCGGACGATCGATGTGGGCAGCTACGTCACGCCCGCCGACAGGGTCGGGGCGTTCGTTACGATCGACAAGGTGTACGCGGATTACAATATCATCGAGAAGGACGCGCCGAAGATAGCGCTCGGACAGAAGGTCGATGTCTTTGTCGACGCGTATCCCAATAAAGCGTTCTCGGGCGTCCTGGACAGGATCTCGCCCATCATAGAGGGCCGCTCAAAGACCCAGGCCGTCAAGGTCGAGGTGGAGAATAAGGACGGCGTCCTGAAGCCAGGCATGTTCACCCGCGCGCTGATCTACACCTATGAGAAGAAAGACGCGCTCGTGATCCCCACATCGGGGATGAAGAAGAAAGAGGCCGATTACTTCGTCTATGTCGTCCACAAGGAAGAGGCGAGGCCTGAGGCGGCCGCGGACGAAAAGAAGACGAAAGAGAAGAAGAAGGGCGCGGGATTCCTCGGTCTTTTCGGTATGAAGAAAGCGATATCGTCGGAAGAGGCGGCGCCTGAATCGAAAGAAAAAGCGGCGGAATTTGGCACCCTTGAGATACGCAAGGTCACTCTGGGTTATATGACGCAGGACCTGGTCGAGATCGCGGACGGGTTGAAGGAAGACGAGGTCATTGTCATCGAGGCTCAAGAAGAGTTCAAGGATAAGCAGCGTGTCGAGCTCATGGAAGTACAAGAGGGCATTATTTAGAGAGAACTATGTAAGGGTACATAAAGTTACGTAAAGTTACATAATGTTACATAAGGTTACATTATATTTCATAACGTGCCGCGGTAACCTCATGTAACCTTAGGCAACATGATGCAACCTCATGTACCATTGCGCGCAGTATGGAGTATAGATGAACCTAGCCAGATTCGCGGTAGAGCGGCCCGTGACGATCATGATGATCGTCACGGGCGTCCTGATATTCGGCGTCGTTTCTCTTGAGCTTCTCCCGCAGGAGCTCTTTCCGCAGATCGTCTATCCCCAGCTTACCGTCGTCACCCCGTATGAGAATGCCGCACCGGAAGAGATCGAGACGCTTATCACCAAGCCGATAGAGGAAGCGGTGGGCACCGTCTCGGGTGTCAAACGCATCAGCTCCATATCGAAAGAAGGGCTCTCGCTCGTCATCGCGGAATTCGGCTGGAGCCAGAACATCAATTTCGCCGCCCTCGGCATGCGCGAAAAGATAGACCTCATCAAAGAACGTCTTCCGCGCGAAACCGACGAGCCGATCGTCCTTGCCTATAACCCGTTCGATAAACCGATCCTCATCTTGAGCATCACGAGCGCCGGCGACCGGACGCCGCTGTCGCTGCGGAACGTCACCAGGCGCATGATCAAAGATGAGCTCGAAAAAGTGGAAGGTGTCGCGTCCGCCAATATATCGGGAGGGTTGGAGCGCGAGATAGGGGTCGAGGTAAACCAGGATACGCTTCTCTCCCGAAACGTGTCGCTCCTCGATGTGACTAAAGCAATCGCGAGCGACACGTTTCGGGAGAGAAGCGTATCCT
>Ga0315294_10008757_pt1 | contig 11103 bp, 9 predicted proteins | sample YL17G13_40_MG_FD_203626 | JGI IMG/M metagenome (GOLD analysis project Ga0315294, IMG submission 203626) | Sediment microbial communities from Yellowstone Lake, YNP, Wyoming, USA - YL17G13_40 | ecosystem: Environmental > Aquatic > Freshwater > Lake > Sediment | place: USA: Wyoming | collected... | reverse complement strand
CTTCCCTCGAACCTTCCAGCTCTAACGCCTCATTTTTGTTCGGCGTATTGATTAAGGCATACAGCGAATCCTCAAGCCACATATCGCGTATCGGAAAACCGGCGCTGACTACAGCGATGTATTCTCCCTCGCAATCGGCAAGGACTCTGTCAATTCGCTGAAGCTGTGTCGAGGTCGAATCTACCGGCACTATAACAACGTTGGGCATATCGGTAGTGAACCGTGAAATATCCTCGCGCGACAGTGGCAGATAAAGTTTGTAAGGATAAAAAGTATGCCTCCAGATAAGCCCCATCGTCGTGGCCGTTTGCTGGTCGAGACGCTCGACCATAAAAATAATGGATAAATCCGCAATTTTGGGCCAGGGTTTTGCCGGCCTGGTCGTTCTTATGGTAACAACGTTGCGAGCATATTCTTCCTTGTCTTTACGCCGCTGGACCGATATCCTGTCGCATTCACCGGCCGGATGATAAAACTCGCCCGTAACCTGATGAACGTGATAAAAATCGGAGAAAAACGCCAGCCGGCGGGTCATATCCCAGTCAATTAGAACATTCAAACCCTCATTGTACAGACCTGTTTTATTGAACAAATCTATTCGATGAAGACAGCTTACATGCAGGACGTGGTTGAAAAACAGCATCAGGAACCGGTCAAAGTCTCTGCTGACGTCGACTACCTTGCTAAGCACGACTCTTTGGCCGTCAGGCGCCGGCCGGCAATAGACCTTATACAAGTCGCTGTAAGCAACCCCGTAATCCGCATTGTTTTCAAGGGTATTAACAAGTGTTTCAATGTGATTGGAATACAGTATATCGTCGTCATCGAGGTACGCGACGTACTTACCCTGTACGCGGGCAATAGCTTCATTCAGTGAATATGCCTTGCCGCGATTGAGCCCTCTGTTGATAAACGTTATCCTCGGGTCGTTGAACGATTCGACTACGCCGGTTACATCGCTGCCGCCATCGTTAACCACGATTATCTGAAGGTTGCGGTAGCTCTGGCGCACGGCACCGGCCAGTGCCTGCGCCAGATACAAGGGCCTGTTGAACGTCGGAACAAGAATACTGACTAACGGCCCATTTTCACTTTTGCCTTCGTGCATCATCGGGCTGCTATCGACTCGCATAGGCCGGTGATAAGTTAGCTGCATCTATTTCGGCCTCAAAACGCAAAAATATCCTGTTGATTGCGCTTAACTGCTTTTCAAGCAAATATCGTTCTTCCACAAATCCCCGGTATCGACGCGGCTGATAATGCTCGGAACAAACCTGCTGACAAAACTCCTCGGAGATGTTAAATAAATTCTCAGAGGGGAATATCTGGTCTGCGCCGGGGAAATTGTGGATGACGGGTTTCAGCCCGCAGGCCATACCCTCCAGAGGCCCCATACCCTGACTTTCCCCGACGCTGGTCGAGACAATGTAGTGCTTGTCCTGGAGCCACCGGCTTATATCGTCCTGCCAGCCGTCGAAGAACACCGCGTCCGCAAGGTCGAGGGCTTTTACCATATACCGAATGTACTGCTCGAGCATAGCATCCTGGAAAACGCCTGCGAAATACAGTTTGTATTGCGGGTCTATGTAGTGCAGTTTTTGCATGCACTGAAGCAGATACATAGGATTTTTCCTGGCGTTAAGATAACCGATGCAGGCGAGATTCTTGCCGCGGGGCCTTTCGATAAATCTGTACTTGCTGAGATTAACGCCGTTGGGAATCGTAACCACCCGCGTGCGCGCCTCGAGGGCGGGGACCTGGCGAAGCAATACGTCTTTTACATAAGTATTGCCCACGGTGATAAGCGTATCGACGTTCTCCCAGCGGACCTTCGCCGGCCAGTCGCAATACGCCTCGAAACGGTGCAAACGGATTATCGTCTTGCACGTCTTCGGCAGCTTCGACGCCTCGACGGCTAAATCCGTGCACCACTCGAACCAGGAAATATCACTCCATCTCATTAATTCCTGAAGCTGCCTGACATCTTTACCGTCGAAAAATTTGACCGGGAATCGCTCCTCCATAAAGGAGTAAATATCCGTCAGGAACTTCACGTCGCCGTTCAATCCGCAGAAAAAGGCGACCTTGGGTCTTTTGCTGCGAATAACATCCATCATCGGCTTGAGCACATCCTGGTTGGGACACACTTCAATTGAACGAAGCAGCGTTTCGAGGGCATTGGCCTTGTCGCCCTGTTCGAGCAGTTTATTTGCGGTCCTGTTCAGGACGTCTGCGTTGAGAACGCCCTTGCGACTCATATCATCGAAAAGGTCCGCCGCGTGCCTGGCGTTTCCGACGGCAAGATATGCCTCCACGAGGTTCCAGACGATTTCCGCCGAATCGGGCGAAAGCTTTCTTGCTCTGCAGAAGTATTCTATCGCTTCTTCGCTTCGGCCAAGACAATGCAAAATCGCCCCTGCGTCGTTTATCGCCTGTGCGTCGCTGGGGTTGCCGCCCAGATAAAGCTGAATACATTCCAGCGCCTCTTTGTGCCTTCCGGCCTCAACCAGCTCCAAACCCTTCTGGTAGTAATTGGTGCTCGTTTCCATTCGTTTTTGCTCCTTACCCGGTCTAAAAATAATCCGCCCGCCGGCGGCTTTTTTCGCTCGCTGCAACGAATACTATGGTGCAAACGCCGTGCCACTACCCCATCCCCCGCCGTTAGGCGTCCAGTGGACTGCCTGACATCGCCAGCCCTGACCCCTTGAAGGGAATTTCAAAATCTGTATAAATATCGAACGTCACCCTTTCAGCCGCCGATTTAGACCCGTTGGGCCTCAAGGGAAATCCTGCTACTGGATGAAATCAAGCAACGATAAAGACATAAGCTTTCCTGCGACGTACAGTGACGCCTGGTACAACGCCTCGTGACGCGACAGGTCTATGGCAATCTGGGCAATATCCGCTTCCTGCAATCGGGTCGTCTCGTCCTCGTTATCGGCCTTGATACTTCCAAGATTATCCTTGAGGTTGCTTAAAAAACTTATCTTTGACCCTGCCGACGCCTGTTTTTGAGCAAGAAGGTTTTTGACTTCATCCAGCGAGCTTATTGCAGCGTTGCGCAATTGCTCCAACTGCGAATCCGGCAGATTTCTGTCGTTTTCCAGTATGTCGCGAACCGTGATAAGAGAGCTAAACACGTCGTAAGTCCCCGGTGTTCGGACAAGCTCGACGCCTGTGCCGTTTATACCTGTGGTGTTCACGTAAAGCACCTTTCCTGTCCGGGAATCCTTGACGGGCAGATTTGTACCCGGTCCTGCCGAGGCGGGCGTAAAAGTAGCGCCGTCGTCTATTGACAGTTGATATTCAGTCCCGTCGAAGGTTACGGTGAGCCAAACGTCTCCCGTAACGCTGGATGTCCCGGTCCCGGCTGCTGCACCGGTATCGCCGATAAAGACCGGTTCAGCCCGCTTATCCGAGCGGAACAATTCATCGCCGACTGAGAATGAGTCAGATGAGACGCCGGGGGCCACGTTGACGCTTCGGCTCTCAGCACTACCCTGATATGTGACAGCGGTGATTTTGCCGTCGGTGCGCTCGACGGCATAAGGCGCCGTGGCGGTATCCGAACCCCCGAAGAGATATTGGCCGTTATATTTGGTATTGGCAAGCTGAACCAGTTGTTCCAGCAAATCATTGATTGTTCCCGCAACCCTGTCCCGGCCCTGCTGGTCGTAAGTACCGCTGGTAATCTGGGTAACATTGACTGTGGCCTGGCTGATGAGCGACGACATTTGCTGAAGGGTCGACGAGCCGGCGTTAAGCGTGCCTGACATATCGGCCAGCGTATTTATGTAGTTTTCGAGCGACCCTTTTTCGGAATTGAGCGTGAGGATTTGATAAGCATCGGAGGGGTCATCCGACGGGCGGTTTATCCGCGAGCCGGTGGACGCCTGCTCCTGCAGCCGGTAAAGTGCCTCTGAGTGCTGAGCCAGCGCAAAGCCAACGTTGTTATATATGTTGTTTAACATGCCGCCCATATATTATCACCTTTAGTAATTGAGCTTATACAAGGTCAAAAAGGGATGACAGCGTGTTCTGAACCGTGCCGAGGTATTTGGCCATCGCCTGAAACATCTGTTCAAAAACAAGCATCTGGGCCGCCTCATCGTTTATATCGACGCCGCTGATATCGCTTTGCTGATTGGTCAAGCTCTGCATAAGGTTCTCGGCGTTGCTTTGGGTCATTTGCTTAATCGACACCTGCTGGCCGATATCTGTGACGAGCTTTCGATAAAACTGACCCGCGGTAATCGAGTCCAGCTCGTCGATTTCCAGCTCGCCGAGCGAAGCCAGACGAAGTGCGTTGGTATTGTCGGTCATCCCGGCGCCCAAAGACGTCGCAATTCTGCCGGGGGAATCGGCTACGTTTCCCGCCAGGTTAATATCAGATGCGTTAGTGCCTGCAAAAAAGGTGTTGATACCGATTGCCGCCAGCAGACCCGATGTGTCGGTATTCGCAAAGGCGTCCACTTCAAAGCTGTCGCCGTTGTTCAAACCGCCTGAGCTGACAGCGATTTTAATTCCGTTTCCAATATCGAGCGTATCGCCCGCTGCATAACCGGCGCCGATGTTTAGCGTATCAACAGGCATATCGACAAGGTTCCCATCTTTGTCTCTTGCCTCAATATGCAGTTGCAGGGTGTCGTTACCGACAGGGCCGCTTCCGACAACAGTAAATGTGAAGGTGAGGTTTTTGTCGCCGGTATAAATACCAGACACCGAAACTGTGGGCGGTGAGCCGGCACTGAAGTCGGTTGCTGTCGGCTCAGACAGCGCTGCGGGCAGAAAATCGAACTTGAAACCGGCATTAGCCCTTATGCTCAACCGATTGTCGGCCACCGAGGCGGTCAGCCCGGGTATCAAAGATATGGCATTTGCGACGGTAGTCAAAGAATCGGCAGATGCGTCAATGTCGATTTGATGCCTTGTCACTTCTCCTGTAGCGGTATCAGTAACACGAATGAATATGCTGCCGTCGCTTACGGGCGGGTCAAAATCACTAAGGTTTCCACTGGTCATTGCCTGGCTGGTCAGCTCCGTAAACGAACCGTCGGAACCAACCCCCCCAACGTGATATTGGTTGACCTGCCGGATTATCGCAACGGCAAGCGTGTCGAGGTCGCCGTGAATATCTTTTACGCTGCTATTGTACAGGTTAAACAATCCGCCGAGCTGCCCACCCTGAAGCGTCGTCTGGTACGTGTATGCACCGGCGGGAGTCAAACCCAGCAACCCATTATCGTTAAGGCCGGCCTCGAGCTGAATCGTAGTTGTACCCATCACGACTGGTATCCCGCCGACGTTGACGTCGACAACGCCGAAATCCCTTTGCTGCGTCTGGATTCCCGCCAGCTCAGACAACTGCTTTATGAGCTGGTCTCTCTGGTCGAGAAGATTGTTCGCCTCGGAGCCGTTCATCTCGATGCGCTGTATATTGTCGTTAAGCCCGGCAATCTGGCCCGACAGGGTATTAATCCGGTCAACAATGTTTTCGGCCTGCAGCTTGATTTCTGTCTCGATGTTGTTCAAAAAACCGCCGAGCGTTCTGAACTGGCCTGTCATTGTCTGGGCCGACGCGAGAACCTCGTTTTGATAGATAACCTGGTCCGGATGGGCGCTGAGGTCGTTCAACGAATTGAAGAACTGGTCTATCGCGTAGCTGAGACCTTTATCGCCGGTAAGCTCGCCGAACGCCGACTCTATGCTGCTTAGCGTCGATGATTCCTGTGAAACCTGGCCAAGCGAGGACTGCTGCCTGAGAATCTCAAGCTCAAGAAATGAATCCATCAATCTGGTAATACCGTTAAATTCGACTCCGCCGCCTATAAGTTCGCCTTTATCCTGGCGCGAATCGGCAGGCACAAAATCAACCCTCTGGCGATGATAGCCCTCGGTTGCGGCATTGGCGATATTATTGCCGATGACGTCAAGCCCTTTTCGGGCGGCATCCAGTCCGGTCAAACCTATATCAAAATTCCACATTTTTCCAAAGTCCCCGTCACAGCCGCATATTCATAAAAGCTGCGCCGCCTTCCCGCGAGGTCGCCCCCGACGAATCATAGCAAACCAGCCCGGGCCGGCTGCGCTCGAATATCGTTTTCAAAAGATGTGAATTTATCCTCGCACAATCCGACAATAGCTCCGCCGTTGAAACGTACCGGCTCTGTAAACTTCCCAGAAGCGCCTTTAATTTTTGCTGTTTTTCAGCAATAGCACTTTGTTCCGGCTCCGCCATACGCCGGCTAAGGACCGTCAGCGTCAGCTCCTTTTGTGTGCAGTTGAGCAATCCCGCAAGCTCATCTCGCATCCGGCAGCGCCGCTCTTCATTTGAAGAATATTCCTGTCCCTCGTTTCGTATCTCTTCAAGAAGCCGGGCGAGATTTTTCTCGTCCCGCTTTATCACAAAACCTCGAAGCTCATCGAGCCGTGAAATGGTTTGCTCGACATGCTCGATATCCCTTTCGAGCACGTCCAGAAGCTCCTTTGCCTTGTCTGATAATTCAATCGTCTGCTCGTTCATATTCCCTCATTCAGCGATTGTTCCGCCGCCGGATTTTGCCCTTCGACCTCGCTCTTGGTCTGCATATCGGTAAAGAACCGGTTCAGGTCTTTCCATAATCCCAGTCCGCCCTTGTCGCTGATGTCACGGGCCAGGTAAAGCCAGAACAATCCCTTTACCTGGCCTGAAGCGGCATCCTCTTCAAAGCCCCACTGGCCGACGGTATCTTTCATATCATCGAGAAGCTTTGTCACCAGGACCGATTCAAAGTCCTTGGCCGCCTGCTCGGTCTTTTTTCCCTGCACCAGCTTCGACTCATCGAGCGGGCTTAGAGACATCACGGGTTGATTAAATATAAGGTCAGCGCCATCCATATATTTGCCTACATTATCTCCAGGCGGGCCTGTAACGCCCCCGCCTTTTTCAAGGCGTTGAATATCGCAATAAGGTCTCGCGGCGTGGCGCCTATGGAGTTAAGCGTCTTGGCAAGGTCGGCCACGGTAACGGACCTCGAGACGGGAATCAGGTAACCGCCTTTTTCTTCTACCCCTATGATTGTTTCGGGCACTTTTTCGGTTGTTCCGGCGTCTGAGAAAGGCGCCGTCGGCTGGGAGACAATCTCGGTCTCCTTGATTTTCACTACCAAGCTTCCCTGTGAAATCGCCACCGCCGATATGCCGACTTTTTCGCCGACTACAATCGTGCCGGTCCGCTCGTTGATTACGACGACGGCCGGCACGTCAACCACCACTTCAGGCCCCGTAATTTCATCTATAAAACCTGGTATAGCAGCATTGTCGATTTCTTTGGGGACCTTTACTTTAATGGTGCCGGCATCCACTACAACGGCGGTGCCGGGGTGTGATTCGTTTATCGTTTTGCCTATTCTCCGGGCGGTTGTGAAGTCATTGTTCCTGAGGTTCAGGGTGATAAACCGCTGGTCGGCAACCTCTTCGACGAAAGTTGCTATTTCGGCCTGTTCGACGACGGCCCCGCCGGGAATCCTGCCGACCGTCTGATGGTTCTTTGAAATGGTCGCCTCGCTTCCGCCTGCCGCCCAGCCGCCAAGTGAGATTCCCCCCTGCCCCACCGCGTAAACCTGGTCGTCAAGCCCCTTCAACAGCGTCGGCAGCAGCATCCCCCCCTGCAGGCTTTTGGCGTCTCCCAGCGTCGAGACATCGGCGTCTATGCGCGAACCCTCGCGTGCGAACGGCCCAAGCTCCGCGGTAACCATAACAAGGGCGATATTGCCTCCGGTCAAATCCTTCGGCGAAAGCACTATCCCCGAGGCCCGCAATATGTTGGTCAGCATCTGCTGTGAGGGCTGAGTGGTGTCTCCGGTGCCCGCCAGCCCAACGATAAGGCCGACGCCCGAAAGAGGATTGCCGCGAATGCCCTGGATATCAACGATGTCCTTTATCCGCTCGCAGTTGCCGACGTCGGCTATGCCAAGCATAATTGCGAACAAAAAAATCAAACGATATTTCATATTCAGCCACCCTGTTTCATAGTCAGTGTTAGTCAGTGTTTTCGTCCGTGTCTGTCTCAGAACGGCCAGAGAACATCGAATATTCTCCCAAGCCAGCCGGGCCGGGTGTACGGTTCTGAAACGCCGCCGTTTTTACTGATAAGCCGGAAATCAGCCACCTGTTCGCTTTTCACCGTGTTGTCAAAGGCGATGTCGCTGGGCCGGACAATGCCGCTTACTTCGATGGTCTGGATATCGCCTCCGATATTTCGGCTGCGAGTCCCCGTAACCACCAGATTGCCGTTGGGCCCAACGTCAATGACCGTAACGGTTACGCTATCCACGAAACTGCGCTCATCCTTGTAATCGGCCTTGCCGCTAAGCTTATTGCCGGATTTGGCGCTCAATCCGAACTCGCCGAGGTCTGCAAAGTTGCCGACTTTCCCGTCAAAGGTGATTGACTTGTCGGTGTTTTTTTGCAGGTCCCTTTTGGCCTTGTTGTCAACCTTGCTGTCTTCGGTAATTTTGATGGTCAATACGTCGCCGATACTGCGGGCGGTGTCGTCAACGTAGGGCATCCGGCTTTTTTTGTCTCTTTTCGCCCAGATTGACCCACCCTGTGCACAATCGATGACAAACAGTATCAACAAGAAGCAAACAAATGCTCTGTTTGCTGCCTTCTGTCCTCTGTCTTCCGTCCTCTGTCTTCTGTCCTGATTCATTACTTTTTCCCCTTATAAAACGGGTTCCACTGTTCCATCTTCATTGACTTTCGCCATTATCACCCGCTGCGAGTCGATGTTTCGCACCTTGATATACTCGCCGAGCTTGCCCTGCTGCATTGTCTTGCCCAGTGCGGTCACAAGCAGGCCTGCGCTCTCGATTCGTATGATGACGGTTTGATTCCGCTCGATAACCACCTGTGCTTTGGGCGGTTTTGCCATACCGGGGCTGATAACGGACCCGGAGGGAAGATTGCGTACGGCAACAAGGCCGTAAGGAGCGGCCCAGTCAGGCGTTTGAGCTTCGTCCGAGACGGCATTTTCGATTCTCGTATTTTCCGCGGTTATCGCCTGCCCCGCCGCTATGTCCGTCGTCGTGACCATTTTGTGAACATTGTATTTCGGGCGTAATGTAATCTGCCGGCTCCCTGCCAATTTGCCGTCTGCGACGACGCCGACCTCAATTGTAGCTAGGCCGTTTGCGCCGCGAGAAACCAAACGTGGAACTAAGTCAAAGTTTTGTGTCCCGGCCGGCAGGACGAATTCCGCCGGTACCTTCGCCGGTTCCCATCTTGCAATTGACTGCTCCCTGATACTCCCGGCCAAAAACGATGAAGCCGAGTCAATGAACTTATCGCCTTTAATTACCAACGCCTTCCGGTTGACGATAACCTTATCGGCGCCTGAAAAAACAGGATTGACGACGGCCGCCTCGCTGCAAGCCAGCCGGCTGAGAATGAGCGAGCGGTCAATTGTTACTTTTTGACCCGGCACTGAAATCCGGCCAAGCTGCACCTCTCTTGCCTTTGCGACAATCGCCTCACTGCCGTTAACCTCAGCCACCTGCCCAAGCGTCAGGTTTTCACCTTCAACCGTCGCCTCATCCGGCAGACGTATCGTCAGGCGAGATTGCGCTGCCGAATCCGCAGAGCCGTTTTGCGCCAGGCACAACCCCGCGCCGGTCAACATCAAAACCAAAGCCAAAACAACCAACCTTATCTTCATATTATCTTGCCTATCTTCCAAGAGTCGTTGCGGTCCGCAGCATCTCGTCTCCCGCTTTAATCGCACGCGAGTTGATGTCATACGCGCGCTCGGCCGTTATCAAACTCACAAGCTCGGTTATCATTTGAACGTTGGATTTTTCCAGCATGCTCGACTGTATGTAACCGAGACCGTTCTGGCCGGCCGCGCCCGTTACGGCCGTGCCGCTGGCATCCGTTTCGGAATACAAGTTATCGCCTTCATTCGATAATCCCGCCTGGTTCTGGAAGCGAACAAGCTGTAGCGTGCCGACTGTTGTTGATTTACCGTCTTCACCTGTTACACTGATTGTGCCGTCCTTGCCGATATCAACATTCGTGAAAGTCGAAGGAAATGAGATTGCCGGCTCTATTGTGTAGCCCGTCCCCGTTACAAGCTGTCCGGTGGCATTGACCTGCAGGGAGCCGTCACGCGTGTATCTCGTCTGACCGCTGGGAAGCGTTACCTGAAGAAACCCGTCGCCGGCAATGGCGATATCCAGCGGTCTTCCCGTATTCTCAAGCTCGCCCACGGTGAACACCTTGGATGTCGAAGCGGCCCGCACGCCGCTGCCTATTTCCATTCCAGTGGGTGAATTAACACCGGAGGCAATCTCTGCGCCTGGCTGGCTCATTTTTATGTAAAGCAGGTCCTGGAAATTGACCTGACTGCGCTTAAAGCCGGTGGTGTTGATGTTGGCGAGGTTGTTGGCGATGACGTCCACCAGCATCTGCTGTCCCGCCATTCCTGTCGCCGCCGTCGAAAATGCCTTCAGCATAATTAACTCCTCAAATATCTGATATCCTGATTACCTGACACTAACCCATAGCAACGCTGGTTAGACTGCTGGAGTTTTCTCTCTGGGCCGATACGTATCGCATATTGGCCTCATAAAGACGCGTCACCATCATCATATCAACAAGCTCGTCAATAATTTTTACGTTGGATGATTCCTGGAAACTCTGCTTGACTATGGCCTTATCCGCGGTCACCGGCCGAACATCCTTGTCGGGCATTACAAAACAATTGTTGCCCGTTGGAACAAGCTTGCTCTCGTTGTCCTCAAAATCCACTACCTTGAGCTTGCCTAAGTTGACCGCGCCGGCGGTCATTCGGCCGTCAGCCGATACCTCAATAGCAGAAAGTCCGATTGAGGAAGGCACCGTAATCGGGCCTGCCTCTCCGGCAACGGTCCTGCCCGCTGAATCGACTATCTGACCGGTAGCATTCGTTGCGAACGCGCCGTTACGCGTATACAGCGGCCCTTCAGGCGTCTCTATGACAAAAAATCCCTTTCCCATCAGGGCAAAATCCAGGCGACTGCCCGTCTGAACGATGTTACCCTGTGAAAAATCAAACGCCGACTTCAAATCTATTGTGCCGGGAGA
>Ga0315294_10008753_pt1 | contig 11104 bp, 9 predicted proteins | sample YL17G13_40_MG_FD_203626 | JGI IMG/M metagenome (GOLD analysis project Ga0315294, IMG submission 203626) | Sediment microbial communities from Yellowstone Lake, YNP, Wyoming, USA - YL17G13_40 | ecosystem: Environmental > Aquatic > Freshwater > Lake > Sediment | place: USA: Wyoming | collected... | reverse complement strand
CGGTGGCGAGGGCAATTGGGGCGAAGGTTACACCGACCCCAATCACAAGATCACCGACCGCTACCCCAACTTCGGTGAAGGGAAGCAGCGCTACATGTGCAAAATCCAGGACGTGCCGTATCTCGTGAAGTGGATGAAAGATAACAATGTATCCCGGGAAGGACAAAAACAGGATTATATCGCCTTCATGCCTGTCTACACCATGCAGGAAGGCACTCCCGAGGGTTCAAAGGTGCTGGCTAAAGGCGAGGTTGGCGCCCCGATGTTCTGGCAGAAATCCCCGAAAAATTGGGCCACGCCCGATAACACCTTATCGAGAAACTGCGCCGGCTGCCACTCCACCGGCCTTATGGTCGAAACAAAGGATCTCCCCGGCTACAAATCCGTCGTCACTTCTTGGGACTACAAAGACCTGAACATCAGCTGCGAGCGTTGCCACGGACCGGGTTCGGAGCACGCGAAGACATCCGACAAGACGCAGATCATCATGCCCAAGTATCTGACCGCGAAGGCCGGCAATGAGCTCTGCGGGCAGTGCCATGGATCCCACGATGGAAAGAGCCAGAATCCGATGGGGATATTCAAGCCCCCTTATGACGCGAACTACAAGGACACCCTTGGCCATGGGTTCTTCGTCCCGGGTGTGTACGATCTCAAGACATTCTATTTCAACTTCGACAAGCCCTCACCCAACCTCGAGAGTGACTGGAAGGAGGGTTCGTTCCACACCTGGCCCGACCAGACCCACGGCCGCGCCCACTCCATGGAGATTTCCGAGTTGCGCCGGTCCGCCCATTACAACAACAAGTCCGAAAAACTCACCTGTTATACGTGCCATGACGCCCACACCCTGAATGCAGGGCCGGCCTCGCTCAAAATTGGCAGCTATGATTTCGTGAACGCTGCCTATGGGAACAACACCCTGTGCCTGGCCTGCCATGCCACTCGCGGGCAGTTCAAGGACGTCTCCAAAGCCGATGTGGCGGTGCTCCAGCTCGACGCGGGCCGTAAGGTGACGAAGGACGGGGCCGCCGTCTCGGTTAAAGCCTCAGACGCCGCTTTGGCCCGCAATCGGGTCGCCCGGGCCGTGGGCAAGCATATGCAAGTGGGCGCCGCTATGGGCGGGGCTCTCTATACGCCCGACGATCCGAAAATGCCGGTGGGCAACTGCGCATCGTGCCACATGCCGAAGATCGGCAAACTGCAGGACGTCAACGTCGATGCTCAGTACCGCCTGGACTTCGACAAGAATGGGAAGAGCGCCGTGGCTGAGGGCAACGTACCGTCCCACGTCTTCGACATCGTCTGGCCCGGTCAGAGCGCGATCCTCAAGAACCCCGACCCATCAAAAGGTCATGACTACGACATTATGCCGAACTCGTGCAGCAAGTGTCACGCATTCGCCAGGATCAGCGGCGATATGGATTAAAAGTCTTTCTATAGATCCTCTGCCTTCGCAGAATCTATTCACATGGGGCCGGGAACCCCGACCCCACTTTTTTCATAATATTCCAGGCACGGCACGGGAACAAAGAAGAAGAACGCTTCCCTATTTGTTTTGCGACGCCCGTCTTTTGTGTTTGTGTGCATGTCTATAAAGCTTGGGAAGATTCAGAAAAATGGATCGGTCAACGGCCCGCAGCCTCATCTACAACATGCTCTCCCTCTGCTATTTCTATCCGGATGAAAAGGTTTATGCATCGATTGCGGAGGGCGAATGGATCAGAGGGTTCAGAGAGGCATTGCACCTGCTCGATGAAAAAAATTTTGATAACTATCTTAGAGGCATCGAACAGGCAATCTCTGGAACGGAAGAGGGTGAACAATTGGCAATGGCCCGGGAACACACGCGGCTCTTTATCAATGCCTTTCCGCATGTAATTGCCCCGCCTTATGGGTCGTTTTATCTGAAAAAAGAGGGGCTGGTTTCTGCGGAAACGACCTCGGAGGTGCTGCATTTCTACCATGATGGGGGTTTTAGCCTCAAGGAAGACCTACATGATCTTCCGGATCACATTGCCCACGAACTGGAATTCATGGGAATCCTCGCAGGCGAGGAGAGCCAGGCCTCGGGGAATGAAAAGATCAAATTGGAAGAAATTCAGATGAACTTTCTATCTCGATTTATTCTTCCATGGGTTCCGACCTTTTGTCAGAAAGTGGCGGAACATAGTCGTTATCCATTCTATCATTATCTCGGCAACTTGACCGAAGAGTTCATCAACTTCGAAAAAAATTATCTGGGGGTTCCTGAAGAGCTGAATTTCCGAAAAGAAAACGAATCTGAGACCATAGGAGGTTGAATAGGCCAAACCTCTCAAGCCGAAGTTTAAAACGAAACCAACGATATATTACATCCCCTTTGGGAATAGAAAGTGGGAAGTAATTTAAACTTCCACATGGGGCGGCCTCAAGTCCGCCCCCACAGAAATGATGGATCTCTTTTCTTTATCTTCCCATCCCTGACTCGATACTGAAGCTAATTTCTCCCTATATTGGCTATCTCTGGGATCGTCTATTGGGGGGTTACTTTGGGGGAATTATCTTTTTCTTCAAAAAGGGACTCCCCCACTACCACTCCTCACCCCCTTTTTTTTCTTCGCTCCTTCAAGGATATTGATTTTTAGCCTAATTTAGGGGATAAATATCGTTAAAATCATGAAAAATCACTCGTATATACTGGGATGGGTATAGAAAATATTGTTTGAAGGAGGAAGGATGAAACGAAAAATTATTATCTTTGGAGGAATCACCATCGTTGTATTGGCAGGAGCTTTCCTTTTTTACTTTTTTTATCTCGGGCATCCCACCCGACAGACCCTCGCAAAGGTGAATGATGAAAAAGTCACCATAGAGCAATTCAACAGGGAACTGGCTAAGATGGAAAATCCTTTGCAGGAGATGTACAAGGAGGAACCCAACAAATTCCTCGATATCATCATCATCAAGACGCTCCTTGTGCAAGAGGCAAAAAAACAGGGCCTCTCTGTTCCGGCCAAAACGTATAAGGATATTACAAAGGACTTTCAATCGCCGGAAGAAGCCCTTGTCGCTGAATTGATGAAAAAGAAATTTTCCTCACCTCCGAAAGTAACACGCGAGGAGGTAGACACATTCTATTCTATTTTTAAGGGCCAAATGGGAGGAAAAAATTTAAAAGAGGTCGCTCCCATGATTGAACAAATCCTCCAGGAAGAAAAGCAACGGGAAGAAGTGGGACGGTTCGTAGAAGACCTTCGAAAAAATGCCAAGGTTGAAATTGATCAGGAACGTCTACAAAAGATTGCCGCCAAACCGCCTGAATCGAACACACCCGATGATTTTAAGAAGGCCCTAACCGATGGAAAACCGTTTCTCGTAGATTTTGGGGCTAATTCTTGCATCCCTTGCCGCCAGATGAGACCCGTCCTCAAAGAGGTTGACAAGGAATATGCTGGTAAGACCAGAGTTCTCATCATTGATGTTTACAAATATCAGGATCTTGCCAGAGAATATAAAATCCAGCTCCTTCCCACTCTGGTCTTTTTCGACCCGAAGGGTAAGGAAGTTTTCCGTCATATGGGCGTCCTGGACAAAGAGAAGATTGTGGCAAAGTTAAAAGAAATTGGAATGAGCATTTAATTCAATTTCGGAATGCTGAATGCAGATTGCGGAATATTGACTTAAGAGACATAGTACATGGAGCATAGAATTTTACCCATGCACTTTGCGCTATTCGCTTTGCGGGTTTAATCTCCGCTCCTAACTCCCTGCCTGCGGCAGGCAGGTTAACTACGAACTCATAACTAAAGTTGGGAGATTATAAAATATGTCTGAAGAACCAATCAGTAAAAACCTCTCCTTTTTGGACCGTTATCTGACGTTGTGGATCTTTCTGGCGATCTTTGTGGGCGTGGGCTGGGGATACTTATTCCCAGGCGTTGTCAATTTCTCTTTGGTTTAAGCAAAAATATTTTCCTTATGCTATGAAACGCCGACGGGTATTTGCCACGTCTCCTTTAAACCTTAATTAAGGAAGACCAGTTGGACGTCATTACCATCCTCTTCATAGCCTTTGGTTTGTCAATGGATGCCTTTGCCGTATCCATTACGAACGGAATCACCATCAAACACCAAAGAATCAATAACGCCCTTAAAATTGGAATTTGTTTTGGATCTTTTCAGGCCTTGATGCCATTGATAGGATGGTTGGCAGGGCTTCACTTGAGAGATTTTATCTCAGGGGTTGACCATTGGGTGGCTTTCGGCCTTTTGAGTTTAATCGGTGGCAAAATGATTTATGAATCAACAAAGATTGGAGATGACAAAGAGATCAGATCTCTTAATCTTTTTGTCTTGTTTTTGCTTTCCATCGCGACGAGTATCGATGCATTAGCAGTGGGATTGAGCTTTGCATTTTTGAAAATTTCTATCGCAACCCCGATCATTGTCATTGGAATTGTAACGTTTATGTTATCCTTCCTCGGCGTCCTTGTGGGGAATAGGCTCGGACATTTCTTTGAAAAGAAGATGGAGATCGTAGGCGGTCTCATTCTGATCGGTATCGGGACAAAGATACTCATCGACCATTTGCTTTAGATGAAATTTTGGCCCTTCACACTTTGATCCAGCGACGCTGGAGGCCATAGTAAAGAATCAATCCTGCCAAATAAGCTACGCCCATGTTCCACATGGCTGTACCGGCCGTGACGAGGAGAACGAAAAGGTTCTGTTTTTTAAGTTTGACATCCTTAACAACCAGTGCCAGTTCCACTCCAGCGAAAAAGAGAATGACACCCAGAATCGGTCGTGGAAAGACCTGGAAGATAAGTGACACGGAATTGCTTAAGAAGAGCCCCGTAAAAAGCACGATCACACCCAAAATTACCAAGGCCCCTCCTGTCCTGGCACCAAACCGGATGTGTCCAGCCATACCTCCTGCCCCATGGCACATGGGAATCCCGCCCATAAACGTACTGATCAGGTTCATGACGCCGTGATCGATGGAGATCGTTTTAGCCGTAACCTTGCGGTCGGTAAAATATTGGTTATTCTCGGCAACCGTCCCGATGATGGCATTGCCGAGTGTGAGAGGAGCCTGCGGAAGCCCTAAAATGACGAAGCCAGCAAGAAGGTCTTGCCATGACATTCGCGCAAACGTCAATTCAGGGAACCGGAAACGAATGGAGATATGAGAAAGGTCTCCAAATAAATTCGGTTTTTGAATAAAGGCGAGAACGATTCCATAAGCCAGAAGGACCAGCATAGCTGGAAAGCGCTTGCTGTTGAGTAGGAGCAGTGTAATGATAACGCCTCCAATCGCAAACAGCGGCTGAGTTCTCATCATGCCCAATCCCTCTACGACAAAACTTAGACCCAATCCTAGCATGATACCTCGAACCACAGGTTTTGTGGTGACTTTTTCGATCCAGGTGATCGCTCCGGTGACTCCCATCAAAAGCCAGAAGAGGCCCGTGAAGATTCCTGATCCCCAGATCATTCCCGGAGTGATCGTCCCTGCATGGGCGATCGCCATCCCGCCGATCGCCTTCATCGGCTGAATGGGAATAGGAGTTCTGAAATAAAGTCCTACAAAGATTTTGAAGAGGCCAAAAGCAACCAGAATGCCCAACGGATCCATTTTATTGAGTGTGATATATCCCACGACAAAAGGAATCAATGTCCCCAGATCGCCAAAGGCGCCTGCAAATTCCATCTTGTTATAATCATTGCCCCACAACCGCATGTGTTTTACCCTTGATTAATAATAACGTGACCGTGTCTCTGCCTACCCTGCCTACCGGCAGGCAGGCGCAGGCAGGCGTGTCACGTATCCAAAATATATCTTTATGATTGCTTGAGAGATTTTTGTCTAAATTTCTTCTCCACAATCGCATGAAGATCTTTTAAAAGAGAATCTGTCTTCTTGATGAAGGCCCTTCCCTCCTTTGTCAGTTGGGCTCCTCCTCCATCCTTCCCACCCAGTTTTGTTTCAACAATTTTAAAGCCAGCCCGCTGTTCGATCTTTCTAATCACACCCCAGGCATGTCGATAAGACATCCCAAATCGGTCTGCCGCTCGTTGAATGGAACCCAACCGATCCACCGCCAGGAGCAAAGCGGTCTTCCCGCCGCCAAGCACCACTTCCCCCTTATTCTCGATCCAGAACTTCCCTTTAATCTCCATCAAGAATCGCCTTTAAAAAGAGACTTGGTAAACGATATGCTAAAAAAAGCATATTGTCAAGATACTCAAGGACACTGGATTTGCTGGATTCCCGTAATATTTAAAAAATTAAAAGAGGAAACCATAGATAAGGATGGAAAGCATTCCGCCCGCCAGAAGGATGTAAGGAAGGCTCATCTTTTTATAAATGGCAAAGAAAGCTGCTGCAGCCATAAGAATCCTTGGAATATCGACAAGGGAGGTCCTCCCAAAATTATAGAGGACTAAGGCTATCATTCCGATGAATGATCCAAGGATCCCTTGCTCCATCATCCGGACCTTATCTATTCCTTTTAACCGATCGTGATAAGGGATCAGAAGGACAAGGATGAAAAAAGAAGGAAAAAAGACTCCAAGGGTGGCCATGAAAGCACCCAAGAGATTGGCTACCTTGTAACCCACGAAAGTAGCTGTAATCAGGATGGGTCCGGGGGTCACCTGCCCCAGTGCAATCCCGTCTAAAAACTCTTTTGTGCTGAGCCACTGATACCGGGTGACCATCTCATATTGGATCAGAGGAATGGCGGTGAACCCTCCACCGAAGGCCAGGGCCCCAATCTTGGAGAGACTGAGAGAGAGAGCAGTAATTTTTGGATCTATGAGATAAGCGAGTGCCAACAATACGCAAACAAAGGCAGCCAGGAGGACAACAATGAGATATTCTTTTTCTTCCGCCACTTCCAAAGGGGCTCCTCCAGAGGGAGCGGCTTTTGTCTGGGGTTTCTTAGGACGGAGGAGAAGGCCGGCAACAGCAGCTAAGACAAAAATCAGAACGAAGTTCCACTGGAAAAAGAAGCCGAAGAAGGATAAAAATGCGATGAGAATTACCTTCCAGTCTTTAAGAATGGATCTGCCGAAGGTAATGCAGGCATTGAGGATGATGGCCACCACAATTGCGCCCAACCCTTTAAACAAAGCCTGTATGAACCACAGGGTATGAAATTTGAAATAGATGGCCGAAAGAACAAGGAGGGCGATAAATGCCGGAAGAACAAAAGCCACTGCCGCCGTAAGGGCTCCCCAGATTCCCCTAACTCGATACCCGATGTAAGTGACTATCTGGACCATGGTAGCCCCTGGGATCAACTGACAGAGGGCCACGCCTCGCATGAACTCCCCCTCTTTCACCCAGCCATATCGATTTACAGCCGTCTCTTTAATCTGAGCGATCATTGCGGGACCACCATAAGCCGTTGCTCCAAGCTTAAATACTCTTGTGAATAAGGACTTTAATGAAGTCATCGGTCACTCCGGTTTACTTAATAAGCTTAGATTAGAAACTTTTGAATGGGATTATCCAAATTATAGCTGTCTTAATATCTCGGCAGGTTTCATCCTTGCCGTCCGTTTCCCCATAACATAACTTGCCATGCCGCCTGCGACAAGGGACAATGCCAGAGAGATTGCAGTTAGCCCGGCGGATATGCTCACTGGAAGCCGGACGGTTTGAGCGGCGGCTGCCGTATCTTTGGCGAAGGCAGGCAAAAGATTCAACTCCCAAGGGGTTGAAACAGGAATGGAGAGGAAGCCCAGAAGATAAGAGAAGAAGTATCCCATCAGGATCCCAAAGACACCTCCGAGGAGAGATTGTAAAAAGACTTCCCCCATCAACTGTTTTTGAACGTCTCTCTCGGTCCAGCCGACCGCCTTCAGAATGCCAATCTCTCGGGATCGCTCAACAAGATTCGAAAGCATGGCTTTGACAATCAGAAAAACAGCACCTCCAAGGGCGATGAGGGACACGATAAAAGAGAACTGGTCAGAAATCCGGGAGACTCCTCCCATCAGTTCAAGAGATGAATCGGAGCTCGTGACAGAAACCCCATTGAGCTGCCTGGCAATGCTTGTCTTTACCTGGCTAAGAAGAGATGGGTTTTTCAGGCGAAGATAGACGATATTTACCCCGTTGGAAATAATGCCCCGTTGCTCTACGGCAGGGTTAGATTTTAGAATAATTCCGGCGGGGTTTAATGCCTCGCTGGAATTTCTAACGGGGTTTACCCCGCCCAATCCTGCGCCAAGCAAGTTCTGGGCATCTTGAAGAGGCAGATATATGTTCGCTGAGGCGATCTGAGATCCTTCCTTAATTTCGAGTAGCCCCACGACGCTGAAGAGACGGCCATTGATCTCCACTGTGCCTCCTATCTGGGTGTGATGGAACTTGGCATAGTGTTTTTCGAGAACGACTTCCCCTTCCTTCTGGGGAAAACGCCCCTCCTTGAGCCAATCCTTGACCTTGACCGGCCCCAGGCTCGGTTGGGTAAGATCGACTCCCATGATCGTCCTGAACCCGCCTTTATTGAACTCCCAGAGGAGGAGCGAAGAAGCCATCGAATCGACACCTTCAATCCTTTTGAGCTTTTCGAGATCCTGGGATGGAAGAAGTTGATTCGAAAAAGGCAAGCGTATCCCGCGCATGGATGCTGGGGGTTGGCCTGAGTCAACAGCCCTTTTTTCCGGCCGCTGCACAACAATGTCGGCACCAAGGTTCTTGAAGGGCAGGCTCACCGCTTTCTGATAAGCAGTTGAGACGGCATTGATGGAAACAAAGAGGGCAATTCCTATACCGATACCCAGGATATTTACCAGGGTACGATTATGGTGATGGCGAAGTTCTTTCAACACATAGCTGTAGTTCATGATGTCCTCACTTCTTATTTGTTATTTGATTAAGAGCCTGCCGGAGATCTTCAATAGTCCATTTCCCCTGGAAAGAGGCGGGGCCTGAACCTGTTGGAAAGCCAACAAACTTTATCTCTTTACCATTTACTGGAATACTGTACTTGCCGTCGAGCCAGATGACCAGGGGAAGGTGCTGGGTTACTCCTTTTTTAGCCATGAACTGTTCCCCCTCCTTGGTCTCAAAGTCGTACCAGGAAACGGTAATTTTGCTCCCGTACTGTGAGAAAACTTTTTTGATCTGCTGCAACGATTCCAGAAGCGGGCCGTGGTTCATGTAAAGGACTTCAACCTTGACCTCTTTCGCAGCAAAAACTGTAAATGGAACAGAAAATAGAGCCAGGATTACCAAGCAGGATAAAATTATCTTTCTCATGACATTATCTCCCCATCTTTCATTCGGATTAGCCGGTTGGCTGTTTTAGCAAGTTCATCTTCATGGGTGACCATTAAAATAGCCACCCCCTCTTCCTTATGCAATTTGTTCAAAATGCCCATAATGGCCTCGCCGGTACTTGAATCGAGGTTTCCGGTGGGCTCGTCGGCAAAGATGATTTTGGGGTTATTGATCAATGCTCTGGCAATGGCTACCCGCTGCTTCTCCCCTCCTGAGAGGGCCGAAGGCAGGTGCTCGATCCTGTGCCCCAACTCCATCTTGCCAAGGAGTTCCGTTGCACGCCGCCGGCGCTCTTCATTGGTCATCTTTATGGGGAAAAGAGGAAGGGCCACATTCTCCCATGCTGAGAGGGTTGGGATGAGATTGAAGGACTGAAAAATGAACCCGACATTGTCTCGCCGGAACAAAGCCAGTTCGTCCTCAGATGAAGTGGTAATCTCCCTGCCGTCAAGGCTTACCCTTCCTTTGGTAGGCTTTTCCAGTCCTGAGAGAAGGGAGAGAAGGGTTGTCTTGCCGCAGCCCGATTTTCCCACGAGGCAGACAAATTCGCCTTCGTTAACAGTCAGGGAAACTCCCTTAACTACTTCGAGATCACCATATTTCTTGCTTAGCTCCGTGCCTGATAAAATAGTTGATTTATTCATGTCTTAAAACCTCCGAGGGTTTGATTTTTGAAATGTGCCTGCCCAGCAACCCGCCTGTCATTCCTCCTATGATTATTGAAAGGAGGATGGCAAAGAAAGCCAGGTTCCAGGGGACATGAACAGGAAGCCGCAGGGTCTTGAAAATCTGATCTCCGCCTCCGGGAAGAAAGTGCGGAGTCGGACTCATCTCCCACGGGATCGGGATGTTGACCTTCATGAAACTTAAACCGAACGAGGCCACGAGGGCGATCAGAAGGCCCAGGATACCTGCCATAAAACACTGGATGACCGACTCTGACATCAGCTGAGAAACCACGTTGCGATTCGTCCAGCCGACTGCTTTGAGAACCCCGATCTCTCTGGCCCGCTCGGCAATGTTTCCTGCCATGGTCTTGAAAGCGATCAGGACAGCAACAATGATCGCGATCAGAGAGGCAGCCAGGGTAAACTTATCCGAAAGGGCAAAGAGGCTGCCAAGGAGTTTCAGGAAAGAGTCCGGGGTGGCTACCGTTGCTTTATTGCCAAGGATGCCCTTCATCTCGGATGCCAGACCGGTGATCTTTTCTTGGTCTGCCTTAATAAAGAGGAGGTTCACGTCGCCCGGTGCGTACGGAGAAACAGATTGTAATTCTTTCGACGAAGCGGCCAGATCTTCTGCCTCTTTTAGAGGTAGGTACACATTCGCTACAGCGATTTTAGCTGCACGGGACGCATCCACAAAGCCCACGACAGGAAATTTCTTATCGGCCACGGATATGGTGTCATTTAACCTGATCCCAAATTGCCGGGCATAGGCCTGCTCAACAAGGGCCTCCGGTTTGCCCTCTTCAAGAAACCTCCCCTCAGTGACAGAAGAGCGAAGAAGACTCGGTCCTATCGAGTTCTCTTTTTCAATCCCCAAAACGATCCAGGCCCGGTTCGGGTCGAAAACCCAGAGCAGTAGGCCTGTGCCTATTCCCCTTACGCCGGGAAGTTTCTGGATCTTTTCCACCTCTTCCTTGCGGATCGTCACCGCCGAACAGGGAAAAACCGCTCCTGCCAGGTCTTTGGGAACATCCCCGGATCGCTGAACCGTTATGTCGGCCCCGATTTCTTTCAGTGGGACATGGGCTGCCTGGCGGTAAGCCAGGGAAAGAGAGTTGAGAATGATCAGAAGGGCAATCCCTATCGAAAGCCCGAG
>Ga0315294_10008752_pt1 | contig 11105 bp, 8 predicted proteins | sample YL17G13_40_MG_FD_203626 | JGI IMG/M metagenome (GOLD analysis project Ga0315294, IMG submission 203626) | Sediment microbial communities from Yellowstone Lake, YNP, Wyoming, USA - YL17G13_40 | ecosystem: Environmental > Aquatic > Freshwater > Lake > Sediment | place: USA: Wyoming | collected... | reverse complement strand
CCCGCGCGGCCGGCAGGGCCACCGCCGCCAGAAGCAGCAGCGCCCCGAGCCATCGCACGCCGGTCAACCGCCTGCGCGTCATAAAGGTCCGCCTGCGACCGTCGGCCGCACCGCCGGCCGACAAAACAGGGTGACGGTCCCTCCGCCACCCGCGAGGGGAAAACTATAGCAACCCTTGGGCCGGGAATCAAGCCCTTAGAGCCGCGCTGACGATGTGAGGAGGCCCGGAACCAAAATGGCACCGGCCTGCCATTTTGGCGGGAGGGCCTATCCCCTGGCTCTTGCGCCTTTGAGTAAGACTTCGTCAAGGATAGGTGTGAACCTGGCCAATAGCTCCAAGTGTGCCGTCATGCAATCAGCAAAATGCTGGCCGTCGCCCATGGTGAGCATGTTCAGCAAGTCGTTACGGCTTTCCGGGAGGTAGTAGTAAAGAGGGCAACCCTTATCTGGGTCGTCCATCTTGCACCTTTGAAGTTCTTCCTTGGTCAGCAATTTTGAGGCCGCTAAACGGATTCTCTCTCGAGCCGCCGCTAGGTCGGCATCTGTCTTCTTGGCAGAACCGAGCCAGATGTAGGCATAAGGCGCATCTTGCGTTTCGTCGGAAAGTATTTCCAAGCGGAGGTTATAGAGGTAGAAGCCGGGATTGTAATTGCCGGAGCACCAAGCCTTACGGCCAACTCCAGCGTAGCCGGTATCCCAGAACTGCTTGACGTAGACTTGTGGATTATTCAGTTCTTCATGTCTGGCCCTGAAGGCATCCACTGTCTTCTGGAACAAACTGTCGTACTTGACTCTGATTGTTTCCATTGATTCTTCCATGAGACGCGCTGATTGCCACTGGCGGAGCAAGTACAGCTCTGCCTCATTAAACAGTTCCTTCGCCATTCTCTTTCTCCTTCAATTGGGACTCGTTCAGGACGAGAATCCGCAAAGCCCTTGCGTAGTGCGTGCAGAAGAGTTTCACATCCCTAGGTTTTGCCGCGATGGCAAACTCATCAAAAACTCGTGCCATTTGACTCCAGGTGATACAGCGGAAGTTTGGATTTTGCGCACCACATTTGTTCCGGGTGAGAAACAGCGCGTGAATCGCGCTGCAAGGAACCCCCAGTTCCTTTGCGCGCCTCGCCGCATCTCGCCATTCGCGCTCTGTCTGATCACTCCCTTCTTCGGAGAATATTTTGTTCTCAATGTGGATTAAAAAACTTCCGCGCGCTGCAATCTCAATATCTACGCGGGCTTCCTCCTGCTTAACCTCCCGACGTACCCAATAAGGTTTGTCGGCGTACTCGGAGGGCAGGCCGAGTTCGGCAAGGAACAGTTTGAAACCTAATCGCCCCTGAGCGTGCGTGCCGGATCGCGCAAAGTCGTGATCCAGAAGCCAAGCCAAGACCATCGAATGGCGTATCTCGTTGCCTGTTAGGTTCAGCACTTCAAGAATACTGAAGTTTTCGGCCAGGCTTTCCTGGCTTTTGCGCCATTCCTCGATAGCCGACGCATATTTGGCGAAGAGTTCTTGCAGGGAACAAAGGTTGACTTGGGCTTCCCGTAACTCCTGGGCCCTGCAGCGGTCGTAGGTTTGCGAGAAGCCCTGGAGAAGGTTTTGGTACAGAACGGTCCGCGATTGGGATGAATGGGTACTTAGCAAACAATGGCGCGAAGTAAAACCATAGATAAGTCCCTGGAAAACCGTGGTGAGCGACTGATGCTGGTATAACTTTCGCGCCATCGAGAGCCATGCCCCCCACTCTGTAAAACCCAGTAACCAGTTGAATTCGGGTTCAAGCCATTTACGCCCGCAGTTCGGCGCCGAGGGAGGATTTCAGGGACTCGAGGACGGCAGTCTGCATCGCGTCGGCCTCCTCGCGCGTCAGCGTCTCTTGTTTCGAGCGGAACACCAGGCGCAGGGCGACGCTCTTTCGGCCCGCCGGAATGGGTTTGCCGCGATAGACGCTCACGGGCTCCAGCGACTCCAGGTCCGCCGCGCGCGCCGCGGCCACGGCCTCGGCCACCTGTGCCCAAGTGACCGCCTCCGCGACGACGATGGCGAGGTCCCTCGTGATGGCGGGGAACTGGGGCAGCGTCTGGAAAACCGGTTCGAGCGCCGCCGCATCCACGAGCCGCGCGAAGAGCAACTCGGCCACCGTCGGCGGCTCGTCCAGGTCGAACGCCCGGGCCGCCGGTTTGGCCAGCCGCCCGATCATGCCGAGCGGCTGGTCGTCGAGGAGGATTTCGGCGGCCGCACCGGCCTCAAGGTCGGCATATCTGTCGGATTCGACGAACCGGACTCGCCCACCGATCCCGAGCGCCCCGAAGATCGCTTCCAGGACGCCGCGCAGCGTCTCGAAATCGTCCGCGCCCGCCAGGGCCAGCATCGCGTCTTCCTGCGGAAGGTCCTTGCCCTCGACGGGGATAAACCGCTTGGCGATCTCGAAGAGGTGCGCGCCCGGCTCGCCGGCCCGCTGGTTCACGGCCAGCGATTCCAGGACGCCCGCCGCCAGCGACTCGCGAAGCGCGAGCGCCGTCCCGCGGCAGAGGAGGGGCTCCGCGGTCACGTCGTTCGGGCGCAGGCGGACGGCGTGGTCGCGGCTCGTGAAGGTGAACGTCACGGCCTCGAAGTATCCGGCGGCCACGAGGACCTGGCTGACGATTTCGCGGACGCGCTCGGTCTTCGTCCGCGGTGCGTAAGAGAGGCGGATGTCGCGGCTCTCGGGGATCTTCTCGTAGCCGTGATGGCGTGCGACCTCCTCGATGAGGTCGGCCTCGCGCTCCAGGTCCGGCCGCCACGACGGAACGCGGACGCGAATCCGCTCGGTCGTCTTCTCGAGGACCTCCACTTCCAGCCGCCGGAGGATGTCGGCCGCCGCGTCGGCGGGAATGTCGAGGCCCAGGAGCGTCCGTATCCGCGAAACCCGAAGCGCCAGTTCCCACGGCTTCGGGAGCGGCTTCCCGGCGACCGCCACGCCGCGCGCCACGCGGCCGCCCGCGACCTCGGTAATCAACTGGCAGGCCCTGCGGCTGGCCCAGTCCGTGCCGCACGGGTCCACGCGCCGCTCGAACCGGTAACTGGACTCGCTGGCCATCAGGAGCGACCGCGCGGTGTTGCGGATGATCAGGGGATCGAAGACGGCCGCCTCCAGGAGGACGTCGGTGGTCGAGTCGGCGATCTCGGTGTCCACGCCGCCCATGACGCCCGCGAGCGCGACCGCCCGATGGGCGTCGGCGATCACCAGCCGCTCCGGCGAGAGCGTAGGCTCCGTGTGGTCAATGGCGATGAACCGCTCGCCCGCTCTCGCCCGCCGCACGATGATCCGGTGGTCGGCCAGGCGCCGGTAATCGAAGGCGTGCAGCGGCTGGCCGCATTCCATCATCACGTAGTTCGTCACGTCCACGATGTTGTTGACCGGCCGGATGCCGACGGCCTCCAGACGCCGCGCCATCCACGCCGGGCTCTGGGCCACCTTGACGCCGCGGATCACGCGGGCCGTGTAAAGCGGGCAGAGGTCGAGTTCCTCGACCTCGACGCGCGCGAGGTCCGCCACAGGCTCCGGCAGTTCGGGGAAGGCCACGTCGGGCTTGCGGAGGCGCGATCCGACGGCGGCGGCCAGTTCGCGTGCGACGCCCATGTGGCCGAGGCAGTCGGGCCGGTTGCTCGTGACCTCCACCAGCAGGCAGGCGTCGCCGCCCGGAAGGTCGGTGAGGCTATCCACGTTCAGGCCGACGTGCGTCAGGGCCTGGGCCGCCTCGCTCGCCGCCAGGTCGGTCGCCACGTACTCCCTGAGCCACTGGTAACTGACGTTCATAGGCACATCCCTTGGGTTCGGCCGCCGGGCCAAGGCGCCGATTATAGAGTCGCCCGCGCGCGGCTTCAAGGCTCAAGCGTTCGCCCCGCAGGCTACCCCGTCAGGTCCCACGTGATCGGCGGCGCGAGCATCTCCTGGGCCAGGCGCGACGGACCCGCGAGGTCCGCCGGACATCCCGGCCAGAGGACGATCTCAAACTCGTGCCGGCCCTGGTCGGTCACGGGATAGTCCGGCCGCTCGGCCGCCGGATAGGGGTCGTGCCAGGCGGCAAAGGGGCTTCGGAGGAGCGTCAGGCTGATGCCTTCCGGGTCGGCGCTGACGGAAAAGATGTCGGGGGCGACCACCGCCATGGTGTGCCACGGCCGGTCTTGCCCGGCCGTGCCGTCGTCCAGGGACTGCACCACCAGGGCTCCGCCCAAGGGGTACTCGGCCCCGTCGAGGGCGCGCGCGAGCGGCCCGCCGCTCACGAGGTCCTGGCGCGAAGCGAGTGTTCCCGGCGCGGCCAGTCGCAGGCGGAGGAGCCGCTGCGACTCGGCCCACCCCACCGACAGGCGGAGGCGCAGCATCGGCTCGTCGGCGATCGTCATGGCGCGGCACCAGGCTTCGGAGCGTCCGAACGCGGCGCGGCTCCGCATCGCCGTCCGGATCGGGCCGGACTCGACCGGCGTCCACCCGTCCTGCCACTCGAAACGGCCGAGCACCGGCCCCGCGAACCGGTTGCCGGTGGAATGCGACCAGGTGTCGGTCGGATCGTCGCACACCTCGAGCGCGATCGTCCAGCCCGCCAGCCGGATGGCGTCTCGTGATAAGTCTGGCGCGAGGCCGCCCGCGTTGCTGCGCCGCTCAGGCGCCGCCGCGGGCACCGTGGCCGCCTCCGCCGGTGTCACGCGCAAGACCCGCCACGACCGGGGCGGGATCGAAACCTTGAAGAGCAGTCGGCGGATCCAGTCGCTCTTGGGCCGCGATTCGATCGTCTGGCTCGGCACCATCACGCCGCGCTCGTCCACGAGCGCGCACGGCGCGGGCGCCCCGAACGGCTCGTGGGCGACGCAGCCGTCGAAGACCTGCGGGGAGGGGTTGAAGAGGACGATGCGGTGCTGGCCGGGCCGGGCTTCGGCGCGAAGGGCGCGCCGCGTCGTCTCGGTGATGAGGCGGTCGGCCTCGGCGGCGGCCGCCACGAGTTCGCCGGTCACGGCGTCGCTGGCTTCCGGCAGGCACGTGCCGCCGTAGATGTCGTGGAACTGGTTGAAGAGGACAGCGTTCCAGGCCCGCTCGAGGTCGGCGGCGGCGTCGGGCGCCGCGGCGCGAGGGAGGGCCTTCAGGGTCTCTTCGGCCTGGACGAGTCGGCTCTCGGCCCGGCCCATGGCCACCTTGATCCGGCGTTCGACGGCGTAGCAGCCGATGGCGTGGTGCTGGAGTTCGCCCTCGACGACGGGCAGACGGTTCCGCGCGGGGGCCACCGCGTCGAAGTAGGCGCGGGGATGAGAGAAGACGAGCCGCGCGCCGGGAAAGTCGCTGCGATGGGCCAGGAGCCACTCGATCTGGGCCTTGGTCGGTCCGCCGCCGTGGTCGCCGACGCCGAAGAAGCACATCGTGTGCTCGAGGCCCTCGGGCATGGCGGCCAGGGCCGCCTCGATGTTCTCGCGGAGGTCGGCGGTCCACGTGCAATAGCCGCCGGCGATGCGGAAGGTCGTCACCTCGGCGCCGTCGGGGCTCCGCCAGCGGAAGAGGTTCGCCGGGAGGGCCTTCTCGTGCGGGCCTGGTCGCATGAAGACATACGAATCTATTCCAGCCTCACGGAGCCGTCGCGGCAGGTAGGCGTTGTGGCCGAACGAATCCACGTTGTAACCGATCGTCGTCGGTGCCCCGAACGCGCGGCGGAAGTACGCCTGGCCGGCCGCCAGTTGCCGCGCCATGCTCTCGGCCGACGGGAGGTTGCAGTCCGGTTGGATCACCATGCCGCCGACCGGTTGCCACCGGCCGGCCGCCACGAACTTCCGGACCCGCTCGAAGAGCGCCGGGTCCAGGCGCTCGACCTGCTCGTGGAACCACCGGCCGCTGCATGTGAAGACGAACTCCGGGTACTCGTCGAGCCGGTCGCAGGCGCTGCGGGCGGTGGCCAGGGCCGAGTCCGTCCCGTCCGACCGCTGCCACAGCCAGACGGGGTCCAGGTGGGCGTTGCCGATCAGGTGCACCGTCTTCATGGTCGAACACTCCCTATCCGGCAGAGTTCCTCGGACCGCTTAACTTATCCGTCGCCGAGTGGTTGTCAACACAAACGGGGGAACAAACAGGGGGACCGGCTTTACAATCTGCCGCGAGGACTTTATGCTGAGTCCACTGGCGCCCGCTGCGGCGGGACCATCCGGACAAGCAAACACACAAGAGGAACGACCATGGTTGACCTCAAGAAAGTGGCGCGGGCGACGCGGCTCCTCCTCGAGGGCATCGGCGAGGACCCCACCCGGCCGGGCCTCCGGGACACGCCACGGCGCGTGGCGATGATGTGGCGGGAACTGGTGGCCGGCATGGACCAGCGGCCTGAGGATGTCATGACCGTCCTCCCGATCCAGGATTTCGACGAGGTGGTGCTCCTCAGGGACGTTCCCCTGGTGAGCATCTGCGAACATCACCTGGTGCCGTTCATCGGCCACGCCCACGTGGCCTACATCCCGAAGAAGAACCGCGTGACGGGTCTCTCGAAACTGGCGCGGATCGTCGAACTGGAGGCCCGGAAACTCCAGGTCCAGGAGCGGCTCACCAGCGCCATCGCCGACGACATCATGCGGACCCTCCAGCCGCGAGGCGTCATGGTCGTCATCGAGGCCGAGCACCTGTGCATGACGATCCGCGGCGTCCATAAGCCCGGAACGCTGACCGTGACGAGCGTGGTGAGGGGCCTCTTCCGCCAGAAACCGGCGACGCGGGCCGAGGCACTCGCGCTGATGATCGGCCGCGCGCGACCGGCCTGAGCATCATAGTTAGCCGCTCTGCTTGCAGAGCGCGATCTTCTGAAGCCAAACCATACGGAGGCAACACAATGGCCGATGTGCGTGTGAGTCGGTTGGCGAACGTCCTCGTGCGGTACAGCCGCAATGTCCGCCGCGGACAGAAGGTATTGATCAACGGTCCGGCGGCGGCCGAGCCGCTGATCCTCGAATGCGGGCGCGAGGTCCTCCGGGCCGGCGGCCACCCGATGTACCGGATGGTCCCCGACGGCTCCGGCGAGGTCTTCTACGCCGAGGCCGGGGAGGAGCAACTCAAGTTCATGCCGCGCTCGACGCTGGCGGCGGCGCGCGAGGCCGACCACTACATCAACATCATGGCCGAGACGAACACGCAGGCCTTGGCCTCCGTGGCGCCGAAGCGGCAGCGACTGGCCGAGATGACCCGCCGGCCGCTCCTGGAACTTATGCTCGGCAAGAACGAGTGGACGCTGACGCTCTATCCGACGGCGGCGTACGCCCAGGACGCCGGGATGGGCCTGGAGGAGTTCGAGGCGTTCGCCTACGCCGCCATGCGCATCGACAAGCGCGACCCGGTAGCCGAGTGGCGCAAAGCCAAGGTCTTTCAGGCTCGGGTCCTCTCGCGGCTGCGCGGGGCCGACCGGATCCGCATCGTCGCTCCCGACACGGACCTTACGATGAGCGTCAAGGGGCGGACGTGGGTCAACTCCTGTGGTGCGGTGAACATGCCGGACGGCGAGATCTTCACCGGCCCCGTCGAGACGAGCGCGGAAGGGTGCATCCGTTACACCTACCCGGTCTGCTATCGCGGCAAGGAGGTGACGGACGTGCGCCTTGAGTTCGAAAAGGGTCGCGTCGTCAAGGCTTCCGCTTCTAAGAACCAAGCAATGCTGCATCACATGCTGGCCATGGACGCTGGCGCGACTCGCGTGGGGGAGATAGGAATCGGTACGAACTTCCGTATCAGCCGCTTCACAAAGAACATTCTTTTCGATGAGAAAATCGGGGGGACCATCCACATTGCTCTTGGGCGCAGCTTTGACGAAACCGGGGGCAGAAACAAGTCCGCCTTGCATTGGGACATGATTTGTGATCTCCGCCAAGGAGGCTACATCGAAGTGGACACAAGACTGCTCCAGGCTGACGGAGAGTTCAGATTGAAGGCACCCGCAACAGCCTCGTAATGGGCTGTAAGTGCGTGAGCCGTGTTCATTACAGTTTTTTTAGGCTAGGGCTGCGAACCGAGTCGAAGTGTCGTTCTCGGTCCTGCTCAAGCCTTTTGGTCCAGCGGCGGTTGCGATGTTCCATTTCAATCCAGTTGAATGGGAACCTGATGTCATCCTGCGCACTGTCAATGTAGGGTTGCGCCCACCGGCAGTAGATGCGAAGGACGACACAAGCGCAGTCATATGCAATGGTATTATCGAGGATGCCGTGCTTGATGCCCAAGCACATGATCTCGAGGTAGTTGAGCAGATCGCGCAGCAAGCGGACTTCCTCTTCCGTAAGATTCTGTTGCATGGTAGCGTAGTCTTGTTCCTCGTCATAGGGGTTGATCTTTTGCTCAAGTACGGACCGGATTTTCGCCACAGAACCGAAGATCACCCGTGTTACGAAGTCATGGGTCGCCTTGCGGCGGTTCCACTCTTGAGTTTTGCGTATCTGCAACCAGATCAGAGCTACGCTGACTACTATCGCGGCGACGTTTGCGGCACCAAGGATTGTGGGCCAATCGGCTCTCTTTTCCTCGTCGGCCACGCTGGCACTCGGCGGGGCGCTGTTGGTGAGCTCGCCATCTTGGCTTGTCATGGGGGTGATGGAGGCACGGACCTCAGCCTCGCACGGCAAGGCTACAGATAGGGCCACGGATGCGCACACGATATATAGATAGATCACTGCACGCATCGGGTCGTTCATTGGTAGTAGACCTGAACCCGGCGACACCAGCCTTACGCGCATCCGTTGACGGAAGAGTATGCGCAACCCAAACGGGGACTGTCAATCAAAAAATGTGACATCAAAAAATGTGACATGCTGTGATCATCGCGCTCGAAGCGGCGGCCAAGAACGCGGCGTTCCTGCACGATATGATCGCCATGGACGCGGGGTCGTCGCGCCTCGGCGAACTCGGTATCGGAACGAATTACGGCATCGCGCGGTTCATCAAGAACATCCTCTTCGACGAGAAGATCGGCGGGTCGGTGCACCTGGCGCTGGGGCGGAGTTACGCCGAGACGGGCGGCAAGAACCAGTCGGCCCTCCATTGGGACATGATCTGCGACCTTCGCGAGGGCGGTCGGATCGAGGTGGACGGAAAGGTCCTTCAGGCGGACGGCAAGTTCTGCTTGTAAGGCGAAGGCGAATATCAAGCCTGCCTGCAGCAGGCAAGGAAGGAACGCCCTCCGGCGGGGTTTGCGGCCGCTGGGCTTGACTCAAGCCGTTGACGCGGAGGCGCTCGGGCCGTATGCTTTGTTGGCGGCGCGCGATCCGAAATCGGCGCGCCGAGGGTTCTGTCCGCTCGTGGGGCGAAGCATTCGATGAAGAAAGGCTTCCGGCCCCGCCGATTTACCATGAGAGCACAGGTTTTGCCCGGGGCCGCCGGTCCGGAGGGCGGCCGAAGGGCGACCGTTGCCTGGTTCGCGGTGCGCGGGGTGGCGGGGCGGCCCGCGCCACATGACCGATCACCGACCTCCTGCGTTGCGAGGGCGATGAGCAGGGGCTCAGAGACGCCTATGGCGGAGCAAGTTGCGGCTCACAGGTCATCCCGGTTGGGTCCCGTGGCGCGCCATGTCTATATCGCCGCGGTTCACCTGATGCTGTTTGCGTTTTCGCTCTGGGTGGCGTACGGCCTGCGGTACGAGTTCCGGATTCCGCCGGCGGCGGCGCCGATCTCCGATAGCGTGCAGGTCCTGCCTGGAGACGTGGGCGTCCCCGAGTCGGTCTGGAGCGCCTTCTGGGAACTCCTGGCCTTCGTCCTCCTGGTGAAACTCATCATCTTCGGCTACTTCCGCCTGTACGCCGGCTGGTGGCAATACGTGAGCGTCCAGGACCTGATTGAGACGTTCAAGGCCAGCCATATCTCGACGGCGGTGATCCTGGGCGGCGTCTACCTCTGCCGCGCGCTCCACGCGTACGGCTTCGTGGCGTTCCGGATACCGGTGCCGGACACCGTGCTGATCATTGACTGGGCGGCGACGATCGCGCTGGCGGGCGGCCTGAGGTTCCTGGTGCGCGTCGTGCGCGAAGGGTCGCGACCGATCAGCCCGGCGGGCCTGACGCGCGTTCTCATCGTCGGCGCCGGCAACGCCGGCGAAGGCGTCCTCCGGGAACTCTACCGGCTGCCGGTCGAGCGGTACCACGTCGTTGCGTTCGTGGACGACGACCGGGGGAAGCGCGGCATCCGGATCCACGGCGTGCCGGTGCTGGGCGGCGTCGAAGATCTGGCCACCGTCGCCAAGAAACAGAACGCCGAGGAAGTCATCATTGCCCTGCCGCAGCCCACGCGCGATGAACTCCGGCGGATCATCGAAATCTGCAAGGGCCAGAAGATGACCTTCCGGATCATCCCCGGCATGGCCGACCTGATTGACGGCCGCCTCGACGTCAGCCGCCTCCGCGAAGTGGACATCAACGACCTTCTGGGCCGCGAACCCGTCACGCTCGACACCGAGAGCATCGGCCAGTTTCTGACGGACAAGGTCGTCCTGGTGACCGGCGCGGGCGGGTCCATCGGGTCCGAACTCTGCCGCCAGGCCGTCGCCTTCAAGCCGCGCCAACTCGTCCTGGTGGAACAGGCCGAGAACAGCCTCTTCGGCATCGAGCGCGAACTGCGCGAGGCCCATCCGGGCCTGGACGTGGTGCCGGTCATCGCCGACATCTGCGACCGGCCCCGTCTCGGCCACGTCTTCCGCCGGTACCGCCCCTCCGTCGTCTTCCATGCAGCGGCACATAAACATGTGCCAATGATGGAATACAACCCCGGCGAGGCCATCAAGAATAACATCTTCGGCTCCAAGAACGTCGCCGACCTGGCCGCCCAGCACAAGTCCGACGCCTTCGTCCTCATCTCCACCGACAAGGCCGTCAACCCTACCAGCATCATGGGGTGCACGAAACGCATCACGGAGATGTATTGCCAGAGCCTCTCGACGCGCCCGGAGTGCGCCGCCACGCGCTTCGTCTCCGTCCGCTTCGGCAACGTCCTCGGGTCGGCCGGGAGCGTCGTGCCGATCTTCCGCCAGCAGATCGCGCGCGGCGGGCCGGTCACCGTGACGCACCCCGAGATGCGCCGCTACTTCATGACGATCCCGGAAGCCGCCCAACTCGTGATCCAGGCCGG
>Ga0315294_10008749_pt1 | contig 11106 bp, 8 predicted proteins | sample YL17G13_40_MG_FD_203626 | JGI IMG/M metagenome (GOLD analysis project Ga0315294, IMG submission 203626) | Sediment microbial communities from Yellowstone Lake, YNP, Wyoming, USA - YL17G13_40 | ecosystem: Environmental > Aquatic > Freshwater > Lake > Sediment | place: USA: Wyoming | collected... | reverse complement strand
CATCGCGCGCATCGGCCCGAACGCCGGCACCCCAAGCCGCACGCGCACAGGGCCCAACGACATCGCGATCAAGTTGGATAAAGAAGTCCTGCTTCCCGACTATATGTACTACCTGTTCCAGTACCTGCAACCGAAGCTGGCCGCACGGCTTCGCGGGACAGCTCAACAGTCGATCAATCAGAAGGACATCGACGAGGTTCTGCGGGAACACTTCAGAACTCCAACGTCTCAACTAAGGGGCGGCCAGCAGGAGTCCGGCTCGGCAGACGGCATGGAGTGGATGTCGGACGCGCATCGTCGCCTGGCCGCTGAAGAGTACCTGGCGGAGATGGCGCAGCTGGTGGTGACGGACTACGGCGGCAAGATGCCCAAGCCGCAGATGAACGTGTTCCAGCGGGTGGCGAACTACATCCGCAACTGGATGGTGCGCAAAGGCTACGGGCGATTCATGCGCGGGCCGATGAAGTTCACCGATAACGACATCGCGATGATCATCTGGAACGCGCAGAACTTCGTGCGCAACGGCAAGGGTTGGGCCTACCAGGGTGCAAACGGCAACGTCCTGACGCCGTTCATGCAGGACAAAGCGATCTTCAGATCGGCGATCGTGACGCAGATCGAGAAGGGCGTGCGGCCAACAACCAAGCAGGAGCGCGCGCAGATGGTGGCGGCTGGCAACGAGCCGGTTGCCACTGTGCCGCTGTTCCCCGAGTTCGGCACGCGGCAGCACTACACCGAGATCTTCGAGAAGCTGGTGAAGGACGGCAAGATCAAGAAAGCCGAACTCGACTCGCTGAACATTGTGCGCACGATGTCGAATATGACGACGTGGGATCAGGTGATGGGCCTGGCCAGGATGGCTGACACCGAGGGGCGCGACGCCGTCATGGTTGGCGCTGACGCTCTGCCGGCGCATATGCGGAAGGCGTACGTGCAGGCCCACATGATAGCGAGGGAAGATCGAGAGCAGCTGATGGAGGACTTGCGCAATGCGAAGGAGAGGCTGACTGTCTACGAGGAAGAGGCGCGTCAAGGCACTCTGCCGCATGTGCCACTGCCGGGCGAGGGCGACATCCTTCCAGAGTTGTTGGATTCGTTTAGGGGTATAGGCCCAGAGTCGCGCGCACAGAGTCAGTCCGAACGAACCGAGCGCGTCGCTGCGCTGAAGGGGTTGATCGAGTTTCTCGAAAAAGAGGGCAGCATCCCGACGTTTGATCAGCAACAAGCGGCGCGCGTCGCGATGGATGACATTCGCCAGACTAAGCTGGGGCCGAAGGACAGGATTCCTCTCGCAGTTGTGCAGATGCTGGCAGAGACGAGCGCAGTCAAGGTTCGCGTCATGCCTGACAATCCCTATCGCGGCACGCCAAACCCGAACACCACAAGGGAAGAGATCGAGCGCTCGATCAACACGGACATCACCCCCGAATCCTGGCCGACCCTCCGCCCTGCCAAGCCCGACTATTACGCCCAGTTTCGGCCCATGGGGCGATCCAACTTCGATGAATACGGCGCGTACCTGTTCTATCAGGACAACCCGGCTTTCGCGGGAAGAGTGACTCACACGCGCTTCCGCCCTGTCGGCGGTTACGATCGGTCGTTCATGCACTTTCGTTATGCGGAGTCGAAACTTCAGAACGGCGATAAGGCTTATGAAGTAATTGAGGTGCAGTCCGATCCGTTCCAGGGGACCGATCACCAGGCCGACACTCAGGATGAGTTGCGAGAGGCGGAGCGGACCGCTAAGTCTCTGCGAGCGCGCCTTGATCGAGTTGGCTACCAAATGATGAAGCGCATGTCCGTTGCGATCGGCGAGCGCGTCACCAAGATGCACAACGACCTCATTGAGGCGTGGAAGGATACCGAGGGGAGGACTCCAGCCGAAGTGGTCGTAAATAGGGCTCGACTGGTTGGCGACCTGGAGACGCAGCGGTCATCGATCTATAACGACGCCCTCTGGAGGGTCAACGAATACATTGATCAGCGCATTACTCCACGGATGACCGAGCTGGAACGCGACCGCATTTCAAGCGATGACGCTCGCGCTTTCGAGTACCTCGACAAGAAGGCGTTGTCGATGGCTTCAGGCACGGTAGCCAACTGGCTTGAATTTATGGAGAACAACACTTCGTACAATCCCGCCTTTTTTGATAACGGAATTGAGAGCGAGATCTCCGGGTACACGTCGAGCAAAGAAGAGCGGCTGCACGCGACAGAAATGTGGCACAAGGGCCTGGACCGACTGGGAAGGATGCTGGCTGGCAATGAAACTTTGCGGCGCGCAGTAACGCGGGTCATGGCGAAGCCGCATCTGTACGCGGAATTTATGAACAACGTCGTTGCCCCGGTCCTGGGCCTTGAGCGTGAAGGCGATGCTCCGGTGTTCAGCCCCGAGAAGATCGAGCGCGATCGAAAAGACATGACGGGCGTCAGCACGCGATCGTTCGCGAAGATCCCCTTTGATATCGCTCAGATCATCTCTGGCATGAGGCCGGACGTGTCGTCATTTGAAACGCTTCGCGATGCGGTGGAGAAGTATAAGTCCGAGTTGCAAGCGGCCGGTGTTGATGTCAATACGCTCCATTACAACTACGTCAGCGGCGACCTTGTCGTCGATGCCTACACCGATGGCAAGAATAACTTTCCGCAGATGCTGAAGCATTACCTCAGCAGGTTCATTGAGAGCGGAGTCGAGGCCGACTGGCAGCAAACCGAAAGTAATCGCGTTCGCGAGGTGCGGGATGAAATCTCGCGCATGGAGGGTGCTGCGCTGGGGAACGTCTCGGACATGATCGCCGCGATGGCCGAGATCGACTATGGCGGGAACAGTTGGTATCCCGAGAACATCGAGTATGCCGACCGAGCAGAGTGGGTCGATTCGCATATTGGCCCCAGGATCGAGGCGATCAACAACGGCGACTGGAATCACGAAGCTGATTATTACGAAGAAACGCTGTACTACGACGGCGATGAGCTGGACGCCGATCACCCGGGATACTTAGAGCTAGTTGAGAGTGACGACGACGGCAATGTCACTGACACCGATGACGCTGATGCTTGGCTGGATGCGCGCACGACTGAGGCGCGCGATGCGCTATGGGAGTCTGACGGGTCGGCATATGAGGCGGTAGAGGCGGAGCTGCGACGGGAGTTCAATGAAAACTATGGCCAGACGCGGGTCAACAGCTTCAGCATTGCAACGGCGTGGGACACTGATGGTGATGCCACAGACCGTATCCGAGGCTTCGCAGTTAAGAACGAGGTAGACCCCGACACTGGCGACATTGACTCAAGCTGGCGGCTCACCATCGATGACAACTTCATCGATTATTACGACTCCGAGGAGGACATGGAGACCCTGGTTTCCCGATGGGTCATCCACTATTACCAGCACGAGGGCATCACCCCGCCAGAAGATTCTCAGTTCTACCACCCCATCAACCCGGTGGATGTTCCAGAGTCGTTGCGCCAGCAGCTCAATCCTCGCGATCCGCCAGACTTCGGTGACATCCTTGCGAAAGTTGCCGCGTCCGATTTCGACTCTGGAAAGCCGGACGAGCAAGAGGTGCCTGAGTTAGAGAAGATGTGGGAGGCAGCGGTGCGTCTGGAGAAGATGGATCGCGTGAAACAGTTCCCATCGCCGTTGTCGAGGCATGAAGTATGGGTCGGGCTCGCCGCCAAGTTCGCGGTTGCTGACGCGATCCGTAAAGGCGCGAAGCACATCATCTGGCAGGGCGGCGAAGGAACCGCTGGCCGGGGCGGATGGGGTGAGGGCCACTCGGGTTACTGGGTCAATCACTCATCGATTACCTGGGAGGTGACCGCTTACGACAACGGCTCTGGAAATCCCAAGCCCGTCTATGTGATCACGGACAGCAACAATAAGAAGATGATGCTCGACAAAGAGCGCCTTCTTGCAAATGTTGGGGCTGACGTAGCAAGGCTGATCATCGCCAGGTCCAACGTCAAGGACAACGGCGAAGACATGATGAAGACCTTGGCGATGAACTATCAGGTAGCGCCGAACTTCTCCATTGGTGCAGATGCCGGCAGCGTCAACCTGATCAATGTCAGGGCGATGGAGGTCATGAGCACGCACGCCAATCTGCGGGACGCGAGCGTAGCCCGGTCGGAAGCCATGCGCGTCGGTCGCGAAGACATGGACGCGAACGGTCGCTGGGGCAAGATCACCCGTGGCGACGTTGGCGGCGCAATCGCGGTAGCGACCCCTCTGAAGATGGATTTCGAGAATTACGAGGACACGATCGTTGACCGCACCTCCACCAGTGGCGGCGCAAAACTTCGCGGGGCACGCACGGGGTACGACGTGTCGCTCACGTCTGGGATCAGAAAGGTCGTCGAGAAGTACGGCGGCAAGGTTGAGGACAACGTGAAATCCATTCAGCCCAGCCAGGTGCGGTTGGCGGTGGAGACTGATGCGGCCCGCAGGGTTGTCGATATGCCCCACGGATTCGCTGAGGAGTACCCAAACATCCGCGTTGAGAACATGGCCGGGGTGTTCGGTTGGGGCATCGTCTCTGACAAGGGCCCGGTTCTTACCACGATCTGGGATAGCGAGATCAATGCGCAAGAGTATCTCGATGACTTTCTGACCAGGGTCGCCGCTGCCGACGCGGCTGGCATCAAGGTCTACAGCGTCAAGATCACTGACGAGATGGTTAAGGCGTACGGCAACGGCGACATCCCGATCATGGCGCAGAGCAGCAAGGACTACATCGCGAGCAACCCGATACTCGCGGCAGCCGCGAAGCGTATCGGTCAGACCGTCATTCAGCGCACGCTGCGGCAGCGCGTCCAAGATCTGCGTAGAGACTGGAGCGACCGCTGGCAGCAGGGCATGTTCGACAAGTTCCACGGCATCAAGGCGGCGATGAAGAAGGTGGACTGGCGTGGTCCCGCCGAACTCAATCCGTACATTCATGCGCGGTTGACCACGTCGCTCGATACGCAGATGCGCGCGGTGCTGGAGCACGGTGCGCCGATCTGGAAAGACGGCATCATGCAGACGACGGGCAAGGGCCTGCTGGAAATCCTCGAACCCGTGGGCAACGACCTCGAAGCCTGGGGCCAGTACATGGCCGGGGTTCGCGCCAAGCGCTTGATGTCAGAGGGCCGCGAGAACAACTTCACGGCTCCGATGATTGTTGAGATGGAGAAACTCGGGAAGGTGTTCCCGCACTTCGTCAGCGTTGCGAAGGAGTACGCGGCCTTCAACAAGGCGGTACTCGACTTCGCCGAGCAGGCTGGCGTGATTGACGCGACGACCCGGCCCACGTGGGAGCACGCCGACTACGTGCCGTTCTATCGCGTGCAGGACAACAAGCTCAGCGGGCCGATGGCTGGCAGTTCAGGCATCGCCAACGTGAAGAAGCAGATCAAGCAGCTGAAGGGTGGCAAGGCTCCACTTCAGGACATCACCACCAACATCATGCAGAACACCGCGAACCTCATCGAGGCGTCGATGAAGAACCACGCATCGCTGACTGCGGTCGATGCGCTGAAGGGTCTTGGGGTCATGCACAAGATCCCGCTCGACATGAAGCCAGAGATCGTTCCGCTGGCGCAGGTGCGCGCGCTGCTGATCAAGGCGGGCATCAACCCGAGTGTGATTCCGCCTGGCGCATTGCAGGGCTTCCAGACCATGTTCGCGATCAAGGCCCCCGAGGGCCCCGGGAAGTTCAGCCTGCTGCGAAACGGCAAGCGTGAATACTACGAGACCGACGATCTGTTGCTGTACGAGGCCATGACGCAGATCAACAAGAAGATGTGGGGCACGTTTATGAACGTGTTCCGTGGACCGAAGCGCGCACTGACACTGGCGATCACGCTCGATCCGGGGTTCATGGTGCGCAACTTTGCCCGCGACCTGCTGTCTGCATTCACGATCGGTCGTGACAAGTACGAGCCGTTCACTCGGGCGGTGCAGGGATTCAAGCAGGCGATGCTGAAGGACGAGTCGATGCGGACGATGATGTCTGCCGGCGCGGCGTTCGACTCGGGCTACTTGAACTCAGGCGACCCCGGCTCGGTGCGTCGCGCGATCAAGAAGGCGCGCCGCATGAAGAACAAGAACTTCGCGGACACGGTGCTCGACACGCCCGGGAAACTGTTCGATGCGTACAAGGCCCTGGGGTCAGGCATCGAGAATGCGAACCGGGTCGCGGTCTACAACGCGGCAATCGCTGCCGGCAAGAGCAAGGCGCAGGCGGTATACGAGGCCAAGGACCTGATGGACTTCTCGATGGGCGGCAGCTGGCCGCCCGTGCAGTTCCTGATCCAGTCGGTGCCATTCATGGGCGCGCGCCTCCAGGGGCTTCACCGGATGGGCCGGGGCATGGCGGAGAATCCGGTCGGATTTACCGTGAAGGGACTGCTTGTTGGCATGGCAGGAATGGCGCTGTACGCGATGTTCCGGGATGATGAGCGGTACAAAGAACTCGAAGAGTGGGACCGGGATACTTACTTCCATTGGTGGAAGGACGGCAACCATTACCGGCTGCCCAAACCATTCGAGGTCGGCGTGGTGTTCAACACGATCCCCGAGCGCATGTTCGACTACCTGATGTCGGAAGAGGGCGACGCCGGCAAGCTGTTGTTCCAACGCTTCGGGTTCGCCTTGACGCAGACATTCTCGGTCAGCATTTTTCCGCAGACCCTTCAGCCGGGCGTCGAGTCGTGGTTCAACCGCAACTCATTCACGCAGCGCGACATCGTTACGCCATACGAAGAGGAGCGGATGCCGCCCGAGCAGATGCGCGCGGGCACCAGCCCGACGTTCGTTGAGATGGCGCGAGCGCTGCCCTCGTGGCTTGACAGCGTGAGCCCCAAGCTGCGCTCACCGCTGCACCTGGAGAACCTGTATCGAGGTTACCTGGGCACGCTGGGGCAGTACGCGCTGTTGGCATCAGATGCGATCGTGTCCAAGGCCATGGACTACCCCGAGAAGCCGACCAAGCAGATCGCTGACATGCCGGTGGTGGGATCGTTCTACCGTGGCACTGAGGCAGATCCGCGCCGCACCAAGTATGAGGAGGTGTTCTACGATCTCGTGCGCCAGGTCAGCCAGGTGCAGGGCAGCCTCACGTATCTGAAGAAGATCGGCAACGAGCCGCGCGTTGATCTGTTGAACGCGGAGCAGGAGCCGCTGGTGTCGGTGGCAAGGTCGGTCGGGGCAGCCAGCTCGAAGATCACCAAGATCAACGCCAACATGATGCGCACGTACATGGACGGCGAGATGGACCCCGACACCAAGCGTGCCGAGATCGATTCGCTCCAGCGTGACAAGAACGAGATCTTCAAGGAGATGTACGAGCTGCGTCCGGGCGGCGCAGGTAACCTCACCAAGCCGACAGCCGAGGATCTCGACTATTTGCTCCAGCGGTTCAAGGTCAACGACATCGCCAACAAGTTGGAGAAGCGCCAGCCCGCGATGGCCAACCTCGTTCGGGACCTGATAGTGCTACCAAAGGATGTTTTGATGGCGGTTAAGTAATGCAGATCCACGATGTTGAGTTCAATCTTTTCGAGGTGCTGGCGATCATAAGCGCCATCATCATTCCACTGACTCTTTGGGGGTATAAGTTGCAAGCGACATTGAAGCGCCTCGTGGATTTACACGAGCACGGCTCGGTTGAGTCCATCCTTGACGAGCACTCCCAGCTGTTGGGCGAGATGCACAAGGAGCACACCGTGGTGGTGGCCAACCTGGGCAACTGCATTGCTGAGCTGTCGCACTACATCAAGTGGTTGGGGAGCCAGCAGACAGGTCGTCAGCCGCCCCCGTTCGTCAGGGACATTAAGTGAGTTGGGATGCCGCCTGGAAGAACACGGTCGCCGTCGAGGGCGACAAGTACACCAACGATCCGGCCGACTCGGGCGGGCCCACCAAGTGGGGCATCACCGAGAAGGTCGCGCGGGCCTATGGCTACCTTGGTCCGATGCAGGACCTCGACGAGCCCACCGCAAAGGCGATCGGTAAGCAGGCGTTCTGGGACGTGATGAGGCTCGACGATATCGTCAGGCTGTCCGACGCCGTCGCCATGGAGCTGCTCGATACCGGCTTCAACTGCGGGCCGGGCACGGCGGTCAGGTTCTTGCAGCGGGGCCTGAACGCGCTGAACCACGACCAGGACGATTACGCGGACATCCTTGAAGACGGCAAGATGGGGCACGGCACAACGGGCGCGTTCGCTCTGTACCTGGCCAAGCGCCATCCGCTCGAAGAGGGCGAACTGGTCATGCTGCGGGTGCTGAACGGTCAGCAACTGGCGTACTATCTGGACCTGACCCGCAGCCGGGTCAAGGACGAACGATTCTTCTACGGCTGGGTAAAGAACCGCGTGGAGATTTGATGCTGCCAAGCACGGACCGCTGGCTTCAGTGGGGTGAGCGGATCGACGCGATGCGGGTCGTGCCGCGCATCATCATGCTCACGGTGTATGCGTTCTTCATCCAGGGCTGGTGGTACGTCGTTACGTGGTTCATGAACTACCCCTGGACCACGATCACCAATGACGCGGTTGCCCTGGCCCTGGCGGCGTTCCCGGCCGCCATCCTGGGCGTGCTCACGCAGGTGGTGAACAGTCTCACCAAAGCGTACTGGGAAGGCGGCAGGAAGTGGGATCAGCCGCCCGAGGACCCCAAGTGAACATACTCATGATGGCGCTGAAGTTCCTCAAGACGCCCCTGGGTATGGCCTCGCTCGCGGCAGTGTTGCTGCTGGCCCTCTGCGGTGTGCAGACGCTGCGCCTTCATGGCGCGCAGGCCGATCTCAAGCAGTCGCTCAAGGACAACGGCGCGCTCACCGTGAAGCTCGACGATGCCAACGCGGCGGTCGATCAGGCGGTGACGGTGAACAAGACGCAGACGGCCAACGTGGATGCGCTGGCCAGGAAGATCGAGGAGATGGTTGCGCAACGCGCTTCAGAGGCGGCACAGCGCGCAGCCGAGATCGCAGCCCGAGATGCTGCGTTGGTAGTGGCCCGTCGCGATGCCGACCGGCTAAGGAGACAGATCAATGTGGATTGGTCCAGTACGACAGGATGTCAAAGCCTCTCGACGCTTCGCGTTGATACCGCTTGCCCTGCTATTGCTCAGCGGGTGCACGACCGCACCATGCGCCAAGCAGGTGGTGGTGGAGACGGTCATCAAGGAAGTGCCGGTTGAGGTGCTCCAGCCCGTCCCTGCCGAGCTGACGGCTCCTATCCCCTATCCTGACCCCTTGGCCACGCAGCAGAGCGTAGCGGACCTCGTGGAGCGTCTGGTGCTGCTGTACGACTTGCTCGATGAGGCCAACGCCGATCGCGCCAGTGTTGCCAGGTTGACCGCACCCAAGTGATCGCCTATCCGCTGGCGATCCTCGGGGCGGTACTGTTCGGCGAGTGGCCGCTATTCGGCGCGCTGCTGTTGCTGGTTGGCGGCTGGCTGGCTCGCGGCCACAGGGTCGCGGGCGAGGGCCTGGAGATGCTGCTGTTCTACGGGGCCGTCGCCGGCTGCCTTGTGGCCTGGCTCGGCTGGTAACTCGAACCACGCCTTCAGCTCGTTGCAGACAGCAGGCTCGTTCGACCCACGATCAGGCACGCCCGTACGGTTGATCAGCGGGTGCCACCCGGCGAAGCGGGTGATCATCGACTGGACCTTCATCCAGTTCGGGGTCTCGTAGCACTTCGCCTCGATCCGGCGGTACGGGGTTCCGCGTAAGAAGCCATACGCCAAGCCCGTCAGGCGAGCCTCGCCGCGCACCTGTACGACGCGGTGGTTGTGCAGGCTCTCGTAGCGTAGCGACAGAGCGTCGTCGGGCTTGGAGTGATAAGCGATTTGGGCGCGTTGGTGCTTCAGCACCCGGCGCTCTTCCTGCTTGATGATGCGGGCCTCGGCGGCCAGCGACTTGATCTTGACCTTCATCTCAATGGACTGCATGGGTAACCTCTTCAGAGACTGTTCGTAGTAGATCTCGAATCGACGAGTGAACAGCGCCTGAAGGCGGGCCGCGAATGCAGAGAGGTAGGTATTCATGTCATAGCGGTTCCATCGTAATCAACGTCGGCACTTGCGCGCAACTGTCGACAAATTTTTTGGATCGCGTGGTGGGAATCGAACCCACCTACCTTGGGATTGAAAGCCCAGGCCAGGCACCAGCTTGGTCACGCGAATGGTGGGGGCCTCGCTGCCCCCGTGGTCCGACATCTTTCCCGTGCGGTGGGCTATGCTCGGACTGCATCGGCACTCGCTTGTTCGATCCCCGCTGGCGTGCAGCGATACCACTCGTAGCCATCTCGATCGGCGTACTTCTCCATCCAGCCGGCGTCGACCAGCTCCTTGATCAGCGGGTCGCCCCGGTTCGCGCAGTAGTAGTTCCGGTACGACGCCGCCGAGCGCGTCATGCCGAGCGTGTGGCGCAGCGTGGCGCGCTGCTCCTCAGTCGCCATCGTGCACCGGACAGCCGCACTCGGGGACCCAGCCATAGGGCTCGACGTACGCGCAGCAGTGGTGACAGTCGAGCGCCCTGATCGCGTCGCGGACGCGGAGGTGGTGCGCCTCGCGAGGCTCTTCGTGGTGAACCGCCGTGCGGTATTCGCGAACAAGTGTCGGCGGCGCACAGCGCTCTTGCAGTCGGTAGCGGGTGAACTCGCCGTCGCGCGTGACCCAGATGCGGCGGCCGGGAGCGTCCTGAATCCACTCGTGCAACAGTCGGGCGGGCCCAGGAAAATGTGTCGAGTCAGCTGCACGCGATTTATCCGGTCCATCGCGTCTGGCCCAACTGCCCTCACGCGACTGATCGAAAGGAAGCGCGCCCGCGTCGTGAGGATGGTGGCTCGTCATACCAGCCTGACGGTTCCGGTTGCCCTCGACTGCCGGTGTTATCTGCGCCACCGCCGGCTGGGCTCGTAGGTGCTTCATTTCTTCACCGGCTTGGCCAGCCGTTTGAACTCGTTCTTGAGCACGGGGATCGTACCACCACCCCACGGGCTTGGGTTGTAGGAGATCCCCGAGGACACCGCCCAATTCGCGAACCAATACTCATCCGTTGCGGTACGGATGAAGATCACCGATGGCACGTGCAGCCGATCGGCCAGGCCCCGCAAG
>Ga0315294_10008748_pt1 | contig 11106 bp, 10 predicted proteins | sample YL17G13_40_MG_FD_203626 | JGI IMG/M metagenome (GOLD analysis project Ga0315294, IMG submission 203626) | Sediment microbial communities from Yellowstone Lake, YNP, Wyoming, USA - YL17G13_40 | ecosystem: Environmental > Aquatic > Freshwater > Lake > Sediment | place: USA: Wyoming | collected... | reverse complement strand
ACAAGCAACTCAAGGCCACCATCAAGGCGGTCACCAGCGCCATCGAGCCGCTGATGATCGTCGCCATGGGCGGCGTCGTGGCCTTCATCGCGGCCTCGATCCTCCTGCCCATCTTCAAGATGTCGCAATTGGTGAAATAACATGAAAAGACTCGCCCTCATCAACGCTCCGAACGGCCGGCGCCCCGGATTCACGCTTGCCGAGGTGCTCGTCTGCGCGCTGCTGCTGGCCCTCGGGTTCGTGGCCCTGGTGGCGGCCTTCGGCCACGAGGGCCTCTGCACCCAGCGGGCCGAGGATGTTACGCTGGCCACGTTCCTGGCCGACGAGATCCGCGACATGGCCCTCCAGATGAACTTCGCGCAGGTCTTCGGTCTGGGCGCCCAGCCCTTCAACCCCGCCGTCCTCAGCACCGGGGACCCCGCCGGGCTGACCGGCTGGGCCCAGCACGTAACCGTCCGCCCTGTCAGCGCCACCAACCTGAACCAGCAGGTGGCGCAAGGCGTTGCGGATGCGGCGCAACTGACCGTCGAGGTCCGCCGCAACTCCAAGCCCGTGATCGCCCAGACCTACTACATCTTCAAGATGGACGCTGTTCCTTTTACGGATAGTGGAACGTAATGGCACCGGCGGGCCCTCGCGGGGCCCGGGTGATGACAAGAAGAGTTCCCAAGACACGGCTCGCGCTCGCACGCCCCGGCGCGGCACAGCGGTAAGGAGGGGCGTATCATGAACGCGCGGCAAGAAACCTGTTGGACGGGGCGTCGGGGCATCGCCCTGCTGGTGGCGCTGATTTTTCTGACGGTGTTCGCCTGCCTGGCGGTGGCGATCGCGGTGGTGGCAGACGCCAACCTGACGATCGCCCACAACCGGATTGAAGGTCAGCAGGCCCTCGCCCTGGCGGGGACGGGCCTTCAATTGATACAGAAAAGCATCGGCGGCATGTCCGTCAGCGGCGTGGCCGACGCCGCCGGCATGCACGCCCTGGTCCGCGACCACCTGGCCGCGGACTTCGCCGCCTCCACCATGGTGGACACCCACCTCATCACGACCGGCCCGGACGGCGTGACGGTGCCGATGGTCGCCCTGACCCGCGCCGACGGACGCCAGGGCTTCGTGACCCTCAACATCCGGTCCTCGGGCGGCGCTACGGACTCCACCACCGTGACCATTGCGTCCACCGGCAACTTCGGCTCCGCCAGGCGCGCGGCTTCTTATAACATGACCGTTCAGCGCGGCAAGACGGTCCTGGCTGACTACGGCATTGCCAGCAGGGGCCCCATCCAGATGACCGGCAACGCCAAAATCCTCGGCGCGGACGACCCGGCCGACGGAAGCATCCTGTCGGCCACCTACAGCACCACCAACGCCATCCAACTCACCGGCAACGTCCAGATCGCCGGGGACGCCGCCGTCGTCAATCCGCAGGGTCGCATCCAGAAGACCGGCAACGTGACCATCGGCGGCCGGCAGATCATCGGCGCCGCCGAGCCCGAGTGGCCGCAGGTGGACATCAGTTGCTTCAAGCCCTTCGCCACCAACACCTATTCCGGCGGAGGGTCCGGCAACCTGGCCTTGTCGAACGTCCGGATTCCGCCCAACACCAACCCCACTTTCTCCGGCAACGTGGTGATTCTCGGCGTCGTGTACATCCAGCCGCCCAACAAGGTGACCTTCAGTGGCAATACAAGCATCATCGGCGTGATCGTGGCCGACGAGCCGACCGCGGACAACCTGACGGCCAACCAGATCAAGTTCACGGGCAACGTGAGCACCGCGGGCGTGGAGAACCTGCCGGCGGGCGCCGCCTACGACGGCCTGCGGGACCTGGAGGGGTCGTTCCTGCTGGCCCCGGGCTTCAGCACGCAGTTCACCGGCAACTTCAACACGGTCAACGGCTGCATGGTGGCCAGCGAGTTCAAGTTCACCGGGAATGCGGGCGGCAGGATCCTGGGCGGCCTCGTCAACCTGCGCGACTCCGTCGTCCAGTTGACGGGCAACGCCTCCCTCGTCGTGGATCGCCAGGACGCCGACGAGCACCCGGCCGGCATCGTGAGCAGCACCAAACTCGTGTGCGTCTCGGGCTCTTACGCGGAGTAATTCCTGAAGAGAAGGAGGGCTAGATCGTGAACGAGCGACAAGCAACTCACGGAGCGGGGCATCGGGGCATCGCCCTGCTGGTCACGCTGATTTTTCTGACGCTGTTCGCCTGCCTGGCGGTGGCGATCGCGGCGTCGGCAGACGCCAACCTGACGATCGCCCACAACCGGATTGAAGGTCAGCAGGCCCTCGCCCTGGCGGGGACGGGCCTTCAATTGATACAGAAAAGCATCGGCGGCATGTCCGTCAGCGGCGTGGCCGACGCCGCCGGCATGCACGCCCTGGTCCGCGACCACCTGGCCGCGGACTTCGCCACCTCCACCATGGTGGACGCCCACCTCATCACGACCGGCCCGGACGGCGTGACGGTGCCGATGGTCGCCCTGACCCGCGCCGACGGACGCCAGGGCTTCGTGACCCTCACCATCCGGTCCTCGGGCGGCGCTACGGACTCCACCACCGTGACCATCGCGTCCACCGGCAACTTCGGCTCCGCCAGGCGCGCGGCTTCTTACAACATGACCGTTCAGCGCGGCAAGACGGTCATGGCTGACTACGGCATTGCCAGCAGGGGTTCCCTCCAGATGACCGGCAACGCCAGAATCCTCGGCGCGGACGATCCGGCCGACGGAAGCATCCTGTCGGCCACCTACAGCACCCCCAACGCCATCCAACTCACCGGCAACGTCCAGATTGCCGGGGACGTCGCCGTCATCAATCCGCAGGGTCGCATCCAGAAGACCGGCAACGTGACCATCGGCGGCCAGCAGATCATCGGCGCCGCCGAGCCCGAGTGGCCGCAGGTGGACATCAGTTGCTTCAAGCCCTTCGCCACCAACACCTATTCCGGCGGAGGGTCCGGCAACCTGACTTTGTCGAACGTCCGGATTCCGCCCAACACCAACCCCAATTTCTCCGGCAACGTGGTGATTCTCGGCGTCGTGTACATCCAGCCGCCCAACAAGGTGACCTTCAGCGGCAATACAAGCATCGTCGGCGTGATCGTGGCCGACGAGCCGACCGCGGACAACCTGACGGCCAACCAGATCAAGTTCACGGGCAACGTGAGCACCGCAGGCGTGGAGAACCTGCCGGCGGGCGCCGCCTACGACGGCCTGCGGGACCTGGCGGGGTCGTTCCTGCTGGCCCCGGGCTTCAGCACGCAGTTCTCCGGCAACTTCAACACGGTCAACGGCTGCATGGTCGCCAGCGAGTTCAAGTTCACCGGGAATGCGGGCGGCAGGATCCTGGGCGGCATCGTCAACCTGCGCGACTCCGCCGTGCAGTTGACGGGCAACGCTTGCCTCGTCGTGGATCGCCAGGACGCCGACGAGCACCCGGCCGGCATCGTGAGCAGCACCAAACTCGTGTGCGTCTCCGGTTCATACTCGGAGTAAACCGTGGCCGATCACCGCACCCTCTGCGCGCGGGGCTTCACGCTGGTGGAGATCCTCATGTCGATGGCCCTCATGGCCTTCATCATGGTGGCCGCCGCCCTGGCCATCCAGTCCGCCGAGATGTCGCACAGTTACAACGCCGAGAAGGCCGAACTGGGGGCCCGCGGCCGCGGCGTCCTCGACCGCATCGCCCTGGACGTGCGACAGGCCGCCTCCGTGCGGATCAACGAAGAGGGCGAACTGGAGGTCACCGTGGCCGAAGGCTGGATCCACACCTACGCCTGGAACGGCACGCTGGGCGGCAACGTGACCTACACCGAGACCGATCCGGCCGGCGTGGAATCCACCCAGGTCCTGCTGGCCGGCTTTACCCAGGCGTTTGACCTTGAGGGGGCCGGCGAGGGCTGCCGCGTCCACCTCCGCCTGCAAGGCCGGCGGGCGACGTTCGAGACCTCCGTCACCGCCACGCCCGGCAAGGTGCTCTGGTAGTCCGCCGGGTGTGGCCGTTCTTTCTGGCAGTTGTTTGCCGTCGTAGGGGCGGCCCTATGTGGCCGCCCTGCCGTTGTCATGGCCCAGGAAACTCGTTGCGTCCTGGAGAGGCCGGGCGGCCACATAGGGCCGCCCCTACGCACGTCGACGACCGCCAGAATCCGCGGCCACACCCGTCCGCCCGTGCGACGGTGTTTCTCTTAAAGTCCAAATTGTGGATAACTTTCAGAAGCGCCTCGGCGCGCCCGAAAACGCGCCTTTTTTGCCCTTTCGGGAGGCCAAATCGGCCCTGGCGCTAGCGCCAGAGGGGGTGACACACCAAAATGTTAAGATGGGCATGACGAAATGCGCGCCTTTTTGATCCCTTTTTGACGGAAAACGTCGCCTTTTTGATCGATTTTGACCCGAATTTGACGGTTTTTACATGGACGCATGGATATACGCCGTTGTGGATAACTCCCAAAAGCGGGGAACGGGGACCGGGAAACGGGGCGCCGGAAACCTGGGGACACCCGTGGCCGTAAAGTAAGGCGGCAAAAGGAGTTACGAGTGCGGAGTGCGGAGTGCAGAGTGCAGAGTGCGGAGTGAAAAACTGAACAAAAGCAACGCCGCCGTCGTATTAGCCCCCCGTACGGGGGGCGGCGCGGCGGAGGGTGCGGCCCGCGCCACACCTGCCCCCCGTGTGTTCACGGGGGGCTAAAAAAGCAGGGCCAAGGCACGCGCCCTGCCCCGCCGGGCACAACGTGCTTAGTATGTAGGGTGCGTGCTCCGCACGCACGCGGATTATTCATGCGGACGGCCCGTGCGTGGGCGAGGCTTCCAGCAAATCAATGAACGCTTCCCAAGTCTTATTGGCCAAGCGCTTTCCCCCTTTTTTCCCCGCAAAAACCGTGATGCCTGTCGCATTAATCTCAAGACGGCAAACGTATTTGCGATTCCTGCCATAGGCCCAAACAGTAAGTCCCCTTTTCCCGATTGTGATCATTTCATCATATCGAAGATAGGCGCTTCGTTTCATTGTGTTCTCCTATAGCGTTTTAAGATTGCGTATGGGCGCGACGGGTCTCCGTACCCGCCGAGGTACCCATGCGACCGTCCGTATCGCGGCGGGTGCGGAGACCCGCCGCGCTCCAGGTTATGAAACAGGAAAGGCGGTGCGTGCAAAGCACGCACCCTACGTGGGCTGCGGACGGATTGCAGTCCAGGCAACTTTCCCCGTCAAAACTGCCTTAGGAACCGCACGTCGTTCTCGAAGAAAAGGCGGATGTCGTGGATGGCGTACTTGAGCATCGCCTGCCGGTCGATGCCCATGCCGAAGGCGAAGCCGGTGACCTCTTGCGGGTCGTACCCGACGGCCTCAAAGACATTCGGGTCCACCATGCCGCAGCCCAGGATTTCCATCCAGCCCTTGCGTTTGCAGGCGGGGCAGCCGTCGCCGCCGCACAGGAGGCACGAGACGTACATCTCGGCGCTCGGCTCGGTGAACGGAAAGTAACTGGGCTGGAACCGCGTGCGGACCTGCGGCCCGAAGAAGGCCCGGGCGAACATCGCCAGGATGCCCTTTAAGTCCGCGAACGTGACCCCCTGCTCCACCCACAGGCCCTCCAACTGGTGGAACATGTTGGAGTGGCTGGCATCGACCGTGTCGGGCCGATAGACGCGGCCGGGGGCGATGATGCGCACGGGGGGCTTGCGATTCTCCATCACGCGCACCTGGACGGTGGAGGTCTGGGTGCGCAGGAGGACGCGGTCCTTGAGGTAATAATTGTCGAGCGGGTCGCGGGCGGGGTGCTCGGGGGGGATGTTCAGGCCCACGAAGTTGTGCCACTCGTCCTCGACCTCGAGGCCCTCGACGACCTCGAAGCCCAGGCGTCCGAAGATCTCGACCATCTCGCGCGTGGCCCGCGTGATGGGGTGCAGGCGGCCCAGGGGCGGCCGGTGGCCGGGCATCGTCACGTCGGCCATCGGCCCGCGGGGCACGGCGGCCTCCAGCGCGGCCAGGCGGGCCGCCAGGTGGTCCGCGACGGCGCTCTTGAGTTCGTTGACCGCCTGGCCGAACCTGGCCCGCTCATCGGCGGCCACCGTGGGAATGGACTTCAGGAGGGCCGTGATGCGTCCGGCCTTGCGGCCGAGCCACTCCACGCGCACGGCCTCCAGCGCCGCCAGGTCCTTGGCGGCCCGGATGAGCGACAGGGCACGCTCGCGCAAAGGCCCGATTTCATCGAGGCCCATCGTCAGGCTCCTGGTGCAGCAGCGCCAGATTTCATTTTGATTACGCGGGTGCCACGGCTGCGCCTTGTGCAGCCGTGGTCGTCGGCTGGGATGCACGGCTGCAAACTGCGCAGCCGTGGCACCCGCAGATTCAATTGTGACGGAATACTAGCGCTGTGGCACGAGGGCGCCCTTGGCCTCCGCCACGACGGCGTCGAACGCGCCGGGATCGTTCAAGGCGATGTCGGCCAGGACCTTGCGGTCCAGCGCGATGCCGGCCTTCTTGAGTCCGTTGACGAACACGCTGTAGGCGATGTCGCGTTGGCGACAGGCGGCGCTGATGCGGGTGATCCAGAGGCGGCGGAAGTCGCGTTTTTTGGCCCGGCGGTCGCGGTAGGCGTACTGCTGGGCCTTCATGACCGACTGCTTGGCCACGCGGTACAACTTGCTGCGCGCGCCGCGCATCCCCTTGGCGCGCTTAAAGAGGCGTTTCTTGGCTTTCCGCCGCGCGGCGCCCTTTTTGGTTCGAGGCATAACTTTTTCCTTTTGTCTGCTATCCAGCCGTAGCGCCCGTACGGGCGCCTTCCTGCGCGGGGCACAAGGCCCCGCGCTACAGGGGTCAGCCGGTCATGAGGCGCGTGTAGGTTTTCACCTGGGTCTTGTGGACGAGGGCCGCGCGGCGGATGTGCCGGCGGCGCTGGCCGCTCTTGTCGCTCATGAGGTGCCCCGCGCCTGCGCGGCTCCGGACGATCTTGCCTTTGCGGGTGAGCCTCATACGTTTCAGGATTCCCTTGTGCGTTTTCAGTTTGGGCATGGTCCGCCCTGCCTTTCCGTTGGTCGCGTCCGGAAAGCGGACGCGCCGCCATGTTAGTTTCAGTTGGTCCTTCACGTGCCACGGGTTGCTTGCCAACCCGTGGTCTATCAATTCCGTTCGTCCTTATTGCGGTTGGCTTATTCCAAGGGCCTCCTGCTCCGCCACTGAAACACAATGAGGTCGAAAGGACCTTGTTCACCACGGGTTGGCAAGCAACCCGTGGCACGTGAACGGCTGTACCCCACCGGTGACCGGTTACGGGGTCAGGGCGTTTTCTGTTTCGGCGCCAGCAGGAGGATCATGCGGCGGCCTTCGCGTCGCGGCCCGCTTTCGACGGCGCCGACCTCGGCCAGTTGGTCGACGAACGCCTTCATGTTCTGCTGGGCGTAGTCCAGGTGGGCCAACTCGCGGCCCTTGAACATCATGTTGACGACGACCTTGTCGCCGTCTTCCAGGAACCCGCGGGCCTTCCGGATCTTGGTGTCCCGGTCGTGCACGTCCGTTTTCGGGCGGATCCGGATTTCCTTGATCTTGACCTCGTGGCTCTTGGACTTGTGGCTCTTCTTGGCCAGGCGGTACTTGAATTTGCCGTAGTCCATCATGCGGCAGACCGGCGGCCGGACGTCGCCCGCCACCTCCACGAGGTCGAGGCCAGCATCGGTGGCCATGCGCAGGGCCGCGTCGCGGTCCAGGATGCCCAGTTGTTCGCCATTTTCCCCGATGACCCGCAGCGGTGAGATCTTGATTTGCTCGTTCACGCGCTGCTTCAGTTCTTTCAAGCAGGACCTCCTTTGCTTTGGCGTTGCCCCTCATCGGATATAGGAATCGCCGGCCCCGTGCCGGCATTCTTTACGCGCGCTATGCAAGGGCTGTCATTCTGAGGCCCCGTTTACGGGGCCGAAGAATCTCGCCGTTTTCCGGCCGAAAGGCGAGATTCTTCGTCGCGGCTAAAGCCGCTCCTCAGAATGACAAACGTGCGCATTGCTTTTACCGGGGTCAATAAACGTGCAGTTGCCGCTCACTCATCACTCATCACTCATCACTCATCACTCAACACTCATCACTCAACACTTTCTGGGCGGCCTTCGGCCGCAATCGCCTTTCGCGGACCTCCTGCGCGGCGCGGCGGATGAAGGCCTCCAGCGGTTCGGCGCCCAGGTCTCCGGCGGCCTTGTCGCGGACGCTCAGCGTCCCGGCCGCCGCCTCCTTGTCGCCCACGATGAGCATGTACGGAATCTTTCGGAGGGAGGCCCGGCGGATCTTGGCGCCGACCTTGTCGCTCGTGTCGTCCACCTCGACGCGCAGGCCCGCCCCGCGCAGCGCCGCCGCCGCCGACCCGGCGTAGGCGTTGAACCGGTCGCTCACGGGCAGCACCGCCGCCTGCACGGGGGCCAGCCACAGCGGGAAGTCGCCCGCGTAATGCTCGATGAGGATGCCCAGGAACCGCTCGATGCTCCCCAGGATGGCCCGGTGGATCATGGCCGGACGGTGCTCCGTGTTGTCGGCGCCCACATAGGTCAGGTCAAACCGCTCGGGCATGGCCAGGTCCACCTGGATCGTGCCGCACTGCCACGAGCGGCCCAGGCAGTCGCGGATGTGGTAGTCGATCTTGGGGGCGTAGAAGGCCCCCTCCCCTTCGTTGACCTTGTACGTCATGCCGCGCGCCTCCAGGGCGCCCCGCAGGGCCCCCGTGGCGTGCTCCCACATTTCGTCGGTGCCGATGGAGTGCTTGGGCCGCGTCGAGAGTTCCACGCGCACGTCCTCGAAGCCGAAGGTCCTGTAGATGCGGTCCACCAGGTGGATGATGCCGAGGACCTCGTCCTGGAGTTGCTCCGGCAGGCAGAAGATGTGGGCGTCGTCCTGGGTGAACTGGCGGACCCGCAAGAGGCCGTGCAGGACGCCGGCCAGTTCGTGCCGGTGCACCATGCCCAACTCGCCCATGCGGATGGGCAACTCGCGGTAGGAGTGCGGCTTGTTGAGGTAGATGAGCAGGCCGCCCGGGCAGTTCATCGGCTTGACGGCGTAATCGGCCTCGTCGATTTTGGTGAAGTACATCGCCTCGCGGTAGTGGTCCCAGTGTCCGCTGCGGTGCCAGAGGGCCTCGCTCAGGATGACCGGGGTGCGGACCTCGACGTAGCCGGCCTCGCGGTGCAGGCCGCGCCAGAAGTCCAGCATCTCGTTCAGGACGATCATGCCGGCCGGATGCATGAAGACGAAGCCCGGCCCCTCGTCGTGGAAACTGAAGAGGTCCAGGTCCTTGCCGATGCGGCGGTGGTCGCGGCGCTTGGCTTCCTCGATGCGCTTGAGGTGCTCGTCCAGCGCCTTGCGGGAGAAGAACGCCGTGCCGTAGATGCGCTGGAGCATCGGCCGCGTGGGGTCGCCGCGCCAGTAACTGCCCGCCACGGTCAGGAGTTTGAAGGCGGGGATCTTGCCGGCGTGCGGGACGTGCGGCCCGCGGCAGAGGTCCACGAAGTCGCCCGTCCGGTAGAGGGTGACGGAGGCGGGCTTTTCGGGGGCGGGCTTGGCCTGGGCGCCTTCGACCGGATCGCCCGGCGCGAGGCCCCCGGCGGCGATGGCCTCCAGGAGTTCGACCTTGTAGTCCTGGCCGGCGGCCCGCATGAGGTGGGCGGCGGCCGGGAGGGACACTTCTTCGCGCACAAAGGGCTCGGCCGCGGCCACGATCCCGGCCATCTCGGCCTCGATGCGCGCCAGGTCCTCGTCGGCGATCCGCTGCGGAAGGTCGAAGTCGTAGTAGAATCCGTCCTCGATGGACGGACCGATACCGAACTTCACGTTTTCGCCGTAGATGCGGCGGACGGCGGCGGCCATCACGTGCGCAGTGGAATGGCGGAGGATCGGGAGGGCCTCGTCGCTTTTGTCGGTCAGGATCGCGAGGGTGTGCGGGCCGGGGCCCGACAACACCGTCGAAAGATCCACCAACTGGCCGTTCAGCCTGGCAGCGACGGCAGCCCGAGCCAGGCCTGAACCGATTTGGTTGGCAACATCGGCGACGCTCGCCCCGGCAGCCACTTCCAGTGCGCTTCCATCAGGAAGTCTGACCGTAGGCATCGCGTGTCTGGGCCCGGCCCCGTCCGCACAGGAGAAGCCGGGCGTTCATCCTCCACTAGGGCTCGTGTTTGCCGGTCTTCGCAATTCCTACTGGTACAAATAGTAATGAAATTTTCCGGCCTGTCAAGCGCCGAAGTCGTTTTAACAAGGCTACGCGCCGGTCGGCCCGGCCAGTTTCTCGATTGTCAGCACTGCAAACAAGGCCGCCATCACCAGGAGCATGGCAGCGCAGCCGATGAGCAGGCCCTGGTACACCCGTCCCGCCAGCAGGCTGCGGCCGCGCGAAATGCCGTAGGACGTCAGGCTGTACCAGAGGAGGTCGGCCGAGATGTGGCCGGCGAAGAACGCGCCCACCCCGGGCCAGCCCTGGGCGGCCGCGCTCGCCAGGAGCAGCGTCGGCTGCGTCACCCACCAGAGGTGCCAGTAGGGGTTCAAGAGGCTCGTGACGAACCCTGCCCCGGCGGCCTCGACGACGAGCATGCGCCGGCCGGCGGGTCCAGGGGGCGATGAATCGGGAGACCCTTCAGGCGCGGGCGCCTCGCCCGCCTCGCGGCGGGGGCTGGTCGGGGATGCGGCGCCCGAGTCCGGCGGGGGCCGGAACGCCTGGCGTATCATCCCGGCGGCCATCCACAGGAGCGCCGCTGCGCCGATCGCCCCGATGCCCGCCAGGACGGAATCGTTCTCCAGGACCGCCGACAGGCCCACCAGGAGCAGCGCGACCACCGGCAACTCGGCCAGGGCGTGCCCGAGGACCGCCCCAGGGCCGAACCAGAATCCCCGGCGACGGCTCCCGGCGATCGTCGCGAAGAACATCGGCCCGGGCGCCAGCGCCCCCGACAGGGCCAGGGTGAAACTGGCTGCTCCCAGCGCGCCGATGGCCAGAATGTCCACGGGCGTAGGTCCCTCTTCTGTGCGCCGTCCGCCGTCGTACGGCGTCAGTTACGGTTGGGCTGGGGATTATGTAGCGCGGCCGTACGGCCGCGCGGCCGTGGGGGCCGGCGGGGCGGACCCACACCAACACCAGCCGCC
>Ga0315294_10008747_pt1 | contig 11107 bp, 10 predicted proteins | sample YL17G13_40_MG_FD_203626 | JGI IMG/M metagenome (GOLD analysis project Ga0315294, IMG submission 203626) | Sediment microbial communities from Yellowstone Lake, YNP, Wyoming, USA - YL17G13_40 | ecosystem: Environmental > Aquatic > Freshwater > Lake > Sediment | place: USA: Wyoming | collected... | reverse complement strand
AGCTTCAACAACCGCATAATGTAGGGTATGGGATATCATCAAGTCGCCAACAGCCAATCCTGCCGGCTTGACTATGATAGCTTCGTGGTCATCCGAACCAGGGCTTACCCCAACAGACCTTAGCGCAATAGCCATGCTACACCGTATTTACTATAATTTCTTCGCCAACCCAAACTTGACTGTTCTGGGTCTTGTTATATGCCTTCTTACATTGTTTCAGGATTTCAGACATTTCATCCAAAACATCTGACTTCTTGATTACTGGGGGATAACTTCGTGTAATACCCATGAATGAGGTTAGTTCGTCAACATACCCAACCTCATCAGGGCTATAGAAGAACCCGAAGTCAACTGATATTTGTTCCTTGCTGTGCCTTACTGATATTATCTTGGCTCTCATCTCATTTATCCTTTATAGAAGATTGTGCCTACGATGGCATTGGCGGCAGGTGCGCCAGTATCATTAGCGGCTACTCCAGTTGTAGCGGCAACGCACATGGCAGTCCCAAAAGTTATACCTATCGGCATCATCAGGTTGGCGGCAGCCCCAGCAGGAACGGGCAGAATTATGAAGGTAGTCGAAGTACCTACTGTTGTATTGGCCGCTGTGAGGTTGTAGAACCTGACGTAGATTGTGGCAGCCGTGTTGTTGTAGAAGTAATATCCATACAACTTGGCTGCGGTTGCTATAATTTCATCCTCTGTTTCGTCAATATCAATCTGGACAGAGGCCAATAGGCCATCAGATGTAATGGATGGAGCGCAGACCATTAGTTGTTTTCTGTCCAGTGTCATTCTGGGAACGCCTACATCACCCTCATCCACACTGTCAGGACTGGTTTCATCAGCCAGACAACCCATCGGGAATACTCTGGAAGTGGCAATAGAAAAAGCAGCATCATCAGCCAAAGCATCTACAATTGCACCTGTGGCTATAGCTCCGCTTGCTACGGCTCCAGAAGCGACAGCCCCACTAGCGATAGCCCCAGAGGAAATAGCTCCACTGGCGACTGCACCTGAAAGGATTGCCCCAGATACTATTGCACCAGCCGCAATTGCGCCAGCCGCAACTGCTCCAGAAGCGATACCGCCAGAGGCTACCGTTACGGCATGGGCGTTCACAGTTACAGTCGGCATGGTGATAACATCAACCTGCGCCTCGCTGCCTGAAATCATATTGTCTATGACTTGCAGGGCTGTAACCATTGTGTCCAGTACGGCATTGTCTGTCGCCCCCAGGTTGACGTCACCGATAACTGTTCCTGTTACAAGTTTTCCGTCAATAGAGTGAAGATGGGTTTCTAGTCCGTCCAGCACGGCGTTATCTGTTGCTCCGAGGTTCACATCTCCAATAACTGTGCCCGTAACGAGCTTGCCATCTATTGAATGGATATGGACATTTACCTCGTCTATGGCTGCATCTATGGTATCAAGGACAGCATTATCGGTAGCACCCAAATTGACATCGCCTATTACTGTGCCTGTTACCAGTTTCCCATCAATAGAATGTAAGTGGGTTTCTAGCCCATCAAGCACGGCATTATCGGTTGCTCCAAGGTTAACATCACCGATAACCGTGCCTGTAACGAGCTTGCCGTCAATGGAGTGCAAATGCGTTTCCAATCCGTCAAGCACCGCATTATCGGTGGCTCCTAAATTAACGTCTCCAATAACTGTGCCCGTTGTCAACTTCGTGTTGACAGCCTGAGACACAAAGGAGAGTTCCTTCAAGACTTGCATAGCCGTGATAGCAGTGGTATCGGTAGCAGTGGATTTATCGTCTGCCTTTGCGCCTAGAGTGACAATAGCGCCGTCTGCCACAGCCCCAGAAGCGACTGCCCCCGAAGCTACGGCTCCACTGGCGATAGCACCACTAGCCACAGCCCCAGACGCTATCTTGCCACTTGCCACAGTGATTGGTAACGGGTCGGTAGCGGACACATCTTTATCAAATGTGCCGTCAATGCCCATAGCTATTTTGACACGCTGGTATTGTTCGCCGCCTATTGCATCAGCGGCTACTTTAATATCAGCGGTTCCAGTACCAGTTGCGGGAAGTTGTACGGATTCAGCCACTTTGCACCTCCTACGAAGCCGAAGCCACGCCAGTAACAACCAGCGTCACGGTTACGTCATTTACGGGCGTCTCGGTATCTATCGCTTTTGCCCTGATATGGAAGTGGACATGCGTATCGTGGCCGACCGTGCCAAGGTCGAGGTGCGCCCCGTAGTTTTCAGGCGAACCAGAGGGACTACCCCCCACATCACTATCAAGCTGCCACTTGGTCGCTGTCGTGCCGGTGGGGGTTATCACTACGGTTGCAACGGTGTAGCCGTCATCAGCCAGAGCATAGAGCTTCACGAACGAACCTACCTCGTTCAAGTCCGCCCTGAGTGTGAACGTCACGGCGTCAGTCGTGGTTGGTGCGGCTGATACTTGCGTGTCATCATCATCAAAGAATAATTTAATATATGCCATAGCGATACCCCCTGATTATTTATCTTTCAGGACTAACCTAGTCCTTTTTATTGTCGGGCGGTCAGTAATCGAGTAGTTGTTCCAGTGTCATGCCATCAGCGACCTTTGCCGCCTGGGGAAACTTCTCGGCGGACAAACTGCCCTCTTTAATTCCTCGTGCTAGGCAGAAAAGTATTCGTTGACTTTCAGATTGTGTAGGCATAATTTACCCCTAATCGAATTTATACCCACATTCAGGTAAACCAAATAAGTCTCTGCGGTTGGTAGGCCATTCTTTACAAAAAGCTGGCCTGGTTTCGTAGATATCGCAGACACATAGTTTGCCTTCAAGGTGGTATTTGTTACAGGAGTAGACAGGAGATAACTCAAACGGAATACCTATCTCACGGTATAACTTTATTATCTCCTGCCTACGTTCCGCGTTGCAGCACATACCGCAGCGGTTACATTCTCCTGTTCGCATTTAGATCAGTTCTGAGGTTACTCTTTCGATGAAGTCCATCTGGAAGAAGCCGCCCATAGCCTGAGTGCCGCCCCATGACCAGCACAGGATACACGGCCCGTCTAGGATTGGAGGATGCAGAGGTTCATAAAGTAACTCAAAAATCTCCGAGACGTGCCCTGATGTCGTAAAGTCATCTACTACCTGTTTCCTGGCAAGTTGAATATCCGCTACGGGAGCAGCTGTGAAGGCAGTCGTTACACCGCCGCCACAGACGCAGGAAGCAGCACGGGCACTGGTAAGCCTCATGTTATAAGGGACTTTCGCCGTATAGACCGCACCGGTGACAGCTTCGACGCCCTTATCGGCGTAGACCAAGATTTCCTGTATTTCGTGGTCAGCAGGGGAAACGAGCTCGCACTGAATTGATAAGCGAAGCGGGATTATCGACATCCCCGTAGGAACAGCGATAAACCCTTCCGGCTCGTCAATGTCGAGAATCGTGCCGTTGCCGCCGCCGACAATAGGCGTGGTGAGTGTGCCGTGGTCGAAGTGGAAAGCATAACCGGCCAGGATCATCGACTGTTTCCAGTCTTCAACGAATAATGAACCGTCCCTTGTGGACCGAGCGCCGATGTAAGCGCCATTCGGTACACCAGGCAGGGTAGTAGCATTTGCAATAAATCTCATGTCAGACATTTTTATTCTCCTTGTTTTTTATTTTCCTAGTTTTTAACGATCTTGCCAGCATTTGATGTAGTCGATGGCGAGGATTACAGCCCCAGTATTGGCCCGGTTAATGACACCAACAAAAGGACAAAGCGGGTCGGTGGTCGTGATGCAGGCCGCCAAAAAACCTACCGCAAGCCCATCAACATAGAACCGTGCATTGCCCAATGTATCGAGGGCTATACGATAGGTGTGGTAGGTGTCTGCCCCTGGTGTGGTAGTACCTATGACTACAGGAACACCTTTGGCGGTAGCTTTACCAGCCGCATAGTACCAGTAGTCAACCGAACCGTCCGTATCAAACAGGAATAGAGCATTGTCATCGCTCATTCCGGCGGTCTGGGTAGCCACACCGGCGTCCAGTGAAGCCGCCAGGACATTATCGCCCTCAGTTACGGCATCGTTGAAGCCGATGTTGATACCTACTCCGGTGATACGGTCTACTTTGCACCTTACTTCCATGACAGGATTCTTGGCGCAGTACCAGTTAAGGCCGCCCGACAGGATAGACCTGTCATCGTCAGTCCCGCCCGTGGTCAGAGTTACCGTCCCGCCCGAACCAGCGGTGATAGCCTCTGTGCCGCCGTTGTTGCCGCTCGGCGTCCATTCGTCAGCCAGCACATCCCCTAAGAAGTCATCATATAGAGTGACTTTACTTAGAGAGAAGTTGCCGCCGACATTCGCCTTTTTGTTTGCATCGCCTACAAACTTGATTTTGCGTCCGATTCTTGCAGTATCCATTTTATTCTCCTCAACGATCTTGCCAGCATTTAACGTAATCTACATTGACGGTATGCGTTGCTCCATTCTTGTTTTGAACGCTTACGTTGGGGCATAAGAGCGTAGATATCGCTACCGCCGCTGCCTTGTATCCGACAGGTTCACCGTTTATGTAGAAATACGCATCGACTGTTCCAGCCGTTACGCCGGGTGAGACTATTTCTACCCTGAATGTCTGGTATGTCAACGCCACAGGGTCGTAAGTTGAAGCTAATGCTGTGAAGGCATCCGTCCCCGCATTGGTATTGACTATATTCCAGACATCCGTTGTAGCGTCGGTGTCGAATAGGAATCCGACACCATTGGTTGCCGTGTCCGTGAGTGTTGCCACCGCCAGAGCGAATGGCATGGTTTGTGCAGCTTCTGCCGCTTCGTCTGTGAACCCTACAAAGACGCCAATGGTCGTAATGGGTGTCATAGTGATCCTAGTTTCCATGATACAGTTCTTAGTGGGAAGCCAGGTGACACCATGGGACAACATGTTTCTATCATCGTCGTCGGTGTGGGTTATAAGGGCAACTACGCCACCAGAAGCCGCAGCAATCGCCGTAGTCCCGTTGGTATCGGTATCAGGTGCCCATTCGTCTGCGAGTAAGTCGCCTAAGAAGTCATCGTAGAAGGTAACTTTCTCAAGGTCGAAATTACCCTCTACGTTGGCATTTCTATCAGCTACATCGCAGAATTTTATCTGTTTTCCAACTTCCATGAGACCCTCCATTTAAGGCGCAGAGGGCAAACACGCCTTACGCCAGTTTGTATTTACCTGTTTTGAGTAGTTTAGGAATGATTTTTTCATCTACTTCAAGAGTCTGCTTTACGGGTTCCCTGTCCCACCATCCGAGAATCATCCAGCGGTTTCTACCGTTACGGATATCCTCGGTCAGTTGGATTTGGCGTTTCCCAATAGCTATGGAGGAGACGAGTTTCCATCCTTCCGCGCGAAAGGAATCGGCATATTTATTTATGAACGTCTGTTGTCTCTCTACCACCCTGGAATCAGGAATATCGTAGGGAACAGTGAACGAACCCTTGAGTAAAGTCGGCATTACGGGCCTTTGACCCACACGCCTGATGTGTCACGCATTTCGACAGAACCCCAGAGTGCCCAAACAATAACTTCATCCATGGCCGAAGCCACGTTGCGCCACTGTTCTACTTTCGGTTCCTGCTGCACGATAGCAGCGATGGCTTTTCTCTGCCACATACCATTGTCGTGACCGGCGGCATTGCTACCTTCGATAGCAGACGACTCATAAACATCGCTTCGATAGAGTTTGCCGATATATCCCTTGCCTTTTGAACCATCGAGATTGCCAGAAGTCTGCCTGTATAGACTGTTGGCATACTTCTCAACCTTATACAGGTTCATCAAGGCAGCCGGAGAAAGAACGAGGAACCGATCTTCTAGCGGTGCGTTAGCATCGTCAAGATACTGTTCCGCCCGTAGGATTTCATCGTCGCCGAGGTCGGTTGCGAGAGTACCCACGGTTTGAGAGAAGTTGTCTACCAATGCAGCAAGGGTAGCATCGATAGCCTTGGCAGCCTCAATACCCATCATCCGTGTATAATTCTGGCGGAGAGATGGTTGAGTCTGAATATCCACGATTGAAGGCCAGGACAATCGCAAGCCCTGATAGGTGGTAACATCAATATCCTTGTAGGATTCTACGGCCTGAGTGTATTGAGTGACAGCAGAACCTTCAGTAATAGTGGTGAAACCAGCCGGCGCAGAGCAGATAGGAACACGGACTTTATTACCGTATCCAGCCTTCGCCAGTTCTTTATAGGACTGGTCTACGAGATTGAGAAGAACGAAATTTGCATAGTATTCGTCAATTACCTCTAGCGACCATAAAGTCGGTAAGTAATTGGCGGCCTCAGTAGTTGTAAGAGCACCAGCAGCCATTTTATTTACTCCTTAATAATTATTCAATGTTTCCACTGCGTACGGCGTTAAGCAGTCTTGTATTTGCTTCACGCTTGGCGGGTCCATCAGCCATCCTGGCAATTTCCGCCTGTATTCTCGGTATGTCGCTCAATCTGTAAGGTTTTTCACCTCCGGTCGTCTTACCAGAATCAACCTCATGCACTTCGGCCTTCTTTGGCATGACAGAAGCAATCTCATTCAGGCCAGCCTCATCCGTGATTTTCAGCCTGGCCGCCTTATCTTTCAGGAGTTCGGCGGACACGCCATTTTTCTCAGCGATAGTAAAGACGGTCATCTCAAGGGCTGTAGCGCGGGATGTTAGTACGGTCTGTCTGAGTGTCTCGCCGTCCGTGATGCCGAGTTCTTTCAGGGTGTCCAGGATGGGCCGGTACTGTCTCAGGTCGGCGTCTAGCGCCTTCCTCGCATCCTGTGTCTTTTGAATGACAGATTTGAGGTTGGCTTTCTTGGCTTCGCGTTGGGCTTCGGGCACTTCGTTCAATGCCTCGTCCAGCTCGGCAGCCTCGCGCTCCTGAGCTTCCTGTTGCCGCCTTGCCTCGGCCTCTTGTATGGCCTTTTCGCGGGGAGTCAAAGCGGCTTCGCGGGCTTCGACGTTCTTTAATTTGCGCCCCTCAGTCATGCGGTCGTCATGGATAGCCTTTTCGATTAGTGCCTGAATGTCTGGTGATGGAGTCCCGGTTTGACTTGCCGGAGGCTGCTGAGTGCCAGCACCTTGAGCGCCTTCAGAGAGACTTGCGCCTATCTTCTGGCTGTCTGTGCTTTTACTAGCTATGTCCGATTTCGCCATGATAAAAACCTCCTGTGAATAGATAAAGCCGCCTGTTAATATTCCAGACGGCTCAATTCCCTAGATTGAATTAGTTGCTACGAGAGCGGTTGCCAGTGTCCAGCCATGACCATCCAGTTGTTTAACTGTGCGCCTGTCGTTCTGCGGTATGTTGTTGGGCTGGCGGCCTTGCGGTATGCCACATATTGCAGAGCCATTATTTCAGACATATAATTACCAGCCTTGTCTTTGTAGTCGAGGCCTGTAGCTTTATACATCTGGTCTCTGAACATTGGATTTTTGTCGAGATAGTCATTTTTGGCTGCGGTTGTGGTGAGTGCGGCATAAGCATCGTAGAAAGTGCGCCATGTAGTCTGAATTTGCAACACGAGTTTATTGTCGGTGACGGGGCTCCAGTTAAGATTAGCCTCGCCCCACTTTTCAAGTGCAGCATCGTTCAACCTGGTTAGCTTGGCTTCCGGGTCTGAGGTTGTGCCGTACTTGATAACAAGGTCATTCCACTTGAAATAGTTAGTTGCTACATCCGCAGTCGGTATCTTCTTTGATAAAGCAGAGTCAGGAATATCTAAAGTGTCCTGCAACTTCCTTAACGCTGTGTAGGCCGATAGCGTCAGCACGTCTGCCTGCCCCCACAATGCCAAAAGAGCGTTTTCTTGAGGATGATCGGTAAGATAGGACTCTCTTGGGTTAGAATTGAGTTCTGGATGGGCTTCGAGGAAGGCGGGCTTGTCCTTCGAAGAACCGTATTGAACCAGTAAGTCGTACTGTTGGCGGGTGATATTGCCCTTGTAAGCATCGGGATATGCCTTATCAAAAGCCTTGAGTTTATCAGGGTCGGTTATCTTAATCCGTTCTCGCCACTGGTTGTAAAACTGGACTACGGTATCACCCTTTGACGGGTCGGTATTGATAGATTTTAACTCTGTCGATGGCATGGAATCGGTTGTTATCTTGAGGGTTTGGTACTCCATCCAGTTGACCACTATCGGGTCATAACCATTCTTTTCGGTGACTGTAAGCGGGTCAACCCATGTCAATTTTGCTTTAATATCACTGGACAGGTTCCCCATGTCGTATATCTGATTAGATTCGATAGAGAAAGAGGTGTCATTAGGTGTGGGGATATCGTGGCCTAACTCGTTTATAAGGTCCTCGGTGGTGCCTGCCTGTTTATTCATTTCTACGGTATTGAATCCTGCGAATTGCGTGATGATATCTTGCGGGATGTTGCCTGCTTTACCGGTTCTCACATCTTCGATTATCTGGCCTAATGTGAGCGGGACAAAGTTTTCAAACTCGTATTCAATACCCCGTAAGAGTTGCTCAATCCCGTTCCCTGTGCGAATAGGCTGTTTGTAGTAATCCTCGTTAGTCCACTGATCCTTGATAGTCCTCAATAAGGGGTTAAGGCGGTTCTGGAAGTATTGCCCCATGCCATAAAAGGGAATCGGAACATCTACCCCGTCGGGTTTCTGCGGGAAGATAGCGCGGAAGATGGCGCGGTACGGTCCGCCTATCGGTATGCGTAACTTCTCATTGACGATAATGGACATGAACTTGCCATTCATCGGGTCGGGATTGATAGCGTCCAGGATGGCTTTCTTGACATCATCACCCCTGCGCTGTGCGTCCAGCACGGCAGAAAGTACCGAGATTGCCAGTGTAGTGCCAGCCATTTGCGCCATAAGTCTGACAGATAGACTCTCTTTGGGTGTTAATTTTTTGAATGTCGCAATCTTGGCAAAACCAATCGTAGCGTCCTCAATCATCGAGGCCGATTGCCGGATGAACGAATAAGAGGTTAAAGAAGCGCGGACGAGTGTAGTCTTGGCCTTTGATTGGCCGAGTCTGGCAGGCTGAATCAGGGGGAAGACCTCAGTTACTTTTGCAGCAGCCGCCACTTTAGCCGTTAGCTCGGGGACACCTGATTTGATTTGAGACGATGTAAGCCGCTGCCACATCAAAAACTGCTGGCGGGTGACGGCGATATACGTTCCTTCATTAAAACTCTCGAAGCCCGGGATGAATTTCAATAATCCGCCTGCAAACTCTGTGGGTGTGCCGGATGGCGCACGGCCTATCAGCGAAAAGAACTCCGCCCATTCAGTCGGGTTACTTCCGATGTCTCGCGCGAGCGCATCAATTGTGAAAGAACGGAGGATATTGCCCTCTTGTATGGCTTTCTTTAATGCACCACCGAAGTTTAACAGCGAACCCATCGGGTCGAACAACACGCCCAAAGGTGTCTGGACGCCCACGATAGGCGATAAGTCGCCTGAGAAGGCAGTACCGCGCCAAAGTTCCATGAAGTTGAGCAGCCCGTCAAATGCGCCGTTAGACGAAGCGCGTATCTCTTTGAGCAAAGCCGCTTGTTCGGTAGGAAAGTAGCGGTCGATGCCATCAGAAACAAAGACGTAATCGTGTAGATTAGCCACTTCAAGCCGCGTCTTACCGCCCGCAGCCTGCCGGAAAGTCTGCCCTGCTGCCGCCGATGCTTTAGCTGAATCCATGCCATCAAGCAACTTCTGAACGTCCAGTACGGGATTGAATGTCTTATCGGACGCCATTCTGTCAGAGGCATAGTCATAAAACCGTGCCTTGGCGCGTCCAGACGCAACCGCCTGTGTCTCAGTCTTCGGAAAGACCTTGCGTCCCTTTTTAGGAATGTCCACGTTAGGCAGAAATATGCCTTCATGCTGGACTACATCGAGCAACGTCCCAAAGAGGGGACTATTAACGTCCGGCTGGCCTCTGGGGATATTGTATCTGCCTATTTCGGCATTATAGCCATCAACGACATAGGCCAGGAACATATCATCTGTGCCGCTTAGGACAGTAAGCAACGCCCTCTGCGCGGGAGTGAGGATATAATAGCCGTCTGCATCGAGTTTTATGTCTAACTTTGCGCCTTTGTTGACGGCCTCGGCACCAAACTCTTTTTTCAATCTTTGTGTGAGGTGTTGCCTATCAGGTCTAAACCGAGCCAGAACATCTGATTTAGCGGCAGTCTCGGATACTAGGGCGACAACTATCTTCTCGTTAGCGCCTGTCATTTTAAGACCGGGGCGTTCCCATTCCTTGAATTGCTTGATGCCAGGGAATTTGTTTATGAGTTGCTTCAACTTCCCCGGTCTGTCCTGCTTAACTATTTCCTCAGATTGCTTGATCATCCGGTCTATGGGTTTCTCTCCAAAGAACATATTTGCTTTGGGTGTACCCGGCCCCGCGCCTTTGATTTTATCCATGTATTCCACATGATCTAGTAATTCCTGCGGTGTCATGCCAAACTTCTCCGCAAACTGATTCATCTGGCTGCCAAAGTCAACACGCCCCTTATTCGGGCCAGTTTTAATGACAGTTGGGGCTATGCCAGCGCGGGCATTGCGGAAAAACTCAGCCTCCTTAACTGTAATAGTCTCAGGCCAACCAGGTTGTCCAGGACGATGCAGAAAGTAGGTAATGTCGCGGGTTACATCTGCAACTGTCTGCGCCAGCGTGCCGTCTGCTTTCTTGATGGCGCGGGCAGACTCGCCTATCTTGCCACGATATCGCATCACTGGATCGCTTTCCAATGCCTCTGCCGCACCAGCTGCTAATTCCTGTTTCTGATAATAAGCATTTTGTTCTTCGGGTGACATGGCATTGACGCGCTTCATCTCGGCCAGTTTAGCCGCTTCATCCATTGAGATTTGCACTATGCGGCCTCGGCCTTGAGGTCTTACAACAGTTTCCCCACCGAATATATCAGTCTGTATCCCCGCTTCTGGCATACCAGTTTCAGGACGGGGGAGAGAGGGTTCTACTGAGGGGGTGATAACCTCCACGGGTGCCACAGTCACATCGGGGTACTGTGCGGCTATGTCTGCGTGCTGCTTGGCAATTTTAGCATCTAGCGCTACTTTAACGGTTGGGTTTTTGGGGTTGAGGTCTGCCGTCTCCGTCTCT
>Ga0315294_10008744_pt1 | contig 11108 bp, 10 predicted proteins | sample YL17G13_40_MG_FD_203626 | JGI IMG/M metagenome (GOLD analysis project Ga0315294, IMG submission 203626) | Sediment microbial communities from Yellowstone Lake, YNP, Wyoming, USA - YL17G13_40 | ecosystem: Environmental > Aquatic > Freshwater > Lake > Sediment | place: USA: Wyoming | collected... | reverse complement strand
AAGAGTTGAATATGATGTTTCTCAAGGTAAATTTCTCCTTTGTAAATGATCATATGTTGCACCTTTGTTTCTCATGGACCCTGCCATGATAAACCAAGGGGATGACATATGTCCTGTCCTAACACAAGGAGATATATGTTTTTATACCCCATAAATTCAATATATTGTATCAAATTAGCGGTTCGTAATTAGAATCGACGTCTTTTTAATGCTTTAAACCACTTGAATTTTGTTGTCCCAGTGAGTAATCGATCGGTTTTAAACACCCACACGACGATACTAATAGTGACAATAGCAAAAATAGCGACATACACAATACCGCCAACTACCAAAGTATAGTCATGGAAGAGCAACGCCCGTGATGCCATCATTGGATGAGAAAACGGGATAGCGAACGTAAAAATCTTCACTGCTAAGGGAAGTGTATCAAAATCTGCGAACATAGTGATAAACATCGGGATCATTGCAAGCATCGTGATGGGGAACGTAAGGGTCTGTGCGCTCTTATAGTTCTTCGCAAAGGTCCCCAGAAGCATACAAAGTGAAAGACCAGCGATGAGAGCAAGGAACAAGGAAATACCAATCCAGATAAAATCTGTTGAGGTCAAGACAAGATCATATGCGGAAAGATTCGTCCCAGTGGAAATCCCAAATCCTGTAAAATAGTATTGCATGCCAAGCATGTAGATAATAGCAAGCAAAAGTCCGATCACGGCTGCAGCAATGATTTTTCCACTAACAATACTAGTCCGTTTCACCGGTAACGTAAGCAGTGTCTCCAAGGTCTTATTCTCTTTTTCAAGTGCCATGGACGTAATCACAATACTTCCTGCCATAAGGATAATCATCATTATCACAATTGGTATGAGTAACGACTGAGATGACAACATTCCTGAAATCGTGTTTGGTGAAATCCCAACAAACTCCCGGTTTTTGAAATACGTCGTTTCAACCCTTTGGGTCGGTGCAAGTACAAACGATGCGTTGACCGAGGTATTCTCTCTAATAAGTTCTTTTGAGATATTCGTATTAATGTATGCGATTAAAGATTCAAGAGCACTTGATGAAATGGTGTCCATAAGTCCTGCACCTTTCATAATCCAATGGATCTGAATGGTCCCTTGTTGCTCCTCAGCAATCCGCTCAGTAAAATTCCTCGGTATAATAATGACAGCAATCCCATTGTGTTGTTTGACCGTCTCCAATCCGTTCTGAAGATCAGCGGTGGATGTCGAGTTAAACACTGACTTTGCATGAGAATGTAGAAGAGTAGACGCAACAATACCTAATGTGCTGTTATCCTCATTGATAACACCGATAGTCGGTGGCTCTTGGGTTTGTTGTTGAATCCCTTGTATGCTATTTCCCATTGTAGCAAAAATCAAGGCGACAAGGATAATCGGGACGAATGTTGCTGGGGTGAGAAGCTCTCGTATTTCTTTTCTTAAGATGTTTCCTAATCCGCTCATTCATGCACCGTCCGTATAAACACTTCCTCAATGTTACGCGCCTTATATTTCTCCATTAATGTCTTTGGTTTTCCCTCTTCGACTATTTTTCCCTCAGAGATTAAAGCGATCCGGTCGCAGAGATACTCTACCTCAAGCATGTTATGCGAAGAGAGAAGAACGGTCGCCCCGGTCTTTGCTGTAGACTTTATCAGTTTTCGTATTTCCTGGGCGTTAATAACATCAAGTCCTGATGTCGGTTCATCAAGAATAGCCAGTTTTGGATTTGTCATAAGCGCCCTCCCGACAAGGAGTCTGCGCATCATCCCTTTGCTGTAGGTATCAACCCGATCATCGATTCGTTTTCCGAGATCTGTAATCTCGATACCTTTTTGCACCATCGCTGGTACTTCTTTCTGGTCAAAGAAATTCGCGATGAACTGAAGATATGATCTCCCACTCATGTTCTTATACGCTCCAGCATCTTCGGGAAGATAGCTAATGAGTTTTCTAATCTCCCCTGGTTGTTTACTAAGATCATAGCCTAATATCGTGACGGATCCGCCATTAATTGATAATAAGGTAGATAATACTCGTAATGCCGTGGTCTTGCCTGCGCCATTTGGGCCAATAAGCCCAAAGATTTCCCCTTCATTTATTGAAAACGAGATATCTTTCACTGCATCAATTGAACCATATTTCTTTACTAAATTTTTTACTTCAACTGCTGGCATGTTCTCGGTTTCTCGTAATTCTTTTTTCCTTTTAAGCTATTCTCTTCGTTCTACCGAAACGCTGAAACAAGGAAAACGCATTCAAACAACAGCAGTGTCGATTCTCTTATGAGGTATTCAATGAACAAACAATCGTTTTTCAAAGGCCTAGTTAGGAACATTATTATCGTCGGCTTCGTCAGTTTATTTACCGATCTAAGTAGTCAAATGGTATTCCCTGTTGTCCCTTTATTTTTACTGTCTCTTGGTGCAAGTGTCTGGGTCGTTGGGCTCGTTGAAGGAGCTGCAGAAACAACCGCTTCCTTGCTCAAGGTGTTTTCTGGATACTGGTCCGATAAAATCAAGAGACGAAAACCATTTGTCTTTACTGGTTATGGGCTTTCTGCTCTAACAAAACCGCTCTTTGCATTTGCACAAACCTGGCCGTTTGTTCTTTTCTTCCGAGTTGTTGAACGCATTGGCAAAGGAATCAGAGATGCGCCACGAGATGCCATTGTCGCAGAATCCGTAGATGTCTCAATCAGAGGAAAAGCCTATGGATTCCAACGTGCAATGGATGGCGTTGGCTCGTTTTCCGGTGCGATTCTGGCCATCATTTTTTTGACATTTTTTGCAAGTAGTAATCCCCTTGCTACGTATCGAAATCTGTTTCTCGTCGCATTCTTTCCAGGAATTATCGGGATGTTATTCATCCTGTTCATCAAAGAAAAACAACAACAAACAGAGATACAGAAACATCAGAAGGCACCATTTCGCGTCAGTATGAAAAAACTCCCCAGAAACCTCCAGATTTTTATCCTTATCTCTACCATCTTCTCCCTTGGAAATTTCGGCTATGCATTTCTTATCGTACGCTCAAATAGACTTGGATATCCAGATACCACCACGCTTCTTCTGTATGTCTTATTTTATATTATCTACTCGTTGTTTACCATCCCTGCAGGCATGCTCTCTGATAAAATAGGTAGAAAAACAGTGCTGATCATTGGATATCTAGTGTTTGCTGTAACAGCACTCTGCCTCATCTTTACATCGCAATTGTACATGCTCATTATCGTTTTCATACTCTATGGTATTTTCTTCGGGTTCATCGATGGTGTGCAACGTGCCTTCGTTGTCGATTTGGCTCCTTCCGATCTAAAAGGGGCTGCTCTGGGAACTTTTCATACCGCAACAGGGTTGATAGCGTTACCAGCAGGGATTATCGCTGGCACGCTGTGGGATACGGTCTCTCCACAGGCGACGTTTCTCTTTGCTTTTGTCCTTAGCATCTGTTCTCTCCTCCTGTTTGCTTTTGTGAAAAATACAAAACAAACCAGCGCATCTTTATAGAAGCAATAAAATGGTTTTTTCCGCATGAACAAATCTTTAAGTAACGAGAATCACTTTACCATATTGAGGGCTATCCTTGCAAGATCAGATAGAGATACTCAGCAAACATATCGATTTTTTGAAATCTCTTGATACTGAGGAATTTTACAATAAAGATGTGGATGAGGTCCGCAGATACGCACAGGATATTCTCCAAGAATGTATTCAATTAGGCAGTCATGCAACGTACAAACTTATTGAACTCCTTCAAACTGAATTTACCTGGAGTTGTTTTTTTGCATTAACGATTTTTCGTGAAACAAAGGACCCACAAGCAGTCCCCTCTATTATTGATTTTTTAAAAAAGGAATCTGATGATTCCATGGCAAATGAAGAAGCAATGTTTGCACTACAGAACATCGGAGATCCTTCGATACCCCTACTCATTGAAGATATTGAGGAAGCATTTGACAATAAAAAATATAATTCATATCTTGTCGGGGCTTTAACCGGAATTATCGGGCTGGTTCCGTATGATTTCATGATAAAAATCACAAAAGATTTTATAGAAAAACCATGGCGGTATAAAGGATGGTTTCAAATCGAGGATTTCGCCTATAATTTTGTGGCACAGGAACGACCCGATGTAATCCCTCTCTTAAAACAAATCTTAGAAATGAAGGTAATAACCGGAACAGAAAAACGAGAAATTGAGGATACGATCAAGGCATTAGAAGATCCAGAGCGCTACGAAAAAGAAATTCAAGAAACTGTACAAGAGATTTCCGAAGCCGCTCAGAAGTTAGATGTATAAGAAATTACCCTATTCAATATGAGCAGGAATGAAAAAATCCGTTTTTAATTCCTTATTTTTTTATCTGGAGATGAATATCAGTAAAGCTATATAATGGAATTAGTATTGTTATATCAGGAGGGAACGCAATCAGTTCTCAGAAATCATCACTAAGATTCATTGCTGGAAAAAAAATCGATGAATGGGAAAAATACATACTCCGAAGCACAACAGGAAAAAGAATACTCACTGCATTCTACCGATCTTCCCTTTACAATTATATTTCAAAAAAAATAAATGAGTTTATCGATTACAAAATCATCGAAGAAATTAAACAATATCCGCTTCCCAGACATATTGCGATAATTATGGACGGAAATCGTAGATTTGCAAAAGAACTCGACTTATCCTGGGAAGCCGGACATATGTTCGGGAAAGAAAAAATCAAGGAAGTGCTGGATTGGTGTTTCGATCTTGGCATACATATTCTAACGATTTACGCATTCTCTACTGAGAATTTCAAACGAAGCCAAAAAGAAGTCAGGACGCTGATGCTCTTGTTGAAACAGGAGTTGGACAAAGCAAAGGATGACTCTCGTATTCATCAAAATAAAGTACGGATACGGATTCTCGGTCGTTTTGAGTGCCTCCCGAAAGATCTTCAACAATCAGCGCAGTCTATTATGGATATAACCAAAAAATATAAAACCTATCAATTGAACATTGCACTTGCATATGGTGGTCGAGAAGAAATCATTCAAGCTATTCAACATATGGGAATTGACATAAAAAAAGGAAAACTCAAAGTCAAGGATATCTCTAAAAAAACAGTTTCATCTTATTTATATACAAGTGGTTTACCCGATCCTGATCTAATCCTTAGAACCTCTGGAGAAGAACGTATATCTAATTTCTTGTTATGGCAGCTTGCTTATTCAGAACTCTATTTCTCTGATGTGTATTGGCCAGCGTTCCAAAAACGTGATTTTTTACTGGCAATACGCACCTATCAGCATAGAAAACGGCGTTTCGGAAAATAAAATTAAAAATTAGGTTTGTTCTTTTATTTCTTCTTCGTCACCAAGAGATTCGTCTTGTTCTACTTCTTCAGCAATCTGTGAAAGCTTCGTGAACTGACGGGAAAAAAAATACAAGATAAGACCGAGACCCAAACTAAGAATCGCAAACGCGAGAATAATACCAATACCATCATCACTCAATCCAATTAGATGGAGCAATGTTTCAACAAGGTAAATGATAAAAAGGATACACCCAAGAATCAGCAAAAATTTATAGAAAAATCCGGTTTTAAAATCGTTATGCACTGAAAAAAGATGTTTTTTAGCCATCCTGATTTCCTGTCCCACCTGCTAACTTCAGAGAGCTTTCTACCTTGCTTTGTAACTCAGTGAGTCTCTCTCTGCTGCGCCCCTCTTGTTTCTCCAGCGTAGTTTTTCGCAGATCGAGTGATTCTTTAGTGGTAGTCAATTCTTTTTTGATATCACTTTTTCCCTTGGTTTTTATAAGTAGTGTACCAATACTCTTGTATATCGGTGTTTTGTCTGTCGCTGCTTCGATTTCCTTTAGTGCCTCTTCAGTCTCTTTGATTTGAATCTCTACCTGCTGTCGTTGTTGCGTAATCATCTGAAGCTGCGCTCGTGCTTGCTGTAATCTGTTGATTTGGTCTTGCAGTTGAGGGGATACTTCATCACCTGACATAGTTTTTTCCTTTTTTTGGTGGTAATAATCGTCTCCTTCTTAAACGTATTCATTCACAAAACGGTTAAATATACAAAATCCCTATCAGTTATATAGATAAGAAATATTATATAGAATGTTGTAAATATACTGGATATGTATTATTATCCCAAATGGGGGATTAAAAAATGATGAAAAATGATAAAATAATTGTTATAGTGGGAGTAGCAATACTTATTTTTGCTTCGCTTGGCATCTATTATTGGGTTCCAGAAAAAGTACAAGCCCGCTCCTTGAGAACAAACGATTTTTTTGACATTACAGGTGACTTGAAAGATATGCCTAGTTCTATCACTGTTTCTGATGGTTGTCCTTTTTATCCACTCATAGCGACACCGTTGTCGGTGAATTATGATGAAAACGGAGAACAAACAGTTATACCACTTTACATAATGAACTTTGAAAATCCCTCAACGGCAATTACAAAACTGCAAAACCAATTAGCTCGTAGTAACGATGGTGAAATAATTAAAGATGATGAATCTGCCAAAAATGCTTCTTTAAGAATTGCTCAAACCTACTGGGCTAACAGTGAAGCAGCTTTAATTATCGAATACAATGAGCCTGGATATAATTTAGGTGTACTGGCTACACCCATCGCTTCCTATCTTAGAATACCCGTGATTGTAACTGATGAAATGGATTCTGATGTGACCAGTGTTCTAAACGATCTTGGTGTGAAAAACACTATTGTCTGTGGTGAAAACATTAAAGGTTACGGTTCTTATGTAAAATTTAACTCAGTTGATGAGATTGTGAATGCATCGATAATTATTGTTGAACAGAAATTTCAACAGAAAGTTGACTATATAACTCTGACAAATCCAGTAGACGCTTGGCCACCGATGGTTCTGGATAGTGAGGAATTTACCTTTGGTCCTACAAAAATAGAATCAAGCTCTATGAGTCAGCTTGTAGGGACTCTTCTTGGTTCGTTAACAGGTAAAGGATCGGTAACCTGGAGTTTCACGATACCTACGGATTATAAGTATGCGTTACTTAAATTTGAGGGTATTAACCATGATGCTGAAGATTGTGACGATATGGGGGATGGTGTATCATTTATGGTGGGTCCTGTTATAGAAGGAGCACCCCCGAGTTTAAAAAATTTTGAAGCAGGTCCAGGGGGTACATCTGCAGGTGGTATCGCCGAGAGGGATGCAAGTGGTAATATTATCAAAGATGTTGTCTATTCTGAAACAGTTCTATATGGAAGAGGTGGAGTTGAGTATAATATTGTTGCTTCCGGTAGCTGGTTAGTAAAAAAAGAAGGTGAAGTATCCGTACGTGTTGTAGTTGAAAAACTTGAAGATCCTGTGTATCCTATGATGAAAGGTCTTTCCTCTGTTGCACCTTATTTAACAGCATATCATAAAGGTATTATATTTGGTAAACCTGAGTTTGCGTTTACCGCTGATAATGATAAAATTACCGATGCTGGAGAAACCTGCCCTGGTGTGTATGTTGGTGGAAAAAATCCAAAATTAGTTCCATTATCAAATAAGCATTTTTTTGATGAGATCCATGATCCTTTGAATACCCTACTTGCCCATCTTGCAGGCATTTCTATCAATGATGATCGAGATATTAAAACATTACGAGACTATTATGCAAAAAATCCTGTGTATATTGCTTTAGTTGGTGATGCAACTGTTCTTCCGAATTACATCTATCAAAATGATGTTGAACCTTTCGGAGACATTGATGGAGATGGTGTAGATGATACCGTTTATTATAACGGTGGCGGAACACCCAGTGATGTTCTCTATGGTAATATCGATCCTGTACGTTATGATTGGTCCAATTTAGCTAATGATGTATATAGCGATACTGAGGAAAAATATCCTTTCATAGAAAACATTGTAGGTCGAATTACCGGTTGGGATGCTCAGGATGCAGATGCATTGATACTCCGAAGTGTGTTTTATACTGAACTAACAAACAGCTTGAATACATGGAAAGATAACTTTGGTCTGATTGTTGGTGGAGGCCAGGATTTCCAAAAACCATTAATCAGATACCTCATCTTCGGTGACCTACTTGGAATGATTAAACGTGGAGAACCAATGAAAGCCTTCACTGGGTACTCTGAAATGACCTATGAACGGGCGGCATATGAGGTTGTGGACCCATTGGAGTTTAACTTTCAAGGAGCTCTATATGAGGAGGGTATAGCAAAAGGACTTAGCGAGGATTCTTTACAAAAAATTAAAAGTAACAATCTTGTAAACAGGCTATTCTTTGAAAAATGGCAAGTACGAAAATTGGTCGGGGAAGGGAATGTGAAAGGTGGTGACATCTTTGAGTCAAGCAATTTTTTATTTGTCAATGGTCATGGAAATCAATTTCTTTTTGGTGTAGCTGGAAATGATATTGTGGCATCAGGACTTGGTGGCCCAATCATGAAATCATTACTTCTTCAAACTGTTGTCCCAATCCTCGGCGGTTTCATTGGCCCAGGGGGCGACTTACCCGCCGTAGGTGATTATAACACAAGAACAGTATCAAACATGAATCTTGGGCCATCATTTATGTGGTTGGAAAGCTGTATCTGTGGTAAACTCGATGGAATGTATGCAAAAGGGAATATCGGTCAATCATTATTACATGCAGGAGTAGCATCTCTTATTGCATCACCGACAGGGTCAAATATTGGGGGTGGTTATCTTGAACCTAAGAACACGAAATACGATTTTCCAATTCAAACATACCTAAAATACCTAAAAGCAAAAGGTCAGTGGAAGAACGGCATTTTCCCCGATGCGCATTTTGGGGAGAAGATTTACGAAGATTTATGTTCCGATCTGAAGAGTTTCAACTGTAGTGTGGGGTTAGCGTTGAGAAACGCAAAAAACAGTTATTTACCTGGTGATGCAGACTGGTTACTGTGGTGGTCACCTCCCCTCAATATTTACACCGGAGACGCGCTGGTAGATATTGAATTAGCGAAGGACAACTATGCTGGTTTATACAAAAGCACATCATCGAGCGGCCTTAGTCCTATGATGGCATCAAAATATACATCCTTCCAGGAATACATACTCTTCGGTGATCCGGCGTTAAACCCATATGAACCATGCAATGAAGGGATATAAGCAAGTCCTTCATTTGCAAATTTTTTATGACCTAGAATAGAATCTTTCGCATTTTATGTTTTAAATATTCACTCGGACAATAGCTTTGTCTTCTTCTAATGCTTTGAACCATTGTTTATCTGTATAGTTTAACAACCACGCAACAATCATGTCAGGAATTGAATGGATACGGATATTGTAGATGTTGACGCTATCGTTATAGAACTCCCGACGGTCAGCAAGCTCGTTTTCCAGTGAGGTGATCCGATTCTGTAATTTGAGAAAATTCTCATTTGCCTTCAAATTTGGATAATTTTCGGCGACAGCAAAGATGGTCTTAAGAGCTTCGGTAATTACGTTATCCGCCACTGCTTTTTTTGAAAGAGTTGGTGCATTAAGAATGTCGGTTCGTGCTTTTGTTAATGTTTCGAGGGTTGTTCGTTCATGTACCATATATCCCTTGACACTGGCGATGAGGTTGGGGAGTTCATCTGATCGTTGTTTCAATAATACATCAATGTTTGCCCATGATTTCTCGATGTTATTTTTTAGACGTACTAAGCCGTTATAGATCAATAATAGTGCAATAAATACCATAAAGAATAGCAGCCCGATGATGAGGACAATGATTATCCAAAGATCCATTCTATCGTTTCTCCTTTTTTACCTAAATAAGTCCGAAAAACAATATTGCTCCAACAATAAATAACACTATCCCAACCCCCCACATTCCATAGGTAAGTATTGTAAGATTTTTCAAAATTTGTTTCTCTGATTTATCTATAATATAGAGGACTTTGAATAACCCTCTTGTATTTGGCTTTTACTGTTTTCTGCTGTGAAAACAGCCTGACATTGCTGTTTTCGCTGATGCTTTTACCTATTTTTTGTTGTTTTCCCTTCAGATTTTCTGATTGTCTACCTGGCTACCGCTAAGCGCTTACGATCCAATGTGACCAGTTGATACAGATTGTAGCCGAAACATTTGAACATCTCTTTGACCCGTACCCGTTCAAGTGTTTTCACTTGTGTTCTATCTCCTTTGAACACTCGTTTGATGACACTGAATGGTCGTTCTCCAGGTGCCCGTATCCTACCGATAGCTTTGTTCCGTTTCTGTTCCCCACCGTTCAATTTTCGCCCTCGGACAGCTCGTTTCATCGTTTTATCAGCAACACCAGAGGCTCGAAGGTGTTTTCCGAAATATCCTTTATCGCGATATGCTGCCTGGTCCCCTTCCTCAATCAGGTCGACATCACCATCGTGAACACTTGCTGTTGTAACCTCAATATCCCGGATCAGATGTCTGTCGACATCAATTTTGATGTGGGATTTATATCCATAATGAACCTGCCCGTGCTTCACAGAAAACGATCCATCTTTGTCAATGTGCTGTAGTTGTTTCTCTGTATACGCAACAGTTTCACCTTGTTTCCTCGTTTTCTTTTCCCTTCGATATCGTTTCTTCCCCAGGTCAGCTTCGATGAAACTGGCATCCTGAATCACCCCTTTTTTCACCTGGTATCCCTTGGCATCCAGTTGTCGCTGCAGTTCATCCCAGATCTTTTTATCCATGCCAGATTCTTTGAGTCGATCCCTGATCCGCCAGATCGTGCTAAAATCAGGGATTTTCTCGGGAAAGCCGAGGAAGTTCCGGAAACTTAAACGATCATGGCATTGAAATTCCAACTCAGGATCAGACAACCCATACCACCCCTGCAACAACATGGAACGAACCACGATCAACTCATCCGTGTGTGGACATCCACCAACAGTTTTGTTATCCCGGAATACACTCTTCACTAACGGGATGAATGGTCTCCAGTCGATCTGATGTTTCATCGGCTCTAAACGATCTCCAAGCCCTTTCACTTTTTGATACTGTTGCTTCAAAATAAATTTGTCAAAACTCACCTTCATCACTCCTTATGTATCAGGAATGGTGAAGGGTCAAATAGAGGTTTCTATGAAGGGGTTATTCAAAACCCTC
>Ga0315294_10008743_pt1 | contig 11108 bp, 11 predicted proteins | sample YL17G13_40_MG_FD_203626 | JGI IMG/M metagenome (GOLD analysis project Ga0315294, IMG submission 203626) | Sediment microbial communities from Yellowstone Lake, YNP, Wyoming, USA - YL17G13_40 | ecosystem: Environmental > Aquatic > Freshwater > Lake > Sediment | place: USA: Wyoming | collected... | reverse complement strand
GAAGAGGCGCAACCCCAGGGGATCGCAGCCTTTTCAAAGAATGTAACCAGCTTATCCCCAGGGGTGACCTACTACTTCAGTGCCAAGGCTGTGAACAAAGACGGAACTTCCTGGGCTACCACTAAGCAATTTGATACAACAGACGTATACCCAACAGTAACCACCCAAGCCGCAGGAAGTGTTTTGAACACATCAGCGCAACTCAATGGCAATATCACCAACACCGGTGGAGACCCAACCTGCAACTATCAGGGGTTTGCCTTTGACAATGTGACCCACGGGGCTCCCGGTGACGTGGCCCCACCCTCTTGTGGATATGATGGCCCCCCTGGTACAGGCTACTATACCAATAACGGAAGCTACGGGACAGGAGCGTTCCTCTACTCCCTACCCGGACTGACTCAGAACACCACCTATTTCTATCGGGCTTATGCCCACAACTCGTCCGGGTGGGTGTATGGGGATGAGTCTTCGTTCACAACGGCGGGTGTTCCCATTGTTACTACTTCTGCAGCGACTTTAACTACGGAGACAAGCACTATCTTCAATGGGGCTGTCACCAGTATTTCAGGAGCTACGGTAACCGTACGCGGGTTTGACTATGGCCTGACAAATGCCTACGGCTTGTCCTGGACAGAATCAGGTAGCTTTGGGGTAGCGTCTTACTCCAGCGCCGTGATCCCCGGGCTGACACAGGGAACTCACTACTACTTCCGAGCGAAGGCGTACAACACCTACGGCTGGGGATACGGGGCGGAGACTACAGTGGTCAGCTTGCCCGAACCTCCGACAAATCTCAACACCTACGAAATCACATACACCACCGTAAGCCTTTCCTGGACTCCGGGAGCCCACGCCGCGCAGACCATGCTTCGGTACGACCTTACGGGATTCCCGGCAGACCCCGTATCGGCTGGCACTGAGGCTTATTTCAATACCGGAGATAATGTCACCTTAGACTCACTCACCCCAGGGGGAGAGTATTATTTCAGGTGCTGGTCCTGGGTTTCGGGCTCCGATGTGTGGAGTGACGGATACTCCCAGGCGTACATTGTAATGCCTATCCCGGCACCCCAAGCACTAAAGGCCAAGGCAGTAGATTCGCACACTGTCAACTTGTGGTGGCTGGTAGCTGATAACATGACAAGCCTCCCCAACGTCTACACAGTCATTATGGCAAAGGTTGGAGACTACCCGGCAGATCCGCCAGGTGCAGATATCGCGGTCTATAACGAACTGACTGGAGACGAAGGGGTAAAGAACTTCCTCTGGACTACCGCAGAGCCTGGGACACCCTACTTCTTTATGATCTGGTTCTATAACAGTGTGACAGACAACTACACCGTTCCGGACTCGGCCATTACCACGACACCGCCGGGGTTTGGAGACCCACTTCTGCCAGATGGTACGGGTATGTTCACTCCCCCAGATGCCAGCTCTCAGATCAACAACCCGCTTGATGGCGTAGTCTTACATGGTGCCACTATTTGGGGATTTCAGCATGGCATGATGTGGGCCTTCCTCTGGATAATCTTCGTCATTCTGGTGGGGATGTACCTGGTTATCAAGAGCACCTCCGGGGTTATTGGTGTCATAGGGATGTTGGCACTATTCTATGTAGGTGGTAGTAGGGGGATATGTGCTTACTGGTTATGTGTTCCTTTTACTATTATGGGAGTTGCATTAAGTTATGTAGCAGCTAAGAGTTACTGATAGCGAGATGTATGTTACCCCTCGGACACACCCCGCTACCGCTGGTTGATATAGGTAACGAATAGAATAGAGAGGTGATGAAATGGGCAGAGAGATTCCGAAGTTGAGGGTACTTACCAAAGAGGAACTATTGAATGTCAGAAACGGAGATATTCTATACGATCACACTGGGGGTCGCTGGAAGATCACCTCACATATCCATGGGTCACCGTATCTGCCAGATGCTACCGTAAAAGCAGAAATGGTTGCACTTGCCCAGAAATATCAATTTCCCGATTCCCTGGTGGAGAATCCTGACCGGTACGATGAGAATATGGCGGAGAAGCTAACAGCCATATTTCGTGGAACGGAATTGTTCGGTGGCCCGGATACTGATATCGACACGAAAGACAGAACCATACCAGGGATGCCGAAGGTTGGGCAGACGGTGGAATTGGTCAAGCCATTCCAGGAGAAGTTGAACAACCCTGAATACGAAAAGCCGGAGTTGCCAGTTGGTACGGTCGGCGTGGTTAAGGATGTTCGGCCACTCGAAGAACGGTTTAGGGAATACCATGATGGCGCCCTAGCATCGATGCAGGTATCATTCAAGGGGCACTATACTTCATACAACGTCCCTTCCACCTTTGTGAAGGTGAGAGTAAGAAAGGCCACTGCCAAACCCCGTCTATCACGGTAGTAGATTGGATGATTAGGGAGGTGAATCATGGTCATGACAATGGAACGCCCTCTACTCGGGAATGAGACTGAGGCATTTGGCTCCGATCCGAGTAGTGACAAATCATACCACTTCCAGTATAAGGTGGTAGACCTGAATGACCTTGTAACCTCACATAATCCCGATTTGACTGTGAACCCGCGCTATCCCAAGGAACTTCAGCCACGTATCAGGGATAGGGCAGCTTCAAGAATCCAAATTGAAGGCATGGCGCAGCACCTGAATCCCCGGGTATTACTTCACGACTCGGGTTTCATCGATACCGGCCCGATGATAGTGGGTTCTGACAACGTGGTAGAGTCCGGGAATGGGCGCACTTTGGCATTGATGGTGGCCTCCAGGGAATCACCAGAGAACTATGCTCGATACAAGTCAATGCTAGAGACACTGGCTGATAAGTACGGTTTCACGAAATCGCAGATTGGTGGCATGAAGCACCCCGTCCTGGTCAGGCAACGCCTCGGGGATACCGACAGGGTAAAGTTTGCCAATGAAGCCAATGTCGGTGCGACCATGGGGATGTCACCCTACGAGCAGGCACTGCAGGACTCGAAACGAATCTCTGCGGAAACTGTGGGGCAGTTGGAAGTAGGAGAGGAACAGACAATAGATCAGGCTCTCAGGGCAAAGTCCAACGATTTCATTGTCAATCATTTCATAAGCCAAGTTCCGGCCAATGAAAGGGCCACTATTGCTGATGAGAAGGGGCAGGTAAACTCTCAGGGACTCCAGAGACTGCGGCTGGCCTTGTTTGCCAAAACTTACACCGGGGATGCCGGCCAGAAGTTGACTCGTATATTTGGGGAATCAGCGGATCCGTATGTAAAGCAAATCGAGACGGCCATGTTCTCCAGCCTACCCGATATGGCGAAGGCTGCGGGACTGGTTTCATCCGGGGCCAGAAGTAAAGAGCTGGATGTGGCGCCGGACATTGCGGAAGTAGTGGATACCTATGCCAGCATCAAAGCCCAGGGGTTGAGTGTTCAGGACTACTTGAAGCAATCGCAGATGTTCGGGGAGAGACTAACCCCATTCCAGAAACAACTCCTGGAGCACATGGACGACATTGGAAGAAAATCGAAATTACTCCGAGACTTCTTCCGAGAGGCAGCAGAGAAGATTATAGCCTCACCACCCCCAGGGCAAGGGTCATTATTGGGGGATGTGAGGGTTAGTAAAGAGGAGGTGCTGAATGGCATCATTAACCGTCAAAGACAAGAAATTGGGAAGCCCGCCATTGGAATTGCCCCCGCCTTATCCCGTAGCAAGGAACTGGCGCAAGCCGACACCCCAAGAACTCCAGGCCCAATCGGAGTGGGAAGCGAAGTGGGGAGCCATGAGCCAAAAGATACACGGACTGTTCCCACTGGACAGCCAACCTTAGTCAAGGGGTCATCTGTCCAGGTTGGTCTATCTGGTTTTGGGCCAAGCCATGCCCAGGTCAAGATGCTTGAGGAGTTTGGTACAGCCCCGGGGGCCGGTGGGCAAAAGGAGCAGTTGATAGACGAAGAGTCTTTGAAGGCCAGAGAAGAGGCCAAGCCACTCAAGGGGCAGATGGGTCTCGAAGGCGGAGTTGTGGGGGAAGAGAAGCCGAAGGCTCATACCAAAGAACCTTGGGAGATGACACGGGAAGAGTATCAAGACAAGGAACTGGAATCATGGAAATCTATAAACAAGTCACGATTGCTTGAGAAGTATGGCGGTTCTTGGTACAACCAAACCACTGTTCTAAATAAAGAGAAAACCATAGTCAGGGATGCCTTTTTTGTGCATCAGAAGGAAGTTCGGCAAGCCCTCGCCTCCGGTAAAACCGTTCCTGCATCCGTCCTGGCAGACTATCCAGACCTTAAACCATCACTGAGTAAGGCAGGGGAGTACAAAGAGATATGGCAGATGCACTTCGTAGACTACTCCAAGAAGCTCTGGGGTAATAACTGGGTTATTGGTAACAAGCGCCTTGAAAACAAGGAATATCACGGTAAGACGGTGCGCCAGATCACTCAACGTGACTATGAACGTGGCAAACTGGAGTGGGAGAATCAAGTGCAGTATGCCCTCAGACAGGGTAAGGCAGTTGACCCCCAGATTGCTAAACTTGCCCAGAAACGAGAGAAACAGCCGTGGGAAGAGGGATACGGAGAGCAGGAAAAGGCCAAATATGAGAAATCCATCGCAGGGAAGAAGTGGCAGGAGATTGAAATTGATGGTATACCTTGCCTTGCGATCAAACCGAGGGGAGCCACAAACTGGGAGATCATAGAGAAGTCAACCAGGTTGAGCCTCATGCCACCTTCTTGGTCTGGTGGATTGAGCGCCAAGACCCTTGATGGTGCGAAGCATATTGTCCAGACTGAAGTGATTGACAAGAGAGGCAAGGATGTGGTTCTGGATACCATCAAGAAGGAAAGGTACTATCAGACCACCAAACCTTGGGAAGAGAGGCAACGCCAGAAGGGGATTGAACCAAAAGGTTTGTATCCCCCTGAGATGCAGGAATATGTCACTAGACGTAAGGCACAGGAGGCCACGAAACCCTCCATAGCCAAGGTTCAAGAATCTCCAGATATAGAGAAGCTACTGGCAGAGTCTCAGGCTTTTGAGTCAAAACGGAGTCCTGCATCCCGTCTTATGGATGAAAGCCAGAAGCACCAGGTAACCATAGAACCCCGGCGCATAACTTCCAAGAAATTGAAATCCTGGAAGAAGAGACCGGGGAGTGCAGATATCAGAGGAATTGATAGCCCAAGGTTGAGCCGATGATGTTTTTACCCCGAGGCCCATCCCAGCTAACCGCCAGACTGAGTAGGTAGCGAAGTAGAGAAGGAGGAAAGACATGGGAAGCAGAAAAGGTGCGAAACTTTGGTTGCGATTGGGGGATAATGCAGACTACGAACCATACGAGAGTGTTGCCGATGCGGGAGAATATGTTGGGCAACATACGAGTGATCGAGGCCCGGCCTTTCGCAGTATGGGTTTAAGCCTTACGGGGTTTGAAGGGGAAAACTACATCTCCTTATTTTGGGGCGATAATGATGCACAGCCACTCCCTGGCGTTCATTCCCAACTTACAGGAGAAGAGCAAAAAGCCTTTATTTATGGTCTCCACGAAGCAGATGGGGAAGAGGTCTCCGTCCCAAGGGGTAAGTTTACCACAGGTCAGGAGAGGTGGACTTGCCCAGGTTGTGGCCACACACAACCCATGACACGAACCAAGTGTGAAAGTTGTGGACACAATAGACCAACCAAGCCACGTTTTGTAGGTAAAACTACCCCCAGAAAGGCAACATCCAAGCCACGCCTAACGAGGTGATAACATGACTAAACCACCACCTTTAGGAACAGTCTGGGTAGCCCGGGCAATCCTATACAATACAGCAGGTCATAAGATAGCAACTTGCACAGATACCCCTAACGCCATAGCCAAGGCGTTTATGGAGATGAAAGAAGCCTCTACGGTGAAGCCTAGTTACGAAGAATACCGGAACAGGCCGGAGTACGCAGACCGAATGGCTCCATGGAACACATGCCCCAGTGGATTGCAAAGAGTGAGCAAGGGAAACCGGGTCAGTGGTGTGGCAAGGCGCAGGCAGACTAGGCCGAGATTAACGCGGTAGTATAATGTAAGGATGGAGGTGCAAAATGGGCAGTGATTCGATTTCAACGACTGAGACAGCGAAGTTAGTCAGGGGAGACCTTCAAAAGCATTTCCCTACCATCAAGTTTAGTGTGCAGTCAAAGAAATACGCGGGCGGATCCTCTATCGATGTTAGTTGGGACAGTGGCCCGACAAGCAAGCAGGTGGAGGACATAGCCGGGAAGTATCATGGTTCAACCTTCAACCCCATGGAGGATATCACAGAACATATCCATGGGTCACCGTATCAGAATCACTACATTTTCTTCCACCGGGATCTGCCAGATGCTACCGTAAAAGCAGAAATGGTTGCACTTGCCCAGAAATATCAATTTCCCGATTCCCTGGTGGAGAATCCTGACCGGTACGATGAGAATATGGCGGAGAAGCTAACAGCCATATTTCACAGGTCTGTCAGGAGCTTGCGTGAGGGAGCCTGGGCTTCACTGGGGCAGAAAGACTTAACCACAGGGAAGGAATCACCCAGAAGCATAATCAAAGACTACACCAAGTTGCGCGACTGGGAACTTGATGAATTGGCCAAGAAGGGATACCCGGCGGCTATTGAAGAGAAGAGGTGGCGTGGTCTCAAAATGTCGGAGGTTCAGGAAGCTCCTGCACCGAAGATTAATCCCAAGCGCAAGCAGTATATCCAACAGCATAGGAGCCGATACACAAACAGAAAGCCCCGGTTGAGTCGGTAGTATCGGTAGTAGTAGTATATGTAAGGAAACCCAAAATGGCAGATGTGATTGAAGTAGAAACCAGAATACCAACTGGGACGATACCACCCTGGAATCGTACTGAGTCCGAATACGTCAAGAGCTATATGGACTCCCTGGTACGGCGCTATGATAGGGGAATTGAGTTCGAGAAGTCTGAACTTTCCAAGATATCCCCCAACGCACTAAGGGCTAGACAAAAGCACGAAGTAGCCATCAAGTTCTGGGGCCAGACCCTGGTGCAACTCCGGGATCCAGAGAGTAAGCGGTATCATGCCGAGGAAGATTCTGCGCGGAAGCAATACGGGCAGGTAGTCAGGAAAGCCCTGAGCACCGGGAAAGACGTATCTGAGGACATCATCAATAGTCGGCTGGAATTCAGGACAGCCAAGACAGCCCGGGAACGATATGAGAAGGGTAAACACACATCTTTTGCCAACCGTTCTATTGCCATCAACGAGCAGATGCGAGAAGAGCAGGGGTTTAAGGTCAAAAGGCAGGATGGGAAGCCAATCACTGCCGAGCAGATCAAAGAGATATCCAATGGAGTAGACGAGGTAGAGAAGGCGATTGGCCCTCTCCACGACCTATTTGAGAAGACTGATATCACTATCGCCCACACTAGCGGGAAGTATCCCTTCCTGACTGGGTTTGGTGGACTCTACACAATCCAAGAGAAGACGGTAACCATGGGTGTAGAAGGTACACAAGCCCTTGCCCATGAAGTAGCTCACTGGCTGGATAATGAAGCTGGCAATGCGATGGGAGTCAAGGAAAGGGTCTACAATAAATCTGGTAAGTCTGCTATCACCACCGCCCTGTCAGAAAAGGGCGATTCGATATATGTTGGTAGGTTTCAGGAAGCAGGTTTGAGCCTGATTGGTAAGGCTCGAAGGTCTATGACAGATACCCGTTTGGTTCAGCAACTATTCAGGTCAGAAAGGTCGGCCACTGAGTTGACTAACCAGAAACCAGAACTAGCCAAGGTCAAGGTACACCTGGGAGCCTACTGGAACAGGGGATCGGAGATTTGGGCTCGGCTGGTCGAACAGTATGTGGCCGAGACGTTGGGACACAAGGGAGACTCGGTAGACAGCCCCGCCGTTTACGAGAAGACTCCCGGATGGTGGTCAAAAGAGGAATTCTCCAAGATGGTTCCAGAGCTGGAACTGGAGATCAAGAAACGGGTCCGGGAACTGCGGGGATCCGATATCGTACCGCCACGCCACAAGGTCACACCTCCGGCATCGATTATCAAGCAAGCTGAGGCAGTAGTAGAGGCTATGAAGGTGGAACTCCCAGACAAACAGTGGGATGACCTATGGGAAGAGTATATAGAACAGATGGGGAAGCATCAGTCCAGCACGGTAGACAAGTATTCCATATCTTCACTCCAGAGGTTACAATCATATAGAGGGATGAGGTCTGTGGCGCAGGATGTGAGTAAGAGGGCAAAGACACTTATCCCGATGCGTAATGCCAAGAAATGGCTCAGGCATCCCAATAGGTCGGACATTGCAGGAGTGGATACCCCGGCCCGGTTAAGTCGATAGAGGGTAAAATGGCTAAAAGACAGACATTTGAAGAGTTCTGTGCGGAGGAGGGTATCCCCGAAATCACCATTCAGGATCAGGGGCCACTATCCCCTTCCGGAAGGCGATCTGAAAGGTCACGGCAGGCGTGGATTAAGAAGGAAGATGAAAGGCTGTCCAGGTGGGGAGAAGCCTTGCGGAAGTACCAGGGACTAATCAACTCGGGTGAGGTGGTTGACCCAACCGGCAGATACTGGCCCATAATCACCCGGCCTAAATCTGAAATAGAAGCAGAGGCATTGATAAGACGAGCTGATGAACTAGAATCACTCGCAAATCGTGGTATGTCACCACGAAAGTTCAGGAAAGAAGCTGCTAAGTTAAGAGAGCAGGCAAAGCCTAGACTCAGTAGATAGTAAGGGAGGTGTACCATGCCAAAAGATAGAGTGATCTTCAGGATGATACGAGGTGGAGTTGTAGCCTTTATGCCAGATGTAGAGGCCAATCGTGGGATGATCATGTCCTACGAACACCAGGGACAGCACGGTGAGGCATCTAAGGACTTCTACCGGGAGGGCAGACTTGCCACTCCAGCAGAGTATCATGATTTGAAGATGGAGTTGGAAAGGGCAGGATACAACGTAAAGGTCTGCAAGCGCCTATAGTATATGTAAGGGAAAGTTATGGATATAGAACCAAGACACGTATTCTTCTTCGTCTTTCTGGCTATCACCTTGATAGTCATCTGTGGTATTGGTGATGGCGTTCTATCAGGGCCGGATACCGGAGTGACTTATAACCTCTTGCACGGCAACCTGGCAGAGAGAGTGGTAGCCTTTGCAGGACTTTGGAATATGGACTACGACTGGTTGACTCCATGGCTGGCATGGCCTTTCCGTATTATTGAGTGGATATATGCCCTTTTGATTCTCAGGTTCTTGTGGAAGTTGGTCCCGGTGATAGGACGATAGGGGATAAAAGGTAGAGCAGATGAAGATAGCTAAAGCAGTTGCCATCCTTGGGATAGGGTTCATAATGACCTTCCTCCTGTTTCCCTGGATGGATCACCTGAAACCAACATACCGGCCTGTTACCCTGGTTCTATGTGACTCGGTAAACACCGGAGACAATACCCAACTCGCCATATCGGGAGACTACTGGGGCTTGCAGGAGTTCACCGCGGGGAGCTCTTATAAACTCTGCCAGATCAAGTTGAAGGTCTGGCTGGAAGGCGCTGGAACCGGGACTATGGAGGCCAGAATGTATGCCGCCGATGCCCTGGGGGAGCCTACGGGGGCAACTCTCGGGTTTGGAACCCTACTCGCTTCCACTATGAACGCATCAAGCCCGGGAGACTACGAGATAATCAAGATACTTCCATACCCCGTCATAACGTCAGGGCAAGATTATGTCATTGTAGCAACATACACTCCCACAGCCTCAGAGTGGGTGAACTGGAGGGTAGACTGTGAATCTTCAAGTGGATTTGCCTATTCAGACGATGCCGGGGATACCTGGACTCATGGAGACATACCGGGAGGCTGCAGTCCATGACTAGAATCAGGCCGATTGTACCTATCTTGCTCGTGCTGGCTGTGGTTATTGGCTTACTTGTGGTGCTATTCCAAGGTTCAAACGCACCGGTCACTGACAATGGCACGGACAACTCAACAGTGGTAAGACCGGTGCGAACTCCGCCGGCCACACCTTATGCCGAAGGGTGCGAGATTAAAATGGAGAGAATGGTACACGATACCTACCTGGCTGTGGTGAGATACCAGGGAAGGATTTATTCAATGAGGAGTTCTGATAACGTAACATGGGAATGAAACAGAAACTACTTAATCTGGGCATCCTGAGTTTCTTGATTCTTGCTGCCTGTTTGTGTCTCTTGCCTACTCCAGTTGAGGCCATGACTGGCACTGGAACAATAGGCGATCCATTCATCATCAGCACACCTGCCGATCTTGATGATGTCAGAGATAACCTCACAGCTTACTATGAACTGGGGGGTGATATTGATGCTTCTGCTACTGTTGGATGGAATGGTGGTTTAGGTTTCAAACCTATTGGTAGTAGTGGTTACTTCGCAGGGCATCTTGACGGTAAGGGTTATGCTATCAATGATCTTCATATCAATAGACCTCTTGAATGGGAAATAGGACTTTTTGCAGGCATAGAATCTCCCGCAACAATTCAGGATTTGATCTTGAATAGGCCATCAATATGTGCAGAACCAAGTTATCTTGGTGCTCTCGTAGGTTCTATAGATGGCGATGGTTGCGTTATAGAAGATGTCACAATAAACGATCTGGATTTGTCTGGTTATGATGGTTCTGGAGACTATGATGGTTCTGGAGACGTGGGGGGTATGATTGGTTACTGGAACGGTTCTGGAACTTTTACGAATTGTTATGTAATCGGCGGTACTATATCAGTTGGAGATCCGTGGGGAATGGATGACGTTGGTGGACTTATAGGTTGGTGGTCTGATGGAGTTATGTCTGATTGTTATTCATCGGTTGATATTGATGTATACGAGGGCGATTCTTTTGGGGTTGGAGGGTTAATTGGATGGATGGATGGTGGAACGGTAGAAGATTGTTCTGCTACGGGTGATATTACAGGGGAATATATACAATTTTCTGGAGGTCTTGTAGGCTGGGCGTGGGGATGGGATGCTCTAGGGCATATTATGGATTGTTGGGCTTCTGGAGATATACTAGATTCGACTGGTTATAATGGTGGATTCATAGGCTGGGCTGGCAACTCCTGGCAACCTGAAGGTC
>Ga0315294_10008740_pt1 | contig 11112 bp, 9 predicted proteins | sample YL17G13_40_MG_FD_203626 | JGI IMG/M metagenome (GOLD analysis project Ga0315294, IMG submission 203626) | Sediment microbial communities from Yellowstone Lake, YNP, Wyoming, USA - YL17G13_40 | ecosystem: Environmental > Aquatic > Freshwater > Lake > Sediment | place: USA: Wyoming | collected... | reverse complement strand
TTTTTATCCCGGAGCTGAATTTCAGAGAGTAAAGCCTGGTTTTCCTGTCTCCAAAAAGAATAGAGGATGAGGCCTTTATCTGGCTGGTCGAGGGAAAAGAGGGGATCAGATTCACTACTCCGCCTAAGGCATTAGCACCATATAAAGAAGAAAGAGGACCATGAACTACCTCCACTTTATCCAGGTTTTCCAATGGCAGGTCGCTTAAGTTAAAAATCCCGTTAGCCATATAGTTTAATTTTCTCCCTTCTAAAAGAAACAGAACCTGGGAGGAGGAAGAGCCCCTGAGACTAAAAGTCTGCACCTGGCCTAATTCGCCTGAGGATTTCATCTCTCCGTTAGAGAAGTTCTTCAAGACCTCACCTAAAGTGAGAAGATTGAAATTCTTCAGCCTGGAAGAGACGAGCTGGGTAGAATAAGACGTGACATTTCTGAGATGCTCTGGATAACGCGTGGCGGTGACGATTACCGGCTCAAGCTGATAAATTTTCTCACCGGCGTCTGACTCGGACGTCTGGTCTGCCTTTACGCACATTGGCAGAAGCAGAAGTAGGCTGAGAAGGATGGTTTTTTTCATCTTTACCTCCTTAATTAAAGGTTCAAACGCTTAAATGCTCAAAGGTTTAAAAGCTCGCGTAGCCGAGCCTTCAAGGCTCGGCGCAGAGGTTTATCCCGCAAAATGCGGGACTGCTACGCTATATAAGGTTCAAACGGTCAACAGCTAACCGCAAATCGCGTAATGAAAAAAAATCCCAGCTTTCGCGGTGAAGCTGGGTCAATCTTTATCTCCCTTTCAAACTCTTCCCGCGAAGAGCAATTATCCTTGATCTTAGGGGCAGTTCATGTCCAATTGGATCCACTTGGAAATTACCCCTATCTAAGGGACTTGAACCTGTCAGGTTTCCTGACTTTGCGGCTTCAAGCCTACCGGCTTTACCTTCCCCTTTCGGGTGGCTCAAAAAAGCTTTCGTAGCCGCTTACAGTAGCGGGGCTGTGACGGATTTTCACCGCCTTCCCTGAAAGATTCATTACCTTTATAAAATAATTTTAAAGGATTGTCAAGGATTTTTTTCAAAAAAGGTGTCAATGCAAATATAAAATGTTGTAGCGGAAGCTTCTGGCACCACCCCCAAACAAGTTTGGGGGTGCCACTCTGCAACCCTTGAAAACTTTTTCCAGTCAGGTTGCCAACAAACAAAATAGTCCGCTCGTGAATAGGTTACTATAAGGCGAAGAAGACAATTTTAGTATTCTTTGAAACTTTAACAGGGAAGGGTATATGTTCCAAGCAAAAAGGTTTTTGCTTAGCGCGGCATTGGTCTTTCTGTTCCTCAGCATTTCTCTAAGAGGGGAGAGCTCAACCAGTGCCCTCAAGACCGTCTCGGTAGTCGATTTTGCTTTCGTCCCACCAGCTGATACTATATTAGTAGGTGACAGCATCCTTTGGATCAATAACGGCGGGTTTCCTCATACTTCGACCAGCGACTCAGGCGTGTGGGATTCGGATTCGCTTCACTCTCAGTCATTTACTTTTCAATTTAACATCCCCGGTTCTTATCCCTACGCATGTCAATACCACCCATTCACTATGACTGGTACCATTGTGGTTAAGCCCACCCAGCTTCATAATGTCTCAATTGTCGACTTTGCCTTCAGCCCGCAGGTGGATACCATCACCGCAGGTGATAGCGTTCAGTGGACCAATAACGGCGCGTTCACTCACACTTCCACAAGTAATACGCTCATCTGGAATTCAGGGAATCTGGCACCAGGACAATCGTTCACTGTTCAGTACAACACCCCTGGCTCTTTTCCTTATCACTGCGCGATCCATCTATCTATGACCGCAACAATTGTGGTCAAACCTGCAGCAGTTCACACGGTCTCTATAATCGACTTCGCCTTTGTTCCCCAGACTGACACCATAACCGCGGCAGATAACGTCCGCTGGGTCAATAACGGGGCTGTATTTCACACCACGACCAGCAATACAAGTGTGTGGAACTCTGGAACCCTGAGTCCGGGACCTTCTTCTTTTACCCGTCAGTTTAACACCTCAGGTTCATTTCCTTATCAGTGCAAGTTCCATCCGAGCATGACCGGAACAATTCTGGTAAGAAAACGCGGGGACGCTAACGGTGATAGCAAGATAACGGTTTCAGACGTGGTTTATCTGGTCAACTATCTATTTAAAGGAGGACCTCCTCCCAATCCTTTACTGACCGGAGACGCTAATTGCGATACTAAAGTGACGGTTAGCGATGTGGTTTATCTGGTCAACTATCTTTTCAAAGGTGGACCGCCTCCGTGCTGAGCGAAGCGAAATCCCGCCAAAGGGCGGGACTGAAGAGAGTTTGGCGTTTGAAGTTTGTTCGTTTGTTCGAGTGGAGTAAGGGTTCATCCACCAGAGGCGGATTGAACCCCTATATGTAGATTTTTCTTGACAATTTAAAGATAAAAGAATTAAATTTAAGAAAAATTATAAACTTTATCAGAGGAGGAGATATGCTTTTAGTGAAAAGATTTTACCTGAGCGTTCTTTTAATTGTGCTGCTGATAGGTATCTGCCTGGGAGGTCAGGCTCTGGCAAAGACCGAGCAGATCTCTATCGTCGATTTTGCCTTTTCTCCGCAGTTTGATACCATATCAGTGAATGACAGCGTTCGCTGGACCAATAATGGAAGCTTCAACCACACCTCAACCAGCGATACCCGCATATGGTCCTCTGGGATTCTGTTGAACGGGCAGTCATACGTGCGTCAGTTCACCACGGTCGGAAGTTTTGCTTATCAATGCTCGCTTCATACTTTTATGACCGGGGTAATAGTAGTCAAATCCACGGGAATCGAGGACGAGAACTCGTCTGAAACCCCCAGTAAGTATTCTTTGAACCAGAATTTTCCCAACCCGTTCAACTCCTCTACCAGGATAAGTTTTTATTTGCCGAAGAGCGGGAATGTAAAATTAGAGGTGTATAATATTCTGGGCCAGAAGATAAGGACTTTGTTAGAAAAAGTAGAGGAGCCGGGACCGAAGACCCTTTTCTGGGATGGGACAGACGATAGGGGATTGAATGTCCCAACAGGCATATATTTCTACCGTCTGACTGCACAGGATTTTGTGGATACTAAGAAGATGGTTTATCTGAAGTAGAACGATAAGATTCACAGCTGATTGAACGGGTTAAGCGGATTTGAAAAGCAGATGTAGGGGTGAGGTTCCCTCGTCCCAAGATTTCTCCTGCTTCACCCTCAAACAAGTTTAAGGGTGTCACTCAGTCGTTCCCCCACAAAAAAGAAAACTTAGACCCAGGTTGCCCTCAACCTGGGTCTAAGTTTTCACCGTCGGGTCAGTCCGCCTGCGGCGGACGACTGGCACACAGAAGTAGAGACGCATGGCGATGCGTCTCTACAAAAAAAATCACCCCACCTTGAGGCAAGGTGGGGCTAAAAGTTAGTCATCTACAGATTGCTTCGTCGTCTATCGGACCCCTCGCAATGACAGCCAATCATTCGGCGCATGCAAAAGTGTAGGGGCACGGCATGCCGTGCCCCTACCAAAATACTTTCTTATCCCATATTCTCGATAATGGCAGTTCCGAATTCGGAGGTTCTTACCTTGGTGGCGCCTTCCATTAACCTTTCCAGGTCGTAGGTAACTCGCTTCTGCTTAATGGTCTCCTGAATTCCCTTGTAGATTAGCTCGGCGGCTTCTCTCCAGCCCATGTATTCCAACATCATACATCCGGACAGAATAACCGAGGTGGGGTTAATCATGTCTTTATCCGTATACTTAGGCGCGGTGCCGTGAGTGGCTTCGAATAATGCCACAAAATCACCGATGTTGGCACCAGGTGCCATTCCCAGGCCGCCTATCTGAGCAGCACAGGCATCCGAAAGATAATCACCGTTCAAATTCGGAGTTGCCACGACCTCATATTCATCTGCCCGGGTCAAAATCTGCTGGAACATGCTATCTGCGATACGGTCCTTGATCACAATCTTGCCAGAAGGGACCTGCCAGTTATAATCTTTTTCCAGCTCAGCTTCGGTGATCACCTTGTCGCGAAATTCTTTCAAAGCCACATCATAACCCCATTCCCTGAATGCGCCCTCAGTATATTTCATGATATTCCCCTTATGCACCAGGGTAACCGATTTGCGATTATTCTCTATGGCATATCTGATCGCTTTACGCACTAACCTTTTGGTTCCGGTCACGCTGATCGGCTTGATTCCGATGCCCGAATCTGAGCGGATCTTGGTTTTCATCGTCTTGTTCAGCCAGGTGATGACTTTTTTTACTTCTTTGGTGCCCTTTTGCCACTCTATCCCGGCATAAACGTCCTCAGTATTCTCCCTGAAGATGATGATCTTCATATTTTCCGGATGCTTAACCGGAGAGGGGACACCCTCGAAATATCTTAAGGGGCGAACGCAGGCATAAAGGTTCAAAACCTGTCTTAAGGTCACGTTCAAGCTTCTGAACCCTCCACCAATAGGAGTGGTCAGAGGTCCCTTTAAAGCCACGATATAATGTTTTATCGCCTTCAGGGTATCCTGAGGAAGAAGCTCGCCATATTTTGCCTGGGCTTTTTCTCCGGCATAAACGTCGAACCAGACTATTTTCCTTTTTCCGTCGAATGCCTTCTGTACGGCGGCATCTAAAACCCGTCGGGAGGCTTTCAGAATGTCCCTGCCCACGCCATCCCCTTCGATAACCGGGATGATCGGGCTTTCAGGCACCTGGAGTTTATCCTTTACGATTTCGATTTTTTCACCCTCAGCCGGCGGGGTGATCTTATTGAACTTTACCATCCTTATTCCTTCCTTTCTTTTAAAATGGAATTGTTTCAAGGTCGAATAAATTAACGATTGAGGTTTTTCAATCTAATTTAAAATCCCCATGTTTTTGAATATGGTCGATCAGTCCCCCATCATTCAAAATATGAATCATTGCTTTGGGCAGAGGTGCAAAAGTTAGGGTAACACCATTAGTCAAATCCTTTACCTGGCCTTTTTCCAAATCCACTTCGAGTTCATCATTAGCGGAGATTTTGTCAGTATCGCAGATTAGAGCCGGAAGACCCACGTTGATGGAGTTGCGGTAAAAAATGCGCGCAAAAGATTTTGCCAATACTGCTGATACTCCAGCCAATTTGATAATGGTAGGAGCGTGTTCTCTGGAAGAGCCTAATCCGAAATTCTCACCCCCGACAACGAAATCGCCTTTTTGTACTTTGCTGGCAAAGGTGGTGTCAGCATCCTCCAACACGTGCTTTGCCATTTCCGGCAGGTTGGAACGCAGATGAAAATATCTTCCCGGAGCGATTAAGTCTGTGGAGATGTCATCTCCGAATTTGAATACCTTTCCTTTTAAGATCATAGATACCTCTTTTCACATTTGTAGGGGCGTATTGCAATAGGCCCCTACACTTTTTCGGAGACGCATTCGATGCGTCTCTACTTTTATTTTCTTTTCCTTTTTGCTACCTTTACTTTTTTGCCTTTGGGTTTCTTTTTAGCTATGAATTCTCTGGGGTCAACTATCTCTCCGGCAACTGCCGCAGCAACTGCTGTGGCGGGTGAAGACAAATAGATGAAAGCATCCGGATTTCCCATTCTCCCTTTGAAATTCCGGTTCTGGGTGGAGATGCAGTTTTCCCCATCTCCTAAAATCCCCTCGTGCACGCCTACGCAGGGCCCGCAGCCCGGAGCTAAGATTGAGGCTCCGAATTCCACTAATTGCTTGATATATCCCTTGCTCATCGCCTCCAGGAAAACAGATTTTGACGCAGGCACAACTATGAACCTGGTTTTTGGATTTTTCTTTCTCCCTTTGATTATCTGGCAGGCGATCTCGATATCCTCCAATCTTCCATTGGTGCAGGTTCCTAAGAAAACCTGGTCTATCTTTATTCCTAGGGATTCGTTGATCGGCTTGGTATTGTCTACTGTATGAGGAAAAGAAACAGTTGGTGCGAGTCTGGAGGCATCGATTTTTATGACCTTCTCGAAAACCGCGTCCTCGTCACCTCTAAGCTCTTTGTATTTGCTCACCCTTCCCCATTTCTGCAGGAATTCTTTAGTCTTCTTGTCAGACTGGATCAAACCAGCTTTTGCACCAGATTCTATTGCCATATTTGATAAGGTCATCCGGCTGGAGATCGACATATTATCAATAGTATCACCGGTGAACTCCAGGGATTTATAAGTTGCACCATCTGCGCCGATAAGACCGATTAAATACAAAATCAAATCCTTGGAATAAACCCCGGGCTGGAAATCTCCAGTTACCTCGATTCTAAAAGTCTCAGGAACCCTGAGCCAGGTTTTACCCAGAGCGATTCCAATCGCCACGTCAGTTGAACCCATGCCGGTCGAGAAGGCTGCCATAGCGCCGCCAGTGCAGGTGTGAGAGTCAGCTCCGATGAGGATTTCACCCGGATTGAGATATTGCTCAAAAATTACCTGGTGACAGATGCCCATTCCAACGTCTGAGACCTGACAGCCAGTCTTCTCGGCAAATTTCCGGATAGTCATATGGTCATTGGAAAGCTCTTTCCGAGGAGAAGGTGCGGCATGGTCCAAAAATAAAACCGTCCTTTTGGGATTGGCTGCTTTTTCCAAATTTATCTTCTGCAGTTGTCTTATGGCTAAAGGAGCAGTGCCATCCTGCATCAGACATACATCCACCGATACTACGACTATCTCGCCGGCTGATACCTCTTTGCCCGCATGTTTTCCGATGATTTTCTCGGCTAAGGTTTTACCCATTTTGTTCCTCGCTTTTAGGTATTGGCTATTTGCTATTCGATAAGAACTCAAACTTTTTTTCAGCTCCGCTATAGCGGAGCCCTACGATTTTTTTTTTCGTAGGGCAATCCCTCAGGGTTGCTTTCTCTTTAAGATATAAATTAAGAGAAAAATTTCACAAAGTCAACTTTTTTTGGAGGATTTTTTGAGATGGAATATAAACCTTCAGGTTTATTCTTACGTAGGGGCGGAGTTTATCTCCGCCCAATGGGAGGGGTGGAGACAAGCTCCACCCCTACGCGACTTCCTACACCCTCAAAACAAGTTTGAGGGCACACCACCCATTGTTTGGGATGAGCTTGTAGCGCGACCCTTTTCCTATTAACGGATCCGTAGGACAGGGTCGCATTGCCCTACGGGCGCTACTTCCTACGACCTATAACCTGTCAGGGCGAGTCAGCCTCCGGCGAATCGCCCCTACATCTCGCAAAAGGGGAGAGAGGAACCTGTATGCTGTTTACTATCTACTGTCTACTTATTTATTATGTTCTGCTTTATCCACTCGGTAGTAACCGACTTCGGTCTTTCGATTGGAAGACCCAGAGCCCTGTCCCACACCAGTTGTGCCAAAACACCCATAGCACGGGAAACTCCGAAGAGCACAGTATAGAAATCATATTCCCTGACACCATAATACCACTGCAGAACCCCTGAGTGTGCATCCACGTTAGGCCAGGGGTTTTTGGCTTTGCCGTGCTTGGTCAGAATGTCTGGTGCTACCTCATAAATCATACTGACTAACTTGAAATGCTCGTCCTCAGGCATATGCTTCAAAGCAAATTCCCTCTGGGCGACGTATCTGGGGTCAGTTTTTCTTAAAACCGCATGCCCATATCCGGGTATAACCTGTCCGCTGTTTAAAGTATCCCACAAAGCTTTGGAAAGCTCATCTTTGCTGGGAAGTTTTCCGCCCAGCTTTTTCATCAGGTTCTGAATCCAATGTAACACTTCCTGATTAGCCAGACCGTGCAGAGGACCAGCCAAACCGTCCATTCCAGCAGAAAGTGAATAGTAAGGATCAGAAAGAGCTGAGCCAACTAAATGAGTGGTATGCGCGCTGACGTTTCCTCCTTCATGGTCGCAGTGCAACACCAGATATAACCTCATCAATTCAGAATACTCAGGATTATCGATTCCCATCATATGAGCGAAATTTGCCCCCCAGTCCAAAGCCTTTTTTCCCCGGACTCTCTTTCCATCCTTATAAGTCCGTCGGTAAATAAAAGCCGCGATCGCAGGGAGCTGTGCCAGAAGGTTCATCGTGTCCTCGTAGGTGGGTTCCCAGTACTGGGTTTTTGGCAGACCTTCCTCATATTTCTTAGAGAAAAGGGAATAAGGCTGAAGCGCAAGGATGCCGATGGAAAACTGGGTCATAGGATGCATATTCTTCGGCAGTGCGTTCAGGGTTTTCCAGACCTCCTTGGGAACTTCGCTTCTGGCCTGCCATTCTTTGGTTACTTCCCTGACATCCTTTTTTGAAGGAAGCTCACCAGTTAAAAGGAGCCAGAAAATCCCTTCTGGCAAAGGTTCCTCTCCTTCTTTTGCCTTGGGAAGTTTTTCCCTGACTTCAGGTATGCTGTACCCTCTGAACCTGATTCCCTCCATAGGGTCCAAAAGGGAAGTTTCCCAAACCATACACTTAATGTCCCTCATCCCGCCATAGGCCTGGCTCACGGTTGCCTGGGAAATAACTTTTTCCCCATGCTCTTTCAGGATGGCCTTAACCTGTCCCTGCATCTCAGTGATCTTTTTGGTCAGCAACTCTTTTAAGGGCATATCTCTTCCTCCTCTATAACTAAGGTGAATTTTTTTAATGGGTTTCTTCGGGTCTTCCTTGCAGGGCTAAGAATTGGTAGCCGCAGACTTTAGTCTGCGTCAGGATGCTTCAATTACTGATACGCAAGCTGAAGCTTGCGGCTACCTTCTTCGACAACAGTCTCTTAGGGTTCACCCTCCAGGGTTTCCTTACTTAATAACGATCTCGCCGATTTGTGCCACAAGTCAAATCAACTTGTGAAATTTTTCACTATAAGATACTATAAAAAAAAGAACCTGTCAACTCTTTTTGCCAAAAAAGAAATCGATTTCTATTTTAGCATTCTCGTTTGAATCTGAGGCGTGGACCGAATTATGGCAGATGTCCAGACCAAAATCTGCCCGGATGGTTCCTTTTTCCGCTTTTCTCGGATCAGTGGCGCCGATAAGCTCACGCAGTCTTTCCACTGCTTTTTCCCTTTTCAGATGGGTCACCACGATCTTGCCTGAGGAAATGTAGTCAACCAATTCCTGATAGAAGGGTTTTCCCTTATGCACCTGATAGAATCTGCCCCCTTCCTCTGGAGAAACTTTTATCATCTTAAGCCCTTCTATCCTGAAACCATCTTTTTCTGCTCTCCGTAAAATCTCGCCGATCAAATCCCGATTTACTGCATCCGGCTTAATAATCAAAAGAGTTTGTTCCAAAGATCCTCCTTTTTAAACTGCTGCTCCTGCTGGATGTTATCATCCAGCAGAAGGACAGACGGATGATAACATCCGCCCGGGAGCTGACCGGTATATATCTCTAAACTCTTGCGGCCTGAGGTTTTTTCCTGCTCCTCTTTTCTTTTCTGGCTAAGTCAAACCCTAACTCTGCTGCTCTCAGGTTCAGATCCAGCATGGCTTTGGGTGATTTCCCTTTGATCGCTTCAATTATAGATTCCTTTGAGACTATTTTGGTCAAGGAGACGATGGCTCCCAGGGCAATAATATTCGCCACCACCGGTGTGCCAAGGTTCTCCCTGGCAGTTCTGGTGAAGGGTAAACTGATCACCTCTCTGGCAGGGGGCTGGTCGACCAGGTCTGAATCGACCAAGAGTATACTTTCATCTTTCAAATTGAGACAATAAGTGTCGCAAGCCTCCTGGGTCAATGCCAAAAGCAGGTCCAGTTTCAGAGCCTTGGGATAATATATGTCTCCTGAGCTGAAAACAATGTCTGAGCGGCTGGCTCCGCCTCTTGCTTCTGGTCCGTAACTCTGGGTTTGAGAAATATTCTTCCCCTCGTAGATCCCCAAAGCCTCAGAAAGGATAGTGCCGGCGAAAACCAACCCCTGACCTCCGGATCCGGAGAGCCTCATATCATAACGATCCTCGTGCTCAGCATCCATTCTTCTGGTTTTCATTTCTTACCCTCAGAATCCTCTGGAGGGACTTGAAACTGGGCTATCACCTTGTCATACTCCTCGCAATATTCCGGGAAATCCACATCCCACATAGTCCCAATAAGAAACTTGTCTTTCAGTTTTTCCGGCGGTAGTTTGGCAGCGGCTTGTATCGGTATAGCGTGCTCTTTCTGCCACTCCATCATCTTGACTGCGGTCCCTTCCTTATTTAACCTTCCGTAGAAGGTGTGGCAGTGGCTGATGACCTCCACTAAGGAGAACCCTTTTTTCAGAATCGCCTGCTGGACAAGTTTCTCCAGTAAGGTCACATGATAAACCGTTCCTCTTGCCACGAAAGTAGCGCCAGCAGATTTAGCTAAACTGCAGATGTCAAAATCTCTTTCACGGTTTCCATAAGGAGCAGTTGTTCCGAGTTTCATAAAAGGAGTAGTGGGGGAATACTGCCCTCCAGTCATCCCGTAAGTGCTATTATTTATCAGAATAGTTGTGATATCTATATTTCTTCTGCAGGTATGAATAAAATGGTTCCCCCCTATAGCCAGCCCGTCCCCATCCCCGGTTATCACTATGACCTTCAGCTTCGGGTTAGCTAATTTCACTCCAGTTGCAAATGCTAAAGCCCTTCCATGAGTAGTATGCAGGGTATTGAAATCCACATAAACCGGCATACGGCTGGAACAGCCGATCCCGGATATCATGGCGACATCGTTGCGGTCTAATTTCAAATTATCTATTGCCCGGATGATGGCACCTAAGGCTATGCCAATTCCACATCCGGCACACCAGACATTCGGAAACTTCTTCTTGGCGCGTAAATAGGAATGGGTTTCTGCTGCTATTATCTCCATTTTCTTATCTTACCTCCCTGATCTTGGCAAAAATCTGTTCCGGGGTCAAAATATCCCCATCGAACCTGTTCAAGGCGTAAATTTTGGTTTTTCCGCAGTTGGTTCGCATAACCTCGCCGAGCAACTGACCCTGGTTCAGTTCAGCCACGATTATCGCCTCTAACTGCTCTGACATCTGCTCCATATAAATGTCCGGGAAGGGCCAGATGGTCAATGGCTGGATCAAGCCAACCCTGATCCTTTTGTGCTGAGCCATCCTGATCGCCTGCCTGGCTGCGCGGGCAAC
>Ga0315294_10008739_pt1 | contig 11113 bp, 10 predicted proteins | sample YL17G13_40_MG_FD_203626 | JGI IMG/M metagenome (GOLD analysis project Ga0315294, IMG submission 203626) | Sediment microbial communities from Yellowstone Lake, YNP, Wyoming, USA - YL17G13_40 | ecosystem: Environmental > Aquatic > Freshwater > Lake > Sediment | place: USA: Wyoming | collected... | reverse complement strand
AGCGTTTGATGATAGATTTGGGAATGCCCAACACTATATTGATTGGATGAGACCAAGAGTTCTGGAACTATATAGGGTTTTAAAGAACACGGGTAGTTTTTTTTATCACTGCGACTGGCACGCCAGTCATTATGTCAAAATAATGCTTGACCAGATTTTTAATTTTAATAATTTTAGAAACGAAATTATCTGGAATTATGAAGAAAGCGGGCTGGGAACAATTAGAAGTTCAAGTTATCCAAGCAAACACGATACAATTTTCTGGTATTCTAAAGGTAATAAATATACTTATAACCCTCAATTAAGAGATTATAAGCCAGAATATAAGGTTCTCTATGTTAAAAAAGACGAAAAGGGATTTTACAGAGAAAAATGGCGTTATCATACAGATGGAAGTGGATATAAGGTAAAACAATATATGAAAGAAGGCGTGCCTTTTAGCGATGTTTGGAATATTGAAAGTTTAACTGGACCAAAAAAAGAAAGATTGGGTTATCCTACTCAAAAACCATTAGAGCTCTTGGAAAGAATAGTTTTAACGGCCAGTAATAAAGATGATGTGGTATTAGATTCTTTTTGTGGTTGTGGCACAACTTTAGTGGCGGCACAAAAGCATAAAAGAAAATGGGTTGGTATAGATATTTCCCCAACTGCTTGTCGAGTGATGAGCCAAAGACTGTGGGACATATTCAAAATTGAAGAAAATAAGGACTTTACTTTAAGCGACTTACCAAAAACAGAAGAAGAATTACTACAACTGCCTCCCTTTGAATTTCAGAACTGGGCAGTTATTGCTCTTGGTGGAATACCTAATAGGATTAAAGTAGGCGATTATGGAATTGATGGCAAGCTTTATCCGATTGAACAAGAACGCAAAAAACAAGAAGGAAAAGGCCTTTTCGGCGATATTGATATTTATTATCCAATTCAGGTAAAACAGAAAGATAAAGTAGGAAGACCAGATATTGATAATTTTGAGACAGCAATACGCAGAGACAAAAGAAATCGGGGATATTTTATTGCCTTCGGTTTTACTGAAGATGCCATCAAAGAAATCAAGCGTTTAGATAAAGAAGAAGATATTGAGATAAGACCAATAGCCGTTAAAGAACTACTTAAACACGAATCAGGATTGACCTAATTTGAAATGAACTTTAAAATATAATCGCCCCTAAGTCGGGGGGCAAAGGTTTAATATGAGCAACAATTTATGTTTCTTATAGAAAAACTGATGCCCCCTAGTGCTTGGAGATAGTTATTCTGTCGGGGAGGCCGTCCCCGCTAAAAAAGACCTTAACCTGAATAATTGTTTGGTATCAACTCGGGGGCTGAAATAAACCCCCTCCAATTCGGGGAAGTGATATCTGGTTGCGAAAAATCTGTAGTTATGGATGCGGTAATTTGTCTGTCCTCGCAGAAGAAGAACTGCGTTAAAAAATCCACAGCAAATTACGTAATTATCAAGTAAAGAATTTGGAGAAACACGCTAAGCCATAACTTGGCGTGTTTTCTTTGACTTAGCGTCAAGGGACACTTGCCCGGTTTTCAAAGAGCTTACCCTTGACCCATTTAAAAGTTATTTGGTAAAATATTATGTTAAGCATTAGTTCTTTACAAGCTGACGGGGTTGAAACTCCCGCCCCCTTATTTGTTTAGGAGTTAGTCGCCTTTATTTCCCCTCCATAGTAGCCGTATGGCTTTTGTGGAGGGGGAAGAAATAAAGGTCGGCTTCCTCTGATGATAACAGGTAATGACGGAGAGTTTTTATGGTAAAATTTCAGATTTACCGAGATGTCGCTGGAGAGTTTCGATGGCGATTAGTAGCCGCAAACGGCGAAATAGTTGCCACGAGTGAGGGTTATACTACAAAGTATAATGCTACGCGTTCAGCACAACTTGTAAAAGAATTGGCTCGAATAGCCGTGATTGTAGACTTAGTCCCAACACGCTAAACTCAGCCGATAGAGACCCCGTTAGCTTATAGGGAATTAATCAAAAATCCCTTTCTTGGGGATTTTTTTAATTCCCTTTTTATAGAAGCGAGGAATCTTAATGATTTTTTTAGAGTTATTCGGTGAATATTTTTTATCTCGATTACCGCTCCTTTATTTAGTTGTTTAAATATAGATTTTTTTATTGATTTGTTGTGATAGTATAATTACTACTCGAATGGGATTGACAGTTGAACTCGTCAAAGTTCCTGTTGTCCTGTTCTTTCCACATACCGCCTTTAGGCGGTTTTGTGGTTTATAAGGTATAATTAAATTGTCAAAGGTCGGGGAAAATAAAATAATAATTAATAAATTTATTATGACTGGCGAAGAATATTTAGAGCTTATTTATAAAGAATCCCGTAGCAAATCTTTGGAAGTTGATATTAAAATTCCCGAAGTCTTTATTTTATCTACATCTGTGATTATTGTCTATTTATCTACCCTTACCAATAAAAACCCACTCTTTTTATTCATTGTATTCTTATTTTTCGGCGTTATATTTCTATCTTTACTATCCCTTTGGGAGGCTCGGAAAATGCACACCACTACAGTATTTGAAGTTAGTGGAGCTTTAGACAAGTTAAGAACCTATAAATCTACACATTTTAATACCTTAGAAGAAGCTAAAAATGAACTAATGAAAATTATCGAGGAGAATAAAAAAGAATCAAAAATAGCCATATTCAAACAAAACACAATTACATACCAAAGAGTTTCTTATCTATTGTTTTTGGCAGGTCTAATTCTGTTATTACTTCATTCTTTTTGGGAACAACTAATTTCTTTCCTTTTATCCAATTTTTAATTTTTTCTTCCACACCAAAAATTACAAGAGCAACTAAAAACTCTAATATAAACAGTCCAATTATAAGTATTAAAATTTCATTGGCTTAGTATGATGGCATAGTCGCCAAAATAGAGGGCTTTTCAAGTGAGGGGAAATTTATTATAGCAAACCCTATTTGATATATCGCACCTCGTGCGTTATAATAAGTCCAATGCAGAGGATTTTTAATAAAGAAACGCCAAAATATATAGGTAAAAAGGTAAAAGTTGCCGGTTGGGTGCAAACTATAAGATCTCACGGCCAGATCATTTTTTTTGATTTGCGGGACAAGTCAGGTATCTTGCAAATTGTATTTACTCCTTCGATAAAGGCTTCGACTGAGTCCTTCGACAGTGAGCCCCTCGGCCTGAGCTCGGGACGAAGGCTCAGGACGAATCTGCTCAGCCGAATGTCCTCAGGACAAGCCCAAAAAGGCGACATCTATAAAATTGCCAAAGAAGTTAGGCCAGAATGGGTTGTTGGGATTGAAGGCACAGTCCAAAAAAGGCCAGCCGGCATGGTAAACCCGAAAGTTGAGACAGGGAATATTGAACTTCAGCCTGAAAAGTTAGAGATTTTTTCAAAAGCCAAAACCCTGCCCTTTGCCATTGATAATTCAGGGTATGAAATATCAGAGGAAAAAAGACTAAAATACCGCTATCTTGATTTGAGGCGGGACAGGATGAAGAAAAATTTAATCTACCGGCAGAAAGTAATCCAGGCGATACGGGAATTTTTATTCAAGGAAGATTTTGTAGAAGTTGAGACGCCGAATTTGACCAAAGCCACGCCAGAGGGAGCAAGAGATTATTTGGTTCCTTCTAGACTGCAGTCTGGAAAATTTTATGCCTTGCCACAAAGCCCTCAACAGTATAAACAGCTTTTGATGGTGGGAGGATTAGAACGGTATTTCCAGATTGCCAGATGTTTTAGAGATGAGGATCCGCGGGCTGATCGCCAGCCAGAGTTTACCCAGCTGGATATTGAAATGTCGTTTATTGAGCAGGAAGATATTTTAAAGTTGTCTGAAGAGCTTTATATTCATATTATTAGAAAAGTATTCCCGGAAAAACGAATTACGAAAATTCCGTTTCCAAGATTCACTTATCAGAAGGTAATGGAAAAATATAAAACCGACAGACCTGACCTAAGAAGAAACAAAGAAGATCCCGATGAGGTGGCTTTTTGCATAATTTATGATTTTCCGATGTTTGAATGGAAGAAAGAAGAAAAAAGATTTGATGCAGTCCATCACCCTTTTACCCGGCCCAAAGAGGAAGATATTAAAAAAATAAAAGCAGATCCGTCAAAAATTTTAGCATACCAGTATGACTTCGCTTTAAACGGCGAGGAAGTGGGAGGAGGGAGCCTGAGATCCTACCGGCCTGAAGTTTTGGAAGCAGTTTTTGAGGTAATGGGCCATAAAAAAGCTGACATTAAAAAGAAATTCGGTCATTTATTAGAGGCTTTTGAATATGGAGTCCCTCCTCACGGTGGAATAGCTTGGGGATTCGACCGCCTATTAATGGTGCTTTTTAAGGAAAAAAATATCCGTGAAGTAATAGCTTTCCCAAAAACCGGGGACTCCAGAGATCCGATGATGGATACGCCTTCCGAAGTTGATGAGTCCCAGTTAAAAGAATTGCATATAAAAATAAAGAAAGATTAACGGCTAAAGACATTTTTATTCTCCAGGCAATATGACTAAAAATCTTAAATTTTTCCTTGCAACCTTTCTTATAAGCCTGCCTTTTTGGTGGGGGATTAATACTTCAGGTCAATATCTGGAAAATTTTTTCTTTCTGCGTATTTCTCAGTCTCCAGAATTCCTTTCTGCGCAGATTTTGCCTTCTTCCCTTCAGAATCTTCCAAAAAAACCTCCGGAAATTAACGCCAAATCAGCCCTCTCGGTTAAAATTGATAAGGATGGAAGCCCAAAAATTATTTTTGAAAAGGACGCAGATCAAATCTTGCCCATTGCCTCTTTGACTAAATTGATGACAGCCTTAATTACTTTTGAAGATTATGATCTTTCTGAGAAGATAACAATTAGCAGGGAAGCGACGGATCAGCCAGAAGACTCTGGCCAGCTTAAAATAGGGCAGAAATTATCAGTGGAGAACCTTTTGTACAGCACTCTCATTGAGTCAAGCAATGATGCAGCTTATGCCTTGACGGATTTAGTTGGCGAAGAAGCCTTTGTTGATTTAATGAATATTGAAACGAAATTTTTAGGCCTTAAAAACACTCATTTCGTTGATCCTGCAGGATATGGACAAGATAATTACTCAACTGCCAAAGACCTGGCTCAATTCAGCGAGTATTTACTAAAAAATAAGCCCGAGATTTTTAATATTTCAAAGATTGCAGAATTCGATCTTTATGACCCCGATGGAGTTTTTCATCACAATATTATTAATACAGATGAAATCTTAAAAGACTATCCCAAAATAATAGGAAGCAAAACTGGTTATACGACCAAGGCTGAAGGCTGTTTGCTCTTAATTTTAAAAGACCCTAAAGATGGAAGTACTCTAATTAATATTATTCTAGGTTCAGAGGATCGTTTCGGCGAAATGAAAAAATTAATAAAATACGCCCAGTAAGAAATAATATGCCCCGTAAGAAATAATTATGTTTTACGCATATGTTCTCCAAAGCTCCAAGGATGGTAAACTATATACAGGATTTACAAATAACTTTCCAAAAAGAATACTAAAACATAATTTAGGTAAAGTATTTTCTACCAAATCAAGAGGGCCACTCAAATTAATATATCTTGAAATATGTTTAAATCAAAAAGATGCAAGACAAAGAGAAAAATATTTTAAAACTGGAGCTGGCAAAATTTTTATTAAGCAAAGATTAAAATATTACTTTAAGAATTATTATAAATAACAGAAAATACTTTATTTTTTACGGGGTATGCTATTTGACCATAATCCATCAATTATTATAAATGCAATTAAGATTTTTGCTCTTGCTGCTTTGGCTGCGGCATTTGCTGTTGCCATCACTCCTTTTTTGAGTAATTTTTTGTATAAACATAAACTTTGGCGGAAAGAAGCAAGAAATAAAACAATTACTGGTGAGGAAGCCACTGTTTTTCATCAACTTCACCAGGAAAGGGAAATAGCGGTGCCCCGATTTGGCGGTCTTTTAATTTGGGTTACTACAATCTTAATTATCCTATTATTTTTCTTGCTTCCTAAAATTTCTGATAATTTCTGGATTCAAAAATTTAATTTTTTAAATAGATCCCAAACCTGGCTTCCTCTATTCACTCTCCTGGCAGCTTCTTTGGTTGGGTTATTAGATGATGTTTTGCAGGTTTTCGGAAAGGGGAAATATGTAGCAGGGGGCCTGAGTTTTACCAGGCGTCTTTTAATTCTTGTGATAATAGGCCTAATCGGTGGCTGGTGGTTCTATTATAAACTCGGCTGGGATAGTATCCATTTGCCTTTTTTTGGAGATTTTTCAATTGGCCTATTTTATATCCCTCTTTTCGTTATTGTGGTACTGGCTTGCTGGTCAGGCGGCGTGATTAATGGTTTAGATGGCTTGGCTGGTGGTGTTTTTACCTCAATTTTCGGTGCTTTCACGGTTATTTCTTTTGCACAGGGGAAGTTTGATTTAGCCACGCTCACGGCTGTTATTTTTGGAACAATTTTGGCTTTTTTATGGTTTAACATTCCGCCTGCCCGTTTCTATATGGGTGAAACAGGAATGTTAGGATTGACCACCACTTTGGCGGTAATTGCCTTTTTAACTGACTCTGTTGCCGTCTTACCCATTATCGGCGGGCTTTTAGTTGTTGAAGCAGGATCAGTGATTTTGCAGTTATTATCTAAAAAATTCAGGAAGAAAAAAATCTGGCTTTGTACTCCTATTCATCACCATTTTGAAGCTAAAGGCTGGCCCCCTTATAAAGTGACAATGCGATTTTGGATTATCGGCATTGTTTTGGCAATTGTAGGAGTTGCAATAAGGTTACTGGGGTAGCGGGAAAGAGAAGGCTTTAGCCTCTGGCCCAAGCGCGCACCAGCCTCTTAAGAACAATCGCTCGGGGCTTTTTTTGTTTTTAATCTCTATTTTTTATCGGAAAATTATTCATTATTGACAGGGTTGTTTTTACATGATAAAAACTAAATAGTACATTTGAAGGAGGTAAAGATAATGAGCGGAGAACCAAAGAACCTTCTTGGGAAATTGATAGCGTTTATTCTTGGTTTCATTATGCTGTGGCTTGGAATTTGGGGATTCCTTGCCGCAGATGCTGGAACAGCAACGTGGTTGCCTCAAGGAGTGGTTACCATATCAAGTGTAATAGGGATAGTTATAGGAGTCCTACTTATGACGCCTATATGGACACAAGATAAGTTATAAGGAAATATATATAGCCAAGCTTCATGCTTGGCTTTTTTGCTCTATTTTTTATCGAAAAATTATGTTATTTTATACTTAGAATGAAAATAAGCGATTTTAAAAACAAAAGAGTTACGGTAATGGGATTAGGAATTGTCGGCGGGGGAGTGGGAGTGGTGAAATTTCTAGTAAAGGCAAGAGCTAAAGTTTTAATAACTGATTTAAAAACTAAAAAACAACTGGAGAGCTCTTTTAAAAAAATTATGCGATTGCCAGTAAAGTTAGTATTGAAAAAACATAGACCTCAAGATTTTATAAATACGGATTTAGTTATCAGAAATCCCGGAGTGCCAGATGATTCTTCCTATCTCAAAATCGCCTCAAAAAATAATGTTCCTATAGAAACTGATGTTGGTATTTTTTTTGAGCTCTGTCCGACACCAATAATCGGAGTTACAGGCACTAAGGGCAAGTCAACAGTTGTCACTCTTATACATCAATTTTTGAAGAGTAAATACCCTGATGTTATTTTAGCTGGCAATATTGGAACATCTCCCCTGGAATCTTTAAAAAGAATAACGAAAAAAAATAAGGTTGTCTTAGAGCTTTCTAGCTGGCAGTTGGAAGGGCTAAAAAAGCATAAAATGAGCCCGCAAGTCGCTTTAATTACCAATATTTATCCAGAACACTTAAATCGCTATAAAAGCCTTAGTGCCTATATTAACGCAAAAAAAATCATTTTCCTTTTTCAGAAAAGAGACGACAACCTTTTTCTAAATTATGACGACAAGATAGTGAGAAGATTTTCTAAAAAGGCAAATTCTAAAGTTTATTTTTTCTCAGAAAAGAAAATACCAAAAGACTTAAAGAAAATTATAGAAGGTTTAAAAATAAGAGGTGAACACAATATTTCAAATGTTTTAGCTGCCATATCCGTTGCGAATCTGTATAAAGTTCCTTTTAAAAATATTAGAAGAGTATTGGGAAAATTTAGATGGCTGCCCGGCAGGGAAGAATTTATCGCAGAAATTAATGGTGTAAAATATTTCAATGACACCACAGCTACAATGCCAGACGCTGCAATTTTCGCGATTAAAACATTATCTAGAGAATTTCCCAGAGCCAAAATAATCTTAATTGCCGGAGGTCAAGATAAAAATTTAGAATATAAGGAATTAGCGAAAGAAATTAAAAAAAACGTAAGGTATTTAATTCTTTTTTCGGGAAATGCCTCGGCTAAAATAAAGAAAGGAATTAGAGACTTAAAAATCTCTAGAAAAACGTTTTCTATCTTCCCGAATATTAACTCAATGGAAAGAGCGGTAAAATTAGCTTCTCAATTAGCGGGTAGGGGAGATATAGTATTGCTTTCGCCGGCTGCAGCCAGCTTTAACCTTTTCAAAAATGAATTTGACCGGGGCGAACAGTTTAATAAATTTGTAAAAAAGCTAAAAAAAAATTGATATGCGGGCCCATTCAATTGATCGCCTTTTAATTATATTTTCAGCAGTTTTAATAATTTTAGGTATCTTAATTTTGTCCAGCGTTTCTGCCGCTTTGTCACAAGAAAGATTCGGCTACCCTTATTATTATTTGGTACACCAGCTTATCTATGGATTAATCCCTGGTCTGATTTTGGCATTTCTCGCCCTGAAAATTCCTTTAGCATTCTTTAAAAAAATAGCCCTTCCTTTATTTTTGATAAATTTATTAATCTTGGGATTAATTTTTATTCCTCAAATAGGCATCAGGGCAAGAGGAGCCAGCCGTTGGATAAGTCTCGGCCCAATTTCCTTGCAACCAGCAGAGTTTTTAAAAATTACTTTTTTACTGTATTTAGCGGCATGGCTTTCGTCATGGTCAGATTCTACTCAGCTTAAAACCAAAAGAAGATCTAATATGCCGCTGGTTGTTTTTTTTGTTCTTCTGGCTGTTTTGGGCACTTTATTAATTCTCCAGCCCAACATTGGTACCCTTTCGGTAATTTTTATAGTGTCATCTTTAGTATATTTCGGCTCAGGGACTCCTGCCTGGCATAGCATTTTAATCGTGCTAATCGGCATTTCTGGTTTGATTTCTTTAATTAAAATCGCTCCATACAGGATGAGTCGTTTAATGGTTTTCTTTAACCCCGAAATGGATCCTTTAGGGAAGGGCTATCAGATTAAACAAGCCTTGATCGCCATAGGTTCGGGAGGAATCTTCGGTCTAGGCCTTGGTTTATCTCGTCAAAAGTTCGGCTTCCTGCCTCAGTCAATGGAAGATTCGGTATTCGCGATTTTTGCTGAGGAAGGAGGATTTATTGGGGCAGTTATTTTAATAGTTCTTTTTTTATTCTTTATTTGGCGAAGTTTTATTATTTCAAAGCGTTCTTCTGACAAATTTTCTAAACTTTTAGCTTTGGGGATTTCATCCTGGATTGGAATTCAGGCTTTTGTTAATATGGGAGCGATGGTAAGCATCTTACCCTTGACTGGCATTCCCTTACCATTTATAAGTTACGGCGGCTCCCATTTGATTGCTGAGTTGATTGGAATAGGGTTATTGTTAAATATATCAAAAAATACTTAACTTAAAGTTATTATGAAAATACTTTTTGCCGGTGGGGGCACTGGCGGCCACATTTTCCCGATTTTAGCGGTTGCCAGAGAATTGAAAAAAGTTAGAGAGGAGCTTTTTTCTCAAGAAAAGTTGGAATTTTTCTATTTTGGCCCAAAAGACACTTTTGACCAGGTAGTGCTTTCTGACGAAGATATTAAAATAAGACCAATTCTTGCCGGCAAAATTCGAAGATATTTTACCGCTCTATCTTTAATCCAGAATATTTGTGACATTATTTTTAAAATACCCTTAGGTACTCTTCAGGCATTCTGGAACATTTTCCTTCTTTCACCAGATGTTATTTTCAGCAAGGGTGGCTACGGTTCTTGGCCAGTAGTATTTGCTGGTTGGCTGTTAGGAGTGCCAATTTTTCTCCACGAATCTGACGTAACCCCTGGCTTAGCTAATAAAATAATGAGCCGTTTTGCTTTGATTGTTTTTGTTTCATTTCCGAAAACCGAATATTTTCCCCCAGCTAAAACCATTTTATCCGGAAATCCCATAAGAAAAGAGCTTTTAGAGGGCTCAAGACAGGAAGCCTGGCTCCGTTTTCAGTTAAGCAGGGAAAAGCCCACAATTTTATTTTTAGGAGGAAGTCAAGGCGCACAGAGAATTAACGATTTGATTTTAGAAATTTTACCAGAAATCGTAGAGAAGTATGAAATTATTCACCAGTGCGGAGAAAAAAATTTCCATCAAGTTGGAGCCGAAGCTAATGCAGTTATAAGCGAAGGACAGTTAAAATATTATCATCTCTTCCCCTTTTTGGATGAAATAGAGCTAAGCCACGCTTATCAGGGGGCTGATTTGGTGGTATCCAGAGCCGGCTCCAGCATCATTTTTGAGATTGCTGCTGTTGGAAAGCCGAGTATCTTAATTCCTATACCAGAATCCGCGCAGAACCATCAGTCAAAGAATGCTTATGCCTTTGCCCAAGAAGAGAGGGCCGTGGTGATTGAAGAGGCAAATTTAACCCCGCATTTCTTCTTAAACCGTGTGCAATATCTATTTTTTCATCCTCGTGAAATGGAAGAGATAGCGAAAAGAGCAAAAGAGTTTGCCCAACCTCAGGCCGCTCAGGTGATTGCCCAATATTTAATGGATTATCTATTTTCTTAAAAACCGTCTAGCGGAGCTGAAAATTTAATTATGGAAGATTTTAAATTATCAAGTCAAAACGAAGTAAGAACAAGATTTTCTCCATCTCCTACAGGAAATCTCCATATTGGGCTGGCCAGAACAGCACTCTTTAATTATCTTTTTACCAGAAAGAGTCAGGGACGGTTTATTTTGAGAATTGAGGATACTGACGTTGAAAGATCTGATA
>Ga0315294_10008737_pt1 | contig 11114 bp, 13 predicted proteins | sample YL17G13_40_MG_FD_203626 | JGI IMG/M metagenome (GOLD analysis project Ga0315294, IMG submission 203626) | Sediment microbial communities from Yellowstone Lake, YNP, Wyoming, USA - YL17G13_40 | ecosystem: Environmental > Aquatic > Freshwater > Lake > Sediment | place: USA: Wyoming | collected... | reverse complement strand
AGGAGACAGGCTGAGAAGAATCGGTCGGCGGATTCAGGGGGACCACGGCAACGCTCTCGAGCGAGGGCTTAATGAAAACAGGCGGATGGTCGAGCGGAGGGCAATCGTCTTCGGGAAGAGGCGCAGGGCCGGGAGTGTCAAGGTAGAAAAGTCTTCCTCCAGTGAACAAGCCGGATTCAGTGAACTGCACGGCGAACAGCCTCTGGTTGTCGCGATCTATCCCTACCAGGTGCGTGTCGTCGATCGCGTCAAGGCCGCAGATCGTCTCGACCGTATATCCGAGCGATGAAGCCCACTCGGATGTATCGTGGACCTCGAGAAGCTCGCAATTCTCCATGTTTGCGGGATTCTCGGGATCGATTTTCCAGATCGCAAGAATCGTGGATTTCTCCCCCAAAAGCCGCTGGGTGAACTCGTACGGCGATTCCAGTCCGACAAACAGGCGCTCCGAAGTGCACGCGATGCCCTCGATCCCCCGGTTGTCCGACAGGTATTGCCCGAATGCCTCGTCCCATCCCGGGAACTCAAGACGCTTGAGATTCGAGATGTGCCCGGGAAGAGCTTTCAGAGAGCCGGTCCGACCGAACGCGCCGTCCGCGAGGTCTCCGTCTCCCGGTGAGACAAGCCCAAGATAGATTCCGATTTCGTCCCTCGAACCTTCCTGCGCGATGAACACGGTCCCGCTCCACGGATGAAGGCTTATCGCCTCCCAGTCGTAGCCGTGCTCCTGTGCAATCGGGAGACCCAGTATTTCCGGCGGCGGAAGCGTCAGCTCGGAATGGAAAGCGATTTTCGGTCCGGATGCGGTGGATTCGACATTGACGAGATGGATGCCGCCGGTGTCGATGTCGTCGGCGAGAAGAAGCCATTGCCGCAGGTCGCCCGATGGCGTCGTGTCCGACCCGACCCAGTCGAGTCCGCTTGTCTGGTCTGCGACAAGCGGCAGATAGTCGACCGGATCGGGCCCAAGCCAGATCGGGAAGCCGGGATCCACCCGCAGGCCCATCGCAGGGTTCAATCCGGACTGCCCGAGACCCATTCTCGGCGTGATAAGCATGACCGCCAGGCCGGTCATCAAAGAGATGAGTGCACGACGGCAACTATGAGCGGTTCGCTTCATACCATGTATGATATAGCTAAAGCGCGTAAGGTTGAAGACCTGTTGCGACATAGTGCAGGCTTTTGACTGCGGAGGCAAGGGGGGGTAAACTCACTGTCTGATCGCAATCATGACCCCCAGGAATCGAGGTTGAAGTATGAATTCATTGTCAGTTGTCCGTATACTGGCTTTTGTACTGGCCTGCCAGACGGCTTTCCTCACGGGCTGTCCGAAGCCCCAGTCGTCCGGGAGTCCCTCAGGCGACACCCGGTCCGCCGGGGAAACCCAGACCGTCGCGCAGGCTCCCCCATTGATAATCACCGTGGAGAGAATGAAGGACGAATCCGCGCTGGGTCTGGACATCTATGTCGTCGAGGTTCAGAACCTCGATGTCCCTGACGAGCAGTCGGTGGGCGTGCATTTCGTGTATGATGCGAACGTGCCGACGGGGGAGGCAACCTTCCTTTATGAGGACCCGGTGGATCCGAGCAAGGGCTACAAGAAGGACGCAAACGGGCCGATCGTGTATCGCGTCGTCGAGACTGTCACGAAAAGGGTGGAATCATGGGGAAAGCCCGATGAATACGTGCGGAGCTTCTCCATAGAGATCCCGAAGAACGCCCTGAACATGAAATACTGGGTCGAAGTGGTTACCAGGCAGGTCGGGGGAGAGGGCACAGAAGTCTTCAACGACGTTCCTTATGCGACGATGAGCGAAGTTGTTGTTCAGGGCGGGCCCATCACGGAAATCCCGTATTGATCTAGTCCAGGATCACGCTGATGGTATCGGTTACCGGAAACGGATCGCTGTAACGCGCGTCCCATGCCGTCAATGCGATATCGTGGCGACCGGGTCCGAACACCCTGCCGTTGAACGGGAACCTGACCCACACCTCGGGGCTGAGTTGATCGTACATGTAGTAGCTTTCTCCGATTTTCCCCAAGTCGACCTCCCACTGAGGACCCTCCCACGGATAAGCATCCATCAGGTACCCCTCGCGCCAGATGACCCCGTAGACCCAGATCGTCTGCTCCCAATCGAAAGAGGCGTGGTCCTTCGGGTAGGTGATCTCGCAGCCCAGCGACCCGCGGGGAAGTCCGGACGGGGGGCCCTGGTAACCTCCCCCGGGGCCGGACGGATATGTCACCGCGCCCCACCCGTCGGAGCCAATCGTGCATCCCATCGTCAGGAGCAATAGCCCCTGCAGAAAAAGGCCCAATGCCATTCTCACGATCGGTTTCATCTTGTTTCGCTACGTAGCATGCGCCTCCGGCGCATGGCTCTTTTGAAGCCGCCGCAAAAACCATGCGCGTGACGCGGATGCCACACCCCGTAAGAACCATGCGCCGGAGGCGCATGCTACACAAGGGACCAGGGTAACAACCGGATAAGGCGCGTCACGGTTTCACGGCTTCAGTCCCGACCGAAAGCGACGCATCGCAGTCGAGATCGTATGAATCCCCTCCCCTCACCCGGAAGCGATGCCACCCGCAAAGCGCGATCATCGCAGCATTGTCGGTACAATGGTGGGGCTCGGGGAAAGAGGCATCGACTCCCTCGACCCCCGCGCGTTGACGGGCTTCTCTCCTGAGGTAGCCGCTGGACGCAACCCCGCCGGAGATCACCAGGGTTCCGATATTCTCCCTGCGACAAGCCAGGAACGCCTTGCCGAGAAGACAATCCGCTGCTGCGCGGAAGACCTCGGCGCCGACGCTCTCGCGGGAAACCTTCCCGGCTTCGCCGGACCGTAGAAAATACAGGCACGCGGTCTTGAGCCCGGAAAAACTGAATTCCAGCGAATCCCGGTTCAGAAGCGGCCTGGGAAAATCGGGATGCGGCTCGTTCGGATCGGCCTCGAGAGTCCATTCATCGATGGTCTTCCCTGCCGGGAACGGCAAATCCAAGAGTCGTCCGACCTTGTCGAGAAGCTCGCCCGCGGCATCGTCTCGCGTCTCGCCCAGGAGCACATATTCAGTCGGAGAAACGGCACGATAGATTTCCGAGTGCCCGCCGCTCACGACCAGGGCGATATGAGGGTACGGTGTCGCGGGTCGGCTCAACTGGATGCTCACCAGATGTCCCTCGATGTGATTCACTCCGACGAACGGAACCACCCACCCAAGCGACAAAGCCTTCGCGCATCCGAGTCCGACCAGAAGTCCCCCGATCAGCCCTGGACCTCGCGTAGCGGCGATGAGCTGCACGGCGTCCGGACCGGCCGCAAGCCCCGACCGGTCGAGCAGGCTTTCGATCATGGGCAGAAGGAGCTCGAGGTGTTGTCTCGCGGCGATTTCGGGCACGACGCCGCCGTATCGGGCGTGGAGCTGAATCCTGCTGGAGACATCCTCGGCAAGAATCCGCTCCAGATCGGAATCGTAGACGGCGACCGAGGTATCGTCGCAGGATGTGTCTATCCCAAGTACGAGCATTCAGTCTTCGTAGGGAGGATCGCCTGTCCACATGACCAGCGCGTCCTCTCCGATCTCCTGGTAGTAATTCGGGCGACGCCCGACGGTTCGATACCCTACGCCCTCGTAGAGCTTAATCGCAGCCTCGTTCGATTCCCTCACCTCAAGGGTGTACCTCTGGGCGCCCAGTTCAGCGCCCATCTGCATCGTCTTCAGAAGAAGCCACTTCCCGAGCCCGAGTCTCCTGGAGTCCTTCTCGATACAGAGAGTCGTCAAATGAGCTATGTTGCCGACAAGCCATATTCCGGAGTATCCGACGATTTCTTTCCTGATCAGCGTGACCCAGTAGTGCGCCAGCTGGTTTTCTGTGAGGTCGTACTCAAACGCATCCACAGACCAGGGCGTCGGAAAACTGTCTCTTTCGATCTTCAGGACCTTGTCCACATGGTTCATTTCCATGGGGATGAGCTTCACGTGACTCACGGGTGGCGACTTCGAAGGATCGGGCCAGTAGTCGCGTTTTCGGGTTTCAGGCGTCAACAGAACCTCCGGATTCCAGCCTCTCGGGCTGAGTTGGGCGAACATAGCACGGAACAAGCTTGAGCGGGTCATCGATCCCGCCAATCTTAAGTCTGTTCATGGCGAGGCGGAGAAGTCCTGATGCTGACGGGAACCGCAAATCCTCGTCGGCAAGGACCTTATCGTCTTTCCATGTCAGCGCGCGCGCAAAAGATTCCGCCGCCTCCCCGCTGAGCAACACAGGTCCGGGTGGGAGAAACGTGGTGAGTCTCTCGGCCTCAAGGGGGACATCGCGTATCGGACCGACGGGAGTCCACTTTTCCTTCCCTGCTTCGTACAGTTGCACGTATCCTTCGCCTCTTGTCGACGGCACAGCGACAACAAGGCTGGTTTGAAGGTTCCTGGGGAGTGCCGTACCTGCCGCGACCGCATCGAGACTCCCGACCCCCACAAGCGGAATGCGTCTCGACCACGCGAGAGTTTTTGCGGCGATAACTCCGATTTTCACACCGGTGAAGGAACCGGGTCCGATGCCGACCGCGATCGCATTGATCTTCTGACTGCTGCCGCCATCGAGTATGCGGGCGAGTTCGGAAAAGATGACCCTCTGGGTCGCGCGAGGCTCGAAAATCCGCTCGACAAGCATGCGTTCCGACTCTTCATCGTAGAGAGCCAGGACGGTTCTTCGAGTCGATGTGTCAATCGCAAGCCACATAACGCTAGAGACCAGTCCCGGGGATGTCTCCGGTCACAATTAGAGAGCGCTCGTTTTCACGTTCCCCGTGGCTCATATAGATGATGCCTGTGCAGTACCGATCAAGCTCGGGCCATCTCTCCGCCCATTCGACAACGACAAGAGCATCGTCCTCGACCGATTCGACAAGCCCGAGCTCCCTGAAGCCGCCTTCGAGTCTATAGAGGTCCCAGTGCCTGAAAATCAGCCGTCCGCGATACTCCCTCATGAGATTGAAGCTCGGACTTCTCACGGGACCTTCGACCCCGACGCCGCGAGCCATGCCCCTTGCAAGAACGCTCTTTCCGGAGCCGAGAGGTCCGACGAGCGATATCAATTCGCCACCGATACACGCTCCTCCGACGCGCTTCCCGATCTCAAGCGTCTCGTCCTCCGACCGGGAGAGGATTGTCCTTCGCTCACTCACCGGGACCCTCGCTTCTTCTGAAATGGTCCCAACCGAGCTGAGACGGATTGATGACCGATCCGTCGACCCGCGCCAGGTTTATCCCGAACGGCGCGTCGATAATCTCCCCCACAATCGACACCAGCAAGCCCGGGGATTCATTCGCCAGGATCCGCGCGGCGCTCTCGACAGCCTTGCGGTCGCCGGTCACCAGAAGCTCGAAATCCTCGCCTGAGTTCACGAAATCGAGGTGATCCCGGCCCAGTGCTTCCGCGACTTTCAGGACTTCATCGCTCACGGGGATCAACTCCTCGAAAACCCGCGCGCCGACTCGGCTCGCAAGACACAGGCGACCGAGATCGATCCCAAGACCGTCCGAAATGTCCATCATTGCGTGGATGCCTTCGCTGTTGGCGAAAACCTGCCCCGCCAGGACCCGCGCATCGGGCCTCAGGTGTTTGCCCACGACCGCATCCCCGATTTCCTCCGAAACCTTCGTGTCGCCGGCTTCCAGAAGCGCGAGCCCGGCTCCGCTCGCGCCGAGATGTCCGGTGACCGCGATTACGTCGCCTAGCTGCGCGCCCGATCGCGTGAGCACACGGATCGTGGTTTCCCCGATCAGGGTCATGGAAATGGAGATCTTGTCGGTCGAGCGGGTAAGGTCGCCCCCGATTACCCAGGCGCCGTGCTCGCTCATCGCGTCCCTGATTCCGCGGGCGAACTCCATGATGTCATGCGTCGTAACATTCGACGGAACAGCGATTGTAGCAACACCCCAGCGCGGCAAAGCTCCCATCGCGGCTACATCGCTCAGGTTGGCCGCAGCGGTCCGCCATCCGATATCGTAGAAGCTGTGGATATTCCTGCGGAAATGAACGTCCTCGACCAGCATGTCCGTCGTGACGACGAATCGGGTTTCGGGATCCGCGCCGGGCTCGAACACAGCGGCATCGTCGCCGATCCCCAGGATGAGATCGGCCGGCGGGCTGTCGGACTCGAACAGGTCCTTGAACAGGCGGATCAATTCACCCTCGGAGCCGGGTGTCTCATTGCTCGGGCACATGTCGGATGCAAATAGTATTCGTGATGAGCGGAAACCGCAACTTGGTAAGAATCATCCTGAGCAGAGCGGGCAATTCCCATTTCCGTGAGCACGACGGAGGCTCTCCAGCGGAAGCGACGAGCAACCACCGGTCCACACATCCCAGGTTTCCCATACCGGTTCGGGCGGGTCGTTCAGAATGAAGCGCATAACAAGCGTCGATGCGCGTGCAGCCGCAATGGCGGTCGCCGCACCGATCACTCCCGCATCAGCGGCGGTCGGCAAAGACTTTCTGTCCGGCGGGCTCGGAAAGGCGCATCGCAGACACGCATTTTTCCCGCGCACCGGAAATACCGACGCTTTCGTGCCGACAGCGCCCGCGTACACCCACGGCACGTCATGCATAACGCACCAGTCATTCACCACATAACGAGTCTCGATGTTGTCGGTCCCGTCTGCGACAACATCAGCCCCCTTCAGCAGATCTCCGACGTTGGTTATGTCCAGGCGCGCGACGTGCGGAAATACCTGGACGGTCGGCATGACACAGTTGAGCTGACGTCTCGCGGCCTCCGCCTTCGGAACCGACCTCTCTGCGTCCTGCCACGTGTAGAGCGTCTGACGGTGCAGGTTGGAGAACTCGACCGCATCGCTGTCGACAAGCGTCAACCGCCCGACCCCTGCCCTGCAGAGAAGCTCGGCGATGCGACTTCCGACCGCCCCGACTCCGACAAGCGCGACATGCGCCCTTAAAAGCCGCGCCTGACCGTCGCGCCCGATCTCCGGGAGGAGATAATGTCTTGAGAAAACGTCATCTGCAGTCGGCTGACTCATAGTGTTTAGAACTCGGGGACAGGCACCCCGATTTCGCCTCGGGTCCGGTCACTCGGCAGGGGCAGAATCAGCTGGCGAAATCGTTGTGCCAGTCCCCTCATATCTCAGAAGGGGACTGGCACGAATTTCGCCGGTGCTGTCCTCGACGCTCCCCTTGCGCCTCTTGGCGAAATTCGTGCCTGTCCCCGTAGTTCACTTTCCGGATTCCTGCGACAGGTTTCTCGAAATCCTCATCGCGCAGAATTTCTCGCCGCACATGGAGCAATATTCCGCAGTCTTGTAGGACACATCGGGGAGCATCTCGTCGTGCATCTCCCGCGCGCGATCGCCGTCCAGGGCCAGAGAGAATTGCGTCTCCCAGTCGAAGGCGAACCTCGCCCGCGCCATCGCATCGTCTCGATCTTGAGCGCCGGGCTTCCCCAGGGCGACATCCGCAGCGTGCGCGGCGATTCTCGACGCCACCACGCCGTCGCGCACATCGTCCTCGTCGGGCAGGCCCAGATGTTCCTTCGGCGTCACGTAGCACAGCATCGCGGCCCCATGGAAAGCGGCAATCGCGCCCCCGATCGCGGACGTGATGTGATCGTACCCCGGCGCGATGTCGGTCACCACCGGTCCCAGCACGTAGAACGGGGCGTCGTCGCAAAGCTCCTGCTCCTTCTTCATGTTCATCTCGATCTCATGAAGCGGGATATGTCCCGGACCCTCGATCATAACCTGGACATCCCTCTCCCGCGCGCGTCTGGCAAGCTCTCCATGAACCTCGAGCTCTCCGAACTGGGCGGCGTCCGACGCATCCGCGAGACAACCCGGCCTGAGCGCATCTCCGAGTGACAGCGAAACATCGTATTTCCGGCAGATGTCCAGAAGTTGATCGTAATGTGTGTAGAGAGGATTCTCTCGATTGTGACGCACCATCCATTGCGCGATCAGGCTCCCGCCGCGGCTGACGATGCCGGTCACGCGCTTCTGGGCCAGCGGGATCAGCCGCAGAAGAATGCTCGCGTGGACCGTCATATAGTCCACGCCCTGCTCAGCCTGCTCCTCGACAACGTCCAGCAGAAGCTCGGCGGACAATTCCTCAGGGTCGCCGACCCTCGCGATCGCCTCGTAGATGGGCACCGTGCCGATCGGAACGGTCGACGCGCGTAAAATGGCCGAGCGAATGCCGGGGATGTCGCCGCCTGTGGAGAGGTCCATCACCGTGTCGGCACCGTACTTGACCGCAACCGCAAGCTTGCGAAGCTCGAAAGCGGGATCGGCGAGGATGGCGGACGATCCGATGTTCGCGTTGATCTTGCACAGCGCCTTTCGCCCGATCAGGAACGGAAGCGCCTCCGGATGATGCAGATTCGCGGGGATAATCATCCGTCCGGCGGCGATCTCCCGGCGCGCGAATTCCGGATCGAGGCCTTCTTTGCGTGCGGCGTACTCGATCTCGGGCGTGATGATGCCATCTTTCGCGAAGCGAAGCTGCGTCGGGGCTCCGGTGGAAGCGCGGGAGAGATGTTGTTGTATGGATAAGTGGCGGTTCATAGAAGTCAAGGTTATTCGAAGTCTCCGGTCGGCGCCCTCAAGCAGAAAGACTGCGCCAGCAGGCTTTCTGCTTGGGGGTGATCGGTGCATCAAATCCACGCGACATTCAGAAACTGACCCAGCACCCCCAAGCTCGAAGACTCGCTTGAGGGTGCCACCCCGCATACGCACTTGGTATGCAAGACCGCAGTTTCTCGGAGGGCCCTGACTTTCGGGGCCCAGCAGATGGAATTCCTGTCAGCTTTCGGAGGTTCCGACCGTTCTTGCATTGGTGATCGCCTATGTCTCTGACTGTTGCCACACTGCTTAAGCACCTCGACACCTTCAACGGACGGGATTTCGAGACGGTCTACCGGAAGCGACCGTTCAAGCTTCTCTTTCACGACACGGTCAAGCTGCGCATACGTATCGAGACCCGCGACCTCTCGGTGCCTTTGTCCATTCTCCTTCTCGGCATCGTCCAGCTTCTCGCCCGGCGGGAGTTCTCGCGACAGATGTGCGTGGAGCTCCTCGGGAAGGAATGGGGCTACGATTTCGTGGCCCGGATGCTGCTCGAATGCGAAGATGTCTGCCTGAAAGCCGGCACACATGATCTTGTCCTGATCCGAATCCGCCAGGCCGACCGTTCAAAGGCGCTGGTGAAACCGCCCCCGAACGGCACCCGCGCGCAGAACCCGCATCCTGTGTCACTTCAGGCCGGCTCCGACGCTTGACGCAGTGCCGTAGATTTTCTTTTCTATGCGCCCGGCGAGATATCCGAGCCGACCCGCCTGTACGCCGAGTTTGAACCCCTCGGACATTTGCACAGGATTGCCTGCCTTTGCTATAGCCGTGTTAACCAGTACAGCATCAGCCCCGATTTCCATTGCCTGAGCAGCATCGCTAGGCACTCCCAGACCAGCATCGACAACTACAGGCACGTGCGCCCGCTCTACGATTATCCTGATCCCCGAAAAATCCAGAAAACCCTGACCCGACCCGATATAGCTTGCCAGAGGCATCACAGTGGCGCAGCCCAGCTCCTCGAGCTTCCGCGCCGCTATCGGATCGTCGTTCGTGTACGGCAGCACCACGAATCCCTCTTCGATGAGGATTTTCGCGGCCTCCAGCGTGCCCCCGATGTCGGGGAGAAGCGTCTCCTTGTCCCCGAGCACCTCGAGCTTGATCCAGTTCGTACCGGTGGCTTCCCTCGCCAGACGCGCGATCCTGAGAGCATCCTCCACCGTATAAGCACCCGCCGTGTTGGGCAGAAGCGTGTACCGGCTGAAGTCGATGTACTTCAGGATGTCGTTCGGATCGTCGAACTTGACCCGTCCGAGCGCGACGGTGACTATCTGGGCTTCCGACGCATCGTGAGCGGCGATCATGGTCGCGTTGTCCGAGTATTTCCCCGTGCCGACGAGAAGTCTGGATGTGAATTCCTTCCCGGCGATTACCAATGGGTCATGCGAGTTCATTTCGGTTGACCTCCGATTCTTTCAGTATCGGCGGACGAGGCGATTCCCTTCTTCGCCTCAAGGCTGTATCGAAGCGTGGAAGCGAGGGAGATAGCGTAGTCCGCAAGATAAAGAGCGGGGCCCGAGACCAGGAACCATACCGGTCCCGCCCAGATAAGCGTGCTCATCATGGCAGCGTGATCGAAAACCGCCCTCGGAATGAAGATCCAGGACCAGAAATACCCGAATGTCCCCTTCGGGCAGACATCCAGACCGACTTTCGACCGCATGGCGAAATAAGACACGGCTGTGATGTGAAAGATGAACGCATACACCGCAGCCACAAGGGCATAGAGAAAGGCTGTGGTCAGACCGTGCGAGTGACCGACGACGGCACCCATCACGAAATACACGACCGGCAGAGCGCCCAGCCTCTGGACGAACAGGTAATAGGGTCCGAAATGCTCGCGAAGGATCGCGCGATCCGCTGCGAGACGGGTGCTTTTTGCGCCAGGATGTCCGTGCGGTCGATCCTTGCCTGCCATTTCAGCCGCCACCTATGAACTGGACGATTTCCAGCGTGTCGCCGTCCGAAAGAACGATCCCGTCGTACTTCCCCTTCGGAAGGACGGACTTGTTGTGTTCGATAACGACCGCGTCCTTCGGCACGTTCTTCGTCGCCAGGAAACCGAGAAGAGAAGTGCCTCGCGGGAGGGCGATGTCCTGGCCGTTGATTCTGCAGACGATGCTGTCGGTATCGGTCATGGCAACAAAAAACCTCCCTGGGATGGCGGGAGGGGATGATTTCTGTCGGTCAGTGCACCGAGTCCCTACGCTGGTATTACCCAGATCAGGTTCCCAGGGTTGGCCCTGCGGCCTCTCAGCCCCGCTTCAGCGGGACACCCCTCCGGCAACGGTTATATGTTCAAAGCAAGCTGAGTGTATCACCCAATCGGGGATGTGTCAATCCTCACGCCCTGGCCCCCTCTCCACCTCACCCCCCCTGCCCCCCACTCCACCATTGTGGAGAGGGGGCCAGGGGGTGGGGTCCAGTCTCCCCCACACCTCGACCAACTCCCCCCCGGCCTTGATCGGGTCGG
>Ga0315294_10008733_pt1 | contig 11116 bp, 10 predicted proteins | sample YL17G13_40_MG_FD_203626 | JGI IMG/M metagenome (GOLD analysis project Ga0315294, IMG submission 203626) | Sediment microbial communities from Yellowstone Lake, YNP, Wyoming, USA - YL17G13_40 | ecosystem: Environmental > Aquatic > Freshwater > Lake > Sediment | place: USA: Wyoming | collected... | reverse complement strand
GCCTCCCCATCAGCTTTTTGCGCACGTGCATGGTCGACAGCCGGGGGACCACGTCGTTGGCCAGGTCGATGTCGTCGAAGCCCAGCACGCTGATGTCCTCCGGGATCCGCAGGCCGGCCGCCTTACTGGCCTCCAGGGCGCCGATGGCGACGATGTCGTTGACCCCCATGACCGCTGTGGGCCGCACTCGCGCGCGCTCCAGGTAGCCCCGCATCACCTCGCAGGCGCCCTGGATGCTGAACTCACAGGGCAGGACCAGCTCCTCCTCCGCCTCCAGGCCGAAGGCGGCCACGGCCCGTCGGTAGCCGTACAGGCGGTCGGCAGCGCCGATCTCCCGGGTGTCGCCGGCCAGGTAGGCGATGCGGCGGTGCCCCAGCGCGCTCAGGTGCTGCAGGCCGACCATGACTCCATCGGCGTTGTCGATGAGAATCGAGTCGATGTCGGCGGTCGGCAGATAGTAGTCGAGCAGAACCAGGGGTACGCCCATGCTGCGGAGCTCCTGGATGAAATCGTCGTGATAGGCGCTGGTCACGATGATGCCAGCCAGGTTGTCGAGCTCCAGGCCCTTGGCCGAAAAGCGGTCCGGCTCCAGGGAATTGAACTGAAAGAGAAACGACTCGCGGCGCAGCTCTTCTTCGATGCCCTCGATGACCCGGTTGTAGAAATGGCTGGTGAGCAGAAAGAAGCGCTTGTCGATGATGTAGGAGACTACGTTGGAGGAGCGCTTTCTGCGGTAACCGTGCTTCTCTGCAATGCTGGCGATTTTGTCACGGATGTCGGGCGAGATGCTGGCCTTTTTTCCCAGGGCTCGCGAAACGGTCGAGACGGTTACCCCCGCCTCGCGGGCGATGTCCTTTTGCGTGATTCCCATGGTGCCGTCCTGTTGTGCAAAGCAGTATAGATCATTATGCAAAATTGCTCAATAATATATTGATTGTTGCTTTGAAATAATCTTGACAGTTTGCCGGTGTATGATAAAATAAATTCGCATAATACCTGCAATTTCTCGTGGAGGGTGGTCGGGTGGCTGATGTGATGGAGCAGTTGACGCTTCAGGGCGAGGAGAGGGAGCGCGCGCTGAGACGAATTCAGCGGGTGATGCGCTCCTGGAAGCTACGACTGCCCAACGTACCGCCCGACCCGCTGCACTTCGGCTTCAACGACTTCTTTCGGATCGGGGAGACCGAGTTCAATATCAACAACAACGTGCAACAGGGCTACTGCGGCAAGTTCATGTTCATGTTCCGGGGGCAGACCTGCCCAATGCACCATCACCGGGTCAAGCACGAAACCTTCTTCATCGTGAAAGGCAGGGTCGAGATGGAGCTGGCCGACCGGACCTTCGTCATGAACCAGGGCGACATCTGCATCGTGGACCAGGAGCAGCGGCACCGGTTCACCGCCCTCCGGGACAGCCTGATCCTGGAGAGTTCCAAGCCGGACCTGGTGGACGACAGCATCTTCGAGGATCCGCGCATCAACCGGATCATCTTCGGGAAGGATTGAGCGGTCGTGAGTTTCATTGTCATCCCTTTCGGCTACCCGGACTATCCCCGGCAGGTGGTGGAGAGCCAGGTCGAGGAGGCGAAGCGGCTGCTTGCCTCCCTAGGCGCTCTGTTCCTGAGCACCGTCTTCACGCGGACCGATGCCCTGGCAGCCCGCGAGCGGTTGCAGGCGCTCAACCCGGAGCTGGTCGTGGCCATGCTCGTCTCCTGGCTGGAGGCTCCGAACCTGTTCGACGCCCTGGGCGACTGGTTCGGCCGACCGCTGGTCCTCTGGAGCCACACCACGATCACCCTTGAAGGCAGGAAGCAGACGCTGGGCGCTTTCGTGGGCGCCGGGGTGGTCAAGCAGAGCCTCCAGGACTTCGGCGTGCCCTTCGAGTTCTGCTACGGCAAGCCCGGCGACAATTCGATCGCGGGCCGCATCGGGCAGGCGGCGCGCGCCGCAGCAGCGGTGCGGCGGCTGAAGACCTCCCGGATAGGGTTGTTCGGCTACCCCGCCCTCGGCATGTACACCGGGACTTTGGACCATGTTCAGCTGCGCCGGCAGTTGGGACCCGAGATCGTGCACTTCGACCAGTACCAGATCATTGCCCGCCTGGAGGAGGTCGGCGAGGAGGAGGCGCGGGGCCTATTAAAAAGGCTGCCCGCCAGCGGGATTCCCGAGGAGCAGCTCCTGCCGGCGGCCAGGATGTACGCCGTGCTGCAGCGGCTGGCGCTGCAGCATTCGCTCGCCGCACTCACGGTCAAGTGCCAGTACGAGCTGTCCCAGCTCTACAAGTACACCCCGTGCGTGGCCCTCTCGCTGCTGGCCGACGAGCTGCCGGTATCCTGCGAAGGGGACCTCCCCACCCTGGTGACCCAGCTCTTCCTGCACTACCTGACGGGAGGTGTGGTGAGCTACGCGGATGTGCACGAAGTGTTGGAGGACCGGATCCTGCTGGCCGCCTGCGGCTTCGCCCCATTTTCCCTGGCCCGGGAAGGCGAGCGCTGCCTCAGCCGGTGGGGGTGGGAAGCGTTCAGCGGAGTGCTCAACTCCTCGCCGTACCGCTGCGGCGAGGCTACCATTGCCCGTCTGGCCCGCGACGGCGCGGGATTTAAGCTGCATTGCGCCTGCGGGCAGGCTGAGCGCCCAGGGGACTGGAACGAGGTGGGCTGTCCGCCGTTTCCCGGCCTGGAGCTGCGGGTGCAGGGCGACACGACCCGTTTCGCCCGGGAGCTGGCGTCCAACCACTACGCGCTCGCCTACGGGGACCACCGCGGCGCTCTGCAGCTGCTCTGCGGGTATCTGGGAATTCGGTTCCTTGCGGATTTATCAATAGAGTCTTAAAAAGGAAAGAGGAGGAGAAAGATGAGACGAAAAGCGTTATCCGTGGTTGTGCTGACCGGGTTGCTGCTGGCGCTGCTGCCCGTGCTGCTGTTCGCCGGCGGCGGGGGGGAAAGGGGCAAGAAGATCATCATCGGCATGCCCCTGTACAACCAGCAGCACGAGTTCTGGCAGAACATTTACAACACGGCCAAGACCTACTCCGCGGAGAAGGGCATCGAGCTGATCGCAGTGGACTCCAACTACGACGCGGCCAAGCAGGTCTCGATCATGGAGGACATGCTGACCAAAAAGGTCAGCGCGCTGATCCTGGGCGCCGTGGACCCCAAAGGGGTGCTCCCGACCGTCGACGAGTACGTTAAGGCCGGCATCCCGGTGGTGGCCGTGGACAACCCGCTGGAGCGCGGCGTGGTCACCTTCGTCGGCATCGACAACAAGCAGGGCGGGGTGATGGGTGGTGAGTGGGCCGGCAAGTACATCAAGGACAAGCTGGGCGGCAAGGCGAACATCGCCATCCTGGACTACCCCATCGAACAGGCCTGCATCGACCGCGCCGACGGCTTCCTGGAGGGGGTGAAGAAGTACGCGCCGGACGTGCAGGTGGTCTCGCGCCTGGACGGCTTCGCGGTGCGGGACAAGGCCATGGCTGTCATGGAGGACATCCTGCAGGCCCACCCCGAGGTGAACGTCGTGTTCGGCATCAACGACGATTCGGCCCTGGGCGCGCTGGCGGCCATGGAGGCGGCCGGCAAGACCAGGAACAACGAGCTGATCGTGGGTTTCGACGGCACGGCCGATGCCCGCGAAGCGATCAAGCGAGGCAGCATCCTGAAGGCCGACGTCATGCAGGACCCCGTGGCCTTCGCCAGGGCGTCGATCGACGCGGCGCTCAAGGCCCTGAAGGGCGAAAAGCTGCCCGCCAATACGATCACAGCGACCAAGGTGCTCGACGCGGCCAGCCTGCAGTAAAGGTAGTTTCCGGTACGTTGCACAATAAGCCCCTCCGGTCCGACCGGAGGGGCTTGCCTTGAGCCGGTATGAAGCTGAAAAAAATCTTGATCGAGTGGAACCGCTACGGCCTCATCCTGGCCTTCCTGCTGTGGTGCGTGGCCCTGGTGATCCTGCAGCCGGTGTTCATCTCCTCCGAGAACCTGATGAACATCCTGAGGCAGATCTCCATGGTCTCGATCATCGCCATCGGCAGCTTCCTGGTGGTGCTCACCGGCGGGATCGATCTTTCGGTGGGGGCGGTGGCCGCCTTGAGCGGGGTGATCTGCGCCATACTCCTGAAGAGCCTCGGGCTGCCCATCGCCGTAGGCATGCTCGGCGGGGTGCTGATGGGAGTGTCCATCGGCGTCCTCAACGGCCTCATGGTGACCCGCATCCGGATGGCGGCCTTCATCGCCACCCTGATCACCATGAACTTCGCCAAGGGAATCGCGTTCATCCTGACCAACGGCCGCCCCGTCTCGGGGCTGCCGCCGGCCTTCATCGTGCTGGGCCGCGGCTACCTGTGGTTCATCCCCATCCCGGTGATCATCATGATCGTTATCTACCTGGCGACTGCCTACATCCTGGGTAAGACCCGCTTCGGGCTGCGGGTTTACGGCATCGGCGGCAACGCGGAGGCGGTGCGGCTGGCAGGGGTGCCGGTCCAGAAGTACCTAAACGCCGTCTACCTGATTTCGGGGGCGGCCGCCGGTTTCGCCGGCGTGATCCTGGCCTCCCGCCTCAATTCCGGCAGCCCCAACGTAGGGGAAACCTACGTGTTCGATGCGATCACGGCCATCGTGCTGGGCGGCACCAGCCTGGCCGGGGGCACGGGGAACATCTTCGGCGTGTTTCTGGGCAGCGTGTTCATGGGCACCCTCAGCAATGGGCTCAACCTGCTGAACGTGCCCGCCTACTACCAGCTGATCTGCAAGGCGGTGCTGCTGGCCGCCGCGGTGAGCCTGGACATCAGGGGGAAACATGCCAGAGGCTAGCCGCCGGCTGCACGGCCGTACCCTCGCCGAGCTCAAGGACCACCTGCCGGCGCTGTCCGCGCTGTGCTCGCTCACCCCGCTGCGCTACTGGGAGGGCCCGGAGCGCGACGTGTTCGCCGTGCAGGTGGTCACCGGCTCCGGCTTCGAGTACACGGTGCTGCCGGACCGAGGCCTGAACATTGCCCACGCCCGCTTCCGCGGCATCCCCTTGGACTGGTCCTCGGGAACCGGCGTGCGGCCGCCGGCCGCCTACGAGAGCGCGGGCTGGAAATGGTTGCGGTCCTTCCACGGCGGCTTGGTGCATATGTGCGGGCTGGACAACGTGGGCAAGCCCTGCGTGGACCCGGAGGCTCCCGGGGACAACAAGGAGTTCGGTGGGCACGGCCGGCTCGGCAGCACCCCCGCCCGCGAGGTGAGCTGGCGGACCGTAGAGCGGGGCGGGTGGGTCGAGCTGGAGGTGTCCGGGAAGCTGCACCAGACTTCGGCGCTGGAAGAGAGCCTCCTGCTGGAGCGCATCGTGCGCTCGGAGTGCGGTGGAAACCGCCTGACCCTGCGCGACCGCATCACCAACCTGGGCCACCTGCCGACCCCGGTATTTCTGCTCTACCACTGCAACCTCGGTTTTCCGCTGCTGTCCGGCGCAAGCCGGCTTTTCCTGCCCTGCGATTCCGCCCGGGACTGGCAGGGTGAGCCCGTGCCCGACCCGGAGGCGCTCCTGCCTCCCCAGGAGGAGGCCCTCGAGACGGTCCTGTACCCGGAGGTGAGCGAAGAGCAGGTGACGGTGAGCCTGTTCAACCCCGAGCTGGAGGGCGGAATGGGGCTGTATTTGAGCTACCGCCGCAGCGAGTTGCCCTGCCTGACGGTGTGGAAGTGCTTCCGTAAACGGACCTACGTCCTGGGTATCGAGCCGGGCACCTGCCGGGTCGAGGGCCGGACCGTGGAGAAGCGGCGGGTCCGGGAGCTGGCCAGGGACGAGTCCTGCGAGGTCAACCTCGAAATCGGCCTGCGTTTCGGGAAGGGAAAATAGAGTGGAAACGGCGACGGCCCCCATCATCAGCCTGCGCGGGATCACCAAGCACTTCGGCGGCGTATACGCCATTCGGGACGTGGACCTGGACATCTACTGCGGCGAGATCCTGGCCCTCATCGGGGACAACGGTGCGGGCAAGTCCACCCTGATCAAGGTCATCTCGGGGGCCTACGGCGCCGACGCGGGCGAGATCCTGATCGACGGCCGCAGGGCACGGATCGAGTCGCCCCGCGACGCCAAGCGATACAACATCGAGACCATCTACCAGGATCTGGCGCTCATGGACAACCTGGATATAGCACCGAACATCTTCATCGGCCGGGAGATCCTCCGCCAGGGGGTCGGCCGGCTGTTCAAGATCCTGGATTACGGCAGGATGGTGGAGGAGACGCGCAAGATCCTGGACCGGCTGAACGTCAAGATCCCGGACCTGAAGAAGAGGGTGTTCTTCCTGTCCGGGGGGCAGCGGCAGTCGGTGGCGATCAGCAAGGCGATCTATTTCAACGCCCGGGTCATCATCATGGACGAGCCCACCGCGGCGCTCGGCGTGGAGGAAACCGACAAGGTCTATTGCTTGATCCGGGAACTGAAGAAGAACAACATTGCGGTAATCCTGATCTCCCACAACATCAACGAGGTGTTCGGCCTGGCCGACCGCTTCGTGGTGCTGAAAACCGGCCGGATCGTGGGGGTGCGGAAGAAGCAGGAGACGACACTGGAGGAGATCCTGAAGCTCATTATCACCGGTCAGGCGGACCGCGCCTGCATATGAATCTTTATTTTCAACTTCTTACCGACGAAGAGCTCCAAAGAATCCACGACGGCAGCCTGGCGGTGCTGGAGCGCACCGGCATGAAGCTGGAATCAGAGCACATGTTGGCAGCCCTCCGTCGCCAGGGAGCGGCGGTGGACACCGCGGCCGGGACCGCGCGCTTCCCGCCCTCCTTGGTGGAAGGAGCCATCGCCTCCACCCGGGAGCTCCTGCGAGCGGGCAGGAAGATGCATCTGCTCAACGGGGTGACCTCTGGGCTCACCGAGGGTGGCCGAATCCAGGCCAAGCTGAGCGGCGGCTGCGAAAGATACCTGGACTGGGAGAGCATGTGCGTGCAGGAGGCAGACGCGGCCAGCCTGCTGCGCTTCATCCGGCTCGGGGAGATGCTGCCCGACGTCGACTTCGTGGGCAACCCCGTGGTGCTGCGCAGTGACGAGAACGGGCGGCCGATCGAGGAGCGGATGCGGCGCATCCACACCGCGGCTCTAGTGGCCAAGAACACGCGAAAGCTCGGTTCCATGGAGGTGTGGAGCGAGAGGGAGATCGACTTCCTGGTGGAAATGGGCACGATCGCCCGGGGGAGCCGGGAGGAGTTCGAGCGCCGCCCCTGCTTCCTAACCGCCAAGGAGACCGTTAGCCCGCTTTTCCTGGACGGCAACGCCGCCGCTATCCTGCTGGCGTTGGCCCGGCGCGGGCTGCCCTGTACGATCATTCCCATGCCACTGTCGGGACTGAGCTCGCCGGTCACGAAGCTGGGCAACGCGCTGATGGCGAATGCGGAAGTGCTGGGCGTTATCACAGCCGTGCGGGCCGTTCATCCGGAGGCCCTCGTGGGCGGGGGTTCCATCAGCGGAACTCTGGACATGGCCACGGGCGTGGTTTCGTTCAGCTCCCCCGAGGCGATTTTGCAGGACATCGCCGTGGCTGAAGTGCACGAGAGGCTGTACGGCTTCGACTACCTGATCGGCACGGGCTACACCGACGCCCGTTACCCCAACCCCCAGGTCCTGGCCGAGAAGCTGCTGAAGTTCCTGTTTTCCTTCCTGAGCCGTCGCTGCTCCTACCCAGTGGGACTTCTGGAAGCCGGAGCGGTTTTTAGCGACCTGCAGGCCCTCGTGGACTTGGAGCTCTGCCGCTACATCCACGCTCACTTCGGGGGCTTCGGGGACACCGCCTCCGTGCCGCAACTGGTGGAGTTGATTGCCGAAGTGGGCATCCGCGGCAGCTTCCTGTCCGAGGAGCACACCCTGGCTCATTTCCGTGAGAACTGGTTTCCTGGGATTTTCGATCGCGGGACCGGGCCAGGGAATATCTACGACCGGGCGCGCGGCCGGCTGCGCGAACTCTACGGTCGCGCGGATTTCTGGGAGCTGGATGGGTCCGCCAGTCGGGAGATCGACGCGGTGGTGCGCTGCGCAGAGCGCGCACTGTAGCGTCCGTGCCTCCGCGGGCGTGGAGCCACCGCGTAAACCTCCTCCGGTGCCGCTACCAGCTGCTGCGGAAGGGAGGCCGGTAGGCGAGCAGGACCTGAACCGCGGTGGTCGCCAGGATCGCCGTCGCCGCGATCACGAGTACCCGGCTGAAGGAAGAGTGCTGCAGGAGCAGGCCGCCCCCCGAAGCGCCCACTACGAAGCCGACGGTGCGGGCCGCTTCGTTGATCGCCATGCGGGCGGCCCGCCGCGAGCTGCCGGACACGCCGTGGAACAGGCTCTCGTTGTAGCTCAGCGCCGTCAGCGACCCCAGGGGGGCCAGGATCAACGCCAAAGGCAGGAAGGAGCGGGCGAAAGCCAGGGACAGGGTCAGGACGGCGAGCCCCGCTTGGCCAAGTATCATCGGCAGGGGGCGGAAGTGCCAGAAGCTGGTGCGGCCGAGCAACCAGAAGCCGGCAGTGGAGAAGAAGGCCCGCACCAGAAGCAGCAGTCCCACCCGGCTTTCCGAGAATCCCAGCCTGTCCCTCAGAAACAGGGGGAAGATGCTCGCCAGCATCCCCATCAGGAGGTAGCCGGCTACCTGGCCGACCCAACCCGCAAAGCGCAGGGGAGTGCTGCGATCCGGGGCCTGGAGGTGCTGCCTGCCCGTGGGCTCCCGCTCGCGGTCGGCTCGGATTCTCGGCAAGGCCAGGGAAGCCGCCCAGATGTACAGGCAGGCCAGGGCGCTCAGGGCGGCCGCAGCCCACAGGGGCAGGCTGCTGCCCCGCTCCAGCAGCAGCCCCGCCGCGTACGGGCTGACGATGTGGCTGCTGCTCCAGGTCAGGTTGAAGTTTCGCAGTGTCCGGCCCAGGGCGTCCTCTTCCAGGCCTCGGGCCAGCCAGCCCATCAGGGGAGGCCAGAACAGGGCAATCAGAAAGCCCGACAGGCCGAAGAGCACGAACACGCCCGGGAGGCTGCGGGCGGCCAGCAACCCCGCGAGGAGCAGAGCCGTGCCGCCCGTGGCAACGATCAGGTAGTGCCGCGCCAGGAGCAGGCCGAAGAGGGGAGGGAAGAACAGGCAGCCGGCCAGGTAGGCGAGCTGGGGCATGGCCACCAGCCAGCCGATCTGGGCGGCAGAGGCGTGGAAGACGTCCCGGGCGTAGAAGATGATGCCGAAGCTTGCCAGTCCGCCGGTAAGGTTGAACAGCAGCGCCGCGGGAAAGAGCACCGCGGACCTGTCCCACCGCAGGCTCACGCGCGCTGGGCCCGTGGCACGGCCCTGCTCCAGCACCGTGCCAGGAAGGGTCGGCCCACGCCATTCAGGAGGGCCCCCGTCGAGGGCAGGGGCGCCGCGGTGTGGGCATGGCGCGCGAACGAAGCGCTCCACGTGGCCCGCCCCCGATTCACGATACCAACGCGGGCCCGCTTCCTGATGCGGGGTCTTTCGCTCATTGTTCCCTCCAGAGCAGGCTCCCACACTACCCGCCGAGGGAAGCGAGGGTCAAGGACGGCGCCCTGCAGCAGTAAGTGATGGCATTTACATCATAGGTGAGGGGGACATGAACCACCGCTCTATGCCGGCGTAGATGAACTGAGGATGCGGACCCCATCCCGAGCTCAGTCTCCGTAGAGCAGGCGCTTCCAAAGGCTCGCAGAGCGCCCGGCTTTCACCTCGACACCCGCACCGAGGCCTCGGGGCCTATCACCGTGACCCACTCGCGCACCCGCCAGCTTTTCACCAGCCCATTCAGCACGTAGGGGTCCCCGGCGGCGAACTTCTCGGCCGCTTCACGGGAGGGTGCGCGGAACAGCAGAACCGCCGCGTCCACCGGGTCAGCCAGGGCTCCGCCAAGCACCAGCTCCCCGCGCTGCACAGCCCGGTTCGCGTACTGCAGATGGGCGGCCCGGAAAGGCTGGCGCCGCTCCGCGTACCCTTCGATCACTTCGTAGAATAACAGGAAATGCATGTTCCCCCCTCCGGGTCCTGGCCTCCACGAGCCAGTATACGCTGCCGTCTAACGCCAGCCAATCGGCGCACCGTGCCTGCCGGCATCTCGGCCTGGAAGCCGCTCGGCCTCCAGCCGCACGTGTTTCCCGCCCAGAACCCGGCGGTACTCCCGGGTGCGGTGGACCTTGTCCAGCGGGGAGTCGGCGACGGCTGGCCAGCGGCCAAGCAGGGGCTCGAGGACGCCCAGCCCGGGAGCATCGACTGTCCCCGGAAGATCATAATTCGCTGATGCACTGATACTTGATACATCTCGACCTAGGCAGGTAGTCTACATGAGCCGCGACAGAACGGAGTTGGCCTCGGCCAGCGAGGAGGCCAAGAGAGTCATCAAGCTCCTACCGGCCGCTTCCGCGCCCCCCTTCGGGTGCTCGTTAATGAAGAAGCTGTCCACGCTGAGCGCAACGGTCCCGGCGACTACGTATACGCTATCGAAACGACTCGAACAGACTGACGGATCGGCCTCAGGTATCTGGGCAATGAGCTTGGCCCAAGTCGATAGACTTTCCTTGTTGGAAAAAGCGAAGGCTGATTCTTCACAGAAGGGTTGAACAGGCTAAAACCGGCAGCCGTTGCTCTTGCGCCCCGGAGTAGGGATCCGGATCGGATGCGGCCTGCGGAAGCTGCTGCGGGCTACGCAGCTTCGGCTTCGCGGGACGGCGTGCGCGGGGCTCGCTTTTCCAGTATACTCCTGAGTCTCAGGAAGGCGCACCCCTGCCGCTGCCGGAGCAGGAAGTCCGCCGAGCAGGAGCAGGCTGGAACATGATGCATCGCAAACCCGAATCGCTATGGCCCTACATTCCCTTGACGTTCGCGCTGTTCGTGGCGTCGTTCGGCTGCCTGCTGATGATCGCCTTGAGGGTGCTGGTGACGGGTAGCATCCGCTACGCCTTTCTGCTGTGGAACCTGTTTCTGGCCTGGATCCCGTACGTCTTGGGCCTAGCCATCCGCCGAATCGCCGCCGGGGCTGGGGTCGGCGCCGGGTTCAAGCCGCTGGTGGTGCTGCTCGGTCTGGCCTGGCTGTTCTTCTACCCCAACGCGCCGTACATCCTCACCGATTTTATCCACGTGATCCGGGGACCCCTG
>Ga0315294_10008731_pt1 | contig 11118 bp, 7 predicted proteins | sample YL17G13_40_MG_FD_203626 | JGI IMG/M metagenome (GOLD analysis project Ga0315294, IMG submission 203626) | Sediment microbial communities from Yellowstone Lake, YNP, Wyoming, USA - YL17G13_40 | ecosystem: Environmental > Aquatic > Freshwater > Lake > Sediment | place: USA: Wyoming | collected... | reverse complement strand
TAGAAATGGTGCCCTGTATATAACCCAGGCTCATCAGCTTTTGCCTGGTCTCCTCATCTATCTCAATATTAGTATCCTTTTTATCCTTATCCTTGCTTTCTGTTTTGGCTATAAGCACCTCTAACTGCTTATCCAGCTTTTGGGCAATCTTTGGCTGCTCCTCTATTATATTGGTAAGCTCATTAGGGTCAGCCTTGATATCGTAAAGCTCCGGCTCGCTGGACTTGAGATACTTGTATTCCTCCGTGCGTAAGGATTGCAAATCGCTCCAGTTAAAATGGATCTTGGCATACATAGACTCGCTGTACGCGGGAAGGTAGGGACAGGGAACCGGGCTCTTTATATATAGGTAAAGGCTATTCCCCTGCATTTCCTTATTTTTAGGTATCTTTAAAATATCCAGGATGGTGGGCATCACATCCAGTAAACGCACCTGCCCCCCTACGCTTTTTCCCTCCGGCAAAACCCCGGGGTAGGAAAATATCATGGGGACCCGCAAGGTAGCGTCATAAATAAATACGGCGTGGCCGGACTCTCCATGCTCACCCAGGCTCTCCCCGTGGTCCGAGAGAAATACGACCAATGTCTTCTTATCTAACCCCAGCTCCTTTAAAGTATTCAATAGAATGCCGATTTGCTCGTCAGCGAAAGCGATCTCCCCGTCATAGAGATTTCTCCGGTACGTTTCTTTGTAAGGGCTGGGAGGATTATAGATGGTGTGGGGGTCATAATAATGCGCCCAGAGGAAAAACTTTTTATCCTTATTTTCCTTTAGCCATTTTGTAGCAACACGAGTGATCTCGTCCGCGGGCCGTTCGTCATCCATAAGGCTGATGACCTTGCGCTGTTTTTTCCTGGTCATCTCATCATCATAAACATCAAAGCCCTGGTCAAGGTTGTATTTGGAATCTAATACCATGGTGCTGACAAAGGCCGCGGTAGTATAACCTTTTTGCTTTAAGACCTCGGCCAACGTCACTGCAGAATCCGCAAGCTTACAATTGCCGTTATCCCTGGCCCTGCTGAATTGCGGGTAGGTAGAGGTAAACATATTGCAGTGTGAAGGAAAGGTAAGGGGAACGTGCGACATCGCATTCTTAAACAGCACTCCCTCCTGCGCCAATCTGTCTATATTGGGGGTGCTTATCTTGTTGTAGCCGTAACAACCCACATGATCGCTGCGCGTGGTGTCAAGCACGATAAAAAGCACATTTGGCTTTTCCGGAGCGCTATTTATTTTAGAGGCTATAGTCAGTGTGGCGCCTAGGGATAGAACCAGGATGACTAAAATTAGGGTGGACTTTTTATATAATTTCATAGTATAATCTCTAGACATTAAAGTTTTATATGTTATAATAGAAAAACTTCGATTTGGCAAGTATTATTTTATAAGGAGTACGCAGATGGACTACCTGTCCGAACTGGAAAATAAAAGCATCTATATAATCCGCGAGGCCTACAGCCGTTTTAAAAATACGGTCCTGCTTTGGTCTATCGGAAAAGACTCAACCACGATGCTCTGGATCGCGCGCAAGGCCTTCTTCGGCAAAATACCCTTCCCGGTCTTACATATTGACACCAGTTATAAATTCAAAGAGATCTATGAATTCAGGGATAAATATGCCAGGGAATGGAACCTGCAATTGATCATCAGCAAGAATGAAAAAGCCCTGCAGGACAAGATGTGCCCTCAAAAAGGAAAATTCGAATGCTGCAATGCCCTGAAAACCGAGGCATTAAAGAACAGTATACACGAGCGCGACTTAAGGGCGTTGATGCTTGCCATCAGGCGCGATGAGCATGGCATCAGGGCCAAGGAAAGATACTTCTCCCCGCGCGATGCCAACTTTACCTGGAATTACCAGAATCAGCCTCCGGAGCTGTGGGATATGTACCGCTCCAGGATCGAACAGGAACAGCATTTCAGGATCCATCCTATGCTGCACTGGACGGAACTGGATATCTGGAAATATATCCAAAGAGAGAATATTCCGATAGTAAACCTTTATTTGGCCAAAAGCGGAAAGCGCTTCAGAAGCATCGGCTGCGAAACCTGCTGCTCCCCTGTTGATTCAAAGGCTGACAGTATATCAAGGATCGTAAAAGAACTGGAGACCACCAAGGTAGCCGAGCGCAGCGGAAGGGCGCAGGACAAGGAAGACCCTTACACCATGCAGAAACTGCGAAGCCTAGGGTATATGTAAAGATGAAAAACGACAACCTGAAGATCGTCATCACCGGCCACGTAGACCACGGAAAATCCACCCTTATCGGAAGGATCTTATTAGACACCAATTCCCTGCCCAAAGAGAAGATCGCCGAGATCAAAAAGATATCCCGCGAATTAGGAAAAGATACGGAACTGGCCTATGTCGCCGACCAGCTTAAAGAAGAAAGAGAACAGAATCTTACCATAGATACCACCCAGATATTCTTTAAGACCCGGGGAAGAAATTATGTCATTATTGACGCTCCCGGGCATGCCGAATTTATCAAGAACATGTTCACCGGCGCCACCCAGGCGCAAGCCGCAGTCCTCATTATCGACACCAACGAAGGGATCATGGAGCAAAGCCGCCGCCACGCCTATATACTAAGTATGCTGGATATTAAAAATGTGGTCGTAGCCTGCAATAAAATGGACTTGATCGGTTACAGCCAAGAGAAGTTTAATAAGATCAAAAGTGACTTCCTGAAATTCCTGGGCAACCTGGATATAAAACCCTTGTTTTTTATCCCCGTATCAGCCCGGCTGGGCATGAACATCTCCAACAAAAGCCCACAGATGAAATGGTATAAAGGGCCGTATTTACTAGAGGCTCTTGACGACGTAAGGCCCGAAATCGACACCGCATTAAAGCCTTTGCGCTTCTCGGTCCAGGACATTTATGATCTTGACGGCGAAAGAATTACCGTAGGCAAAGTCCTTTCCGGGGTGATCCGTAAAAACCAGGAAGTCATCATCCTGCCGGAAAAGAAAAACTCCAGTGTCAGATACATCAGGGTATTCCAACAAGAATTAGCCAAGGCAGAGAGCGGAGAAAATGTCGGCTTAGTGCTGGGCGATTCAGTATCTGCAGTGCGCGGCGATATCATCTCGGAAAAAGAAAACCTTCCCCATCAAACTAATCAATTTAAGGGGGATATTTTCTGGATGGCCGAGGAGCCTCTTGTGCTTAATAAAAAGATAGTCCTTCGCTGCGCCACGCAAGAGATCGAATGTGTGGCGGAGAAGATCGAGAAAAGGATCAACTCCTCTACCCTGGAGCTACTGGAAGAAAACGCCAAAACGCTTAAGACCAACGAAGCAGGCGTGGTGGTCTTTCGCACCGAAAAACCCATAGTGCTGGAAGCTTTTGATTTTATTGAAGAGTTAGGCAGGTTCGTAATAGAACAGGCTTACAATATCAAGGGCGCCGGCATTATCACCCTAAAAACGAATTCCAAGAATTAAAACAAAGGCTTACCGTCAAAATTACCTTCCTTTAATTTCGCCTCATCAAAACCAATAGTCTTCAAAATAGTAGGGACAATATCATAAATTGAGGGGTTCTCCTTAGTTATCTTTCTATTGCAAAATACCACCCCCGGGACTAAAGCGGGGTCGATCAGGTGATCGCCGGACCATTTCTTAAGATTGTCCTCCATAAGATCCTTAGGAACGCCGCCCATTGCCGTCTGCCAGGAAGCGCGATAACCCTTATTAAAACCTACATAAAGATCCGGAGCGTTTTGGGCCTTATCACCCCAGAAAATATCCTCCTTGCGATAGACCTTACGGATTACCGGCTCATTATATTTATCATCTACCCATTTCTGCAATTTCTCGGAGATCTCATCCTTTAATTGCTGGGTCTGCTCTCCAGGAGAAACAATGCCCTTGCCTTCCCTGTTTTGCTGATTGATATAAATGGCTCCGAAGCCGATGGAATACGCCCTGGTTTTAGACCAATCAATATCCAAAAGCAGCTCCGCGCCCTCATCGGCATAAGGATTCTTTAAGGCCAGGTACCCGTTGCTTTTTAGCCAGCTATTGATGTGCGCTGCGCGCCTGAACGTGCTAAAACCGTGGTCGGAGAGCACAATAAGCGTATCATCGGGGCCTAACTTTTGCATAACATCTCCCAATACGCCATCCAGACTCTGGTACCAGCTGTCAATCATATTTTTGTATTTCTCCGGCGCATTGGCTTCATACAAAGGATGCTGCGGGTCAATATAACGCCAGAACATATGCTGGACGGTATCTACAGCCTCAAAATAGCAAAATAAGATCCCGTTCTCAAAACGGCTTAACTCATAATCCAGCATCGCTTTCTTCTCTTTAAAAATATCGTCAACCTGCTGCAGGAAGGGTTCCTCGGATAAACGGCCCTCATTTACTGCCCAGGTATCCATTGGCATGCCTTGCGTATGATACAGGCCTATTTTATCCGCCAGTTCCCTGCTATAGCCTGCAGGGGATGAGATCTTAAAATACGGGCTGCGCGGGTCAAAGTTGATCGGGCTGATATAAAGCTTAAAGTTAGGTTCGGCCTCCACAAGATAAAATTTAAATATCCCCTTGGCCTTACGCATAAATCCCAGGTCAAAGGTGACCTCCTGCCAATCGCTCCACTCTCCGGCTTTTAGCTGGGCCTTGTTTTTCTGAAATTCAATAACGGCGGTTTTATCCTGAAGCGCTGCCTTAAAAGGCACTTTGACGTTCTCTGCCTTGCCTGCCCCTTGTGCAACGCGCGGCCCGATCAAATTCATCACCATAAGAGAAGATTTTCTGACATGAAAGCACTTGCCCCCTATATAGTTGGCCTTATCCAGCTCTTCGCTAGTATAAAAGGTAAAGGTCCCTTCGGTGCCAAGGATATCCGGCACACCCATCCCGGAGATCATCTCACCGTATATTTCATCCGGAGGAAAGGTCACGGGGCAATTGATCACAGTAGTCGGCACCTTCTCATCAGAGGCGTAATTCCAGAAACCCTTGGTTTGAAGTATGCGCTGGGGCAGGCCCTTTTCTAACTTTGAAAGGGAAAGGTCAAGCTTATAGGATTCGGGTTCGCGGATAATAAAATCAAATACCCCGTTTTTGCCCGGGTTCTGGCCCGTGGCAAACCCTGACCAGGCCACCGGTGACTGCGAAGGATTGGTAGTCGCCAGATGGCTGTAGGAACCCCGCTCTTTTAAGCGGGATAAATTCGGCAGTTTACCCTCTTTCATTAAACGCTCTACGATATCGGGGCTAAGAGCATCAAAACCCAGGATAACGATCTTATTCTTAAATGTGCTTACTTGCTTGCCCATAAACGCTCCTTTTATCGCTAAAAATAATGCGAACAATGCCGCCAAAATGATAACGATAACTAAAGCCATTTTCTTGTTATTCTTAAAGAACTTCAATATTTTCTTAAAAGATGCTAGGAATACTCCCAGGAAACCCACCAGTAGGGCGATCAACCAGCCGCCCACTCCGACCACGGTCATTCCGGTGCCGGGGTCGATATACCATAATATACTTCTGTCTTTAAACATGCTCACCTCAAATTTTTTCGTTAAAGATACGGCAGAGTATAAATTATATAGGTTTAAAAGCAGAAAATCAAGAGATGTTTGTTAATCGTTAGTATCGTTACTATTGTTACTGTCGTTAGGTTCGTTCTACTTTTATTGCCCTCTCGGGCCTGACCGGGCATTTATTCTGGCATATCCCGCATCCTATGCATAAGGCAGGATCGACAAAGGGCTTCTTGATGATCCGGCCTTGAATGTTTTCCTCTTTAAGTTTAATGGCTTTATCGGAAATGGGGCAATGTTCTTCGCAGACAATACAATCCTTACTTTTAGACCAGGGAAGGCACAAGGCATGGTCTATCCTGGCTAATCCCAGGCGCGCTTGTCTTTTTTGCTCTAAGCTAAGGCGCGGTATGGCCTGCGTAGGACAGACATTGCCGCAAAGAGTGCAGTTATATTCGCAATAGCCGATTTCCGGGATCAAATGCGGAGTCCAGATACCCGAGAGCCCTTGCTGCAGGAGGAGCGGCTGCAGGCCATTGGTGATACAGACCTTCATACAATTGCCGCAGCGGATACACCGATCCAGAAACTCATCCTCATTCTCAACTCCCGGCGGCCTGATGATATTGGCTCTCGGCGCCGCAGGACCTTCCAGCCTATTGCGAAAACCCAGGAACGAGATCACCGATATTACCAGCCAGACCAGGAAGTTTTTCCGCGAGATGCCGTCTTTGGCTCCCTCGTTTTTCGCTCCAGGCTCGACCATGGCTTTTTTAGCAAAAGCGAAAACCGTAGCGTGCGCCGGACAGTCATAAATACAGTCCATACAAAGGACGCATTCTCCTTTAGCGTAACTTAAATCATCGTGTATAGCCCCCATGCGGCAGAGACTCTTACATCTCTTGCAATTTACGCAAGGGCTGATAATACGTTTCAACAGGGAAAAGCGCGCGGCCAGGGCATAAATAGCTCCCAAAGGACATATCAGCCTGCACCAAAACCTCTTTAACAAGCCGGATGCGCTGATGATGAGCGCGAAAAATAAAAAAATAACCAGCGAATGCGAAAAATAGGCCACCCGGACACCCAATACCGAGGTTTTAAGGGCGCGATAGAAATCATACAACGGGCCATAAAGTTTAAAACCCCGGATCACGGCAGAAAAGGCCTTATCCAGGGACAAAGTAACGCTGGGAATCAGGTTTAAAGAAACAAAACGCGCCATGATGACCATGGGGTCAAAGATCCAGGCGATCTGAATCCCAAAATAAGCAAATATGAATATAATCACCATGATAACAAACTTGCCCTTGCCAAGTTTAGCGTTAAGCTTATCGGTGAGATTCGGGCTCTTTCTTCTTAATGCCCCTGCTATATCAATAGTAGAACCCAGAGGGCATATCCAGCCGCAAAAGAACCTGCCGAAAATCAAGGTCAAGATAAGCATTAAAACGCATAAAATAAGACCGGGCAGAACAACTCTTAGGCTGACCGAGGCAACAAAGACTATGAGCGGATTGATCCTAAAGAATGTTTCGGGAGGAAGCAGTCCTTTAAGGGGATAGGTAGAGGACCAGAGGATATAAATAAACAACAATAGAAATAATCCCTGTGATATTCTACGCGCAAGGACTAATTTTTTCATTAGACTGATATTTTTAAAATATCCGCGCCGTCTATATTGGTGCTGCCGAATCCGCGCTTGGCTGCTTCGGCGATATAGCAGATCGAAAGAGGGTCTTTGCCCGCCATTTTAGCGGCATAAGCATCGGCTAAAGTAGGATCAGTGGCAGCAATGAGCTTACCCATTTTCACAACGTCATTGAGATTTCCGCCGGTAGGCCCGTTCTTCAGCAGCACCCGGTAAGCATCGATTACCGTTAGATCCGGCTGGATAAAATCCGTCAGATCCACCAGCTTAGTGCCGATGCCGGAATGGATCTGGCCGCGGCTTGAGCTGCACACACCCATTAGATTCTTCATGGAAAGGGTAAGCGAGGTCAGGCCGTGGTGTTTTAGGACCGGGACATTGATAAAGACATCACAGTCAATAGCATCCCTGATTATAGGCCAGCCCTCCATGGGGCTTTCGTAATTAAAGTGGGCATTTATGACATTCCAATCATCGGCGAAATAAACCTTAGCCCCCTTCTCCTGCGCTGCCTTCTGTATGCCGCTCGTTACATAGGTGCGCTGGGCGGAATTGCAGGAGATGTCAAATACGTTAACGCGTTTTGCCCCGGCTTCATAGCAAAGTTCAACCAAGGCCGCGACCACTGCGGGATTGGTATTCGCCGCGTATTCAGGAGCCCTATCCCAGGCGATATTGGGCTTGACCAGGACCGTATCGTCCTTTTTGACAAACCTGGACATACCGCCCATTGCCTCTATGGCGCGGCGGGTCATGGTATAAGGATCGTCTCCCTCTGCCAGGACAATATCGTGATCTCCTTTAATGCCGCGTTTTTTCCTTCCGTTAAACCCGGCTGCTTTTGCTGCCTCGGGACGGAGTAATTCACTGCCCAGGATGAGCCCTGCAAGGCCGTAAAGAAAAAGCTTGAGGAATTCCCTCCGGGATAACTTTCTCTGACGTAATGATTCTAATAATCTGATGGGATTCTGCATCGGTGTTTCCTAATAAAAACTATTGGGCCATCTCCGCGATTTGGTTCGCCTGCTCGGAATTTTCCATGGAAAAATTGCTCAACGCGTCTGAAAATCTAAACGTTGCTTGGGCAAATTCATTCTGGGATAAACTCTCCATAGCCTGTTCCTGACTCATGGTGCCGCGCTGGCCGCTTTGGGCTCTTTGTTTGCCCAACTCATCCAGTTGACGCGCCTTTGCTAAGGCATCCTGATGGCTGTCTATATATTCCCTGGCTTGGTCCATACATTGTTCGGGATTAGTCATATTGCTCTCAATAATATCCGCCAAATCATTATATAATTTCGCTGCCGCCGCCTCCAGATCCTGCGCAAAAACAGAAGGTAAAAATGACAACAGCATAGCTAAGGCTATACAAACGCTCAATAACTTCTTCATACAGAACCTCCTCTTTTCATTAACGGAGATATCATACCAAATAATAGGAGCGCATCCAATTTATTTCAGTAGCCGTCACCGTCACAATAAACAGGATGCGCCCTGATATATCATTTGATACTGCGGGAGAAAAAGCCGCCGGTGAAGCCGTCCAGTAAAGCCGTGAGTTCCTGGAGCTTGATCTCCTTTTCCTGCCTCTTCTTCTCATCTGCGGATAAATCAAGAAGCTCTGCTTTTACCCGCTGGCGCTCAAAATATACCCTGGTCACCTCATCCAGTATATCCTTACGCAGCTTGACCATCAGATGCGAGCGCACATCAATGGATGCCTGATCGTAATTCCAGATGAGATCCCCGAGTTCCCAGGTTAAAGAAACGCTGTAGTTATTATCCCGGTAATTCGTCTCATCATCAGGGCCGCGATAATACCTGCCGGGTAATGTGCCGTTACTGTAAGTCCCCCACGTATTGGTTGAGGCTGTCTTATCAACATCCTTATCAAAGCCGATAGCCAGTTTCGGCAAGAGCGCCTTCTTTGACGCCTTCTTTCTCCACTGCTGTATTTTCTCCGGGCTCACCTCGGCATATTTGATTGCCACCTCGTGCACCTGTTGAATAGTAGGCTCCTTGATCTCATCGGCGCTGCACATCCCAAGACAGAAACCCAAGCACCACCCTGTAGCTGCTACCACAACAACTACTGCTACTACTAATTTGGTTAATTTTACCATGGCTTCCTCCTTTCTACCTACAATAGACGTAGAAAGAGGAAAAATCTCACAAGTTTTTTTTATAAAGTAGGGGAAACGAAATAGGGGAACGCCCCTGTTAATCTAAGGCGAGGTATTCCTGGTAGACTTTTTGGTAGTCGGGCGTATCAATATGCTTGTAGATCTCAAGTGATTTCTCAAAATATTCGCGTGCCCGGGAAACTTGCCCCATTGTTTGATACATCCCGGCCAGATCGTAATAGGTGCCCGCTAGGGTAGGTTTATTGCCTATCTCCCTGCAAATACTGACTGCTTCGTAAAAAAAGCCCTGCGCTTCCGAGAACTTTTCCATATTAAGGCATAACTCTCCCAGCATCTGATAATCCGAGCTTAACCGAAAACGGTCGTTAAGTTTTTTATCTAATTCTAAGCCCTTGGCGTAAAACTCCTGGGCCTCATGATAATTCTTCTCAAAAAGCGCGATCTCGCCCATATCAAAGTAGTAATCGCTTAGTTCAGGGATGGCCTTAAGGCTTTTAAAAATATCTTTGCTTTTGTTGAAAAATTCCTTGGCGGTTGAATTTTCATCCTTGTCAAAATACAGGTAACCGATGCTAAAATAATCGCAGGCCAGGTTAAAACGATGCTCCCGGTTATTCTGGCGCGAGCGGTTGATCTCGCAGCTACGCATCAATAAAGCAAATGCCTTCTCATGATCCCCCTTATCGATATACCAGACTGCCAGCCTTTCCAGGGCATCCGCCTCATTGAGCTTATCGTTATTCTTGACGCTTACAACAAGTGACTTATCGTAAAACTCGCGCGCCTTAGGATAGTCTCCCAACATATGATGGGCCCAGGCGATCTTAATATAAGCGGCGGCTGAATTCTTCTTGTCGTTTTTCTTTTCGCTATTACGGGCGTATTCAAAATACGAAAGCCGGGCTAAATCAAAATCGCCTATACGAAAATAGGTATCACCCAGCATCTTATAGGCAGATAAAAATAGCGGATCAGCCTCAATAATACGATTTGATAAGTCGATGGCCTTTTGATTCTCCCCGGCCAGGAAATATTTGCTGGCTCCGGAAAATAATACATAGCTGCTGGGGTGAAGGGAGTACAGATACCTGGATAAAAATAATCCTGTAATAAGCAGGGCCGCGGATAAAGCGCAGGCAATGATCTTCCTTACGTTCAGATAGCGCTTTATGTTAAATCGGCTGATGGGATTTGCTTTTCGTTGGAAAAGCACAAAGGAAGGGTCGCCGTAAAGGATATAATTTGCCCAGAAGATGCTAGATGAGCCGTATTTTTCCGCGGACTCTATGCGCGCCAGGCGCAGCGCCTCACCTAAAGAAAAGCCTTTTTTAATCCGGCTGTAAAATTTCTTTGCCAAAAGAAACCCCGCGCCATCCCCTATCTTCCATAATGTGCCTATATAGTGCCTCACACCCGAGAATAGCAAGGTCTGCGCTAATGAATACATCTGCCTATTGGCATGGATATGCATGAAGGGTAAAGAAGGCGCGGATTGACAGGCATTAGCAAAAATAATGCTCGGCAGGGGCAGGGCCTCGCCCATTACCATAAAGTCTTTCGCACTCAGGACCCCGTCACTTAAAAGCCAGCCGCTTGACGCAGGGTCATTGGCGTCATATTGACAATGTCCCGCATAGTGCACAATATCATAATCCCGCAGGTTCTTCTTAAGATATACCCTGTCTATATTTCGTGACTTAAAATCCACGCTGATTTGATTTTTATTATTACCAAGATAATCCTTAATAGCTACGCCTTCCTCATAGGCGGACTTCAGATCGCAAGTCGGATCACTCAAGATGAGCATCTTGA
>Ga0315294_10008727_pt1 | contig 11121 bp, 9 predicted proteins | sample YL17G13_40_MG_FD_203626 | JGI IMG/M metagenome (GOLD analysis project Ga0315294, IMG submission 203626) | Sediment microbial communities from Yellowstone Lake, YNP, Wyoming, USA - YL17G13_40 | ecosystem: Environmental > Aquatic > Freshwater > Lake > Sediment | place: USA: Wyoming | collected... | reverse complement strand
TGAATGCCCAAGGCAGCAATCGCCGGCAACAGGCCCAAGCAGTAAGGTTACCTTCGCTCCGGCTCTTTCGGCCTCTTTACTTAAGAGCTTGCCGGTCTGGCCGCTTGCGATATTACTGATCACCCTCACCTTATCAATGGCCACCCATGTCGGCCCCGCAGTAATCAGAATCCTTTTATTTTTTAAACTCATCTATAAAATTACTAGTACCCTCAGATACTGGTTACTGGCTTACTAGTTTCTAACCAATACCCTATCTCTTTCAATATCGCTTTTAAAGTCGGGCTTACAATCTCGGGCTGCTTTACGATTTTTATAACCCTATCGGGGTCTTTCAGGCCGTGGCCGGTAAGAATACAAGTAATCTTTGCGTTACGGACCTTATCAAAATAACCCCCGAGGGTTAATTTCAATAGGCCGGCAATGGAAGCGGCGGAAGCCGGCTCAACAAATACCCCTTCTGTGGCTGCTAAAAGTTTATAGGCATCTAAAATCTCTTGATCGGATACCATATCAATTAAACCGCCGGATTCATCGCGCGAGCGCTCTGCCGATCTCCAGCTGGCAGGGTTTCCTATCTTTATTGCAGTAGCGATTGTCTCGGGATTCTTTACGATCCTGTTTCTTACGATCGGGGCAGCGCCTTCGGCTTGAAAACCTAACATGCGCGGCAATTTGCCGCTGTGGCCCGCCTCTTTATATTCCTTGTACCCTTTCCAGTAGGCGGTAATATTTCCGGCGTTGCCTACCGGCATCACCTGAAAATCGGGAGCATCGCCGAGATAATCGCAAATTTCAAATGAAGCGGTTTTTTGTCCTTCTATGCGATAGGGATTAATGGAATTTACCAGGGCTATACGGTATTTTCCGGTTATGTCCTTTACTAAATTCAGGGCATCATCAAAATTCCCTTTTACGGCCAACACCATAGCTCCGTGAATCATGGCCTGCGCTAATTTTCCCAGCGCAATCGAACCGCTGGGAATAAGGACTATGCATTTAATGCCTCCGCGCGCCGCATATGCGGCTGCGGAAGCCGAGGTATTGCCGGTAGAAGCGCACATGATGACCCTAGAGCCTTCTTCCATCGCTTTAGAAACAGCCAGGGTCATACCCCTGTCCTTAAATGAACCGGTGGGATTAAGCCCTTCGTATTTAAGATAAACTTCGCAATCATTACCGATAATTCTACTTAATATCGGTGAAAATATCAGAGGGGTATTGCCCTCGCTCAGGGTAACTATTGGTGTCTCATCGGTCACGGGAAGATACTGCCTGTATCTTTCTATCACTCCTTTATAAACCATGGCTTTAATTCTCCCTAAATTAACGCGCTGCCCTCTGCGCGCGTAAACAATAATTAAACCTCTTCTATCCTTATCGCTACGGACTTCTCCTGGAATATGTTCAAACGGTCCAGCCTTTCCAGTGCCCGCCTCATGTTCTTTTCCTTGGCGTCATGGGTGATCATCACTATCGGGACAAACTCCTCCCTGTTCCTTTCTTTCTGAGTGACGGAAGCGATACTAATGCCCTCGGTCGCCAATACGCCGGAAATCTTGGCTAAGACCCCGGGCTTATCTACCGCCATAAAACGGATATAATATCGACTCTCTATCTCATCGATCTTACACAGCTTCTTGATTGACTCATCCATCACCGCATTCATGGTGGGCTTAAATAAGCCAGCCTTGACATCCTGAGTCAAATCTACCAGGTCGGAAATCACCGCGGAGGCGGCGGACATCTGCCCTGCGCCGGGCCCGTAAAAAAGGAGGTTTCCCGCTAAATCTGAGGATACATATATAGCGTTAAATATACCGTCTACCGAAGATAAAAGATGCTCCTTCGGGATCATAGTCGGATGCACCCTCACTTCAAGTTCATCCCCCACCTTCTTGGCGATGGCAAGTAATTTTATCCTCCAGCCTAACTCTTCAGCATAATTAATATCGGAGATGGAGACTTTAGAGATACCCTCGATGAATATCTCCTTTAAATTAACGAGCCTGCCAAAACACAGATAAATAAGCAAGATGAGTTTATGCGCGGAATCAATCCCGTTGATATCAAGAGCAGGGTCCTTTTCCGCAAATCCCCTTTTCTTAGCTTCTTTCAGCGCCTCCTCAAATGAACAGTCCTTATCAGACATCTCCGACAAAACAAAATTAGAGGTACCGTTAATAATTCCGAAAATGCTGGAGAATCTATTTGCTACCAAACCCTCTTTTATAGACTTGATAATAGGAATGCCGGCGCCGCAGGAAGCCTCAAAATAGATAGCCTTACCCCGCTCCTTGGCTAAGGCAAATAAAGAGCCGCCCTCCTCCGCAAGAAGAGCTTTATTGGCGGTAATAACGTGCTTGCCCTTCTCCAGGGCCTTCGTTATGTAATCCTTGGCCGGATGTATTCCGCCCATCAGCTCTATGACAATATCGATCTGGGGATCGTTGAGTATTTCATCGGCATTAGAAGTAAGTAGGCTTCTCTCAATACTAACTCCCCTGCGCGAGGAAAGGTCTTTATCACATATTTTTTTTAGATTTATATCGACATCTATTTTCTCTTTTAACAGCGCCTTCTTACTTCTTAAGATCTTGACGACGCCGCTGCCGACATTGCCAAATCCGATAAGGCCAACGTTGATTTTCTTTATCATCTCCCCCTCCGAAATATAAGATGAAAATTTTCAGGATTGCTCTTTCAGGTAATGCTCTACGGTCTTGGTGATTACCTTTTTATGCGCATCATCTATTGAAATAAACTCAACTCTGGTATCATAGATCAGGTTCTTTACTATCTCCTTGGAATCCATTACCTTTCCCGCGATTTTAAGAGGATTGATCTCATAAGGCAGCCTTATCTCTATCATTAGATTGGTACCCGGAGTAAAGATCTTACTGGTAGTAAGCAGCATGCCGCCCAGGCTCACGTTCTTGGTCTGAGAGAGGTCCATCATATCGCTTTCATCGGCAAGGCGGTAAGACACCATGAACTTTCTCCCTAGCCGGGGATATTTCCTTTTCTCTTCTCCGCTATAAGCCATAGTAAAGCCCTCCTGCTAAAGACATTAAACCTTGGGCTCCTTCACAAAGGTCAGCATGACAACCGATACTGCCGTCAAGCCGATCGAGAAATAAAACGGCGCAAGTACGCCCATATTATCCCAAAGAACGCCTGCGATAAAAGACGCTGGCAAGGCGCATAATCCGATGACCATCTGGTAGAGGCCTAAACTGCTGGCACGATACTCAACCGGAGAAAGCTCCGATACAAAGGTCTTCTGTACAGGCTCCAGCGCACCCTTGTGCGCTCCGTATAATATAAATGCCAGGATAATCGTCCAGCGCCCGCTTATCATAATAAAGCTGAATACCGTAAGTCCCCAGAGAACAAAGGACAGCGACATCAAAGGCTTTCTGCCGACTTTATCCGCCAACCTACCAAAGGGCAAAGAAAAAATAGAAGCAGATCCCGCAAACAACAAATACAGGATGGGTATGAAGACGTCTTTAAAACCAAAAAGCTTGGCGCTTACCAGCAAAAACGAATAGGTAAAGTTGCCCAATGCGAAGACCGCACTTAAAATAAAAAACAATTTAGCATTGCCGCTTAAGTTTTTTACAGACAAGCCTTCGTAAATTTTATTCTCAGCGGGCTTTTTTTCTTTGATAAAGAATAGTATTAAAATAGCGCTGATGGCGGCCGGCACTGCGGCTATCATGAATAATTTCCGGTATCCAACAATGTTAAAAAGCACAATACACAGAAGAATGCCGCATACAGCGCCGAGATTATCCATCGCCTTAAGCATGCCGAAATTGCGGCCCCGGTCTTGCCTTGTAGACATATCCGCGACTACGGCGTCCCTCGGCGAGCTTCTAATCTTTCCTGCCCTATCCAGAACCCTAAAAGGGACTAGATGCATCCAGACGGTAGAAAAAGCATAGCCTACTTTGGATATAGTGCCGCAGACATAACCCGTCCAGATAAAAACTTTTCTTTTTCTAACCCGATCGGAGATAAACCCCGAAAGCGCCTTGGAGATTGAAACAACCGCTTCACCCAGGCCGTCCACAAACCCTAACACCGACATATTCGCTTTCAATACTTCAGTGACGAACAAAGGCCAGACAGGATATATCATGTCCGAGCCCATGTCGTTAAAGAACGATGCCCAGGCAAATATTTTAAGCGTCCTCTTACTCTCTTTTTCCATAGTATGGTGTCCTTCGCATCAACTAAGCAAATAGCCGGAGGCTAAAGGACAAATTTCCCTACAAGTAAAGAGCTAAGAAATTTGGTCGGGGCGGACAGACTTGAACTGTCGACCTCTTGAACCCCATTCAAGCGCTCTAGCCAAACTGAGCCACGCCCCGTTAATCTTTTTTCTAGCCGTGGCGAAATCCCCCGCAAGGGGGATGACCACGCCCCGTTAATCTTTTTTCTAGCCGTGGCGAAATCCCCCGCAAGGGAATAAGCTCGCCTCGTTTTATTCCGCCTTTTTCTCCCTTGTCATCAGGTCTTCAACTGCCTGCAAAGGATTTTTATTTTTATAAAGAACAGAATGGACTTCTTTGATGATCGGCATATCTACCTTATGCCTTATGCTAAGTTCATACGCTGACTTTGCGGTGGGTACGCCCTCTGCGATCATCTGCATATGCGCAATGACCTGTTTTAATTTCTTGCCTTTACCGATCTGCTCGCCCACATATCTGTTGCGGCTATAGGGACTGATGCAGGTAGTAACCAGGTCTCCTAATCCGCTAATTCCGCTGAACGTATTGGCCTTTGCCCCTAAAGCTACTCCCAGTCGCGAAATCTCAACCAACCCCCTTGAAAGTAAAGCAGCTTTGGTGTTGGTGCCGAATCCTAATCCGTCGGAAATTCCGCATGCGATTGCGATAATATTTTTAAGGCTGCCGCCCAATTCTACGCCGATCACATCGTCGTTACCGTAGATCCTGAATCTATCGCTGATAAAAATATTCTGCAAATAATGCCTTACCTCATCCAGAGATGAAGCTATAACTGCTGCAGTAGGCATTCCCTTGGCTAATTCATGCGCTATGGTCGGGCCGGAAAGCACGCCTAGCTTTACCCTTCCCAACTCATCAGAGATGACCTCGGACATACGCATCTGGGTTTTATTCTCTATCCCCTTGGTCACACTCACCAAAATTGAATTATGACGGTCAATGTAAGGCTTGGCTCTTCGCAGGATACTTCGCATATACTGGGAAGGAATCGCCAAAATCACCACATCTTTATCTGAAAGAGCCCCCTCTATGTCAGAAGTGATATTTAATCCTCTGGGTATTTTGATACCGGGGAGAAACTTAGTATTAATCCTGTTTTTCTTTAAGTAAGTGATATAGGAATCGAAAGCCCCCCAAAGCGTAACCCCATAGCCCTTATGATGCAGGTGAATAGCCAGGGTCGTACCCCAGCCGCCATCTCCGAGCACCGCGATCCTGCCCTGTTTTTTCAAAATCTCCACAGCCGGTTGTCCTTTTCTTCCCTCGTTACAAAACGGATACCCACATCATAAGTGCCGTTCTGACCATCCTGGACCCTGATTACCTTGCCTACGATCCCCTTTTGATAAATAAGGCTCCGCTTCTCGATTTGGGAGCAGAAATCCAGAGTCTCGCGGTCAAATAAAAGCCACAGAATATTATCCTCTTCTACCTTATCCTTTAAATTACAAAGCAGCCCTGCCGGGCTTACATTTGAAGTGTATCCTTCAAGGAGTTTAGAAATCGTCTCCGTTTTGCATATCTTATAGTCAAGCGGAACGGCATAATCTATTCTTAGAGTTTGCCGGCGTTCAACACCGCTATAATCACTTTGTTCTTGATTCATCGTACCTCAAGATTGAGCTCGGTTTTCTTGGTCCTCATCTTGGCTAATTCCCAGGCGTATTCGTAAAGATGCAGTCCCTTGCTTACGGCGATTATCTCGCCGTCATCCACGCCGATCTCCTGTGCCATGTATTGCTTAACTAACTGCAGGCCGCCTAAATTTGAAGGCATCCCGCCCCATAGATCCCAGGAGCGAAAATAGAGAATAAAATGCAGCTTTCCGTAACGCACCCTAGTATCAATAAGCCTAAGGCATGGCGGGTCTGCTAATTTTATATCCGAAGGCATACCGATCTCCATTATTGCCTGATTAGTCCCGGAGCCTTCGGTTTTATACATCTTAATGACCTCTTCAATCTGATTTACATTGATCGGGATTTCTTTTATTAACTCCTTGCCGTCCTGGCATTGCGTTACTTTGACCTTAGGATCAACCAATCTTTCGCCATAGGTATAATCTTCAGTCTCTGTCTTCTGTCCAGTGAGCAGATAATTCAAATAACCGTTGATATAATCCATATCCGTCGGAGCGGGTATGCTCATCCCCTCGGGAATGATCGGTATGATCTGATGCGCAGGCTTTTTAGAACGTACTACCGCAAAATCAAACTCCAGGCGCCTCTGGCCTTTGTAGCTGCCCCTGTCAATGGTATAAATATAGCCCTCATCCAATATTTTAGAGAGACACTGAAACCAGGCATCGTCTAAATCAAAGGCATCGATAAATACTGGCCCTAAGAATTCGCGTTCGGGAACACAGGAGATACCATTAGGGTCGTTTATCCACACCCCGTCAACTATAAATTTATATTCGTATTTGCCAGGCTTAAGTTTCAATCCTACAGACCAGTTACCATTAGAGTCTTTTTCGGCAATATTTTTGTCAGCATCCCAGTTATTAAAAGTCCCGGCAATACTGACCTTATTGGCATTAGGTGCATACAACTTGAAAATCGTCTCTTTTACATTATCCAACCTTGCCACCTTAATCTCCTTTTTCTACCTCTTATTATTTACGGCTCCGTACTTGAAAATCAGTAAGCGGGAGACGGGAATCGAACCCGCATATATAGCTTGGAAGGCTATTGTTCTGCCACTGAACTACTCCCGCGTCGCTCGCTATAGGTTATTCAAACCATAAGCCAGTGACAAAATACTTGTCCCCGCGCTTACTCAATACCAGCCGTATAAAGATATCGTCCTTGGTCTGGTCAAACTTGGCTTTCCAGACCACCACTGTCATCTCGCCTTTATTCAGGTAGCCCATAAACTTCTTTTCCAGGTAATTGCCGATCTCTGTTTTGAGTTCGGCCACTGCCTTGGTAAATGCTTCTTCGGTGATGGACTCTCTGGTGGTATCATCAAAATCCCGGCTGTATTTGGCGTAATCATTGCTTTTAATACCGTCTAATAGGTTATTGAGGATCGGCGTAGCAATGCCCTGGACAACGCTGTCATCCTGGCCGATCGGCTCGGCAAACACCAAAGAAACCGAAAGTAATATTATTAATACCCCCGCGACAAAATAGTATAATAACTTCATACACCTGCTCCTTACTTGATCAAAATTTCTAATTGAAACTACTCACTCCTTAGCTCCAGCCTGTTTTAACAAACGAACGATTTCAGTATATCCTCTATCGGCCGCCATCATCAAGGCTGTCTTGCCAAATTTGTCTTTTGCATCGACACCGGCGCCTTTGGTTAAAAGCAACTCTACAGTTTCGGGATGTTCTTTTACCGCTCCAGCCGCATCTATCAAGGCTGTCTTATCAAATCTATCTTTTGCATTGATATCGGCGCCGTTAGCTAAAAGTGCCTCCACAGTCTTAGTATGGCCTCTCTCCGCCGCAACCATCAAGGCTGTCTTGCCAATTTTGTCTTTCGCATTGATATCGGCACCTTTGGTTAAAAGCAACTCTACAGTTTCAGTATCACCTTTCCACGCTGCAGCCATCAAGGCTGTCCAGCCAGTATTGGTCTTCGCATTAACATCGGCGCCCTTAGTTAAAAGTAATTCTACAATTTTGGTATGGCCTTCCTCCACTGCATATATTAAGGCTGTCCTACCAAATTTACCTTTTGCATTAATATCGGCGCCGTTGGCTAAAAGTGCCTCCACAGTCTCGCTATGACCTTTTTCCACTTCAGATATCAAAATGCTACTTTTGTCTTCCGCCTTGATTTCAGCACCCTTAGTCAAAAGCATCTCAACAATTTTAGTATGGCCTCCATCCGCCGCAACCACCAAGGCTGTCTTGCCATCATCGGTTTTTGCATTGGCATCGGCGCCCTTAGTTAAAAGTAATTCTACAATTTTGGTATGGTCTTCCTCCACTGCATATATTAAGGCTGTCCTACCAAATTTGCCTTTTGCATTAATATCGGCGCCGTTGGCTAAAAGCAGCTCAACAGTTTTAGTGTGGCCTCTCTCCACCGCATACATCAAGGCTGTCTTGCCATCATTGTCTTTCGCATTGATATCGGCACCCTTGGCTAAAAGCAGCTCAACAGTTTTAGTGTGGCCTCTCCGCGCCGCAGCCATCAAAGTTGTCCAGCCACTTTTAGTTTTCGCATTGATATCGGCACCCTTGTTTAAAAGCAAGTCCACAGTTTCGATGTGACCTTCTTCTGCTGCATACATTAAGGCTCTCTCGCTACCGCTGTCTTTCACGTTGTTCTCAACGCCTTTAGTTAAAAGCATCTCAACAATTTTAGTATGACCTCCATCCGCCGCAACCACCAAGGCTGTCTTGCCATCATTATCTTTTACATTAACATCAGCACCCTTGTTTAAAAGCAGTTCTACAGTTTTAGTATGGCCTCTCTCCACCGCATACATCAAGGCTGTCTTGCCAAATACATCTTTCGCATTGATATCGGCGCCTTTAGCCAAGAGCAGCTCCACAGTTTTAGGATATTCTCTTACCGCTCCAGCCGCATATATCAAGGTTGTCCGACCGCCATCGGTTTTCGCATTGATATCGGCGCCATTAGCCAAGAGCAACTCAACAATTTCGGTATGACCTCCATCCGCCGCCATCATCAAGGCTGTCTCACCGCTTCTGCCTTTCGCATTGACATCGGCACCCTTGGCTAAAAGCAACTCCACAGTTTTAGGATAGCGTCCTTGTGCCGCATACATCAAGACTGTCTTACTAAAACCGTCTTTCGTATTGACATCGGCACCTTTAGCTAAAAGCACCTCAACAGTCTCGGTATGGCCTCTCTCCGCCGCATACATCAAGGCTGTCTTACCATCATTGTCTTTCGCATTGATATCGGCGCCATTAGCCAAGAGCAACTCAACAATTTCGGTATGACCTCCTTCCGCCGCAGATATCAAAGCTGTCTTATCACCATTGTCTTTCGCATTGATATCAGCACCCTTGTTTAAAAGCAAGTCCACAGTTTCGATATGACTTTTTTCCGCCGCATACATCAAGGCCGTCTTGCCAAATAATTCGCCTTTCGCATTGATATCGGCACCCTTGGCTAAAAGCAGCTCAACAGTTTTAGTGTGGCCTCTCCGCGCCGCAGCCATCAAAGTTGTCCAGCCACTTTTAGTTTTCGCATTGATATCGGCACCCTTGTTTAAAAGCAAGTCCACAGTTTCGATGTGGCCTTCTTCTGCTGCATACATTAAGGCTCTCTCGCTACCGCTGTCTTTCACGTTGTTCTCAACGCCTTTAGTTAAAAGCATCTCAACAATTTTAGTATGGCCTCCATCCGCCGCAACCACCAAGGCTGTCTTGCCAAATTTGTCTTTTGCATTAATAGCGACACCTTTAGCTAAAAGCGCCTCAACAGTCTCGGTATGCCCTCTCTCCGCCGCATACATCAAGGCCGTCTTGCCAAATAATCGGTCTTCCATATTGATATCGGCGCCATTAGTCAAGAGCAGCTCTACAATTTTAGTATGACCTCCTTCCGCCGCATATATTAAGGCTGTCTTATTGTCTTTCACATTGACATCGGCGCCTTTGTTTAAAAGCAAGTCCACAGTTTCGATATGGCCTTTCTCCGCCGCATACATCAAGGCCGTCTTGCCAAATTTGTCTTTTGCATTAATAGCGGCACCGTCAGCCAGCAAAGCTTTCACCTTGGCGATATCACCTGTTGCTGCCGAAGAAAATAGGTCTGAATTCAGATCCTGCGCATAGGCTGTAAATGAAGCTAATAGTGCAAATAGTACAATCCCGATCTGCCTTATTAGCATTTTTGTTGTCCGATACATTTACCTTTCTCCTCTATATTTATTGGCAACTCCCCCCAAATTAGTATCCTCATTGAGCAATATTGACTGTTACGGTCTTAGGTTGTTCAACGTTTCCCGCCACATCTTTACTATAATACTCCACCTGGTAAGTGCCTACTTCAGTAAAGATTTTCTCTGGTGTTGTAAATGCAACGCCAGAGAGATGGTCGCTAGCAACAAATCTTACCTTTGCCGGCAAAGACCTTATCCAGCCACTGGCATCTGGCTGTGGCGAGATTACCGCTGTGGTTTTAGGCGGGGTTTTGTCGAGGTTGAGATTATGGCGATGGGTCTGGCCATAATTACCTTCTTTGTCTATGGCAGAACAAACTAATTCATAACTACCTTCTTTATCAAAAAATATCTTCACCTCAGCGTCCTCAACATACTTATTTTGCATATCTTCTGTTCCTAATATAGAATAAGTAATCTCCCGTATTCCAGACCCACCCTCATTATCCTGAGCAATAATAGTAATGGTGATGTCCTGGTTATTCCAGCCTAGTTCATTAGCAGAAGGTTGGATATCTAATTGGATAGTAGGGGGGATGGTTTCAGAGGGACGAATTCCGCGTGGCTCTTCAACATAAACCTTAACTGTCCCGCTTACATCTCCTTTGGAAACTGTAATAATTGCTTCACCTAAACCTTGAGGTTTTATGTTTCCTTGGTTATCTACTGAAGCAACTGAAAGGTCGCTTGATGAATAAGTTAACTCTTCTCGAGAAATATCTCTGGTAATCTTATCAGAATACACCGCATCTACGCGAATGTACTCTTCATCATCGGAATCAGGATTACCATCCCAGTCAGTAGTAAAATAAAAATCAGTGCAATCTCCAAAATCAAACGAGATGAGATCAGCGGTCTGCTCGACTTTAAGGGCTATTTCATCATAGGCATCGACCGTCCCCGAATTATCTGCTGCCATAGCAACAGCACCTATTTCTCCCACCGCTTCTTTTGGGACTGTAACCTTAAATGTAACCGGCAAAG
>Ga0315294_10008726_pt1 | contig 11122 bp, 10 predicted proteins | sample YL17G13_40_MG_FD_203626 | JGI IMG/M metagenome (GOLD analysis project Ga0315294, IMG submission 203626) | Sediment microbial communities from Yellowstone Lake, YNP, Wyoming, USA - YL17G13_40 | ecosystem: Environmental > Aquatic > Freshwater > Lake > Sediment | place: USA: Wyoming | collected... | reverse complement strand
AAGTTGCCGCGGGTACTGCCGGCCAATTAAGAACTATATTTGGGTCGACGCCCACCGCCCCGTTGGGAGGGATAGGGAAATTGGCGTCAAAAACATCATTAAAGTCCACTTGCAGCAGGGGTTTGGGCGCATTCGGGTCTTCCCACAGGAGCACATGAAACCGACTCGTACCTGACCAGACAATCTTAATCGGCGCCCTGGCTCCAACAACAATCTCCCAATCATTGGGTATATTATCCTCAAAATATGGCTTGTGGAGTTCGACTGCATACGATTTATATAGATTCGGGTCACAGGGGTCGGGGTCATTTGGGTCAACAAAAAAATGCTGAGCCAGCTCGGATATATAAACGCACGGGCGCTCAAAGCCATAATGTTTGACGCCGCTCCAATCATTGATGTCGGTTACAATATCATTGTCATTATCGATAAAGTCAACGAGATTGACGGCGATTTGCGAGGCTATCGCATCGGCATTAGGAGGAGTAAGACAAGGGTCACCATCCAGAAGACCTTCCCGCACTGCATAACGTATTGAATTTACATCATTTATATCCCTTGTTTCAGCCAACCTGTTGACATTGACCATTTTCCCGCCGGCCGGATTTATAACCCGGTCCATATTGTAGATAGTAAGACAATGTCTCCGATCAGGTTCATTAGAATCTGGGTCGAACTTTTTAAACCAGCCCGCCATATCGCTATCATAAGGAACTCTTTTGAACATTGCGTTGCCTATGGTAGAATCCCAGGTAGCTTCCAACCTGGTTTCAGCAAACGACGTTAGAAAGAAGCGGTTCCGTAATTCAAGCTCATCGGATATATCAAAGGGCAGGTAATAGCTACAGGGGTCTTCTATTCTCCATATTAAACCATTCTGATAATCCGAAAGCGGTCTATTTAGAGGATTACGTTTATCACTAATATCATCAATCGTATCTAACCCTCTGGCAAGCTTTTTAAGGTTAATTTGTAATTGGGTTGAGCCATCTATTCTTTCGCGATTTATATCGCAGGGGTCAAATTTATATGCGGTATTGACGTTCAACATTCCGCCATTATCGATAACTCTGATAGCTGCGAAAACAGGCTTGCCCTTACTGCTGGTCATATCCGGCAGTTTTATCCACTTGCTATCAGCGACACCGTCGCCATCTGCATCTGCGGGCAAGCACGGATCTACCACGGGCTGATGGTCGGGGATAATTGCGGCCGGCAAATTCCAGGCATAGTTTCCCAAAACGTTATGAATGTCACTTATTTGCGGCCACCATCTCCTCTGATTAGGCTCAAGTGACGCTAACCATGTGTTATAAGGGTCAGGATAATCGTAGTATTCCTGGTTCGGCTCTCCAGGAACATCCAAAATCAACTCCTCAGAAATTTTTGCGATGACCGTATCGACGGCATGGTTGAGTTCTCTATTTTCGGAAATGGCCGATGAGCCTGTTTTGTTCACGCGGGCAACCATCAGGAACGTTACGGCGACAATAGCCAGCAGGCTGGTCAAAACTACCGCCAGAATAATAGCCGAGCCCCTTAAAAACCAGTTTCTAGTTTGTAGTTCGTTGTTCATAGTTCGTAGAAATTGTCGATTTCCAAATACTTAACTTTCTGTCTTCTGTCTGCGGTATTCTGTATTCCTTCTAATTTTTCTCTGCGTCCTCTGTGGCTAATCCAAATAAACAATATGCGTAAACATTCTGCCGCCCTTAATGATGTTTCTTGAATCATACAGCGTAAAAGTAAATTTAAGAGCTTTCGGCCAATAAGCACGATTGCTAGGATCCCAATTTGCCTTATAATATGTTAGGCTGGCACTTTCGCTTATAGCAACCGCAAATATGCCCGCAATGGGATTTCCCATGCCCCACCAGTTCAATTTACCACCTGTTACCGACCCATTAGGATCAGCCCATTCGATTTGCATCCAGCCGACATTCTGGCACATCAGCCGCCTGATATCATTGGGATATCGCTCAATATTCAAACGAACACCGTTGACCAGTAAACCATTAGCGTCGGCCAATGTCGCCGGAATGTTCGCTTTGGTCTGAGCATAACTTATGTTTATGTAGTCAAAATTAGGGTCGGTTGGGGTTATGCCCGGAGTAACCAAAACAGCGTCTCTTGCTAAATTCCATCTACTCACGAGTCTATCAGCTACAGGTCCTGGAGGGTCTAGCGAATTGCTATCGTGCCCAAAATAAATACGGGCAATATTACTTCTATCTGTCCTGAACCACGATTGAAAGTCGCCTGTGCTGAAATAATATAATCTGTCCGCCCGGAAATTACCCGGGACATAGCCCTGATATTCACTTCCATTCTCAATATTACAGTGCAATATCAAATAGCCGTCTTTGGCAAGGCCTTTGAAATCAGCATTGAGCTGGTCGGTGATAGCCCGCAATTTTTGCATAATCTCGGCATTTGCAACAGCCGTGCGGTAGGATTCTATGCTGACCTTGAAGATAATGCCTGAAAAGGCCAGCATCATCGCAAGAAGGGCGACGGCCACGACAAGCTCGATTAATGTAAAAGCCTTTTTCATTTTTTTCTGCCACCAAGGCACAAAGACACCAAGATTATAAAATAATTCGTTTAACGCCGTTTTTTATTAAGGGAACATTAAAATTAATCAGAAAACCTATACGTTTGCCAGTTAGTTTTAAATAGCTTAACAACTGGGCCTCCCACACAGGGTTCATTTTGTCAACAGCCTTTATTTCACAGATAATAAGCTCCTCAACTATCACATCCAATCGCAGACCCTCATCAAATGTAATCCCGTCATACTCAACAGGAATATCTACCTGCCTTTGATATGAGAGGTCCTTTTTGTTAGTTCATGGCAAAAACAAACTTCATATATCTTTTCTAACAGCCCGGGGCCTAATGCTTTATGCACCGTGTAGGCAGCATCCACTATCTCTGTTGCAACCACTTCTTCTCTCTCTGATGTTTTTTCAAACTCCATCTATTATTCCTTTGAGACTTCGTGTCTTCGTGGCTAAATTAAAATCTTATCACCTTCTGATATACCGCTATGCAGGGATACCTGCCGCCGCCGACTGGCGGCGGAACAACCCAAACTACTCCATTACCCGGCCACTGCCAATTCCTATCGAGTTTAAGAACATTGTCATTCGGCGGCGAATACCGTTCCAGCACCCGATATATCTGACCGGTTTTGTTTTCCACCACTGTATAGCCATCGTTGATATATGTCCTTCCCCCCGCGTTAGCTATCAAAATTTCATCTGGTTTAGTTCCCGATGAGACGCCAACAGGAATCAGCATTGGCGGTGTATCAACCAATCTCTTTCTGTTGACAAAAACGGTAATTTGTATATCACTGGACCCTGTTTTTCTGCAAAGTGCCGACCAGTAATACTGCGTTTCAAACCAATTTACACCCGTTGATGGATATAAAAACTCATTTGCTCCAATAACATTTGGGGCAACACCCCACTGAAAAGTTACCATTCCGCCATTAGCCGGAATGTTCGGCTCGATATTATACAGCCTTATTTTTGCAAAGGCCTCGTCGGCCGCCACCGCCGCAATAGTCCGCTCCGTGGCAGTTGCCGTAAAATAGATAGCTACGGGAAACACCCCTGCTATAAAAATCATACCGACCGAAAGTATGCCGATTGACAGCAATACCTCGGTAAGAGAAAAGCCGTTTTTTTGCTTGTAGTTCATTGTTTGTTATTCAATGTTCACTGATTATCCACTATCGTTCCCGTATAAGGGTTAATATAAACCTGCTTTAACTGATTTAATTTACCCTTTTCATAAATGACAAAATTACTTCGGCTCGACTCTTGGTACAAACCTGAAGCGGGGTCATCCTGATAAAACATCCCAATTCCGGCATCGACATTTGCCTTCGTATTAAAAATATCATCTTGACTCAAGGTGCCTGTCTGGCCATCTCTGTTTCTTGCCCGCACAGGATGTATAACCAACTTACCACTCGGTGAAAAGACAATCGAAAAGGTTGTTGCGTTTATCAATGTATTTGGGTCACTAATAGCTGTACCGGCATCAATCACGCCCACATCATCAGACAATTTTATCGGCTGGATACCTTCGACTGCCCGAAAACCATTTGCCAACCCCGTTTTATCGTAATCATGTACGATAAAAATCATATACTGCGGAGCGTACAGCGGCCCTTTGGGGTCATAAGCTTTTTGGAACCTGATGCCTGCGTAGCGCTGCTCTTTTGCGGCGATGGCGCGGGCGGAAGCCAGGCTTGCGCTTATCAAGGCCCTTGTGTCACCCGATGTGGCCATCGAGCTAAAGAACGTGCGTACAGCCGGCATCGACAAGGCGGTAAGCATCGCCGCCACTGCGACGACAACCGTTGTCTCTGTCAGCGTAAGACCTTTGTTGGTTCGTAGTTCGTAGTTCATGGTTCGACTATACTCACCACAAGTAGTTCGTAGAGAAATCAAAATGATTTCACTTGCTCGTTATATCGTCCATCGTTCCAAATATCTTGTCCGGGCCGGCGGATATAATCACCGGAAAAGTCCTTTTACTGTCAGGGTCAGCAGTAGTTTCGTTATAATAGTCGTATCGAAGTGTGTCACCCCAGGGGTCGACAACCCTCAGCAACGGAAAATCCCTGCTGTTGACGGTAATTTTCATTTCATTACGGTTAATGTCCGTGTCCCTGTCGGTTAGAAGGGATTTGTCGATTTTATCCAGAGTTTCTCTGCTTGCTGGCACCTGACTCAGTAAAAAATATAATACCTCGCATCCGGAAAGATTCGGATCGTTGTGAGATATAGGTTTTGCGGCATTGACAGGCCCAATTACAACATTCGTTGCATCCAGAGCATTTGCTAATGCCGTTTCCAATGCAAGTTTGGTAAACCCGTTACAGTCGAGAGGAAAAACAAAAACGCGGTAATTTATATCATTGTAGTCATATCCGTAATCTCTGAACTGCGTCAGAGCGCTAGTAATGACGGCAATGGTATTTTTGGCGAGTCGCTCTTTTGACTGATTATCAATTCGGCGGGCGATGCCGATTACCAGAGAGGTCAAAATTGCGATTATCCCCACCACAATCAGCATTTCGATAAGCGTCAGACCATATTTGTCTGTGCGATTTTTCATTTTTCATTCTATCTACGAACTCTGAACAATGAACTACGAACTAAAAATTATGTATATCGTCGCTTGTGCCATACAGGCCATCCGCCCCCGCCGAGATGAGTATATATGAATCGGGCCTATATGGCCAAGATCTTGTAGCCGTACTTGCTTTCGGGTCTTTGATACCGCCGTTGGAATCGTAATCATATAGCTTCTCGGAATTTTGGCTTAATTCGAGTGGATGATCCGCTCCAGTATCTACTTTCTTCAGCGACACAAGCGCGTCATTGTCATAAACATTGTAAATTCGCTGGTCGTATGAAGGATCTGTTATATTCTTAAATAAGGTATTTGCCTTATAGTAAAGAATCGGCGTACCTGCCTTGACAGCTTTACCCGACGTAAGAGTTACCCTCTTTACAGCAAATACGTCGCAAATTACAAAAGTATCAGGTGCCAATAAAGTTCCGGTGTTATTAAACAAGCCCGGCTTTGCATTGGAGATATTTCCCAGTCTAAACACATTTGTTGTCGCAAGCTCCAGATAAGGGCCTCGTCTTTCATTCAAATTATCATCGGTTGGATTCAAAGGGTAAAGCTGAGTTAGAGGGGTACCATCTATTGTACCATCGCTTCTAAACTGCGAACTTCGGTGAAACCCTAACAGGTCTTTGCCCAGAAGGGCCTCGGTAAGCATCTGGACGCCGCTGTAGTCGGTCAAAGTCCCTATCCAGGACGAGGGCGGATAGTCACCGAAATCGTTTTTGAAGGCCAAAATGGCCATATCAATCGTGGCAAACTGGGCCTTCTGTGCCGTCTCCTTTGCCATGTTGCGCACCATCTTCAAAGCCGGAATAAGCAGCGCAACCAAAATCGCAATTATAGTAAGAGACGTTAACAACTCCACGATCGTAAATCCTGTTTTCCTGCGCTTCACTTCAGTACCCCTTACAAATACTCAGCCCAAAATCCCGCGATATTACCTCCTGCCATCTCTTAGTTTAACCCGTACAGCCAGTTTGTCATCAGCCACTCTTCCGCCATTATGGAGATATCATCATAGTCAACTCGTTTGGAGCGATTTATGTCGCCTTTTATATTCGCCGCGTCACTATAGCCCAACCAGTCGCCGGCAAGAATCGCAAAATCCTGCAAATTGACGATACCATCATCATTCAGGTCCGCCTCCAACAACTCTGACACGTAGCAGTTATTTGCCGGCCAGTTTCTCCAATCACTATTATCCAACCAACTCGCAGCGAAAACTGAATAATCGCGGAAATCGACAATACCCTGGTCATCTTCGAACAAATCATATCTGTAATTCGGGTCCTTCGTCAGCCACTGCTCCGCCAACAAACCAAAATCATTTATATCAACATAGCAGTCGTGATTAAGGTCTTCCGGCAGATAGCCAAACCCTCCGCAATGGCCGTCAAACTTGACGAAATCCCAACTTGCCCGATATTGCGTAGCGTGCGTTGCACTTTTATTAGCCCTCATAACCAATGATAGAGTGTGTAAATTTGAATCGCTCGTATTTATATCAGCCTCGAATGTATATGTGCCGTTTCCATTTGGTACCCAGTTCTTTGAATCCCAGATATCGGTGCCATCAATCTGGACAACTGCACTGAACTTCTCGGAGTTCCACGGAAATGATGAATGCGTGCCAGTCAACTGTATGTCAAAAATAATCTTGCCCGTCTGTGTCAGATAAACCTGTTGAGAAATCATCGCCTTGTCTGCGATAGTAAAAGCGCTACCAGCTTTGGAAACAAGGCTCAAAGAGTAACCATTCGTGACATAGGTTGACCAGTTCTGGCTTAAATATCCACCAAACTTACTCGGCACACTGACATCCCGCCAATACTGTGGTGGTTTGGTTGTAATATTATCTATGCGACCGTCGTTCTCAAAACCGCTGTTTTTAATCACGCTGACGCCCGCCTGTGTGCAGTTGCCAAATAATAGCACAACCATCGCTATCCCAATAAATGCCGACTTTTTCATCACCACCATCTCCATTTCCCAGCAGTCACCGGAGGATATTATTCTCCAAAATTAAATACATCATCCGGTGTGCCGTATTCACCATCGAATCCAGCGGAAATCAGAATGTAAGAATCAGCCCTGTACGGCCTGACCGTCGTTGTAATCTTGGTATCACGGGTACATTCGTAAAATCTCGCCCAATCGCCCGTCAATATAGGGTCCTTATAAAGCGGATGTTTAGAAGCTCGCAACTCTTCCCATGGAAAACCAAGGTCAACTAACTCCGCATTGTCTTTGCAGTTATAGATATTATTGCTCAACGGATTTGTTGTAGCGGCATGGAGTGTATTTGCGGTATTTGCCTTGTAGTAAAGTATCGGCATGCCGCTCTTGCCTTTGATTTTCTCACCAACAGCATCATCGGAAGCCGGCTTGAGAACCACGCGGTTATACACGTCACAGAGAACAAATTCATTTCCTGTAAAATTTCCTACTTTGCCTTTCCAGTACAAATGTTTCAATTTATAGGCATTGGCATTTTCCAGCTGCAGGTAAGGCCCCTTTCTGGCTTTTAAATTATCCCTATACGCAGGGGTACCCACATCCACTTCTTTAGGATATAGCTGCGTCGCAGCAGTACCATCTGTACCATTTCTCCTAAACCGCGAGCTTGGGTGAAAGCCCAGCAAATCCTGGCCAACAAGCACTTCCGCAAGTTTCATCGCACCGCAGTACGAAGCTCCGGTCTCGTCGTTGGCATCTGACGGCGGATAACCCTCCCATGCAGCGCTGAAAAGGTCCAGCGCGACATCAATGCTGTGGAACTGGGCTCGCTGCCTCACGCCTCTGGCGTAACGCTTGGCCATATTTAAAGACGGCACAAGCAAGGTGATAAGAATTACAATAATGCTCATTACAGTCAGGATTTCCACGATGGTAAATCCAGCTTTTGCATTGGATCGTTTCATAATTGCTTCCACTTTATACTCCTTAATTACCCAATTGGATGTTCCAAACACTCGTCAGTACCTTTCTCCAGTCTTTACCCACCACCACTGCCTCCGCTCAAACCAGTGATAATTTGTATCATCGGCAAGAATATCGCCAGAACGATGGTCATGACAACCGACCCCAGAACCAGAATCATAATTGGTTCAAGCAGTGACATCAGCGCTCCAACCAAAACGTCAACCTGTTCATCGTAGTTCTCGGCTATTTTCAAAAGCATCTTGTCCAAGTCACCCGTTTCCTCACCTACTGAAATCATATTGCAGACAATCAGGTCAACGGTTTTGGACTGGCGTAACGGGGCAGCAAAGCTCTCGCCCTGCCTGATAGAATTATGAACCCTGTTGAGCATGTTGGAATAAACCTCGTTGCCTGAGGTTTCGCTTGTCACGTGAATAGCATCCAGAATTGGGACACCAGCACCAACCAATGTCCCCAGCGTTTGTGTCCACCGGGTAACAGCCACTTTACTGCTGAGTGCGCCAACGACGGGAAGTTTCAGCTTGACGGTATCCAAAATCAGCCTACCGACACGAAACTGCTTTACAATCCTCAGCACCAAAATAATCACAAACGGTACCCCCAACAGAAAAGCCCAGCCGAACCTGTACGCAATCCAAGCGCTTATTCCAAGTACGGTACGGGTTATTACGTTCATTTTCGCCCCTTCCAGCATTTCTGATAGCACAGCATTAAACTGGGGCACCACAAAGGTCATTAGTCCCAGCAGAATGAAAAATGCTGCCGTTAAAACCACAATCGGATATATCATTGCACCCTTGACCTTCGATTTGAGTTTCTGGTTTTTTTCCATAAAGTCAGCCACACGTGCCAGGATCAAATCCAGCACACCACCTGTCTCACCTGCTGCCACCATATTCACAAACAGCCGGTCAAAAGCTTTCGGGAATCTGCCCATCGCTTCAGACAGTGTCGCCCCGCCTTCAATGTCATCGCCCACATAACCAATGATTCTTTTAAATGTTCCAGATTTCTGTTGTTGCTCGAGAATCCTAAGTGAGCGTAGTATGGGAAGACCGGCGTCTTGCAGCGTGGAAAGCTGCCTTGCAAATTGTGTTATAAACTTGATTTTAACTTTGCCCCCTGCACCACGTCTGCGCGCCGGCTTGCCAGCAGTTTTTGCAGCCACCTTTTTTTCGGCGCCATGCGCCTGAACCTTCGTGGGGAAATACCCCATATTCCGTATTTTGCTTATCGCTTCCTTCTGGCTTAAGGCCTCTATCTCATCCTTTATTGCCACACCTTGTGTATCGAGCGCTTCGTATTTAAAGACAGGCATTTTTTTATACCTCCTGCTTGCCTAACAACTAACTAACAAGCATTTCCCAGTTATTGACTTTCACTATGTCTCTTCTGTTATTGTCTCTTTTACCACCTCATCCAGCGTGGTAATCCCATCATAGATTGCTGCCAAACCATTACTGCGCAGCAGCGTCATACCTGATTTCTGGGCAGCCGCCCGAAGAATATTTGTCGAGGCATGGTTCATAACCAGATTACGTATCTCGTCATTAAATGTCATAATCTCAAAAAGACCTATTCGCCCTTTGTAGCCTGTATTATTACACTTGCTGCAACCTCGGCCGTAATAAAAGGTCTTGCCTTTGATATTTTCCGGCGTAAGGTCTAATTCTAAAAGTTGAGCCTCGTTCGGCTGATACGCCGTTTTGCAGTTCTCACATATCCTCCTGATTAACCTCTGCGCAACAATACCCTCCAGCGTAGCGGTGATAAGGAACGGCTCAACGCCCAAGTCCAAAAGTCTTGCTATTGAACTGGGGGCATCATTCGTGTGCAATGTCGTAAACACCAAATGCCCCGTCAGTGAAGCCTGAGCTGCAATTTCTGCAGTCTCAAGGTCACGAATCTCACCCACCATCACGATATCCGGGTCCTGACGCAAAATTGAACGCAGGCATCTTGCAAATGTCAGCCCTATGTCCGGTTTCATTTGAACCTGGATAATACCGTCTATATCATACTCCACAGGGTCCTCGGTCGTGATTAATTTCGACTCTATGCTATTGAGCTCGGTTAGAGCCGAGTACAGCGTTGTGGTTTTGCCGCATCCGGTAGGCCCCGTAACAATAACGATACCATTAGGCTTGTGGATAAGCTGGCGAACTATGTTAAGGTCATTGGGCCTTAGACCAAGTTTTTCCAAATCAAGACTGATCTGACCTCTATCAAGAACACGCAGTACGACGCTTTCTCCAAACATCGTTGGCAGAACGCTTACACGCAAGTCGATCGGCTTGCCAACAACGGTCAGCGATATTCGGCCGTCCTGCGGCATTCTCCTCTCAGCAATATCCAGATTTGCCATAACCTTTATACGGGAGCTAAGTGCCGCCGCGATATGCCTCGGCGGAGGAATCATCTCATAAAGCACGCCGTCGATACGGTAACGCATCTTGTATTCATTTTCAAACGGCTCAAAATGAATGTCCGAGGCCTTGTCACGAATCGCCTGAAGCAAAACCAGATTCAAAAGCTTTTTCACTGGATTTGACTCGGACAGCTCCTTCAATTCATCCAGGTCAATACTCGCGCTCCTCCCTTCAAACTCGGCAAGAAAACTGTCCTGTTGTATCTCATTGATTAGCTCGCTTATCCCTTCCATCTCCTGTGCGGACTCATAATACTTAGTCAAAGCCTTTTGCAAGACATCTGGGTCGGTAATCTTCGCCGAAACTTTGAACCCCATCAATGTGCTCAGGTCATCGGTTGCCCTGAAATTGTCAGAATTGTCCAAGACAACTATCAGCTCATTTTGCGCCTGATTATATTCAATCGGCACAATACGGTATGTCTTGGCCATCTGGGCTGGTACCTTTTCAATCACATCGCGTGGAATATCAACGTCGCTAAGGTTGATATACTCCATTCCCCGCTGCGCCGCCAACGCAAGCTGCAATTGCTTTTCATCAACCAGCCCCAATTGAACAAATATTTGCCCTATCTTAATATTGTCGTGACGCTG
>Ga0315294_10008724_pt1 | contig 11123 bp, 8 predicted proteins | sample YL17G13_40_MG_FD_203626 | JGI IMG/M metagenome (GOLD analysis project Ga0315294, IMG submission 203626) | Sediment microbial communities from Yellowstone Lake, YNP, Wyoming, USA - YL17G13_40 | ecosystem: Environmental > Aquatic > Freshwater > Lake > Sediment | place: USA: Wyoming | collected... | reverse complement strand
CCTCCTCCTCTGTGCGGGGACGAAGGGACGCCGGTACGCGCTCCAGCATTCCCGCATCCTCATCCATCAGCCGCTGGGAGGGGTGCAGGGCCAGGCGACGGACATCGACATCCAGGCGCGCGAGATCCTCAAGATGCGCGACCGGCTCAACGAGATCTTCGTCCTGCACACGGGCCGGTCCATGGAGAAGGTCCGCAAGGACACCGACCGGGACTTCTTCATGAGCGCCATCGAGGCCAGGGAATACGGGATCGTGGACGAGGTGTTCGTGCCCAAGAAGATCCAGGTGCTCGGCGGCGAGGCACCGAAGGCCTAAGGGGAGCAGACATGGCGGAAGGCCCGAGGGTGGTCACGGCGATCGAGGGGGCGGCGCCGCTCCAGCGGTACCCGCTGGTTCCCCTGCGGGACGTCGTCGTCTTCCCGGCGATGATCGTGCCGCTCAACGTGGCCCGGCCGCTCTCGATGAAGGCGGTCGAGGCCGCGATGGCCGCCGAGCCCAACCGCATCGTCCTCGTCGTCCAGCGCGATCCGGCCGTCGACGAGCCGGGGCCGCAGGACGTCTACGACGTCGGATGCGTGGCCGAGATCCTGAAGGTGCTGAAGTCGACGGACAAGGCCCTCCGGGTCGGGGCCGAGGGACTCCAGCGCGTCCGGATCAAGCACTTCATCATGAAGGACGGATACTACGACGTCGAGGTCGAGCCGCTCGAGGACGCGCCGTCCGAGGACCCCAAGCAGGCGGCCCTCTGGCGCGCGGTGCAGAAGCAGTTCGAGGAATACGCGAGGCTGTCCCGGCGCATCCCGCAGGAAGTCGTGACCTCGGTCACCGGACTCGATCAGCCCGGGCGGTTCACGTTCGCGGTGGCCACGTACATGCCGCTCAAGGTCGAGGAGCGCCAGCAGATCCTGGCGATGGAGACCGTGGACGGCCGGCTCGAGCGGCTCTCGACCGTGCTGGCCCGCGAGCTCGAGATCCTGGAGCTGGAGCGCAAGATCCAGAACCGGGTCCGCAAGCAGATGGAGCGTTCCCAGCGCGAGTGGTACCTCTCCGAGCAGATGAAGGCGATCCAGAAGGAGCTCGGGCACAAGGACGACACCGAGGAAGAGGCGGTCGAACTCCGCCGGCGCATCAAGGAAGCCAAGATGCCGGAGGATGTCGAGCAGCGGGCGCTCAAGGAAGTCGAGCGGCTCGTCAAGATGTCCAGCATGTCGGCGGAGGCCACCGTGGTGCGGACCTACGTGGACTGGCTGATCGGGGTGCCGTGGGCGATCAGGACGTCGGACCGGCTCGAGCTCAAGGAGGCCGCGAAGACCCTGAACGACGATCACTACGGCCTCGACAAGGTCAAGGAGCGCATCCTCGAGTTCCTCGCCGTCCGCATCCTCCAGCTCCGCCAGAAGCAGGACAAGGGCAAGAGCCCGATCCTGTGCTTCGTGGGGCCGCCGGGCGTGGGCAAGACCTCGCTCGGGATGTCGATCGCCCGCGCGCTCGGCCGCAAGTTCGTGCGCATGTCGCTGGGCGGCGTGCGCGACGAGGCCGAGATCCGGGGGCACCGGCGCACGTACATCGGCGCCCTGCCGGGCAAGATCATCCAGGGCATGCGCCGCGCGGGATCGAGGAATCCGGTCTTCCTGCTCGACGAGGTGGACAAGATGAGCACGGACTTCCGGGGCGACCCGTCGGCCGCGTTGCTCGAGGTCCTGGACCCCGAGCAGAACAAGTCGTTCAACGACCATTACCTCGAGGTGGATTTCGACCTTTCGGAGGTCATGTTCATCACGACGGCCAACACGCTGTACGGCATCCCGTATCCGCTGCAGGACCGGCTCGAGATCCTGCGCCTGCCGGGCTACCTGGACCTCGAGAAGGAGAAGATAGCGCGCCAGTTCCTCCTGCCCAAACAGCTGCGCGAGCACGGGTTCAAGTCCGACCAGATCCGGATCTCGAAGCCCGCCTACGGAGTCATGCTCGACGAGTACACGAAGGAGGCGGGGGTCCGGAACCTCGAGCGCTCGATCGCGACGATCTGCCGCAAGGTGGCGCGCGAGATCGTGGGGAAGAACGGGCGAAGCAGGTCCGTGGTCATCACGCCCCGGAACCTGGGAAAGTACCTGGGCATTCCCCCGTTCCCAGCCGGGGAGAAGATGGGTAAGGACGAGGTCGGGGTGGCCACCGGGCTGGCGTGGACCGAGTTCGGCGGCGAGACCCTCTCCATCGAGTGCGCGCTCCTGCAGGGTCGCGGCGGGGTCCTGCTGACGGGGAAGCTGGGCGAGGTGATGAAGGAATCCGCCCAGGCCGCCCTCACGTATGCGCGGTCACGGGCCCAGAAGCTCGGGATACCCTCCGATTTCAACCGGCGTCTGGACATCCACATCCACATCCCCGAGGGAGCCACGCCCAAGGACGGTCCGTCGGCCGGGATCACGATGGCGGTCGCGCTGATCTCGGCACTCACGGGCCGGCCCGTGCACCGCAAGGTCGCGATGACGGGCGAGATAACCCTGCGGGGCAACGTCCTGCCCATCGGCGGCCTCAAGGAGAAGCTCCTGGCCGCGCACCGGGCCGGGTGCAAGACCGTCCTCATCCCGGACCGCAACGAGAAGGATCTCGAGGACGTGCCGAAGGAGCTGCGCGACGTACTGAGAATCGTGCCGGTCCGGCACATGGACGACGTGCTCGAGCACGCGCTTCATCCGGCGGAACCGGCGCGCCGGCAGGCCCGGATGAAGATCGTGCCGCACCTGAAGTTCCCGGTGCCGGCCCCCCGCCCCCAAGCCACCGCTTAGAGGGACGCTTAGAGGGACGTAATTAAGTAATTAAGTTGCCTGCAGGCAACTTAATTACTTAATTACGTCCCTCATAGACGTCCCTCATAGAGCTTGGCGTTCTGGATGGTGAGGCCGGCCTGGTTGGCCACCACGGAGAGGATCTGGGCCTCGCTGTGCGTGATGATGCTGTTCTGGAAGCGCCGGTCCACGCCGATGACCCCGATCACCTGGCCCCGCGCCATCATGGGGGCGACGGCGAAGGGGTTGATCCCGAGCTTGATCGCCAGCTCCCGGTTGATCAGCGGATGGTTCATGGGATCGGTGATGTTGAAGGTCTCCTTCTCCATGGCGCAGATCGCGGTCAGCCCCGCCTCCCGCTTGAGCTCGAAGTGGACGCGCATGTTGCCGTAAGGCGGATCGGCGATGCGGGAGTTGAACCGCTCGACCTTGAGGTCCAGCCCGTCCCGCGCGTCGTTCATGAGGTACATGAGCGCGTGGTCGATGCCGAGGCGGTGCACGACGGTATCCATGATCTGGACCAGGACGTCGTCGAGGCGCGTCGTGGACTGGAGGCTGTTGCTGACCTCGTAGAGCATGGTGGCCTCGTTGGCCCGGCGCTGGAGCGTGCGCTCGTGCTCGTGCACGGTGCGGCTGAGCGCTCCGCTCACGAACGCGATCAGGAAGTACATGACCCCGTTCAGCGTGATCATCGCGATCAGGTACGTGGGGGAGCGCAGGAGGTCCTTGTAGGCCTCGAAGTAGCGCTCGCTCGGGATCCAGGCGTGGTACTGGAACCAGCCCACGGCGGCCAGCAGGACGGTGGAGGTGGCGGCGGCTTGGAGGGCCGCCTGGAACGACAGCAGGATGCTGGCGGCCAGGACGGGGACGGTGAACAGGAAGGCGAACGGCGAGCTGATCCCGCCGGTGGTGTATACCATCATCGAGAACAGGAGGATGTCCATCCAGACTTGGGCGTAGGCGATCGGGCGCAGGGAGGTCTGGCGCCGGAGCATGAGCTGGTAGGCGCCGTTGATGAGGAGCCCGACGCCTGCCAGTGTCCAGTTGGGCCACAGGGACACGAGGTAGGCGGCCAGCGAATCGTACTGGCGCGTGGGGGCCACGAGCTGGAGGCCCTCGACGGCCAGGAGATAGAGGGTCACCGGAACGAGGACGTCCACGCCATACCGGAGCCAGATCAGGAGCCGGATCTTGGCGACCATGTCGTCGGCCGGCCGCTGGGGGGCCGCCACCAGTCCGAGGTCCGCACGGGCCAGCGCGGCCCGCGCCGTCGTAAGGAGGGAGATGATCCGGTCGATCCACCGGACCACGAACCCGACGGTCCATTTCCTCGCTCGGTCAATCATCACGGGAATGCACCATATTGCCGTTCAAGGGGGGGTGGATGTCAAGCCTCCCGGTGCCCGCGCAGGTGGTCGAGGCACCATTCCCGGCCGTCGGGCCCGCACCGCTCGCACGTGCACCAGCGGAACTCGAGCGATGCGTCGTCCCGTTCGGTCCGGCCGCACTGCGCGCACCGGTGAAAGGGCGCGCCCGCTCCGGGCCCGCCTGGCGCGGCGCCGCCCGCGGGGGGGGGCGGAACGAGCCGCCGGCGGCCGCGGAACCAGCCCACGATCTGCGGCTGGAAGAAGACGAAGTAGTTCGTGAACGCGACCAGGATCGCGAGCCGGGCGGCGAGCCCCGTCCACAGGAAGGACCAGGCGAGTCCGGCGGCGCTCAGCCACCCCAGCCACTTGACCTTCACGGGGATCACGAAGAAGAGCAGGATCGGCATCTCGGGAAATACCGTCGCGAACGCGAGGAAGAGCGAGAGGTCGAGGAAGTCCGGCGTCGCGGGCACGGGCAGGATCACGAGCGCGGCCACGGCGGTCGCCAGCCCGCCGATCCCGTAGTAGAGCGTGAACCGGAACTCGCCCCAGGCTTCCTCGAGGGCCCGGCCCACGAGCCAGGTGAAGTAGAGCTGGATCAGGACTCCCAGCCAGCCGCCGAAGATGCCGGGCAGGAGCTGGGGCGGGGTGAAAAGGTAGGTGACCAGCCGCCAGACTTCGCCGCGGCGCACGGCCAGCGGGTCCAGGATCAGGAAGGCCGGGTACTCGGGGTGCGCGAGCGCGACGAGGAATGCGATCGCGCGGCCGGCGACCACGTACGTGATGAGATCGGGAATCCCAAGGCGGCCGAAGCGAAGCTCCAGCCGGTCCAGCCAGCTCATGATGCCGTGGGCAGGGGAGGATTTGAACCTCCGTAGGGCGTACGCCCGGCAGATTTACAGTCTGCTCCGATTGGCCGCTCCGGCACCTGCCCGATGGTGAACGCGATCAATAGATTCTAGCGTCTTTTCGTCCCGCGCGCCTTCGGGCGCCCGGTCTCGAAGATCTTGCCCGGGTTCAGGATGCCGTTCGGGTCCAGGGCCTGCTTGATCCGCCGCATGAGGTCCAGCGACACCGGGTCCAGGGACAGGCCGAGGTACTCGAGCTTCTTGCTCCCGATCCCGTGCTCCCCGCTGATGACGCCGCCGAGCTTCCGCGTGGCCACGTAGAGATCGCGGAGGAGGGCGGGAAGGATCCGGTTCCACTTGGCGAGCGGGTGCGCCGGGTTCTTGAGGACGTTCGCGTGGACGTTCCCGTCCCCGGCGTGCGCGATGCAGGGGATGGGAGTGTCGTACTTCCTCGAGATCCGCTCGATCTCGGGGAAGAGCTTCGTGATGCTCGCGGGAGGGACGCAGAGGTCCTCCATGCTGTGGTACGGGGCGACCACCATTAGCCCCTCGGCGACGTTCCGCCGGATGCTCCAGATGCGCTCCTGGGTCGTGTAGTTGTCGGCGACGTAGACCTCGCTGGCCCCGTTCTTGAGGCACAGCTCGCCGACGGCTTCGTATTCCTCCTCGAGTTGGGCCTTGCTGTTCCCGTCCAGCTCGATCAGGAGCGTGGCCTCCGCGTCCCCTACGGGCAAGGGGTCGTTGAGGTAGTCGCACGCCGCGCGCATGCTGGGCCGGTCCATGAACTCGACCGCCGTCGGGATGACGCGGGCCTGGGTCATGATCGCGGAGACCGTCCGGATCGCGGTGGCGACGTCCTTGAACATGACCAGGAGGTCCACGACCCGGGTGGGCCGCGGCACCAGCCGGACCAGGACTTTCGTGAACAACCCCAGGGTACCCTCGGAGCCGACCATGAGGCCGATGAGGTCGTAGCCGGTCACGTTCTTGAGCAGTTTGCCCCCCATCTCGGCGATTTCGCCCTGGGGGGTGACCATCTCGAGCCCGATGATGTACCTCCCCGTGACCCCGTACTTGACGGCCTTTCCGCCGCCCGCGTTCTCGGCGACGTTGCCGCTGATGAAACAGCTCTGGAGGCTCATCGGATAGCCGGGGAAGAAGAGGCCGTGCTCCTTCGCCGCGGCGTCGAGGTCGTTGGTGACGACGCCGGGCTCGGCGACCGCGACCATGTTCTCGACGTCGATCTCGAGGATCCGGTTCATGCGGTCCACGGAGACGACGATGCCGCCGTGGACCGGGATCGCGCCGCCCGACAGCCCGCTTCCGCCGCCGCGCGGGGTGACCGGGATGCGTTCCGCGTTCGCGAGCTTCATGATCCGGGCGATCTCGGCCGCGGTCCTCGGGCGGACCACCACGTCCGGCATCGCGTGGTACTCCTTCTCCTTGACCTCGTCGTGCGAGTACGGCTCGAGCTCCTCCGGATTGCCGTGCAGGACGAACCGCTCTCCCACGATCGCCCGGAGCTTGCCCAAGATGGCGGGGGTCATCCGGCCGAAGCGCGAGGTGGTCCGTTTCGCCCTCACTTGCGGCGGCTCCGCCGCTGTTCGAGCCTGCGCATCAGGGCCGGGATGACCTCGAAGAGATCACCCACGATGCCGAAGTTCGCTACCTTGAAGATCTGGGCCTCCGGGTTCGTGTTGACCGCCACTATCGTCTCGGCGGTCTTGATCCCGGCCAGATGCTGGATCGAGCCCGATATTCCGAAGCACAGGTAAAGCTTGGGGCTAACCGTCTTTCCGCTCAGGCCAACCTGGTGCGGGTATCCGATCCAGCCCCGGTCCACGGCGTCCCGCGAGGCGCCCACTCCCGCGTGAAGCGCCTCGGCGAGCTTGAGAATGAGGGCCATGTTCTCGCGCTTCTTGAGCCCCTTGCCGCCGGAGACGACGACGTCGGCCTCCTCGATGTTGACGCCCGCGGTTCCGGACGCGCCCTCAAAGGAAAGCCGCCGGACCCGGCTTCGGAGGAGCTCCGCCGGAACCGTCTCCCGCACCACCTCCCCGGTCCTCGCGGGGTCGGCCGGGGCGGGCTTCATGGAGCGGGGCCGCACGGTCGCGAGCTGGGGCCGGTGCGCGGGCGACTTGATGGTCGCCATGATGTTGCCCCCGATCGCGGGCCGGATCTGGAGGAGGTTCCCCGTGCCCTCCTCGATCGCCAGGGACGTGCAGTCGGCGGTCAATCCCGCGTGGCACTTGACGGCCACGAGCGGCATCAGGGTCCGGCCCGTGGACGTCGCGCCCGCGATGAGTATTTCGGGCTTGTGCCGGCGGATCAGGTGCTCGAGCGTCCGGGCGTGCGGCTCGGGCAGGAAGACCTCGAGCTCGGGCGCCTCGACCGCGAGGACGCGGTCGGCCCCGCGCCGGATCAGGTCGCGCAGGCCCTCCTCGCCGGTCCGGCCCAGCATCACGGCGGTCAGGGGAACCCGCCGGATGTCGGCCAGGGCGCGGGCGCGCGCGAGGAGTTCGAACGAGATCGGCTGGACGACGCCGGCCTTCTGCTCGCCCAGGACCCAGACTCCCGAGTACCCCTTCAGCCCCTCCGGATCGGCCGTGGTGTCCATCGGCTAATCCGGGAGGAGGTCCCGCTTCGCGAGGAACGCGACGAGATCGTCCAGGGCCTTCTCCATGTCGGCGGGGTCCCGGGGGACCCGGATGTCGCCGTGGCGCGTGATCTTCGGGGACTCGACCTTGACGACGCGGGTGGGCGAGCCCTTGAGCCCGAGCGCAGAGGGGTCGGCGCCGATCTCGGAGGGCCCCCACACCGGGATCGCCGCGTTCTTCGCCTTCTGCTTGCCGCGCAGAGTCGGGAGGCGCGGGGAGGCGATCTCCTTCACCACGGTCAGGACGCAGGGGAGGTCGACCTCGAGCGTCTCGTAGCCGTCCTCGACCAGCCGCCTGACCACGATGGACTTCTGCCGGCATTCGACGATGCCGCTCACGTAGGTTGCCACGGGAACGTCCAGCCACGCCGCCATGCCCGGCCCCACCTGGGCCGTGTCTCCGTCCGTGGCCCGCTCCCCGCAGAGGAGGAGGTCCCAGCCCCCGATCGTGGCCGCCGCCCGGGAGAGCGCGTACGAGGTCGCCCACGTGTCCGATCCCGCGAAGTCGCGGTGGCAGAGCAGGACGCCGCCGTCGCACCCCATCGCGATCGCCTCTCGCAGGGCCTCCTCCGCCTTCGCCGGGCCCATGGAAAGGGCCGTGGTCTTCCCCTGCGTCCGGCCGGCCAGCCCGATCGCGACCTCGAGCGCGTAGAGATCGAGGGGGTTGATGATGCTCTCGACCCCCTCGCGGATCATGGTGCCGGTGACCGGGTCCATCTTGACCTTGCTGGTTTCCGGCACCTGCTTGATGGCCACCAGGATGTTCATCGGTCAAGAAGGGATTCTAGCAGACTGGTCGCTTCGACCCACTTGGCGGAGCCCGGGCGCGTATGATAGCGTGCGTCATCATGCTGCACAGGCGGGTGCTGGGCGCCGGCATCGTTATCGTGCTGGCGATCGCAGTCGGGGTCGCCGGCTACATGGCCGTCGAGGGGTGGAGCTTCCTCGACAGTCTCTGGATGGTGGCGATCACGATGACGACCACGGGGTACGGCGAGGTGCATCCGCTGACCCCGGCGGGACGACTGTTCACGATGGGGCTCCTGCTCATGGGGATGTCCATCGTCGTGTACGGCCTGTCCATCCTGACCGAGTTCGTGGCGGAAGGCGGGCTGGGCATAGTCTGGAGGAGGTGGAGGATGAAGCGGACCGCGGCGAGGATCAAGCATCACACCATCGTGTGCGGCGCGGGCCGCACCGGCATTCACGTGATCGGGGAACTCGCGAAGACGAAGTCCCCGTACGTGATCGTGGAGGGCAAGCCCGACGTGGCAACCGAGCTCCGCGCGGAGGGGCACGTGGTCGTCGAGGGGGATGCCACGCGCGAGGAGTGCCTGCGCGAGGCCGGAATCGAGCGCGCGTCGAGGCTCGTCGCGTGCCTGACGAACGACCAGGAGAACCTGTTCGTCGTCCTGACCGCCCGGGGGCTGAACCCGGGCCTCCGGATCGTGGCCCGGTACGTGGACGACCACTCCGCCGAGAAACTCCGGAAGGCCGGGGCCAACTCCGTCGTCTCCCCCAACGCCATCGGGGGCCTAAGGATGGCCTCCGAGGCCCTGCGCCCGGCCGTCGTCACGTTCCTGGACATCATGCTCCGCTCGGCCAAAGGCACGTTCCGCGTGGAAGAGGCCGAGGTGAACGAGGGGTCCCGGCTCGCGAACAAGACGCTGAAGGAGGCCCGGATTCCCGACGCCACCGGCCTCCTCGTCGTCGCGATCCGGCGGAAGGACGGGGAGTACCAGTTCAACCCGCCCGCCACTGCGAATCTCGTTCCGGGTCACATCATCGTGGTCATGGGCGAGATGGAAGGCGTGAAGAAGCTGAAAGCTCTCGCCGGCGAAGTCTAGATCCAGCCCAGGGCTTCGTTGTTCGGCGATAGCCGGGTCAGGGCGTCGCGGTACTTCTCGGATGTCTTCCTGATTATCCCGGCGGGCAGTTTCGGCGCGGGCGGCCTCTTGTTGTAGTTGACCGAGAGAAGGTAGTCCCGCACGAACTGCTTGTCGAAGCTGGGCTGGGGACCGCCCGGCTTGTACCCGTCCACGGGCCAGAACCGGGAGGAATCCGGCGTCAGCATCTCATCGATGACGATCAGCTTCCCGTCCTTCATCCCGAACTCGAACTTCGTGTCCGCGATGATGATCCCGCGTTCGAGGGCATACGCGGCGGCCTCGCCATAGAGGCGCAGCGCCGCGGAGCGCACCTGCGATGCCAGCTCCATCCCGACGCGATCCGCGGCGGCCTCGAAGGTCACGTTCTCGTCGTGCTCGCCCTGCGGGGCCTTGGTCGAGGGGGTGAAGATGGGCTCCGGGAGCTTCGCGGACTCGGTCAGCGCGGCCGGAAGCTTGATCCCGCAGATCGCTCCGGTCCGGCTGTACTCGGACCAGCCCGAACCCGACAGGTATCCCCGGACGACGGCCTCGACGAGGACGGGCTCGGCCTTGTGCACGAGCACGGCGCGGCCCTGGAGCCGGCCGTACACGGCGTTCCCGGGATGGGTGGCCCAGGGCCTTCCGTCGGCCATGTGGTTGGGGAGGATGCCTTTCGTGCGGTCGAACCAGAAGTTCGAGAGGGCGGTCAGGACCGCCCCCTTCCCCGGGATGGGGTCGGGCATTACGACGTCGAAGGCCGAAAGCCGGTCGGTCGCGACGAGCAGGAGGTGGTCCCGGTCGGCCTCGTAGATGTCGCGGACCTTGCCCCGGGCGACCAGGCGCAGTTCCGCGATCGACGTCTCCAGAAGGGTTTCCATGCAGGCTCCTTTCAGCAGTTCACCAGAATCTCACGCCCCGGCCGATCACGAACAGGGGGTTGCTCCACGCCGTCCGGCCCCGCCGGTCCAGGACCTCGAGCCGGGCGTACCGGGTCACGTTGAGCCGGGCCTTCACGATATCGATCGTCCACCGCGTATCCCCTCTCCGGTTGCGGGCGAGCCACGCCCCCCCCGCGCCCGTGCGCTCGGAGATCAAATGTACCCGGGCGGCGGGGGAGGTCCCAAGCTCGATCCGGCCGTGCCGGGCCGAGACGCCCAGGATCCGGGGCCCCGTGGTGGCGTGAAAAGCGCCCTTCGCGAGGGCCCGGAGGATGCCCCGAACGGTCAGGGCCGGGGCCTTGACCCAGACCCAGGCGGACCCCGGGCGGCCGCGCCATTCGCCGAAGTGGCAGTCGTCGCTGGCGAAACCCCAGACCCGCTTCCCGGCCGCCAGCACGTGGTCCCACTTCTCCACCGACCGCCCCGTGCCGTTGAGATCCTGCGTGACCTGGTTCATGATCTCGAATCCGGCGTACCCCTTCGCGCGGAGCAGGGGAGCATCCGCGAGGCCCGACCAGGACGGATGGGCGACGACCGCGAGTCCGCCGCGGGCCCGGACCGCATCGATCGTGGGCTGGAGCCCGCGCCCGCCGATCGCGACCTTGCCGGTCTCGCCGGCGCCGTAGTAGAGCGTGTCCGGCGGCCCGTTGAGCTCGGCG
>Ga0315294_10008721_pt1 | contig 11124 bp, 8 predicted proteins | sample YL17G13_40_MG_FD_203626 | JGI IMG/M metagenome (GOLD analysis project Ga0315294, IMG submission 203626) | Sediment microbial communities from Yellowstone Lake, YNP, Wyoming, USA - YL17G13_40 | ecosystem: Environmental > Aquatic > Freshwater > Lake > Sediment | place: USA: Wyoming | collected... | reverse complement strand
ATGGGAGTTTGCTTCTCCTGAAGAAAATACAAAATATAACCCATTTGAAAATAAATGGTCTTACGAAAGTGACGAGAGTAGTTTAAAATATAATGCCTTTGAAAACAAATGGGAATATGCAAAACCAAGTAGTACCCTTAAGTATAATCCTTTTTCAAATTCGTGGAGTTATGAATAAGTAAAAAAAGTTTAGTTTCGTAGTTAAACATCTTATAAGCTATATATCTATCAATAATTAAAATGGAAGTAACAAAACAAGTCCAGAGCCTTTAAAGGAATGCCGTAGAATTGATATTAGAGGAGTGTTTGGGGGGTACAGAGTTTAAACTATTATTGCTTAATAAAGATTTAGTTATTATAATAAATTAATAGGGAGTGTTCAAACTAAATAAAGATTGGTATGATTTCGTATATTATTATTAGTTTGACATTATGAAAATAATTCGCATAATAACGAGTTAGATGAAATGCCTTTGAGGAGGTTAATAATATGGGGATTCCAGAATCTCAATTGGAAAATTGGTCTCATCAAGGTGCAGTAACCACTGCTAAAACTACTCATGAATCTATAAGAAATGCTTTAAATTCCTATGAGCGGCCTAATGGTGTAGGTTTTGAGGTTTATCTTCAAGGCTCCTATAAAAACGATACGAATATCCGTGGGGATATGGATGTGGATTTAGCAGTTCAAATTAACTCAACTTTCTATAGCAATCTTTCCGAAGAACAAAAAAGATATTTAGGACTATTACCAGCTTCATACAGATGGAATGATTTTAAATCCGATGTTTTAAGTGCCTTAAAAGACTATTATGATTTACTAACAATTACCGAAGGAAATAAATCTATAAAAGTGGAAACCAGCAGTGGACGCTTACCAGCAGATGTTGTAGTATGCGCTCAATATAGAAGATACAGGAGCCTCAACATTCATGATTATGTAGAAGGGGTGACCTTTTGGACTAAAAATGAAAATCGACAAATTATAAATTATCCTAAAATTCATTATGACAATGGTGTAAGCAAACATCAAAAAACTAATAACCAGTATAAATCCACAGTAAGGGTATTCAAAAATATACGAAATTATCTTGAAGAAATTTACCAAATCTCGGACAGTTTAGCACCATCATATTTGTTGGAATGTTTACTCTATAATGTGCCGGATGATAAATTTAGCGGTAACTACCGAGATGTATTTTGCAATATTTTGAATTGGTTGAATAAAGCTAATTTAGAAGCTTTTGTGTGCCAAAATGAACAATTGAAACTTTTTGGTAATACTCCAGAGCAGTGGTTAATATATAATGCTGAAATATTTATGCAAAAATTGATAAAACTTTTAAATGATTGGTGAAAATATGCATTCGTACACTAACGATTCGAATGAAGGTAAATTCTTGCCACTTTATATTGCAGGTATAAGTGTATTTGCAGCATGGAGTCTCAATAGAATTCTTGGAACTATGCAATTTACTGTACCTTGGTGGATTGATGCCCCATCGGTAATAGGGTTCTATGGTCTGTTTTATGCCATTTTTAATAAGTATCTCTGGAAGTGGCGAATATTAAGAAATATGGGAGTTGTAAAAATTCCTGATTTGAATGGAGCTTGGAATGGGTATGTGGTTTCATCATTTGACAAGCATGTTACAAAGCATGAAGCGACTTTTAAGATATCCCAAAATTGGACTCGGATTAGCATCATTCTAGAAACTAACTATTCCAAATCTAGTAGTATAATTGCGGCAATAATTACGGATGATCCTAATAATACAGTGCTTAGATATGAATATCGAAATGAACCAATGCCTAATGCAAAAGATACAATGCATACTCACCAAGGAACCGCTTGGCTTGCTATACAACTTAATGAAAAAGTGCTTGAAGGAGAGTATTATACTGGGAGAGATAGACAAGAATATGGTAAGCTGAGATTTGAACGGAAATAAATATCGGCTTATCATCTAACAGCGTATTTACGGGTTGTTATGCTCACTAAAGTGCTTTGGAACTTCGCAAACATAAGAAGTGTTAAATTAGATATTCTTTTCTTTTTACGGCTAACGTATCACACTTTATTACTTTTTAAAAAGGAAATAAACTATGGCAATCAAAAAATCACAACTCTATAGTTCAATTTGGAAAAGCTGCGATGAACTTCGTGGCGGAATGGATGCATCACAGTACAAAGATTATGTGCTGGTTTTGCTGTTTATTAAATATATCTCCGACAAATATGCTGGCGTGACTTTCGCTCCGATCACTATTCCTGAAGGTTCAAGCTTCAAGGATATGGTGGCTCTCAAGGGTAAACCGACTATTGGTGATGACATTAATAAAAAAATTATCCAAAAGATTGAAGAGGCAAATACATCTCTTGGGAAAATTGCCGTTGATTTTAATGATCCAACAAAATTAGGTAACGATAAAGATATGGTTGAACGGCTAACCAAGCTGATCGCCATTTTTGAAAATCCTGCTCTTGATTTTAGTAAAAACCGGGCAGACGGTGATGATATTCTTGGTGACGCCTATGAATATTTAATGAAAAACTTTGCCACCGAGAGTGGTAAAAGCAAGGGACAATTTTACACTCCTGCCGAAGTGAGCCGTATCATCGCCAAGACTATTGGTATTGCAAGGATTACAAACAATTACCTAACTGTCTATGACCCCACTTGCGGCTCCGGCTCATTGCTTTTGAAGGTGGCAGACGAAACAGATAAAAATGTGAAACTCTGCGGGCAAGAAATGGATAATGCGACTGCAGCTTTGGCGCGGATGAATATGATTTTGCATAACAATCCAGCATCAGAAATTGTGAGAGAAAATACTCTTTCTACTCCACTTTTCATAGAGGGCAGCCAACTTAAGACTTTTGATTTTGTCGTAGCCAATCCTCCGTTCTCATTCAAATCATGGAGTAATGGCGTTGACCCTGTACATGATGTATTCGGAAGGTTTCAAGGCTTTGGTACACCGCCTGCTAAAAACGGTGACTATGCTTTTCTTCTTCATATTATCCGCTCATTAAAGACTACCGGCAAAGGCGCGTGCATTCTCCCTCATGGTGTGCTCTTTCGTGGCAATGCCGAGGCAGAGATTCGTACCAACATCATCCGTCGTGGCTATATCAAAGGCATTATCGGACTGCCAGCCAACCTTTTCTATGGCACAGGTATTCCTGCCTGTATTATTGTTCTTGATAAGGAAAACGCCGACAATCGCAAAGGTATTTTCATGATTGATGCGAGTAAAGATTTTGTAAAGGATGGCAATAAAAATCGTCTGCGCGCTCAGGACATTCACAAGATCGTGGATGTATTCAACAAACAATTAGAAATCCCAAAGTATTCTCGTATGGTGAGTGTGGTGGAGATTGAGAAAAATGAATTTAATCTCAATATTCCTCGCTACATAGACAGTCAAGAAGCCGAAGACATTCAGGATATTGAAGCACATCTCAAGGGAGATATCCCAACTCAAGATATTGAAGACTTACAAAACTATTGGAGCGTGTATCCGACACTCAGAACTTCGCTATTTGGGGAGAGCAAGAGAAAAGGATATAGTACGCTCAAAATAGCGCAAGAAGAAATCAAGAACACCATTTTTTCACATCCGGAATTTACTGCATATGCCAAAACCATGGAGGCGACTTTTACCACCTGGAAAGAAAAAAATATCACTCTCCTCAAAAATTTGACCATTAGCGTAAAACCAAAGGAAATTATTCAAGTAATATCCGAGGATATTTTAGTGGCATTCAGCAAAACCAGTTTGATTGATAAGTATGATATTTATCAGCACCTGATGGAGTATTGGGCGGAGACCATGCAAGATGATATGTATTTGATTGCTGTTGATGGCTGGAAGGCGGAGCTCTCAGCAGTGGAAGGCAAAAAGGGAGAAACAGAATGCGACCTCCTGCCTAAATATCTGGTAATCAATCGCTATTTTGCCAGTGAGAAGCAAGCAATAGAAGAGCTACAAGTCAAACTTGATAACGCCAGTCGAGAAATTGAGGAACTCATTGAAGAACATAGTGATGAGAATGGATATTTTGCGGAATTTGAAAAGATAAACAAAGCGAATGTTACATCTCGAATCAAAGAAATCAAAAACAAGCCGGAAGATGCTGAAGAGCTGAAAGTAATGGAGCAATATCTCGCGCTCGGGGAACAAGAATCCGAAGCGAAGAAGAAAATAAAAGAAGCTGAGAAGGCACTTGATGTCAAGGTAATTACCAAATACAAGACACTTACCGAATCAGAGATCAAGGTTTTAGTGGTGGATGATAAATGGATGGCGACCATCGAGCAAGCAATTAAGAGTGAAATGGATCGAATCAACCAGCGACTTACTCAGCGTATCAAAGAACTCACGGAGCGCTATGCCACACCTTTACCGACACTTGTCACCAAAACAGAAACACTTGCCTACAAAGTAGATGCACATCTTAAAAAAATGGGATTTATATGGTAACAGATACAATAATCAAAAAAGGCCTGCCTGACGAAACTTCGGTGAAGGCAGGCTATAAGCAAACCGAACTGGGAGTAATCCCGGAAGATTGGGATGTAAAAAAGTTGGGTAATATTGCAAAGATAACAAGAGGTGCTTCCCCAAGACCAATTGATAGCTCAATTTGGTTTGATGAAAAATCTGAAATTGGTTGGGTTAGAATTTCAGACGTTACTAAATCAAAAAAACTATTAAAATATACCACTCAAAAACTTTCAGAATTGGGAATTAAGCATAGTCGTTTTGTAGAAAAAAGTAATCTCATAATGAGTATTTGTGCTACTGTTGGAAGACCAATTTTAACAGACTTAGATGTTTGCATCCATGATGGTTTCGTGGTTTTTAGAGATCCCAAAATCGAAAAAGAATATCTTTATTATATTTTATCATTTATAGAAGGTGATTGGTCAAAGAATGGGCAAACTGGTTCACAGATGAATTTGAATACTGGATTAATTAATTTTACTCAAATTGCCTTTCCGAAATCCAAACCCGAGCAAACAGCCATTGCCACTGTTCTCTCTGATACTGACGCGCTGATTGAATGCTTGGAAAAACTGATCGCCAAAAAGAAAACCATCAAACAAGGCGCGATGCAAAAGCTCCTCACCGGTAAAAAAAGATTGCCGGGGTTTAGTGGGGAGTGGGAGATGAAGAAGTTGGGAGAGGTTTGTGAGATTAAGAAAGGTCAGTTAATAACAGACAACACACGAATTAATGGAATTATACCTGTGATTGCAGGTGGAAAAACTCCTGCATACTATCACAATAAAGCAAATCGATATGGAAAAACAATTACTATAAGTGGCTCAGGTGCGAGTGCCGGGTATGTCGCTTTTCATACGTGCTCAATTTTTGCTTCAGATTGCTCTACTATTGAAGAATCAAGAAGTTATTCAATTGATTTTATTTACTTTTTTTTGCAGTCTCATCAGGAGAAGATATATAAAATGCAAACAGGTGGTGCACAACCCCATATTCACCCTAGCGATTTGAGTCCAATTATCATATCAGTTCCGAAACCAGAAGAACAAACCGCCATTGCCGCTGTTCTATCCGATATGGATGCGGAGATTGAGAGACTGGTGCAAAAGAGGGTTAAATACACCATGATCAAGCAGGGCATGATGCAACAACTTTTAACCGGGAGGATAAGAATATATGCTAACAACTAATCAAAACGTCGGTCAAATAGAACGAGCAACCCAAAATAGAATTGTGGCTTTGTTTCGTGATCGCCTTAAATATGAATATCTAGGCAACTGGGAAGATCGACTAGATAATAGCAACATCGAGGAGAGAGAGGTAAGAAAATATCTCTCCAGCCGCGGGTATAGCGCTACTTTAATTCCGCGCGCTTTGGATCAACTTCGCAATACCGCCAACAATTACAGCGAAAGCCTCTATACCAACAACCAAAGTGTCTATAAACTCCTGCGTTATGGCGCTAAAGTCGTGGAACATATGGGCGAAAATAATCAGGACGTCTACTTTATCGACTGGAAAAATCCAGAAAAAAACAATTTTGCTATTGCCGAAGAAGTAACGATTCAAGGTAATCGTGAAAAACGCCCGGATATTGTTTTGTATGTAAACGGTATTGCTTTGGCCGTGTTGGAGCTCAAAAGAAGTGTGGTGTCTGTCGGCGATGGTATACGCCAGAATATTGTCAACCAACAAAAAGAGTTTATCCAATCATTCTTTTCCACGATTCAATTCGTCTTTGCTGGGAACAACACCGAAGGTTTGAAATATGGAACTATCCTTACACCAGAAAAGTATTTTTTGAAATGGAAAGAGGATGAGCAGGATGACAGTATGCTCCAACTGGATAAATATCTGCTCAAGATGTGCGATAAAAAACGATTTTTGGAAATATTGTATGACTTTGTGTTGTTTGACGGCGGAATCAAAAAGCTACCCAGAACGCATCAGTATTTTGGCACTAAGAAGGCGCAGGAATTTGTCCGCAGACGGGAAGGCGGAATCATCTGGCACACCCAAGGCAGTGGTAAGAGCTTAATCATGGTCTGGCTTGCCAAGTGGATCCTGGAAAATAATTTTAATGCGCGTGTGGTAATTGTGACCGATCGTGTTGAACTGGATAAACAAATAAAAAGGGTTTTTGAGGAAGCAGGGGAAAAAAGCATTATGCAGGCGAGAAACGGGAGGGATCTAATGGAAAAATTGAATAATCCTTTGCCTCGCTTGCTTTGTTCACTTATCCATAAATTTGGCGCTCGTGAGGTAGATAATTTTGATGCGTATATTGAGGAACTAAAAAGTGGTCCGAGTAATACTGTGGGTGAGTTATTTGTATTTGTGGATGAGTGTCATCGCACTGAATCCGGCAAGATGCATAAAGAAATGAAAGCAATTTTGAAAAATTCTGTATTTATCGGCTTTACCGGAACGCCGCTACTTAAAAAAGATAAACAAACTACTCACGAGGTGTTTGGAGAATACATCCACACCTATAAATTTAATGAGGCGGTAGGGGACGGTGTAGTTTTGGATCTAATGTATGAAGCGCGTGATATAGATACCAAGCTTTCTTCTTCTGAAAAAGTGGATGCCTGGTTTGAAGCTAAAACCAAAGGACTCAATGATTTCCAAAAATATGAATTGAAAAAAAAGTGGGGCACCATGCAGCAGGTTTTGAGTTCCAAATCACGGTTGGAAAAAATCGTGCAGGATATAGTGTTTGATTTTAGCACCAAGCCACGCCTTAGTTCTGAATTTGGCAATGCGATTTTTATTGCAGGGAGCATTTATGAAGCAACTTGCTGTTTTGAAATGTTTCAAAATACACCACTTAAAGGTAAATGCGCACTGATTACTTCCTATAATCCTGCCACCAAAGATATTACTACTGAAGGTACAGGTGAAAATACCGAAACTGATAAAGAATATGTCTATAAAATTTACTCTGAGTTACTGAAAGATATCTCTCCAGAACCAGGCAAATCAAAATCGGAAACCTACGAGGACAAAGCCAGAACGAAATTTATCAAAGAACCGGCAAATATGAAGCTGCTCATTGTAGTGGATAAGCTTTTGGTTGGATTTGATGCACCACCTTGTACCTATTTGTATATAAACAAGAAAATGCAAGATCATGGACTATTTCAAGCGATCTGTCGGGTGAACCGCTTGGATAGTGAAGATAAAGATTTTGGATATATCGTGGATTACAAAGATCTATTCACCAAGTTAGAAGGTGCCTATTCGGTTTACGCTTCTGAATTGGATTGTCCTGAAGATCTGGAGAAAAAAGAGATTGATATTTTATTGAAGGATCGTTTAACTAAAGGTAAAGAGCGATTGGATGCTGCACTGGAAGCCATCGATTTGGTCTGTGAACCGGTGGCGCCGCCAAAAGATATTTTAGCGCATATCCGTTATTTTTGTGGCAATCCGGAAAACGAACAAGATTTGAAAGATAGCGAAATGAAGCGAACCGCACTCTACCAGCATGCGGTTGGATTGATACGATCCTACGCTAATATTGCGGACGAGATGAGTGAAGCCGGATATAGCACCGAGGAAATTGAAGTGATAAAAAATAAGGTTAATAAATATTTGAAGTTGAGAGAAGAGATTCGTATGGCAAGCGGTGAAAAACTCGACCTTAAAACCTATGAGGCCGATATGCGGCACCTGATCGATACCTATATTCAAGCGGAAGATAGCAGGCGGATTGATCTATTTGGCGACCAGTCACTGCTCGATATTATGATAAACAGCGGCATCACGGAAGCGATTAAAAATCTTCCTGAAGGAATAAGAAGTAGCAAAGAAGCGGTTGCTGAAACGATTGAAAATAATGTGCGGGTAAAAATTATCAAAGACCATCTGATTGACCCTGCCTATTTTGCCGAGATGTCCAAGCTTTTAAGCGAAATTATTAAAGAACGAAAAGCCAATGCAGTGAGTTATGAAGAGTATTTGAAAAAGATTGCTGAAATGGCAGAACGAGTGAAGAATCTTACTCGGAATGATCTACCGGCTGGAATAAAGACCAACGCGCAGAGAGCTTTGTATCGCAATCTTGGGAAAAATGAGAAATTGGCAGTTTTGGTGGATGGGGCAGTACACGAAAGCAGGCTCCCTGGTTGGCAGGGAAATCCCCCAAGTAAAAAATTGATCAAAAAAGCTATATATGAAGTGTTGAAAGATGAAGAGGAGGTGGAGCGAATTTTTCGAATCGTTGAGGAGCAAAATGAATACAAAACACAATTTAATTGAGTTAGGAAATATTTGCATAAATGTTATTCACAAAGATATTAAGAATGTTCACTTGAGTGTGCATCCACCTCAGGGCAGAGTGACCATTTCGGCACCACTACGAATGGATCTGGAAACTATCCGGCTTTTTTGTATTTCAAAATTGGGATGGATCAGAAAACAGCAAGTAAAACTTAAAAATCAAAAAAGAGAGACAGAGCGGGAATATGTCAGTCGTGAGAGTCATTACTATCTTGGACAAAGATATTTGTTGAAAGTAGTAGAACAAAATACTGCACCGAAGGTGGTTTTGAAACACAATACTATTGAACTTTATATTCGTAAAGGGACTTCTATAACACGGAGAAAAGAAATTTTACAAGGCTGGTACAGACAACAGCTCAGAGCGTTAATACCGCAGTATATTGCCAAGTTAGAAAAAAAGATGAATGTAAAAGTGGCCGAGATAGGTATCAGAATAATGAAAACAAAATGGGGAACCTGCAACCCTAAAGCAAATAGAATTTGGCTTAATACTGAGTTAGCAAAGAAACCAATCGAGAGCATAGAATATATACTTATTCATGAGATGGTGCATTTGCTTGAACGAAAGCACAATGAAACATTTATTGCCTATATGGATAAATTTTCACCCAAGTGGAAACACCTCCGAGAAGAGCTTAACCGAGCACCGCTTGGGCATGTTGAATGGAAGTATTAGAATAAGGAGCCTTGACTTCGGGGCATTCACTCTCCAGACCCTCTGCCAATATTTGAAAGGGAACTGTTGTTCGTAAGGACAGGTACAGGATTTAGATCATAAAACCGCAGTCTGTTTTTTGATATGATTTATAAATAAGTAACAATTAGCTAATTAAAATTATCAATAGCATTAATTGCTTGTATTTTATGTAAGAAGATAGAAAGAAGAGAATATTATGAAGCTTTTAAAAATAAACATTCCTAAGTCAAAATTGGATACTATACCCAGAATAGAACAGGTGTTTTTTATTCAACTTATGCAGTTCTTGAATGAATTAAATATTTTGCAAAAATGCGTTATTGTCTCAAGTAATGAATTGGAATCTTTAACTACAATCGAAAAAAGAGGCCAGATTTCTCAAGCACAGTTTTTCATTAGAACAGCAGCAGGTAAATTAAATGAAGGTTGGAAAATGATTAACAAGAATTTTATCGATACACAGTTATCTAAGGAATACGAAAACCTGCTTTCTCAGAAAGGCAAAGAGAGCTTATCGGAATTAAGAGAATATTTTAATGATGAAAATAATTTGGTTCGTTTAATCAGAAATAAATTCGCATTTCATTATGATAAAGAAAAAATTAAAGAGGAAATTAACAAGATACCACAAGAAGAATTGCTAGAAGTGTATATTTCTGAACATCGTGTAAATTGCTTATATTCTATAAGTGATACTATAGTTAATTGGTTAATTTTAAATTCTATAGATTCTTCTAATTCACAACAAGCTATGGACATACTAGTTGGTGATATTGCCATAAAAGTTAGTGGGTGGTTTCAAGAGTTTTGTGTTGATTGCGTATATATCATCGCTAATAAATTGGGATTAAATTTTATAGAAGTTGAAATTCCTGAACCACTATCAATCGATGAGGTAAAATTGTCTTATTTTGTGAGAAGAGCTGAATGATTAATTCGAGAACCACTACTGAAAATAAAGCATCTAAAGACATTCTAACTGTAATAAAGAATTGATTAAATGGTTTTTCCAGCTTAAAGATTTAGATAAACCTTACAAGGAGGAATTTACTATGCCCAAATGGTTGGTCAGACTCAAAGGTGAGCGATTTGATATAGAGGACCTTCCAAAACTGCTTCGTTCACCTGAAGTCAGAGTAGTAGAGGAAAACGGTTCATTTTATTTGGAGTCAAGTGAGTTTAATTCCCTGACTTTGGCGGAGGAGGTCCGCGAACGAGGAAGAACGCTTATCAAGCTCATCAACGGAGTCTCAAAGTTCAATAGGAATAACTTTCTGGGCATTTCCGAAGACGCCATAACTCGAGTGGAAGACGACGGCAAGCGACACAATTATGTTTTTCTAGAAGGAGCCATTACAATCCTACAAAGGTAAGTGGGCAACTTACAGGCATTGCTACCGATGGGTCCGAGAAAGTCGCCACTCAGCCAAGCGCCCTAGAGTCCTTGCTCGAAGTGGCCCAAAAGCACAATGTCGTTGCCGATGCACTTAGTTTCTACCGAGACGATACGTGGATCAGTTTGTACAAAGCTTATGAAATTATAAGAGATGATGTGGGCGGCGAGCACCAGATTATCAAGAATGGCTGGACGGTTAAATCTGGCATCAAGCGATTCACACAGACAGCTC
>Ga0315294_10008718_pt1 | contig 11128 bp, 6 predicted proteins | sample YL17G13_40_MG_FD_203626 | JGI IMG/M metagenome (GOLD analysis project Ga0315294, IMG submission 203626) | Sediment microbial communities from Yellowstone Lake, YNP, Wyoming, USA - YL17G13_40 | ecosystem: Environmental > Aquatic > Freshwater > Lake > Sediment | place: USA: Wyoming | collected... | reverse complement strand
GAGCCGAGGATGAAAGCACCCAACTGTACCCAGATGCAGTCATAGCCGAGGGGGCACCGATACGAGTGGATCCGTCTACTTGGGAGGTTTGGGTAGAGGGACGCAAGCTCGAGGTGCGGCTATCGCTTCAGGAGTTCGCCCTGTTGAGCTTCCTTTGCACACGTGGTGGGCACATCTGTGGGCGGGATGAGCTAGGGGATGCGGTGTGGGGCGAGGGCAACTGGGACCTAAACATGCTCCACCGGCTCGTCCACAGGCTGAGAGAGAAGGTGGAGCCCGACTCGACCCATCCGCGCTACATTGTGAACGTGCCGGGAGTGGGCTACAGACTGCACAGTCCCGGCTGCGACTAGCCCGCTCCACGCTCGGCCGCCCATGTCTGGGGTTGTTTCGTCTTGTCAGAGAGCTGTCAGCCCGCTGACATTGTGGGGAGCCGAGGAGGCAGGGTATGCTCAGGCCAGAGGTATTCGGCTCGCAGGAATCTGCTAGGCGGAGCGATCGTGAGTCTAGTCATCGGTGCAGAGAGTCACATCGGGAAACGAAGAGCCCGGAACGAGGACCGGGTCTTTTTCCCGCTTGCCGACGACGGCAGCGGGGCTTCCTCTGGCCACGCACTCTTTGCGGTGGCCGACGGCATGGGCGGAGCGGCCGGTGGAGAACTCGCCAGCTCTCTGGCAGTCGAAACGCTGTCGAAGGCCTCTCAAGGGGTGTTGGAAGGGAATGCAGGGCTGAAGTTAAGAAGACTTTTTCTGGAGGCTAACGCCGCCGTGCACGCGAGGGCGGCAACCAGCACCAGGTACAAAGGGATGGGCACTACTCTCGTCGCTGCCATTGTCCAGGATGGACGGCTGTGGGTCGCCAACGTGGGCGACAGCCGGGCGTATCGCCTGAGCGAAAACACCATTTGGCAAATCACGCAGGACCATACGCTCGTGGAGGAGCAGGTGCGGGCTGGCCTGATAACCAAGGAGCGGGCCAGGTCAAGCACCCGAAGGAATCTGCTGACTCGCTGCGTTGGCGTGGCAGAATCCGTGGATGTGGACGTGTTCGGGCCCGAAGACCTCTCGGCCGGAGACACGGTGTTGTTGTGCTCTGATGGGCTGCACTCCGCGGTTGAAGACCGCGAGATCCTGAGCGTGGTGGCTAGCCATCCGCCGGAGATGGCGGCACGCGAGCTCGTCCGGCTCGCCAACGAGCACGGCGGCCGCGACAACGTCTCGGTGATAGTGGCCCGGTGGCAGCCGGAGGGATAGTCTGCCTCGGCAGGTACAGTCATGCGACGGCGAACCGTTGGCGGTCGATATCAGATAGGGGCGGAGATAGGCTCCGGCGGGATGGGGACGGTCTACCGCGCCCGCGACAAGAGGACCGGTCTCGTCGTCGCCGTGAAGCTCCTCCACGCGCACTTGGCCCAGGATGAGGCCTACCTGGAGCGCTTCCGTCGCGAGGCGCATATCGCGACATCCTTGGAATCGCCCCACGTCGTGAAGGTGCTGGACTACGGCGAGGACCAAGGCGTGCCGTTCATCGCTATGGAGTTCGTGGCCGGAAAGAGCCTTCGCGCCATCCTGAGGGAAAGGGGACGCCTATCGGCAAACGAAACTCTGGCCATCGCCCTCCAAGTGGCTGACGCCCTGGCGGAGGCGCACCGCAAGGGCGTGGTGCACCGCGATATTAAGCCCCAGAACATCATGCTCACACCCGACGGCGCGGTGAAGGTCGCCGACTTCGGCATCGCCAGGGGCGAGGACTACTCCACCATCACCCAGACCGGCGCCTTCTTTGGAACCGTGCAGTACGCCGCGCCGGAGCACTTCCAGGGCAAGGCGGACGTGAGGTCTGATATCTACTCCCTGGGAGTCGTTCTCTACCAGATGCTCTCCGGGAGCCCGCCCTTTGCCGCCGACACCCTGCTGGAGGTAATGCGGCTCCACGTGGAGGAGCCTCCCCCGCCGCTCATGAGTCGGGCTCCTGAGATCCACAAGGAAATTGACGCCATCGTTGGGCGTTGTCTGGCCAAGAGCCCGGCCGACCGATTCCAGTCGCCCGATGAACTGTCGACCGCCATCCGGTCGGCTCTACCGCCCGAGGAACTGGGGAAGGCCAGTGCAGTTCCACCACCACGGGGGCGCTTCCCCTGGCCCGTCGCCGTTGCAGGTGGAATGGCTGGGCTAGCCAACGTGCCACCGAAGCTAGCCGCTGCCTTTGGAGACTGGTGGAGAGGGTGCGGATATCTGCTGCGCTCCGCCCTGGTCGCAGGGGGATCGTTCATCGTCTTGGGTGCCATCGCCGGCGGGATAGTGTGGGCTCAGATGAACGGCGGTGGAACCACCGCTCCTCCACCGTGCGACCTTCAGGCACCCAGCAACGTAAGGGCCCAAGTGGTCGCAACATCCGTCCTGTTGACCTGGCAGGATAACTCCGACAACGAGGACGGCTTTCGCATCCAAGTGAGTGGTCGCGGCGACGATTATGGGGCGGCGGGCGAAGTCCGTGCTAACGTCACCAACTACCTGACCGGCCCCTTGACCCCGGCGAAAACGTATCGCTACCGTGTGCGCGCCTACAACGCTAGGTGCGAGTCCGACGCGGGGGACGCCGCCAGCGTGGCTATTCCAATCGTCCCCACGCGTACCGCCACGCCGTCGCTCACAGCCACGGCGACACGAACACCAACACCATCGGCTTCGCCGTCGTCGACCGTCGCAACCACGGTGCCACCTACTCCATACGAGACCGAGCTCCCACCAACGCCGCCGCGGACGCCAACGGAGCCGACGCTGACAGCGACGACGGAACCTACACCGCTGGCACCAGCGCCGACGCCGGCGCCGACGATAGCGCCGACGCCGACGCGAACGCCCACACCCAAGCCCACCCCGACGCGAACGCCCACACCTAAGCCCACGCCCGTGCCCCCGACGCCGATACCGCCGACGCCAGAGCCGCCAACGCCAACACCGCCAACACCGCCAACACCAACACCAACTGTGCCGCTGGGGGTCAACCTCGTGAGGAATCCATCGTTCGAAGATGGAAGTTCGTACTGGGGCTTTCTAACCGACACCCCAGGTTATGAAATGGTGATCCAGGGCACGTGGTACCGCATCGGGATAAGGGCTCTGGAGCTTCCTCCGATGCCCGATTCACCTCCGCCTATAGCGCGCGAGGCCAAATCAGGCATGTTCGGGGTGGATCCCAGCAAGACCTACACGTTCTCTTTCTACGCGTATGCACAGGAGTCTGCCACAATCATGTGGTTTGTTGACTTCTACGCATCGGACGGGGCCAGGTGCGAGGGGCCGGGCGGCAAGGTCGCCGCTTTCGGCCAATTTGACATTGTGTCGTCAGTTCCAGCCTGGCAGGAGTATGTGGTTGAACTGGGCCCAGGTTTGGCCCACGAAATCGCGGCATGTGCCGCATTGGTAGACGTCGATCTACAGCAGGGGAACTTCATCAGCCCCAATCCGACGACGTCCATCTTCATCGACGACGTGAGATTCGTACGATCTTCCTAGCATCAAGCATCTGGATATAAGTCGGTCGACTGCGGCGAGGGATTTCTCTCGCGGTTAGCAGCAATCCACGGCGGCCTGTGCGCGCCGATGAAGGACGACATGCCCTTGCGCGGCCCTTCGCCGCTATCAGCAACTCGGGGTCAGGCAGCTCGATGCGGCTGCCACCCAATTGCGGTAGCAGTGTTACCGGGTTTGAGGACGCCTCTGTGGGAGTGGCACAGGCACTCCGGCGTAGACGGCACCGGTGCAGCCGCTCAGGGGATAGGCGGTCTCGGTTAGTACAGTCATGCGACGGCAAATCGTTGGCGGTCGATACCAAATACAGGCGGAGATAGGCTCCGGTGGGATGGGGACGGTCTTCCGCGCCCGCGATCGCCGCACGCGAACCGTTGTAGCCGTCAAGCTCCTTCACCCCCACCTGGCCCAAGACCGGCACTATGTGGAACGCTTTCGGCGGGAAGCCAAAATAGCCAAGTCTCTGGACTCCGTCCACATCGTGAAGGTGCTGGACGTCGGCGATCACGACGGGCAGCCGTTCATCGTGATGGAGTACGTGCCCGGCCCGACTCTTCGGGAAGCTCTGGAGGCCAAGCGTCGCTTCTCGTCGGAGGAAGCCCTCGCCCTCTGTGTTCAGATCGTCGAAGCGCTTCAAGAGGCCTACCGGAAGGGTGTCGTTCATCGGGACATCAAGCCCCAGAACATCATCCTCACTGCCGAGGGGCTGGCAAAGGTGGCGGATTTCGGCGTGGCCAAGGCTGAGGAACTGTCGACGATCACCCTTACCGGCTCCTTCTTTGGTACCCTCCAGTATGCTGCGCCCGAGCGCTTCGAGGGCGAGGGCGACATCCGGTCCGACATCTACTCCGTGGGGATCATCCTCTACCAGATGCTCACGGGCACCGTCCCCTTCGCTGCTGACAGCGCCCTCGTTCTGATCCGCTTGCACAACGAGCAGCCGCCGGCGCCGCTCAGCCAGCACGTTCCGCACATCTCTGATGACGTCCAAGCGCTCGTATCCCGCTGCCTGGCCAAGAGACCAGGCGGCCGGTTTCAGGACCCGGCCGAGCTAGCCAGCGCCCTATCCTCGATCCTGCCGGAACCTGAGGCCAGGGCGGCTCTGGCCCGGATCTCGCTGCCGAAGAGGCGAAGCGGTCTGCGGGCTGCGGCGAGCCGCTGGTGGTCAGGCCATCGCCGGCCGGTGAGGACGGCGCTCAGCGCGGGCGTTGCCGTTGTGGTCGTTGCTGGCGCCAGCCTCGGAGCGGTGTGGGCGCTTCGGGGAACCGGGCCGCGTTCTGATGGCGTTGTGGCATGGGATCCCTGGGCATTTGGCTGGGTGGGTTCGACTACGCCGCCAGCGACGCTGTCCCCGACCGAGCCTGGCGGTGAGGGACTGCCCTGCCTTGCGGCGGCCGACAGAATAGCCTACACGGACGAAGCCGGCGACGTGTGGTTTGTGGACAGCGACGGCACCAATGCCACACGCCTGACCGAGAGCGGCAACAACAGCGAGCTGGCATTCTCGCCCGACGGTAGGAGGGTGGCGTATGTCCATGTCGTAGGTACCACCGACACGGGAGTGGCCATCCCTGAGATGCGGGTCGTGTCTGGCCGCGAGGTGGTACTTCTGGATCCGAGGAAGACGTTTCCATCCGAGTTCGGCGTCTTCACGAGGCTTGACAACGTGCGCTGGACAACGGATGGCGCTCGTGTTCTCGCCCACGTCGCTTTCGGGGGAGCGTCCAATCACTACATCGGGGCCTTTCCGGTAGACCTGACGCTCGAGTCGTACTTCCTGGGTGGGCCCGGCGGAAAGCCGACAACGACTCCTTGGGCAGAGACCGAACTGTGGGCGTACAATTTCGACGTGCATCCTATCAGTGGGGACATCGCCTATGTGATGCACAGCAACGCTGATCCATACGGGTACTACCTGGCCGTGGCCGACCCCGACGGCTCCAAGCCCCGCTATGTCCTACTTCCACGAGGAGCCCCGGAGCCGAGTTACGCTTCGCCATCCTGGTCGCCGGTCAGCCAGGACATCGCGTTGTACGTTGGTAGGGAGGGTACCTACTCACTGGCAGTCGTGGGCTCAGAAGCGGCAGGGCTTGGAGCCCTCGCGCGGGAACTTGTCACGATGGGCTCCGGGAAACCGACCGATAGGCCGCGGTGGTCTCCCGACGGCGCGTCGTTGGCGTACGACGACGGTGCAGCAATATGGGTTGTTGATGCGACCGACGCGAGTGAACCCCGAGAACTAGCGAACGGGACTCACCCAACTTGGTCACCCGACGGTTCCGAGATCGCCTATGAAAGCGCGGGCACTGTATGGGTGATTGCGGCAAGCGGGGGTGAACCGCGGCAGGTGACACTGGGGTCAGACCCAGAATGGTCGCCCGACGCGTCTGTGTGTGTGACGAATGCTGAGGAAGGAGCATCCTTAGAGTTAATATCCACTCCCACGCCTCCGCCTCCGCCGACGCCCACGCCCACGCCGCCGCCGACGCCCACGCTCACGCCAGGCCCCGGTCCATCCGGGCGCATCGCCTTCACCTCGTACCGCGACGGCAACTGGGAGATATACGTGATGAACGCCAACGGCTCAGGCCAGACCAGGCTCACGAACAACCCAGCCCGGGACTGGGATCCGGCCTCGTCGCCAGACGGCTCCCAGATCGCCTTCACCTCTGACCGCGACGGCAACCCTCAGATCTACATGATGAACGCCGACGGCTCCGGCCAGACCCGCCTCACCAACAACACAGCGTATGACGAGAGGCCAGCCTGGTCGCCGCATGGCTCCCGGATCGCCTTCACCTCCTCCCGTGACGGCAACGACGAGATCTACGCGATGAACGCCGACGGCTCCGGCCAGACCAGGCTCACGAACAACTCATCTCCCGACTTTGATCCCGCCTGGTCGCCGGACGGGTCCAAGATTGCCTTCGAGTCGGACCGGGACGGCAACTACCAGATCTACGTGATGAACGCCGACGGGACAGGTCAGACCAAACTCACCAATAACCCCGGGGAGGCTGCATATCCCGCCTGGTCGCCGGACGGCTCCAAGATCGCCTTCGGGTCGGACCGCGACGGCAACATGGAGGTGTACGTCATGAACGCCGATGGCTCCGGCCAGACCCGCCTCACCAACAACCCAGCGCGTGACATGGAGCCCGCCTGGTCGCCGGACGGGTCCAAGATGGCCTTCGAGTCGGATCGCGACGGCAATCTCGAGGTGTACGTGATGAACGCCGACGGCAGCGGCCAGACCCTCCTCACCAACGACCCAGCCGACGACTGGGCGCCCGCCTGGTCGCCGTAGGAGGGGACCCCAGTGGATTCACGGCCCCAACTACACTCAGGCCACCGGCCCGCGCTAGCTTGTGGCTCATGCTGGGGATGGGATGACTACCGTTTCCCCAGCGCGCGGACCTGCGCGTAGGATAGGGCGAACGCCGTCTCGTTCGCCGCAGGTGAGTAATGCGTACTGTGAAAGGCATGCCGGTTCTGTTGCTTCTGCTGGGGGTGCTTGCTCTGGCTCTGGCGGGCCCGGCAGAGGCCGCACAAAATGAGGATAGCGGGTGCCCTTCTCCTCTTGGCGATGTTGACGGTGGCCTGTGGTGGCGGAGCCGATGGTGGTTCGCCGAGGCTGGGCGACTGGCAGGGCTCGGAACAGCTATCTCACGTCACCACTTCGTCGTATTTCGCTGGCCCAGGAGTATCCTTCTGGCTAGCCCGCCCAGTGTTTGACGGCCCAACCGCCACGATGGACGGTACCACAGACTCACGTGACTTCAACATCGCCAGAATTGTGCGGGATTGGGGGTACGGCACCGTCGGGGACAGTTGGTTGCCCGCTCGACACGCCTACGCAGAGCCCGGGCGGTACATGTTCAGCGTAGCGGTCTACGATGACCACGGCGTGCGCATCGCCGCTCAAAGCAGCCCCATCGACCTAGAGCATTGAGATAGCCTCGCCCCGGATCGACGCCTACGGGTCTCCTCTCAGCGCCGGCTGCCAGACCGGGGAGACGTACTCCGTGACTTTCGTAATTGTGGGGGGAGCAGTACCCAAGTCGACCTTGAAGGTGTGAACCGCGTCCACGATCTCGCCGCCAGCTATCTGCGAGATTTCGATCAAGCTCTGGAGAACATCGCCATTCGGGTCGAAGTTATCGGTGTTGGCTGCCCCCTCGAAGTCGATGTCTTTGCCGGCGCCATCGAGATCTTCAAGATCACCGGCGGCAAGTTCGAGACCGTGAAGATCGTTCAGGTCTCCCTGGCGTCTCCGTAGACCGGGTAGGAGGTGTAGCAAGCTGAGAGGCCGGCGGCGTAGCGCCTGGTACGCCAGGAGGCGGCGGGCCAGCTGATGCACGGCTGGGTACTCGTCCTGACCCTTGTCAACCTCGCCCTGGCCAACGCCATCGTTTGGTTCATAGTGGCGATGGGGTAGCCGCAGCCTCTTCCCTTGCCCACCCCCGCGCCTGCGAGTAGGATGGGGGCGCCAGCGCCGCATGGCGACGGCGGGAGGGGACCACGAATGGAGACGGCGAGGCCAGCGGTGAATCAAGAGATCTCGATGGGCAACTTGTGGGCGGCCGAGTCGGCCAGCCCCCTCGCCCAGTGGACGTATCTCTGTGATGTCGTGATCTGAGCGTGGCCCATCGCCTCCTGGATCTGGAAGACGTTGGCCCCCCCCAGGGCCGTCAGCGTCCCGAAGGTGTGCCTAAGCCAGTGGGGGCTAAGAGGCTTGTCGATGCCAGCTGCCCAGGCCGAAGCCCGCACCCAGCGCCAGATGGTCATGGTGGTGGGCGCTGTTCCCTCCCGGCCACCCACCAGGGAAGAGGTGTCGCGGGCCGACAGCACGGTGGACAGGCCCCGTCGCTCCCGCTCAGCGGTCAGGACCCGCCATAGGTCCTCGCGGATGGCCACCACGCGCTCCTTGCCGCCCTTGCCCATCACCAGCAGGCCCAGGTCGCCCTGGGGGTCCCGGAAGAGGTGGCGCCACTGGGCCCCCGCCAGCTCCGCCACCCGCAGGCCCGTCCCCAGGAGAACGGCAACGGCGGCGTGGGCGGCAGGCCCTACTTGGTGAGCCCCAGAAAGTAGCCTTTGAGCCTCCTCCTGGGTGAGATAGCGGTTCATACTGGTGATCGCCACCCTGGGCCGTCTCATCGCGTCCAGGGGGCTTGTAGGCATGATCCCCAGGGCCTGGCAGTGGCGCAGGAAGGAACGCACGGCGCTTATGTGGTGGGCGACGCTGGCCCTCGAGAGTCCTGAGGTGGCCAGCTCTCCCACGTAGGCCAGCGCCTCCTGGACGGAAAGCTCTTCGATGGGCTTCCCCACTGCCTGGAGGAACCGCTCCACCGCCTCCTGATAGCTGCGAGCTGTGTGGGGGCTCCCGGTCCTGAGGCCGGCCACCCACGCCCTGACGGTTGCGTCCTTGGGCTCCATCACGACTGCCACCTCCTGGGTTGTGTTAGATACCATATATTATCCAACATACGACCGGCATTGTCAAGGATTCTACCTCGGTCCCGACGGGCCATGGCCATCCATGCTCTAGGAGAGGTTCGCCGGGAAAGTCGAATCCTCTCGCCCACCCTCAGGCCCCTTATCAGAAATCCGTTTCCGAAAGGTCTTGACAAAGGACGTGCATGGTGTATAACTGAGGTGCACGTTATGTCATAGTGCAGTATTCACAACCCGTGCGCTGAGACGGGTGCGGGTCTCGGCGGAGGTGGCAACTCGGCGACGGCGGTCGCCGATTTGTTTTGCCCGCGCTACGAGGCAGGACAAGAAGGAGAGTCTTCTGCGATGCCGACAGGATCGTGCTCGATCTCGCCGGGCATCGCTTGTGTCGGGGGCAGGTTGTAAGACCATGGCCGAGAAAGGCTCGCGGGAGGAGACAGCCATGCAGATCAGAGAGATATTCGGCTTGAGGTTGCCGGGGTCGCGCTGGCTGGCGCTGGCTGTTGCCTTGGTGTTTTCGGTGGCTGTGGCGACACCGTTGCTCGCGCTGCATGGCGCCACCGACTCTGACACGCCCCTCCAGGCCCAAGGGCCCATCGTCGCCGCCTTCGACATGGATCCTCTTGGTACTGCGGAGCCCTCACTTGAGAGCACTCCTCAGGGTACACAGTATGCCCGTAGCACCCCGAGCATCCAGACAGTGAACCCGACCACCGCTACGACTGGGGCCCCGAACCCCATGGCCAAACGGTACGACATCACGCCACATGAGCCGCCCGCCAAAGGATGGGCTGGCCCTCCGAACAACCTGCCCGGCGAGTATGGCTGTGATCATGCGATACATGCAGACGACTGGCCTGGCCTCTACACAGCCGGCTGGCACCAAGGCAGTGTCAAATGCCCAGACTACCCCGTTCTAACCTACGGGGCCCTCGCCAACGATGCCTCGGCCACTAGGTATGGGCTCACGTCCGAGGGTAGTGGTTCCATGTCGGGCTTCGTCTACGAAGAGGACGGAGTGACTCCCATCGAGGGAGCAACTGTGAAGGCTGCGAATTGGGACGCGCAACCTTTCCAGTTCGTCGGTGAGAGTACCACAGATGGCAGCGGCGCCTACGTCATATCTGGGCTTGGCACCGGAGATTACCGCGTCATGGCCTACGCAGCAGGGCATGCGTACGAGTTGTATCATGAGACCTACCTCTGGTACGAGGCGCAGTCCGTATCCGTTACTGATGGCGAGGTCACACCCGACGTCGACTTCTCTCTAGGCCCTGGTGGAACCATATCCGGCACAATGACCTCCGCCGATTCGGGCACACCCTTGTCACAGGCGAGTGTGCTCGCCTCATATGCTGATAGCGGCGGACTCGGCGCCCTAGCTCTCACTGACCAGAGTGGAAACTACACGATAACTAACCTTCCCTACGACACGTATTTCGTCCAGTCACCAAGTTACTGGAGGTACGGCAGCGGCGATGAGAATTACCTAACAGAGTTCTGGCAGGAAAAGGCCAACGGGAGCAGTCCTGACGCAGTCACCGTATCCGAGGGGGTCAATCCTATTGGCATCGACTTCACGCTGGAGGTAGGAGGGACCATATCAGGAGTGGTCAAGGACGAGGCTGGAGACCCTATCGTTGGAGCATGGGTCTACGCTTCAGAATATGATATCGGTGCTTGGGGTAGCGACCAGACGGCAGCAGATGGCAGCTACACCATACATGGCCTGCCTTCAGGTAGCTATCGAGTGCAAGCTCAGGCCCCCGGCTATATCCGCGAATACTATGACGATGTCCATGGCTGGAGCGCCGCCACTCCGGTTCTGGTGACCGTTCCCAACGATACCCCCAACATCGACTTCACCCTGGAGGTAGGCGGAACCATATCGGGGGTGGTCACGAACGAGACCGGAGACCCCATCGCGGGAGCATGGGTCTACGCTTCAGAATATGATATCGGTGCTTGGGGTAGCAGCCAGACGGCAGAAGATGGCAGCTACACCATAACTGGCCTGCCGTCGGGCAACTACCGAGTACAAGCTCAGGCGCCCGATTATATCGTTGAATACTACGACGCCGTTTACGATTGGAATGCAGCCACGCCGGTGGCTGTCATTCTCCCCAGCAATACTCCCGGCA
>Ga0315294_10008717_pt1 | contig 11128 bp, 11 predicted proteins | sample YL17G13_40_MG_FD_203626 | JGI IMG/M metagenome (GOLD analysis project Ga0315294, IMG submission 203626) | Sediment microbial communities from Yellowstone Lake, YNP, Wyoming, USA - YL17G13_40 | ecosystem: Environmental > Aquatic > Freshwater > Lake > Sediment | place: USA: Wyoming | collected... | reverse complement strand
ACGAAGCCCTCGAACGCTGGATTCGCAAGGCCCAGAAGCAGGTCAGGTTCCAAGGCCTGCCGTCGAGGATCTGTTGGCTCGGCTACGGCGACCGGGCCCGCTTCGGCGCCGTCATCAATCGGCTCGTTAAGAGCGGCCGGATCAGCGCCCCGATCGTCATCGGAAGGGATCATCTCGACGCGGGCTCGGTGGCCTCACCCCATCGGGAAACCGAAGGGATGAAGGACGGATCGGATGCCATCGCCGATTGGCCCGTGCTCAACGCCCTCTTGAACGCGGTCAACGGCGCGTCCTGGGTTTCCGTCCACCATGGCGGCGGCGTCGGCATCGGACTTTCGATTCACGCCGGCATGGTGATCGTGGCCGACGGGTCGAGTTCGGCGGCCCGTCGCCTGGAACGCGTCCTGACGGTCGATCCCGGCCTGGGTGTTGTCCGCCATGCGGACGCGGGCTACTCCGAGGCGATCGCCTTCGCTGAAAAAAGGAAGATCAAGATCCCGATCGTCAAAAAGAATTGAGCCGGCCGAAGCGTCAACGCATCATGACGGCCGCCCGGGCTAAAGTCAACCCGAGTTGATCATCATCTCTTTCGCGGGACATATCCTTTTTTCTAACCTCCTTTTTATCAGCCTGTTCAAGCCCCGGCGGGCGGAACTCCTTTTGGCACGGGGATTGCTTTATCCAGCATCGAAAGGAGATTTCCCATGAACACACTGACAAGGTCTTGGTCGGGCCGGGCCATCGCTCTGGTCCTCACGGTTTCGTTGGTCGGCTTCATGCTCGCGGCATCCTTATCGGCCGAAGAGGAGAACGACAGCTCCTATTGCGAAAGGGCGGCCCTCAAGTGCGTCTCGGACGCCATCATCTCCGGCTTATTTTCCCAGGGGGCGACGCTGCCTATCTTCCTCAGCTTCTGCCTGATCGGCTACGGCTTCTGTGAAAAGTATGTCGAGAAATACATCCAAGGCTAAGACCGTGAGAAAACGAATTCGTTTTTTGGTCGCGCTTTCGATGATCTGGCTGTCGTTCGCGGTCGGCCTTCCCGGGTTCGAGGCCGATGGTTCCGGCGGTATCTGCGAAAGGGCCCTGTCCGATTGTTTCGATGACATCATGACCCAGGCGACAGGCCCGTTCGGGGCGGTGATCTGCATCATCGGTTACGCTTTCTGTAAAAAATATATCGATCCGTCCATCGGCAACTGAGCGGGCGATGGGAAAAATACAACCACTCCAGCGTCTTATTATGCGGGAGGACGGAAGATGAACGGACCGAGATGGATGCTTTGGTTGTCCCTCCTGGCGATCTCCCTCGGGGCGGCCCCGCCGGGCCTCGGGGAGGATGCCGTCTCCAGGATCACCCTCAAAGAAGTGCTTTCCATCGGAGCCTTGGATGACGAAGCCTTGTTCCAATGGACCGGTGTCGCCGCCGATCCCGACGGCTTCATCTATGTCCTGGACGCCATGGATTACTCACTTAAAAAGTTCGATCCCCGCGGGGCGAACGTAAAAAAAACGGGACGCAGGGGACAGGGACCCGGCGAGTTCATGGTCCCGCGGCTCTTGGACGCCTCGCCGAATTTCCTCTTCGCCACCGACCAGAACGTCGCCGGCGTCTATGTCTTCGACCGGGAATTGAATTTCATAAAGAAAATTCCCTGCCCGGCGCTCATCGCTCATCTCAAGGCCCTCGGAGACGATCAAGTGGCCGTGGCCGTCATGAGCTTTCAAGAGCCCGGCAGGATCCTGGTCTTGAACGGCGAAGGAAAAGTCCTGTCCGAGATCGCCTACGTGGATAAAAACGCGGGAGTCCTCATGGATTCGATCAGCTTCGTCCCGGACGCGGAGGGGAGGTTCTATCTGGCCTACCTTTTCCAGGACCGGATCGAGAAATGGTCGCCGGACGGAAAACGCCTCTGGTCGCGGAATCTGCTCGGCGGGAAAAAGGCCGAAACGAAAAAAATCTCGTCCTTCACCCTGCCGGGGGAGACGTGTTTCAAAGATATCGCTTTGGACGGCCGGGGACATATCCTCGTCCTCGGGGGACGCTTGGCCAAGGCCCCCAGCCGGACGGTCTTCGTTTTGAACGCGGAGGGGGAGCTCTTGACGACGTTCACCCTTCCGGACACGAGCCACTGTCTTTACTTCGACCGCGGCCATTCTTTGTACGTCCAAGCCAATGACGGCATCACCCTGAAGAAATACAGGATCCTTTATGAATAGGAACGAAGAAGTTCTGAGGGCCGTTTCCGCCTCCCGGGCGGCGGATCGATTATCGCGGCGCCGGGCCCGGCTTCTAATTTTTGTTCGCGCCGCGGCCCTCGCCGTCGTATCATTATGGTTGCTGTCCCGGCTGTCATCCGCCGCTCCGCCGAACAAAGACCGGCCGGAGACGGCCCGCGGCATGGATCGGTGCCGTTGCTGGGTTCTCATGGACATCGAAAGCTTTTACTGCGCACCCTGCCTCGAGCCCCTCCTGGCCCTCTGCCGGGCCCTTCCGGCCCGCGTCCAAGAGGACCGCATCCTGGGGGTCCTCGTTTATGAAGCCGCCGGCGGAAGCGAACGATCCGAACTCCGTTCGCGCATCGTCCTGAAAAAATGGCAGGGTTTTCGAAAAACCCATGACATTCGATTTCCGGCCGTCGTGGATACGGGGCCTTTTTTCCGGGGATTCTTGAAGGACGGGATCGTCGTTCTTCTGGCCCATGAGGGCCGCAATGTCCTCCTGTCCTATTCCCTGCCGTTGAAGGCCGGCCAATTGGAAGAGATCGTGGAGACCCTGCTGGATCGGGCCGAGGGTCCATGAGCCTATTTGTCCGTCGCCTCTATCGCCGGAAGATGAAATCGCCGCGGCGGATGAATTAGAACGACAAGGGAGATCGACATGATACAGCCGACGAGGATTAAGGTCCTGAACGCCAAAGACATCAAGAAAGGCGAGTTCGTTCTCTATTGGATGCAAGCCTCGCAGCGCGCCGAATGCAATCATGCCTTGGAGCAGGCCGTGCGGAAGGCTAACGAGCTGCGCCAGCCGGTGGTCGTCTTTTTCGGGCTGACGCCCGCCTTCCCCGAGGCCAACGAGCGTCATTACACGTTCATGCTGGAGGGCCTGGCGGAGACCGTCCGGAAGCTGGAGAAAAGGGGTATCCGCTGCGTCGTCCGCTCCGTTTCGCCGGAGCTCGGCGTCCGGGTCCTATCCGAGCGGGCCTCGCTCGTCGTCACGGACAGGGGGTATCTGAAGATCCAAAGGAGCTGGCGGGACAAGGCCGCGGCCGCCCTGGATTGTCCGCTTTTCCAGGTCGAAGCCGATGCCGTCGTCCCCGTCGAAGAAGCCTCGCCGAAGGAGGAGTACGCGGCCGCCACGATCAGGCCCAAGATCCGGAAAAAACTGCCGGAGTATCTGACCGCCCTGAAAGAGCACCGGCCGGCCAAGGATTCCCTGGGGATGGATTTCGAGGAAAACGTGGACCTTGAGGACATCCAACGGGTCTTAGGCCGTCTCCGCATCGACACGAGCGTAAAAAAAACGGAATTCTACACGGGCGGAACCGACCAGGCGAAAATGCATCTCCAGAGATTCCTCAAGGACAAGCTCGACCATTTCCACGACCTGCGCAACAATCCGACGCTCGACTATCTCTCCCACCTGAGCCCGTATCTCCATTTCGGCCAGATCTCGCCCTTATACGTGGCCCTCGAGGCCCTGGAGACAAAGAGCCCGGGCCGGGAGGCGTTCCTCGAAGAGCTCGTCGTCCGCCGTGAGCTGAGCCTGAATTTCGTCTTCTACAACAGCCTCTATGATGTCTATGAAGGGCTTCCGGCTTGGGCCCGAAAAACGCTCGAGGCCCATAAAGCCGACGCCCGGGCCGCGGCCTACTCCCTGGCCGATCTGGAATCCGCCCAGACCGAGGATCCTTATTGGAACGCGGCCCAGCTCGAGGTGATCCTCACCGGCAAGATGCACGGCTATATGCGGATGTACTGGGGCAAGAAGATCATCGAATGGAGCCGCACCCCGGAGGGGGCCTTCCGGACGGCCCTTTATCTCAACAATAAATACGAGCTCGACGGCCGGGACCCGAACGGCTTCACCGGGGTCGCCTGGTGTTTCGGAAAGCACGACCGGCCGTGGCGGGAACGGCCGATCTTCGGCAACATCCGCTACATGAACGACCGGGGCCTGCGGCGGAAGTTCGACGCCGACCAGTATGTCCGGATGATCGAAAAGCTGAGGGATTAGGTTTTTAGAACCGGTTTTTATTGCCATGGCGCTGAAACTCTGCTAATTTTGGCCCATGACCTTTGATGCGATCGTCGTCGGAGCGGGGATCGGCGGCCTGTCCGCGGCGGCCCGGCTCGCTCGGGCCGGGCGGAGCGTCCTCGTCCTCGAGAAGCTTCCTCACATCGGGGGGACGAGCTACGTCTTCCGCCGGGGCGGCTACCTTTTCCCCATGGGCCCGCTGTCGTTCAGCCATCCCGCTCGAGTGGAATCATTCCTGCGGGACCTCGATATCGAAGCCGGGCTCGAGTTCAAACGGAACCATTTCCAGCTCCTGACGCCCGCCATTGACGTGGTTTATTCGCGCCCGTTCGCGAACCTCCGGAACGACCTTCAAAACGCCTTTCCGGCCGAGCGGCGGGGGCTGGACCGCTTCTTCACCGAGCTCGAGGGATGGGTCCGGGACATCCACGACATCGACAGGTGGCATCCGGATTTCCGTCTTCCCTCGGAGCCGTCGAATTTTTCGGCGGCGGAAGAAGAAGTCCGTGGTCGGCTGGAGCGCATCCGTTCCTGGTCCGCGATCTCTGTCCGGGACCTCCTGGACGAGGCCATCGCCGATCCGAACCTCAAGAGCCTCCTCGGCTCGCAAGGGACCGGTCTTCCCGTGATGTCCGCTTTGAACCTGGCCTTCATGTGGCGGGCGATGTCCGATGTCGGCATCTGGTTCCCCTCCAACGGCCTCCACGGCCTCTGCCGGATGCTCGCTTCGGCCGTCGCTTTCCATGGGGGGAAGATCGTGACCTCGGCGCCGGTGGGCCGGATCCTTGTCGCCGGAGGCCGCGCCGTCGGCGTGAGGACTGTCGCAGGCGAGACCTACAGCGGCCGGTGGATCGTGTCCAACGCCGACTACAAAAGGACGTTCCTGGAATTGATCGATCCCGCCGCGGTCCCGCGAAGCCATCTCGATCTCGTCCGGAACGTGCCTTACACCGGATCGGAGCTCTGCGTTTATCTCGGCATCGATCCGGCCCGGGTCGACTTCCGCCGGATGAGGGCCGAACATCTCTTTTGCCGGAAAGAGATCCGGCCGCAGGCGGATTCACCTCCCGAGGACTTCGACAACCGCGAGATCGAGATCTGCCGCTGGTCCGAGAACGCGCCGGATTCCGTCCCCCGAGGCCGGGCGTCGCTCATTTTACGCGTCGATTTTTCCCACAAGGAAATTGCCGCTTGGAGAACGGGGGAGAAGGCCCGTCGGGCCGGATACCGGGAAACGAAGAACCGGTTGGCCTGGAAACTCATCCGGACCGTCGAGAACGCCCTGCCTGGCCTGTCGTCCGCGGTCGAGGTCTTGGAAACCGCCACGCCGCTGACGTATCAGGACTGGGGCCAAAGGACAGAAGGCTCGATCGCCGGCTGGACCTGGTCGGCGGATGCGGCCGCCGGCCTTCCGGGCAAATTTCTCATCGAGACGCCGATCGGGAATCTGTTGACGGCGGGGATCTATGCGGCCAAAGAGCTGTTCCTTGGCGGCGTGCCGACGGCCATGCATACGGGGGCTTACGCCGCCGATCTCATTCTCCGCTGAACGCTCTATTTCCAGATGTGATATTTTTCGACCAGGTGGTGGGGCTGATAGGACTGCTTGGCCTTGCGCAGGCCGGGCACGCCCATGTCCTGTTCCCGGTTGATGAAGGCGCAGCCGGCCAGCTCGTTCTTGACGAACTCCCGGTTCATCAGCTGGGCGAGGCCTTCGTACTTCGGGCTGACGATCTCGATGTGGATCACCGCCGTATCGGGGTTCAGCTGTTCGCCGATGGAGAAGGCGGCGATGGCCCCCTCGACCTCGATCGCCCCGCCGGACAAGCCGAGCGCTTCGAAATGGGTCAAGGCCTGTTGTATGGCGTCCTGCTGGGCTCCGGCCATCGGATTGAGCGAGTCCTTCTCGCCGACCCATTCCTCGAAGAGGCGGCGACAGGCCTCCAGATGGTCGGCGGTCAGCTTCAGGTACCTGTGGGCGTGGTTCCGTTCGAATTTCCTGATCCTGTTCCGCTTGCCGTCGTATTTTTTTCCCTTGAGCTCGATGAGGTCGCGGGTCGTGTAGACGTAGTCGAAATTATCCGGATCGGTCGCGCATTGGAATCCCTTGGAACAATATCTCTCGGCGAACGAGGCGGGAATCCGCGACAGACGAGGAGCGTGCTCCAGGCACGTCCGGATCGTCTCCGGAATAGCCGAGGTTCCGAACGGCTGAAGGAAGTAGGAGGGTTCGTCGGGCGGCTCGAAGAGAAGGCAGAGGTTGTCATGGATGACCGAAAAGCGGGGATGATCGAAATTCCGCCAGATGAAGATGTTGCCGAAATTCATCTCGCAGACATCGATGGGACAACAGGTCAAGGACGAACGGACGACGTCCCGGTCCTCGAGGCCGACGGCCTTGAACTCGGGGTAGAGGGGCAGACTCACGGGGCTGTCCTGACCATGATCACGCAGAGGTCCTTCCGGCAGCCTTCACACCAGGCCGGGGCCTTGGCCAGGCCGGCCGGAACGGACGGCGCCCTGACGAATCCGAACCGCTCGAAGAACTCGGGGATGATCGTCGCCAAAAAGACGTCCGTGGGGGTTTCGTCGAGCAAGACCCGGACGAGCTTTCGTCCCAACCCCTTTTTGCGATAGCGCGGATCGACTCCCAGGGCCACGAGCTCGTCGCAATCGGCGCGGCCTTTCAAAGCGACGATGCCGGCGATTTCCCGGCCGTCATCGGCCACCCAGAAGCAGTCGTTTTCCAGTCCGGGATAGTCGAGGCCGAGGGATTCGGCCAGCCGCCGGATCCCGGGGAGGTCTGAGGTACGGGCTTTCCGGATTTTCATGACCCGCTATTATATCATTAGGCCTTCGGCGGGCAATACGGAATTCTGGAGGATGGGTGCGGGAAGGGAGCCTGGCCGCGGGAGGATCGCGGTCAACGCGCCGCTCGTTGGTTCTCCGATGGAGTTTTATCCTTGATGCACAGGATATGGTAGGCGTGGCGGGGATGGCGCGTCGTCCAGGGCAGGCTCAAGACCGAGACGCCCACCCAGAACTTTTGCGGCTTCCACTTGATATTCGCGAATTCGCCGCGCACGGCTTTCCAGCCGTGGACGCCTTTGACGCGATAGCCCATGGCCCGCATCTCGTCGATCTCCCAGCCGGAGACGTGGATCTGGCTGAGGTTGCCGTCGAATTCGCGCTGCTTGCGAAATCCGTTCGGGGTGAAAATGATGACCTTCCGTTTGGCCAGGCGTTCCATGATCGCCATGAGCCGGAGGCCGTCCTTTTTTTCGAGATGTTCGATCAGGTCCAGGGCGATGACGGCGTCGAACGATTCCGGCGGAAATTCCTTGTCCATGTCGAGCACGTTTATCCGCTTATACTCGTTGTGGATGCCGGCCGCGCGGCTCTTATCGATGGACGGCTGGAAATTATCGACGCCCACGACGCGGGGGATCTTGTGGGAGAACGCCTGGATGGGAGAGCTGGAGCCGCACCCGACGTCGAGCAGGGACTCGCAGCCCGCGCTTTCCTTCTCCAGCATCAGGGTGAACTGGTTCCGGATGCGGCCGAATAAGGCCTGGTCGATCTTCTTCAAGAACGGTCGCAGGGCCATGTTGTCACCCGCCTCCGCTCATGGGCCGCTCTCCCGGGCCTTGAGCGGCCAGCGATATTCGTAGCGGCCGGAGAATCCGTGCCGCATGCCCAGGCGGAAGGCATTGAAGCAGGCGAAATCGCGGATTTTCAGGCTTCTTAGAAGAACCAGCGGCAGGTATCTCCCGAAAAAGAGGGCGTGATTGAGGAGGGCATGGAGCCCGGATGAGAATTTTTTAATGTAGAGGACCTGGCTGCGCGACAGGTAATAATCGGCGAGCTCAGGATAAGGCTGGATGGATCCCCATTGTTTGTGGAAGACGATGCTCTCGGGAACAACCCAGCAGCGGAACCCCTGCTGCCTCAGCCGCGTGCACAGATCGACCTCTTCCAGGTACAGGAAGTATCGCTCGTCCAGGAGACCGACCTGGCGAAGCGCCCGGGCCCGGAGGAGCATGGAACAGCCCGAGACGGCGTCCACCTCGCGGCGCTGCAGGAATTTCCGCTCCGTTTTGTCCCGGTTCAAGCCGAGCAGGCGGGCGCGGCGCCCGAAACGGCCGACGCAGATTCCCGCGGAGTTGATCCTGTCCGGCGCCCGATGAAAGAGGACGAGCGAGCCGGCCGCGGCGATCGCCTCGTCGGTGCGCGCGAGGCGGACGAGTTCGATGAGCGACCGCTCCTCGACGATGGTGTCGTTGTTCAGGAGCCAAACGAAGTCGAACCCCGCGTCCAGGGCGTGGCGGATACCCACGTTGTTCCCCCCGGCGAATCCCAAGTTCTCTCCTGTCCGCAGAATCGTGAGATCGGTCTCGCTCATCTTCCCCTGCCGCCATTCCTCGATCCTCGCCACGGAGTCGTTGGCCGAGCCGTTATCGACCAGGATCGTTTTAAAAGCGGGATAATCCAAATGGCGGAGGGACTCAAGGCATTCGAGCGTGTCCTTCCAGCCGTTCCAGTTGAGGACGATGACGGCGACGCGGGGCCATTCTTGGATGATGGGATCCATCTCCAACCTACCTCGACACCCGGGCTTTGACTCTCTGGAGGCCGGTCCGGACCCAGGATTTCTCTTCAGGTCCGATAATATAAAGCCAGAGGATAATGACGAATAGAAGGAGAGCGCCGGCAAAGCCCGCCGCTCCCCAAGGGACCCGTTTCAAACCGATCCCGACGATCGATAACGCCGCCAGCCACAGGGCCGCCAGGCCGGTGCCTCCTTCCAGAAGAGTCGTGAAAGTGATCTTGCCCAGCTTTTTCGAGGCGATGAACATCAGGAGCATATCCCCGCCGGCCCGGATCGTCCAGCCCGCCGCGGCCCCGCCGATCCCCCAGCCGCGGATCAAGAACCAGACGAGCGGGATGTAGAGGATGAGCTCCGCCATGTAGAATTTGGCCACGAGATCGGAGCGGCCGAGGCCTTGCAGGAAGCCGTAGGGCACGATCGCCAGGGCATTGAGGAAGAATCCGACGGCGATGATTTGAAAGACCAGCGTGCTTTTTTGAGCGAACTCGGGGCCGAGATAGATCCGGATAATGTCCCCGCCAAAAAAGATCAGGATCACGGCCACGAAACCCATCGACACAAGGAGAAACTTGACGGACTGGCGGAAAAAGACGATCTTGAGCCTCTCGTCGCCTCCGCCCTGGAGCGCGCTGAACATCGGAAAAAGGGTCATCAGCAGGCTGTAGGGAACGATGCCCAGCCGCATCACGGCTTCGTAGGGCGCCGTGTAAAAACTGACGGCGGTCACCGTCAGGAGGGCTCCGATCAGGAACCGGTCGAGATAGACCAGAATGGGGCCGAGCGCGTTCGAGACCATCACCCAGATCCCATAGCGGAGGACGGGTTTGAGCGCCTGGCGCTGGAACACGAACCGGCGGCGCAGGTCGGGAAAGACCCGGAAGCAATAATAGCTCAGCACGAAAAGCGTAAGGAGGCGGGTGATGATCAGGAGAACGATGATCCCGGGAAGCTTCAGGCCGAGCGCCGCTCCGAGGGGCGGCAGCCCGTAATTGAGAACGCTCGACGGGATCTTGACCAGGTTCACCAGGTCGAACCGCTGGCGCGCTTCCAGGGCTCCCCGGAATGAGGCCGAAACGAGGACGGGGGGAAGCGAGACCGCCAGGAGAAAGAAGGTCGTTTTGGATTCGCGGATGAAGCCCGCGGGGATGTTAAGGACGTGGTCGATGAGATAGGGGGCCGAGAGGGACAAGGCCGCCGCTCCGAGAAAGCCCATGAAGGCCTGGAAGGTCACGGTCGTCCAGAAGTAGCGCGGGATCTGCTCCATGTCCCGCTTCCCTAGGGCCTCGGCGACGAAGCGGGTCGTAGCCATGCCCAGGCCGAGATCAAGATAACTGAAATAGCCGAAGACGACCCAGGCCAAGGACAGGATGCCGAAGCGATCGGTCCCCATCAAACGGATCGTCAAGGGGATGGTGACGACGCCGACGATGACGGGCAGGGCCAGACCGGCCAGGTTCAGAACCGTGTTCCGGACGATCACGCCTCCCCGGATCTCGAGAGGGGATTCGTTCGGATTCATGGTCATAGCGCTCTGGCGTCCATATTATATTTCAATCCGGATAAAATCCAACCATTATGAACGATCGTCCCGAGCCGAATCTTAACCGGCGGCGTCGAACCCGGCAATCGTCGGGGGGGATGAATCCAGGGGTGAAATTGCCTCGCCCCCCATCACCGTTAAGGGTGATGGGGGGCGCTTCCGCTCAATGGCCCGGTCCCGCCCTCCGTTGTTTCCCCCCGATCAGGCTTTGTAGTAAAATACGGCCGTGAAAACGCGAGGGATGGCGGTCGGGATTTTGCTTCTGGCCGGCGCCGCTTTCGGGCAGAACCGGCGATTCGATATCCAGGTGTCCTTTGGCGGCTGGAGCTTGTCTCCGTTCCGGTCGATCGTCGAGAGGGAGTGCGAACGGCTGATCAAGAACGAATTCAACATATTGGTCGAGTCCGCGATTCCGAACGACCTCCTCACGCCGCTCGTCTCGAGCGTCGACCTCTCCTCATCCGGCCATTTTTTCTCGCTGGCCGCGTCGTATCGTTTCGGAGAGGGACGATTTTCGGTCGGACTGCTGGGCGATTATTTCGATTTCCGGGTGCCGTATTCCCTGTCGGTCAACGAATCCCTCGAGATCTGGGGATTCCCCTTGGCCGCATTGGAAGGGCAAGGCCAAGGCACGGTCCGTCTCAGCGGGTTAGCCGTCTCGGTTCTCGGACGCTGGACACCCCTCATGACGAAACGCGTGGATCTGTCCCTGCAGGCCGGC
>Ga0315294_10008715_pt1 | contig 11128 bp, 18 predicted proteins | sample YL17G13_40_MG_FD_203626 | JGI IMG/M metagenome (GOLD analysis project Ga0315294, IMG submission 203626) | Sediment microbial communities from Yellowstone Lake, YNP, Wyoming, USA - YL17G13_40 | ecosystem: Environmental > Aquatic > Freshwater > Lake > Sediment | place: USA: Wyoming | collected... | reverse complement strand
AATATGATTTGAATGTAAATTTCACGACAGGATTAACAGTTAAATCATCATTAGGAACTTCGGCAGACTTCACGATTTATTATGAATAAAAAAAAATAAAATGGCAGATAAAACAGTAACATTTGAACTCTTAATTGATGCGAGTAAAAGTGCAACAAGTATAGGAGACATAAAAAAATCAATAAAGGATTTATCCAATGCGGCACTGGAAGCAGGTGCGGCAGGGAATGATGCACTTGCATCAAAATTAACTGCGGCGGCAGGTAAGGCAAAAGATAAGATTGTTGGTTTAAAAAATGAACTAAATGCAACGAGTGATTCAGGGGCAAAATTGGGGTCAATTGCAAAAGTTGGTCAAACAATCGCAAAAGGATTTGCAGCGGCGCAAGTGGCAGCGACACTCTTTGGAAGTAGTGGTGAAGATGTTCAGAAGGTAATGATGAAAGTTCAAGCGGCTACAGCGTTAGCACAAGGCGCACAAGCATTAGCCGGAATCACCGATGAAATAGGAGCAGTAAAAAAAATCGCACTTGCAACAGCGAGTGGCGTAGCAGGTGCGGCGGCAAAGCTATTTGGAATATCAACAGCGCAGGCTATGGCGGTTGCAAGTGCAGGACTTACAGTAGTTATTGGGGCGGTCGTGGCTTTGATTGCTTACTTTGTTTCAGCAGGAGATGCATCAGAAGAACTTGCAAAAAAAGAAGAAAAGCGGAAAGATAAAGCCAAAAAGGATGGTGAATATCTAACACAATTACAACAAAGAGATTTAGATAACGCACAACTTAAAATTGATTTATTACGAAAGGAAGGTGCGGAGTCGGATAAAATATTAGCCGCAGAAAATGAACTGCTTAATTTAAAAATAAAAAATAATAAAGCACAACAGGAGTTACAAGATACATCAAACGAAGGACAAAAGAAGTTTGATGAGTTAGTAACCGAGTCTAATAAATTAAATAATGAAAAAATTCTTTTAAATACAAAAGAAGCATCAAAAAAAGAAGTAGGTGTAAAAGTTGAAACAAACAAAGAACTATTAAAATCTGACAAAGAACTATTTGAAGAAGCTGAAAAATTAAAAAAGAAACAAGCAGATGACTTTGCCGCACTTACCGAAAAAGAATATGCAGACTCTATAAAAAGCACTTCAGAATATTACGACCACTTAATAGCAGTAGCGGAATTAAACAACGAAGACACGACTGCACTTGAGAATAAAAAAGCAGAAGAGTTAATAGGTATAGGAGATGAATACGGACAAAAAACTTTAGCTCAACAGGACGCACTTAATTTAGCGAAGAAAAAACAGAAAGAGGATGCGGCAAAAAAAGAAGTTGATGATGCCGTTAAATTAGCACAAGAGAATCTTTCAGGTGGTGTTGGTGGTTCTGAATTAGCAAATCAGATAGCATTAGAGAACGCACTTTATGAACAAGCGAAAATAGGGAACACAAATTTAGAGGAGTTAGAAAAAATTCATCTTGCTAAAATTGCTGCACTTAAAAAAGGAGCAGCATTAAGTGAAGTTCAAAAAGCATTAAAAATTGCGCAGGATAGTTTATCCGCTATTCAGAATTTGAGTGATGTGGTATATGCTGTTAAATTAAGTAAAGTAAAAAAAGGGAGCAAAGAAGAGGAAGCGATATTGAGAAAACAATTTGAAACAAATAAGAAAATGCAAATCGCTTCGGCAATAATCAATGGAGCATTAGCGGTGACTAATATCATTGCGACAGTGCCGAAAGCTGACTTCGGCGTGTCAACTGCTATAATGTTAGTTGCGGCGGCATCAGCAACAGCAGCGTCAATAGCTAAAATTGCATCAACAAAATTTGAAGGTGGAGGAAGCAGCGGTGGGTCTGTTGATATTCCGAATATAGCTGCTCCGCCTGAAACATCAGCACCATCAATTCAAAATCAATCGTTACTTGGCAATGACCAATCAACACAAGCAGGAACAAAAGTGTTCGTAACGGAAAGCGATATTAAAAAAGTAACTGGTAGGGTTAGCGTTATTGAGAACCAAGCGAGGTTCGGATAAGATGGAACGCTTTTAAGTTTTATCTATTTATTTACAATGGATAAACCTGAACAATTACCGATTTATAAAATAGTCCTTACTGAAGATGAAATGGGTGCTGAATATGTTGCACTGGTAGATTCACCGGCTATTAGATTAAATTGGATTTCTTTTAGAGAAGAAAATGTTTTCAAATTCGCAGCAACGGATAACGAAAAGAAAATTATTTGTGGGCCGTTAATGATTCCCGATTCGCCTATTTATCGCTATTCAGAATCGAAGGGAGAACATATGGTTGTCTTTGACAAACAAACTATCGAACAAATAAGGGAGCGATTCTTTAAAAATAAAAATACATCGAATGTCAATTTGATGCACGACCCGAAGCAAGTAGTTGAGGGTGTGTATATGATTGAGAGTTATATCGTTGACAAAACTAAAGGAATGAATGCGCCTGAAATATTTAAAGAAGTTCCCGAAGGAACTTGGATGGCAAGTTACAAAGTAGATAACCCTGAAGTGTGGGCGAAAGTGAAGAGCGGTGAGTTTAAAGGATTTTCAATTGAAGGAACATTTGGGCGTGAATTAGATGACAGTTCAGCACTGGCAGAATTTGAGTCTAACATTAGAGAACTTGATAAAGATGGAACACTTAATGAATATTTCTATTTAATGTTAAGAAATAAAAATATGAAAACCATAACCAACTTATTAAATGAACTGAAAGAAAAGTTCGCAGATATTCCTGCTACTGAAGTTCCTCCAGTAGTTGAAGAAATAAAAGCAATGGATGTTAAAACTTCTGATGGCAAAATGTTAACCGTTGACGGTGAGTCCTTAATGGTAGGACACGCAGTAAGAATGGGAGATGCTATTTGTCCTGACGGAATTTACATTCTTGAAGATGGAACTTCACTTTCAATCGTTGAAGGTAAGATTGCTGAAATTGTTTCTAAAGAAGAAACACCAGTTGAAGATGTAATTGAGACAAGAATGGTCGCACTTGAATCAGCGATTGCCGAATTAAAAAATATTCAGAAGCAAAACACTTTCAACTTCAATTCAAATAAAGAGACTTTTGCTTCAATGATGGAGGCCATTGAGATATTAAGTGGCCAACCAAAAGTAAAAGCAGAACCAAAAGAAATTTTTTCAAAATCAAATTTAAAACAAACACGACTTGAGTTAATTGCTCAATCAATTTCTAAAAAAAACTAAATTAAAAAACAATGGCTTATAACACAGGAGGACTCACAAGTTATGTTTTGCAAAATGCAAACGAATTATTAACCAACTCCGTTTTAAAGGGAGTTACAATTGACCGAGTAACAAAAATGGTTGGCATAAAATCAGCGCAGTCATTGAACTTAATGGACACCGATGCAACCTTCCAAGCGGATACATCATGTTCATTTGACCCGGATGGAACAACTACTATTTCTCAAAGAGTTTTAGAAGTTGGTAAGATGAAAATTGAAGAGGCATTGTGCGAAAAGGACTTGGAACAGTTCTACACACAAAGAGCACTTATCGCAGGAGGCACTTACGACATGATGGCCTACGCAAAAGAATACACCGCTTTAAAAGTTGCAAAAATTCAAGCGAGTCTTGAACTTGCGATTTGGCAGAGCAACGCTTTTTTCGATGGCTTCATTGATATAATTGACGGCGCAGGAAGTGCTGTTGCAGGAAATACTGGTGGTGAAACTTCTATTACACAAGCAAATATTTTTGATATAATCAATGCAATGTTCGCAGTAGTTCCTGCTAATGTTCTTGACAAAAGTGATTTGAGTCTTTACATGGGATGGGACACTTTTAGAACTGCAATAAGTGCAATCACTACTACTAACTTTTTCCATTATCAAACTGACGGGTCGATGGAGAAAGGACAATTAAAATATCCGGGTACTAATTTAACTATGGTTGCCGTTCACGGATTGACTGGAGAAGATAGAATGTTCATCACTCAAGATTCTAATTTATACTGGGGAACTGATTTACTACATGAAGAGGAGCAGTTTATAATGATTGCAAATCCGTTTGAAGGAAACAGAATCCAATTTACTGCAAGAATGAAAGGTGGAACTCAAGTTGCTTTTCCTGCAAACATTGTTGAATATACTAACACATAAATAAAATAAATACTATGGCTTGTGCATTAACCCAAGGAATATCGGCGCTTGAATGTCGCAACAACGCAGGAGGTGTGTCAACAGTTTATTTGACAGAATTTGCAAATGTAGAAGACTACACATTAACGGCAGGAGTTTTAACTTCAATCACAATGGCAGTAGGAACTCAATTTTGGCAATACTCCCAACTAAAAGAAACTTCTGATTTCAAGGAAGAATTTAAAATTTCTGCAACGAAGGGAACAATTGGCTACGAGCAAACAGTTTCTCTTTTCATTCCGAAGCGTGACACCGAAAAACGCAACGAATTATATCTACTTGCACAGAACACCATTATGGTTATCGTTAAAGATTTGAACGGTTACTACACAATGATAGGCCTTGAAAGAGGTGCAGATTTGAATGACGGTTCAACTTATAACACGGGTAAAGCAGTAAGTGATGACAATGCTTGGTCATTGAATTTGATGGCAAAGGAAGGGATTCCTGCACCTGAAGTTGATGCGACCTTGATTGCTGACCTTATAGTTCCTGCGGTTTAACTTTTAAAATGTTGAAAAGCCACTGGTAGAAATATCGGTGGCTTTTTAATTTTACAGAATGAGAGGTAAAAAAGCAAAGAAGATTAAAAAAGAGATGTTGAAGTTGATGCCTAATCTTGCTATTTATAGTGCAAAACAATTCAAAAACATTTACCGAAACGAAAAGAAAGTGGAACGAAAATCAATTATTGCTATTTAGTTTTAATGATATTGCTGAAGTACAATATTGCTAATGATGTGGTCGTTACCTTGACTGAAAAAGAAACAACATTTGTTCCTTTGCAATTTGTATTTGTTTTCAGTAGTGGAAATAAAGGTAAGAGATATGCAACGGCAACGACAAATGACGAATCACTTTATCCTGAACGATATAATAAATTCACAATCACTCAAAGCAATAGTCCGAATCTAATTGACGGAGAAATAAAACTTGGCGAAGATGGTTTTTATTCATATACTATTTATGGAATTGACGAGGTTTTAGACCTTCAAGAATTGATTGCGCTCATTGGAATGACTTGGGCAGAAATAACGGCGTTATATAATGTAGTGATTTTGGAAACTGGTAAAATGAGATATGTAAAACCTCCTGAAGCCAAAGTAGAATACAATGCTGCTCCCGAAAACAAAACGATATTTCAGAACCTATGATAAAAAAATTAAAGTCGGAAACTTATTCGATAAAATTAGCGGCGCACAAAGTCCCGTTATTTTTGGAGCAGACACGCCGTGAAGACCCTTATGTGACTTACGGTGCGGATACTGATAACGATAGACAATGGTTCAATCTTTATCCTAATTATTTGTTACAACTGTTTAATCGTTGTTCAAAACACAATGCTATTGTTCTTGGTAAGACATCATTTATTTTAGGTCAAGGATTTAAGAAAGAAGACACTTTTGAATCAGCGAGGTTATTTAATTGGTTGGACAATATCAATCCAAGTTATGACTCAACAGAATTAGCACGGAGAATAATAACTGACCTTGAACTATTTGGGGGATTCATTTTAAAGATTCACACAAGAGCAGACGGCAAGGGAATTTCAGAAATTTACCATGCTGACTTTTATAAGTATAGAACGAATATTGCATCAACAAAATTTTATTACACTGCGAACTGGGGAGGACAAGGTTATCTGAATCCACAATTGAATGATGACTTCACAGAATATCCTGCCTATGTTCAAGGCAGTCAAGAGCCAGTGCAAATATTTTATTACAGACAATATCGTCCCGGATTAAATTGTTATCCATTGCCCGAATACATCGGAGCTGCGGCGGCAATAGAAACCGATATCGAGATATGGAACTATCATTTGAACAATACAAAGAATGGTTTTTGGGGTGGCAAATTAATATCCTATCCTAATGCACCACAAGAAGAAGACCAAGCAGATGTAGAGCGGAAGTTGCAGAGGAAATTTGCAGGAACGGATAACGCAAATAAATTCATTTTATCATTCGGAGCAGGTGACCAACAAATTCAGATTTCAGATTTGACGAACACAAATTCAGATAAGATTTTTGAAAGTTTGATTCCGAATATTACTCAAGAGATTATAACAGGTCACAAAATTACATCAGGAATGCTATTTGGTATAAAAGAACCGGGGTCACTTGGTGGGCGTTCCGAGATTTTAGATGCGTGGAATATTTTTCAGAGTTCTTATGTCGCACCGAAACAAAAAGAAATTGAAAGGGTGTTTAACTTTTTTGCTGAAGTGATGGGTGTACCCGCTCAATGTAGCATCACGCCGTTGAAACCTGCGGTTAGTTATTCGGAGGCAACTGTTGTTGCGGCGATGACACCTGAAGAATTAAGAAGAGATATCGGACTTGACCCATTGCCAACTCTTCCTAATGGTTCACCTGCAATAAATTCCGCTCCTGATAGTTTGCCAACCGAGGATTTGATTCCAACGCAGAATATGTCAATCAATGACAACATCAAGAATTTGACGGCAAAGCAACACCAACAACTGATTAGAATAATTCGCCAATACAACAAGCAACAGCTCACCCAACAAGCCGCTACTGCACTCTTAAAAGCAGGATTAGGACTATCTGATTTGGAGATACTTTCTTTGCTCGGAATTGAAGAAGATGAAGTTGAGTTGAGCAAATTTTCAGACGAGATAGATGAAAAACTTTTGACACAATTTAAAAAGTATGGCATCAATAAAAAAGATATTTTTGAAACCCACAGAAAATTAAAAGATGGAGATGCGATGTTATTCGCTCAAGGAATTTTAAGTAAAGATGAATTGAAAGTGATTTCATTATTGGATAACGACCCTTTAACAAAGACAAATACTATTGCCGAACTTCTTAAATTGGATGTTGCAGAAGTTGATGAAATAATCAACACCTTGGTTGAAGAGAAATATATTAAGATAAAAGATTTAAAAACTTTAATCGGAGAGCCAACAAAATATACAGTTCTAAAAAAGGGGAGTGATATAATTGCTGACGTGCCAAAATCCGTTTCAATCAAATCAGTTTACGAATATCAAGAGAGGATAGGACTTCCTGCATTGCTGACTGTTCATCGTCCATTTTGCGCTAAAATAATTTCGCTTGGAAGAGTTTACACCCGTGCCGACATTCAAACAATCAGCCAAAAAGTTGGGTACGATGTGTTTGAATATACCGGCGGATTTTATACAAACCCGAAAACTTTAGAGACCACTCCTTACTGCCGTCATGAATGGAAATCACGAATAATATACACCACTAAATGATAATATCAATTCTACTTTCTGAAAGCAGGTTAAAAGAACTGACAATCATTGACGAAAATGTTGACCCAAAAATATTAACGCCAACGATAAGAGATGTGCAGGAGTTGTATCTTCTTCCTATTCTCGGAACTGCGCTTTATAATGACTTACAAAATGAGGTCGTTACTGACCCTGACTTGTCAAGTAATCTTGATTACCAAAATCTTCTTACAAATTACATTCAGATATTTATGGCCAAGGCGGTGCAATACGAATGTTATATGGAGTTGAATATTAAGACAACCAATAAAGGGGTGCAAACAAAAACTGGTGAGAACTTATCTTCCGCATCGCTTGGGGACATCGTGCAATTAGCTAACAGAGAAAGTTCAAAAATGAAGATTTATCAAGAGCGATTGACTTCTTTTCTTCTTCAATATGCGCCTACTTTATATCCATTATATTTGACTCCTGGGAGTGGCATTGATACAATTTACCCCCATACAACAAATAATAAAGGAGGGATTTATCTTGGCCCATCAATTAGACAAAATTCAGCATTAGATAACTTTAGAAATGAAAGAAGAACAAGCCGACAAAATAATCCTTGGGGGTATCCAACGACCGACCAGTAAAAGAAAATATGAAAACAATAAAAACATTAACAAGTTAAAAAAGTTTTTGAATGTTCACGCACAATCAGATAATAAGTTCCTTCAAAACATTCTCAAGCGACCATGAGCAATTAGAATCTTATGGCACTGGGCCAATAGATGAAGTGAATGAAGCGACAATTCAAGAGCCAATTTATTACCCTCAAATGTGGGCGTTTTTATCGGGAGCAGCGACAAGCGAGAACACAATTTCATATTCATACGATGTTTTGTTTTACGACCTTGTTCAACCTGATGCGAGTAATATGGATGAAGTTTTGAGCGATACAATTTTAATTGCCAATGACTTTTTAATTTACTTGAATGCGCCTGAAAATTATGACAAATGGTTTTTTGATATTGGACAAAGCATAGAACCATTTACTGATAGATTCCGGGACGATGTCACTGGAGTAAAAGTTTCAATCACATTAAAAACAAGGGGGGCGCAGGACAATTTGTGCATCGTTCCAATGATATGAAAAGAAGTAATTTAAAAATGGGATATGATAAAGAGCCGAAGGATAGTGAGCCAATATTTTGGTGGGTAGTGGCGATTGTATTGACAATCGTGTTTATTTATATTGTAGTAAAAAATAATTTTTAAAGATGAATGATACAAAATTTCAGGATAAGATAAAAGCGTGGGCGTTCCCAATTTTATTTTCAATGATAAGTTTTTTTCTATATCACTTTTACACTCAACAAGAGCAGTTGATAATTGCTATTGAGAAAAACGGACTTCAACAAGTAGAACAGGACGGTAAGTTTTCTCTCATAATTTTTAGGTTAAACGCTTTAGAAAAGCAGATTGAAACTCTTCAAAACAAATCTTTTTAATGCAGTGGTTAAAAAACTTTTTTACGGGATATGATTCTTTGCCGCATGTTGAATTTTTTACAAAGAATAATGGATTCACAGAGTTCACATTGGATGTGGATTCAAATTGGTATCACGGGGAAATCAACATTGGCGGAGAAATAAAGTGGAGCATTGAACCAACAGAAAACAAAGAAGAAATGGAAGTTTTTGTTTATGAAAGATTTTTAGAACTATATTGAGATGGGAATAACAGTAAAATTAATTGCGGCGATGTGTATTCTCTTCTGTTTAGTCGGAGCGATAATTGATTTAAAAAATTATATTAAAAACAAATAAAATGAAAACTTACACTTTTAAAACTTTTAAAGGAAAAAATAAAGAACATTATTTTCATTTAAAAGCAAGTAATGGAAAAATCATTTTGCAGAGTGAGGGGTATAAATCAAATGCCACAATGCTGCGAGTTATTACTTCATTGGTCAATCATATTCCTTTAGCAAAAATACTTTAAAACAAATAAATTATGGAACAATTAAAAACAATTTGGGAATGGTTTTCAGGAAAGAAAACTGCCCTTGCATTAATTTTGATGATGGTTGCACAAATCGGTGGTTTGTCACCTGAAGTTATACACATCTTAACAGTGTTATCTAACTTGCTTGGTGGAGTTGGATTGACTCATAAGGTGATGAAAGCAATGAGAAAATAAATACCGAGAGCTTCGAGAAAAACAAACTTTCGGAGTTTTTTTTTATGAAAAATGAAAACAGATTAATCGGAATTGACATAAGGGTAGTCGCTTGTATTGAATCACTTGCTGAAAAAGTGATGAAAGAAATGGGCAGGGAGCTAATAATTATTTCGGCATATAGGTCATTTGAGGCGCAGGCAAAGTTATACGCTCAAGGAAGGTCAGCACCGGGCAAGATAGTAACGAGGGCCGTTGCAGGAAGTTCACCACACAACTTCCAGTGCGCAGTTGATTGTTGGGTAATGAGTGAAGACGGAATAAGTATAGACTGGAATAATTCAGACTTTAAAACCATAGCAAGGTCACACGCCGCCGCCGTTTCTGATAAAATAGTTTGGGGCGGCAACTTTCAATCGTTAACTGATTACCCTCATTGGGAATATAAGAATTGGAGAATGGTTCGGGCGATGGTAGAAAAAATAATTCCTAATTCGGAATAGTTTGGTTTGCCCAATGGTCGGGAGATAGTTGGGTTTTTTATTTTATTTTCGCAAGGTGTTCATATAGAACTATCCTGCAATATGTAGAGAGTTTAATGTGCGACTTATTCGCCAATGACTCAAGTTCCTTTTTCAATTTCTTTTCAGCTCGGATATTGATTCCCGTGTATTCTTTCTTTTCCATATTGCAATAATAGACTATTTATTTAACAATGCTTAATAATTATGCACATTTTAAATGTTTATAAATAATTGTAAAATAAAGCTGCACAATTAAAAAACAATGTTATTTTTACATCGTCATAAAAAAAGACACAAACAAAATGAAAAAGCACCTTGAATCACAAATTAAGTATTCGGATAAAAAGTTAACCGAATTAAAAGAAAAATTAATGACAAATTTTTGCCACGAACTCCCTTGGCTTGGAGAAGACATTTACAAATATCAATACAAGTTTGAACATTATAAACAAATGTTAAGTGAATTAGATGAACATTCAGAGGAAGAGGTATTAAATTACTGGATAGAACAATTTACTAATTTTATTAGTCAATCTTATAATGTGAGAGAAAATTCAACGGGCTCATTATTCCGTGAATGTTCAACTTGGAAATTTATTTGCAATATGGAATTATTAAAAGAATTAAAATCAATTTAAAATCAAACAAAATGAAAAACAAAATCACAAATAAATCAGTTAATAGAAAACTGACATTTTTACAAGCAACTCAAATTTGTATTTCAATTTTGGAAAACAAATTAAGTAGTTCAATAGCAAAAAAAGAAGCAAAAATTGAATTAACAAGATTTGCAAATGAACTGGATAGAATTGATAATTTAACCAACTAATCAAAATTTTAAAACTAAACAAAAACAAAATGAAAAACAAAATCACACCTCCACCAGTACCGCCGAAAGACATTAATGAATGGTTCGAGTACATCTCGGCTATGGCTACTAAAGTAATTATTGCAGGATTCCTTATTGAAATTGTTTACCACACAACTAAATCAATATGACAAGCGAAGAACACCTACAAGA
>Ga0315294_10008711_pt1 | contig 11130 bp, 8 predicted proteins | sample YL17G13_40_MG_FD_203626 | JGI IMG/M metagenome (GOLD analysis project Ga0315294, IMG submission 203626) | Sediment microbial communities from Yellowstone Lake, YNP, Wyoming, USA - YL17G13_40 | ecosystem: Environmental > Aquatic > Freshwater > Lake > Sediment | place: USA: Wyoming | collected... | reverse complement strand
ACTGCCCAACGCCAGCCAGATAGAGGTCAATCCCAAAGCCGACATCACCTTCGCAAAAACACTGCGAAGCATATTAAGACAGGACCCGGATGTAATATGCATCGGCGAAATACGCGATGAAGAGACCGCCAGCATCGCCCTGCGGGCATCGCAGACAGGCCATCTTGTTCTGGCAACGATACACAGCGAAAGCAACGCCTCGGCAATGATACGGCTGCTGGATTTGGGCGTCTCGGCGCTGCTACTTTCATCGGGTTTGAGCCTGCTGGTTTCGCAGCGGCTGCTTCGCTGCCTTTGCAGCAGATGCAAAGTGCCGGCTCAATTGACACAGAATCAAATCCGGGATTTTGTAAAAAGGAACATAAATTACAGAAATATCTGCCAGCCTAAGGGCTGCGAATACTGCTACGGGACCGGCTACAAGGGCAGAAACGCCGTCTTTGACCTCTTGACCCTCGATGACAACCTTAAGGCTTCCATCGCCAACAACGAGGCCCTGATTATGCAGCTGCGGAAAGAAGGTGACATAAGAGGCAGGTCCAATATCCAGAAAGAAGGGATAAAAAAAGTCGTCTCCGGCGTAACAAGCATCGATGAACTGAAAAGAGTGATAGGATAATTATGCTGTTTTGGCTGGGCATACTGATTGGCGTGATATTTGCGTGGTTTGCCGTTCAGAGAAAATTCTACGAGACCTGGGCGATACTGTTCAATCTGGTGATTTCAATCTATCTGGCTGTTTTCTTAGAGCCTGTAATCGTGGATTTTGTCCCCTCTGCCGGCGAGCCGCCCTACGGGAATATGCTGACCATAGCCGCAACTGCAACCGGCATCTTTTTAGTTACACAGGGTCTGTGCTTTATACTTTTTACCAGCCAGTTCAGCATCCCGCTTCCGAAGATACTCGACATCATCGGGTCCGGCTTTTTGGGGCTTTTCGCAGGATTTCTCGCCTGGAGTTTTGTGGTCCTTTTGATTTCAATCTCGCCGATTTCCCAGGATAAAATCGCAAAAAAAATCGGACTGCCTACTCATTTTCAGCAGACAACCCTACCATACTTGTCGTGGTGGTGCAATATGGTTAATTACATCGTATCCGACAAAGCAGACGAGCATACGACCGAATATGTGGTCGGCGAACTGCTTAAGAGTGCCGCGCCTAAAAAACCTGCCAAAGCTGAAAAACAGCCTGCTGTGCCAAAACCAGCCGAGCCGAACCTTCCCAAACCCGCTGCCGCCGAACCAAACCAGCCTGCCGAACCAAACCGACCTGCTGTGCCGGCAGAACCCAACCGAACCTGATACAAATCCCAAAAACCCGCTACGATACAATATAATAAACCCGCAAAAAGGCTAAAAATTCATTGCATATTCCAGCCCTTATCAGTATTATTATTGGGTTTTTGAGCAAATTTAATCCTGCTTTGCGCATTTGAGCGAGTGAAATGCGAGAGGTTGCCGAAATATGAAAAGCATAAGACTGAAAAACGGCCTTTTGGTTACTGATAAGGGCATCAAACGCGGCGATTGCCTGCTGCAGGACGGCAAAATCAAACTGCCCGCCGGCAAGACCAAAGGCGAGAAAACCATCGACATACGCGGAAAATATGTCGTGCCGGGCTTTGTCGACATCCATTTTCACGGCCTGAACCTTTTCGACTTCACGCTCGGGCAATTCAATCCGCAAACCGAAACCTTCGACGGCAGCAAATCCGCCTATCAGCAGGGCTTCGAAATGCTGACAAAGACACTGGCCGGCTTCGGCGTAACAGGGTTCTATATTGCCACCTTCGCCGCATCGCTCGAATCGCTGAAAAACTGCTATGCGAATTTAGCCGATTATCTGGAGCAACAAAAGAATAAAACACTTACCGGCTCAAGATTATTCGGCGGCCTGCTGGAAGGCAGTTTCATAAGTCCCGATATGGCCGGCGCACAAGACCCTGCATTTGTGTTCAAACCATCGATTGAGGCTTTTGACAGTATCAGCGACAAAGGCTCAATCAAACTGACTCTCGTAGGCCCCGATTCCGGCGAGCCGGCGGTCAAGCTGACCAAATACCTTACCGACAAGGGAATCATCGTCGGCGCAGGACACACCAACGCCACATATAACCAGATAGTTGACGCCGTTAATGTCGGTCTTAAATACTGCATACATTTCACCAACGGCCCGACAGGCGGCTCGTATAAGCCGTTCAATCGCGGCGGCGCCATCGAGGCGGTGCTTCAGCTTGAACAGATATATGCCGAGCTGATAGCAGACGGCTACCACGTCAACCCCTCTTATATCCGTGACATCATAAAGCGAAAAGGCTTCAAAAAAATCATCGGCATAACCGACTGTATGTTCGTGGCAGGCTCATCCGTAAAGCGTATCAAGATAGGCTCGGTCTCAGGTATCATCAGCGAAGACGGCAGGTACATCGCTGTCGAAAATAAGAAAAACACCCTCTTTGGCAGCGTCCTGACGGTAAACAGGGGTTTTGAAAATATGCTCAACTGGCTCACAAGCGATATGCCCGGCATCTGGAACAAAAGGCATCCTGCTGTAGATTTCAAAAAGGCCCTGCCGGCGGTTTCGCAGTTTTACTCGACCAACCCGTGTGAACTGGTCGGCCTGAAAACACAGGGTTTCGGACGATTGGCAGATGGCGCAAAGGCCGATGTTTGTATTCTTGATATTGCAGGCTCGCCCGGCGGCTATAAGGTAACCATCGAGTCGACCATAGTTGACGGCAATATAGTTTATTCGAAAAATTGAGAAGGAGTTTGAAATGAGCGATAAACCGCAGGTTTGTATCGTTGGCGGCGGAATGATAACGCAGGTGCAGATTCTGCCCTCAATTTATCAGCTTCAGCGTTTCGGCATCGTTGGGGACATAAGTATATCCGCCTTAAACAGCCCGCCTCTGCGGGACCTGGCAAACGATAAAATGCTCCAAAAGGCCTTCCCCGGCCAAAGTTTCACCGCATACCCGCCTTTAGACACCGACCCGGACAAAAAATTCCCCGATATGTTCAAAGAGGCAATAGCAAAGATGCCGAAGCATAATATCGTCGTGGCCGCTGTCCCCGACCAGTTGCACTACCCCGTCATAAAGGCCGCTCTCGAAAACAACCAGCATATATGCTGCGTCAAGCCTCTGGTGCTGAAATATTCGCAGGCCGAGGAAATCGCCGAAGAGGCTTATAAAAAGGGCCTGATTGTCGGCGTGGAATACCATAAGCGGTTCGACGACCGTGCTTTGATAGCGCGTCGGCTCTTCAAGGCAGGCCAGTTCGGCGAGTTCCGTCTCGCACAGGCCGCCCTGCACGAAAAGTGGTATTACCGCCATTCTAATTTCCAGAACTGGTGCACCTGCGAAAACTCAGATATGTTCTCTTACATCGCCTGTCACTATATCGACCAGGTGCAGTTCATAACCGGCCTGCTGCCGACAACGGTCTCGGTCTACGGCGTCGTGGACAAATACCCAAACGGCAATAAAGGCTTCCTCTGGACGGACGGCAGGGTAATCTGGGAAAACGGCGCGGTTATGAATGTCCAGAACTCGCTCGGCCAGCCGGATGAGGCGCCGGGCGGTAACTGGCAGGGTATAAAGATGTATTTTCAGGGAAAAGACCGCAGCACTATGATTGTTCACGATGACCAGTATCGCGGCGTCAGCCACGTATATCTCGAAAAAGGCAGCGACCCCGGTGACACTTGTTATGCCGAGCCAAGCCCCGATTATTTCAAATACGTCGACCTCGGCGGCAAAGGCCTGACGGCGGTCGGTTACGGCTACCGCTCTATCGAATATATAATTAGGAATATCAACCAGGGCATCGACGCCTCGCAGGGAATCGGCGAAAAGCAGGCGCTCGCAAAAAGGCAGAAACTTATTAAGCAGTTTGACGAGGAAGGCGTGATGGCCACACCCATAAATAGTTCCTACAACGAGCTGGTGATGGAGGCCGGCAGGCTTTCTATATTAAACAACGGCAGAGAAGTGGAAATAACCTATGGCAAAAACGCCGGTGTGCGTTTTCGTAAGTATTAGTATTGTGATGTAATTTTGTTCAAAGGAGAATAAAAAGAGATGGCAAAAGAATTTCCGCTTGTACCGATGAAGGTAGAAAAAATTTCAACGAAGTATCGCAAACTTTCCGGCGCGATACCCAATAAACAAACCATCAAAAGCATTGAAAAGCTCCGGCAATGTGAGCCGATTAGTATGCGAGGCCAAGCCCCGATTATCTGGGACCATTCCAAAGGCATCAACGTCTTCGACGACTACGGCAATATGTGGCTCGATTTCTCTTCCGGCGTCCTCATCACTAACGCAGGACACAGCGCTAAAAGAATCGTCGACGCTGTTGTAAAGCAGGCTAAAAAATCCCTGCTTACCTCATACTGTTTCCCCAATGAGCCGAGGATTAAACTTGTGCAGAAATTGGTTTCACTTGCCCCGAAGGGCCTCAACAAGGTCTTTCTGCTCAGCACAGGCTCAGAAGGTATCGAGTGCGCACTGAAACTTATGCGAACCTATGGCCGAAAGGTCGGCGGCGATAAGAAAAGTGTTGCGGTCGGATTTGACAACGGTTTTCACGGCAGAACGCTCGGCTCACAGCAGTTGGGAGGCGTAAAAGCCGGCAAAGCCTGGATTAAAAATCTCGACCCCGAAATCGTCCAGGTGCCGTTCCCGGACGGCTTCCGCTGTGAGGACACCAGCTTCGCCCTGTTCGAATCGTCCCTTGCCAAACTCAATATCGACCCCGACAGCGTCGCAGGCGTTATCAGCGAGACATATCAGGGCGGCGGCCCCTACTTTATGCCGAAAGATTACGCACAGCAGCTTAGAAAATGGTGCGATGCGCACGGCGCATTGCTCGCCTTCGATGAAGTCCAGGCCGCCTTCGGAAGGTGCGGCAAACAGTGGGGCTTCGAGCTGTATGAAGTCGTCCCCGACTTGTTCTGCCTCGGAAAAGGAATCAGCAGCTCGTTGCCCATCAGCGCCGTTATCGGTAAACAGGATGTATTGGACCTTTACGGCCCCAACGAAATGACAAGCACTCATTCCGGCAATGCCGTCTGCTGTGCCGCGGCGCTGGCCAGCATAGAAACCATCCAGAAAGAAAAACTGATTAAAAACGCTGCAACGGTCGGCAAAGTCCTGCACGCCGAGCTTCAGTCCATAATGGCGGAATTTTCCGATGTCATCGGTTTTGCACCTGCTGTCGGCCTGGTCGGCGGTTTGCAGACCATAAAAAAAGGCACGAAAGACCCCGATGGCGATTTGGCCTGGGAGGTTGTCAATCTTTCTTATCGTAAGGGACTTATGATGTTCGCTCCTGTCGGCTTTGGCGGCGGCTGCATCAAAATCGCTCCGCCCCTCTGCATCAACAAAGACGCCACACGCGAAGGCTGCTCCGTCATCCGCGAATCGCTGAAAGAAATACTGAAAAGATAAAAAAACAAAAACTGTGGAATTTAAAAACCTGCGATTTTCGGAGAGTTTTGAAAATCGCAGGTTTTTCATTTTAGATGCCGACCGCAGGCTGTTTTTTAGGGTCCAAAAAAATACGTTTTTTTATAATTTTCCATATTGACATCTTTTTCAAACAGAGTATTCTTTTAAGCAAATAAGATGGGGAGAAGTAGTTTCTGGTTTTTGAAGCTTCCTCTTCAAGAAAATTTGGGTTTTTTGTCAAAAAAGCGATGCTTTTGGAGGTGTGTTATGTGTAAAAAAATGTTTTTCCTGTTGTCTATTACTCTGTCGTTGTATTTTGTTGTGCCGGCGTCTGCCATTAATTTTTCTTCCACGCTGCTTACAGGTTATGAGCCGTCCGAAGGGAATAATGTCGTTGTCTTGAGGGATCCTAACAAAGACCCCACTCTGACGGTCGAACGGGTAAAAGGCGGTGTTAATGGCGCACCGCAGGCAACTAATGGTGAATATGTGCTTATGTTAAGATGGACTAATGAGGCTGACCATAAAATTGAGATAAGGCACAACTGGTACAACCGAACGTTTGATTTGGCCGGCGTGGATTTTGTACATGCCGACGTTTATGTAGCGACAGATTCTGCGATGCCGCAAAGTATGGGTATGTGGGATGAACACTGGGCATACCCGTATCAATGGATTTCAGCCGATTGCCTGCCCCGCAGAGCCAATGAATGGTGCAGAATTTCATTTGGGGTTTCGGCTCTTAATGAAACGGGGCTGGACCATATAGAAGCTTTGGTTCTCGATGGATTGGCCGGCACCAGCGGAACAGTGTATATTGATAATCTCCGGTTAGGACCTGCTGAGTGTAATTGTCTGAGGAAGATAGAATTCTCCGGATACTGGTGGTCGGTTCTGCAGAGCGATTATCGGATTGGGGCTGGGCCGAACCGCTTCACAGACAGTCCTAATGATGTGTGGGTCGACCCGAACGGCTATCTGCATCTGAGCGTTGTCAACAAAGACCCGAACTGGTATTGCAGCGAGGTTATAGCCAATGCAAATCTGGGGTATGGAACTTATGTTTTCACGGTCAAAAACAGAGTGGATATACTGGACCCCAATCTTGTTCTGGGACTGTTTACATACGATGTTCCCGATTCACTGGGCAAATTCCGGGAGATTGATGTTGAACTTTCCAGATGGGGACTAATAGGCAATGACAACGCCCAGTTTGTTGTTCAGCCTTCGGAGGACCCCGGAAATAAGCACCGGTTCAACATAGACTATTCGGCGGATACCGATATAACCACCCACGTATTTAAGTGGAAGAAAAACAGGATAGATTTCCAGAGCTACTACGGGAATTATATGGAGAAACCGCCGAAAGAATACTTAATTCAGTCCTGGTCTTACAAGGGCGATGATGTGCCGGCGGCAGGAGAAGAGAACCCTCGCATCAATTTCTACCTGATATCGGGTGCCGCTCCAGCCAACGGTCAAAATGCGGAGGTCGTTATCAAGCGTTTCAGGTATATGCCCAACACCGGCGTAAAAAACGCTGTTATGATAACGCCCAGAACCCTTAACCTCGCGAGCAAAGGCAACTGGATTAACTGCATTCTGAGACTTCCTAAAGGGTACAACGTTGCGGACGTCAACACATCAAGTATTTTGCTTGAGGGCCAGATTAAGCCGGAGAAAGTCGTAGTTGGAGGACAAATTGTGATGGTTAAATTCGCCCGCTCGGAGGTCCAGGAGATGCTCGGTGAGCCGGGATATGTGGAACTGAAAGTGACATGGGAGCTTAAAGACGGGACCGAATTCGAAGGAACAGACATAATCAGAGTAATAGATAAGGGTAAGAAGAATAACAAGAATCAAGGAAATATGACGGCATTATCCCCAAAGGGCGGCGGAAAGAAATGAGGATAGTTTTGAGATTTAATTAAGCACTAAAAACTCAAAACTAAATTTTGTTTTCCTGTCGCCAGTCGGGCATCTGGTCGGGTGTTACTTTTTCCCATAAGCCTTTTTTATTGCTGCGGGCGGCGGATTCGAGCTGCTTATACTTATTGTAAAAGCTGTGCCTGAAGCGAAAATCCGCATAAGCGTAACCTTCGCTTAGCAAAAGTTCATTGAGGTAGCTGCCGTCCGGCAACTGTATGTAGGCCAATAATCTATTGTATTTGTCCCTGGTATTAGTCTTGTCGAGATAGACCGTAACGGATTTTGCGAGCGCTAGTTTTGTTGTGAATTCGGAAGCTTCCGGGCCGAAATACATAACCGGCGTATCAGGCTTTTTTGTTTCCGGTGTATCGACCCCCCAAAGCCTTATCCTGGTATGATTGTATTTGCCGTCGGGGATGTCTATATCGATTGTGTCACCATCGACAACCTTTACAACCGTGAAGGTTTTGGCATCGTATTTTTCAAAATCAGAATATACCGACTGCCCGGCTGACTGCCGGTAATGGCGCCATTTGGGTCTGAGGGGGCTGTGGTCGAGAGCGATGAGCAAACAGGCAAGCAGGATGCCGAGAGTAAACAGGAAGTTTCGCAGGCGTCTGCTTATTGCGAAGGCCGGTTTTGTGCGTTTGAGTGACACCGATTGGTTATTTGTTTTTTGCGCGTTTCTCGGCGGGCTTATCCAGCTCAAAGGCAAGGCAGACCGCTTCGAGCGCTTTTTCACCTTCGTTTTTGTTGACAATGCAGCTTATGCGAATTTCGCTTGTTGTGATGGAGTCGATATTGACTTTGGCGCTGGCCAGTGCGCTGAACATTTTGTCTGCCACGCCGTAATGCGTTCGCATACCTACGCCGACCACCGAGACCTCGGCGATATCGTCCCGCACCGAGACTCTTTCGCAGCCTATCTCTTCCTTAATCTGCTCGACGGTCTCTTTGGCTGTTTGCAGGTCTGAAGTGCCGACCGTAAACGACAGGTTCGCCTTTTCAGAGCTTACCTCGGTTTGAATAATATCGTTGACCACCACCTTGGCCTTAGCCAGATGAGAAAAAATCTTTGCGGCATTGCCCGGCTTGTTGTCGACGCCGATAAGGTTTACTTTGGCCATATCTTTCTGGATTGTTGCACCTGAAACCAATACACCTTCCATTTGCGGCACCTCGTGAGTAATTAATGTCCCTTCTATTTCTTCGCTACTGCTTCTTACGTGAATTTTAACGCCGTATTTTTTGCCGAACTCGATAGAGCGGCTGTGCATAACGCCGGCACCGAGGCTGGCCATCTCAAGCATTTCATCATAGCTGATTTGCTGCATTTTGACGGCCTTTTTGAATATTCGCGGGTCGGTCGTATAAACGCCATCGACATCGGTATAAATTTCGCATTCCTCGGCTTTTAAGGCCACAGCCAGAGCGACTGCTGTGGTATCGGAGCCGCCTCTGCCGAGTGTGGTTATGTTTTCATTTTCATCTATGCCCTGAAAGCCCGCTACGAGGACGATTTTGCCGGCGTCAAGTTGTTTGTGAATTCGGTCGGCATCGATGCTTTTTATGCGGGCCTTTGTGTGGACGCTGTCGGTAATCATCCTGATTTGGCCGCCGGTGAAGCTTATGGCATCGTGGCCCATAGCGTGCAGCGCCATAGCGAAAAGCGAGACTGTCTGCTGCTCGCCGGTGCTGAGGAGCTGGTCCATTTCGCGTTTTGGCGGGTTAGGATTAAGTTCGAGGGCGTCTGCAATAAGCTCATCGGTTTGATGTCCGCGAGCGGAAGCAACCACGACGACCTGATAGCCATCTTTGACCGCCTTGATTACCCGCCGGCAGGCCCTGCGAATCTTTTCCGCATTGGCCACCGAGGTTCCGCCGAATTTTTGCACAAGTATCATTTTAGTCGATAGCAAATAATCTATTTTTCAAAATCGGGAAAATTATAACTGCCGGCAGTAAAAATGCCACTAAATTTTCAGGAAATATTCCATCAATTCGGAGCCTTTGTCAATCTTCAGGCCCGACCTGGCGGCATTGGCCTCACTGAAGGCTTCGTGCATAACGCCGCTGACCTCGGTGCCTGCCATAGCAAACGGGACCGGCTCGGCTGAATGGGCGCAGGTCCGCAGCGGCGTGGGGTGGTCCGGCACGACCATCATCCGCCAGACCGGGTAGCCGCTTATTGCCTCGAAGACCGGCCCGACGATGTGCCTGTCAATCTGCTCAATCGCCTTTTTCTTCATTACGATATTGCCGCTGTGAGAGGCCTCATCGGGCGCTTCTATGTGGACCAGAACGATGTCATATTTTTTTAGCGCCTCTATGGCAGCGGAGGCCTTGCCCGAATAGTTTGTGTCGATAAAACCTGTTGCGCCGGGAACATCTATAAGGTCGAAACCGACCAGCTTTGAAAGACCCCTTACAAGGTCAACGGCGGTGATGGCGGCGCCTTTAAGGCCGAACCGTTTTTCGAAGCTGTCCATCTGCGCCTTTCTGCCCTGTCCCCAGAGCCAGATTGAGCTGACCTGGTTTTCGCCGAGGTCTTTTCTGATTTTGTTGATGTCGTGGTTGAAGAAAAGCTGCTGCGAACGCGCCATCAGGTCGATGAGCAGCTCCGAGCCTTTTCCGCGAGGCAGGATTTTTTCCGCCGCTGTGCCGATATAATCGTGCGGCGGGTACGTATATACGTCGAAATCAGCGTCTTTGACCACCATCAGATGCCTGTAGCTTACGCCCGGATAGAAGCGGATTTTTTCGGTGCCTAACTGGTCGTTCAACCCTTTTACCAGCTCGGCGGCCTCCTCGGTGGAAATATGGCCGGCGCTGTGGTCGGCCATTTTGCCGTCGGCGATAGTGACAAGATTGCATCTGAAGACCCAGTCGTGCGGCGAAAGGTCGATATTGCGTGCGACTGCTTCGATTGGCGCCCTGCCGGAATAATATTGCAGAGGGTCATAACCCAGCAGACTCATCTGCGCCACATCGCTGCCCGGCTCCATACCTTCGGGGACCGTCCGCACAATTCCCTGTATCCCCTGGACGCTGATTTTGTCCATATTCGGTTTCTGGGCGGCTTCGAGCAGGGTTTTATAGCCGAGCTGCTCGATAGGCTCATCCGCCGCACCGTCAGGAATTATTATCACGTGTTTGGCCGTCAATCTTTGTCCTCCGGTATATCGACTATTCTTATACAAACGGGTTTGCTGCAAACGGTATCAATTCGTTCAAGGTCTGCGATGGTTGCGCTGACCTGCTTATGCTGCGTCGGGTGAGTGGTTATAACTACGGGAATGGTATTGTCGGGCCCACGGCCTTCGTGCTGCTGGACGCCGGATATGCTGACGGCATTTTCAGCAAGCACCCTGCCAATCTGTGCGAAGACGCCGGCCTGGTCCTTGACCATTATCCTGATATAGAATCGGCTCGTAATATTGTCGATATGCTCTATAAGCTGCGATACCTCGCTCCTGGGCAGCAGGTGAATATGGAGGAAGGTCGTGGCGGAGTTGCCCAGGGCCACATCGATAATGTCGGCGACAACCGCACTGGCGGTTGGCATCATTCCTGCGCCCCGGCCATAAAACATTACCTGGCCGACCGCGCTGCCGAATATGCTGACAGCATTAAAAGGCCCATCGACGCGGGCAAGAGGATTATTTTTGGCAATAAAAGATGGGTGGACCCGCAGCGAAATCTTGTTATTCGGCTTGCGTTTTCCGATAGCCAGCAGTTTGAGGAT
>Ga0315294_10008705_pt1 | contig 11134 bp, 9 predicted proteins | sample YL17G13_40_MG_FD_203626 | JGI IMG/M metagenome (GOLD analysis project Ga0315294, IMG submission 203626) | Sediment microbial communities from Yellowstone Lake, YNP, Wyoming, USA - YL17G13_40 | ecosystem: Environmental > Aquatic > Freshwater > Lake > Sediment | place: USA: Wyoming | collected... | reverse complement strand
TGGACGATGAGATGAGGAGTGTATTGGCAGAAGGCGGCTTCTTCCACGAAGAGCGCGACAGGATATTCGATATCTTAGGAAATGTCTCGACCACCGTTACGGGCGCCTATATTCCGGGAACGGTCTACGGGTTAAGAGATTTTCTGATAGACCCTGTGATCCGTAGTCTCATATCCAAGATGGCTGCGCAGGAACGCGGCCGTGTCTTCGATGCGTTACAGCAGATATCATTCACGTCAGGGTTCCATGCCCCCGGCGACATATCCAATCTCAGGACGTCTCTGAAAGAAGAGTGCATCGAACCCGTTTCCCAAACGCAAACGGAAACGGGGACAGGTCCAGGCACGATTTCGGAAACGTCCCTTGATGCGACGGCGACGACGACCACGAGCGACGAAAAAGCGGTGCGGGAGGCGTACGGGAAGTGCGAAGAGATCATTACCGGCACGGATGATCGATGTGGCATAAATCAGACGGTTTCAGAGTTTAAGGGTATGTCGCAGCGAAGGGCTGATGTTTCACGACTGAGGCTCTGCGTGCCAATAGAGGTGCTTCAGAGCTCTCCCGACATCACGCTTACCTTGAATAATCTCGGGAACCTGAACCCTCGCTTTAGAGAAGGCAAACTTCCTTTTGAGCTGGTAGTGACGGGTGTGACTAAGGAAGATGCTGCTGCCGTAGAGGCGCTAGGGCGGAGGGATGATATTTGGCGCGCGTTGAAACTCCCCGAAAACATGACCATGTCGGTCATCGATGAGGACGTCATCGTCGAGAGGGCGGCAGGGTATGGGTATGATCCAAGCGACCCTGAAAAGAGGGCCATAATCGTCCAGGACCTTACGCTCGAGGCGAACCCGGCGATAGAAAGCGAAGCGATAGCGATAACGACAAGCGGTCTTGAAAAGAAGATCGCGGAGAACCTGGAACGTGCGTTAGAGGAGAAGAGGCTGCGCAAGGATACATCTCCCACCGAGTATGAATTTAAGGATAACGTCTCGGTGTTGATAACGACGTGCCCTGAACCCGGCAAAGGTCCCGCGCTCTACTCACTTTCATCGATACTTACCCAATGGATGCGCGCATTAGAATCCGGCAGATCCGCTATAATAAGGTTGCCCGCCATCGAGCTCCCTCAAGAGATGCTGAAGCGCCTGGGCACGGCTGTTGAAAATGCGTGGATCGTGCTCATCAAGGCATGATCTTGACCAATTTCTTGTACCAAAACCAGTTGACAGTTATCAGTTATAGTGATAAGATTATCACCATAACTGATAACGGAGGAAATAGCCATGCTGGAAAAGATACTCAAGGTTTTCTATGATGACATTTCAGGGGTATTTACCATAAACGAACTGGCAAAAAAGACAGGTGTTTCTTACAGCTATGTATACGGCCAGATCGAGGATCTGCGCAGGAGAGGCATCATCACTGTAGATAAGCAATCGAATCGGAAGTATTGCACGCCGAATTATCATAGCCCCGAAGTAAAAACAGCTTTTACAAAAATATCAAACGAAATATTAAAGGATTTTTTAAAGAAAAAAGATAACGTTTTTTTTGTTGTCGAGAAGCTTCTATCGAAGCTGCCCAAGAAAACAGATTTTAATTTACTGAGCGTTGTTTTATTCGGTTCTTTAGCCAAAGGCACGGGTTTCAAAAAAAGCGATATGGACCTGTTTATCCTTGTGCCCTCGAAGGGAAAATATGACGAGCCCATTGAAATGGAATGCGTTGCGCTGTCAAAGGGTTTTGGTGTGGAGATAAATCCTCTCATTGCTGAACCGGCAAGCCTGTTATCAATGTTAAAAGATAAAGAACATAATGTCGGTAAAGAGGTTTTAAAAAACAAAATAGTGCTATTCGGCGCGGAGAAATTCTGGGAACTGGTATTTGAGGTGTTGAAATGAGCGACCTGAAAAGAGAGATGTTAAAGATCAAAGTGAAAGGTTATTTTGATAACGGTGATTTACGCCGAGATTCAACGATTATGGTGTTGGTAAAATATCATATTGATAAAGCAAGGCATAATATACAGACAGCTTCGCTGTTAATAGAGGCTTCGGGGATAGGGATCTCAAGAAAAGGTTAAAAGTGGGGGAAGGTTATATTGGATACGATTGGGTTATAAGCTGCGGCTACTACGCGATGTTCCATGCGGCAACCGCGGCGCTGGCAGATATCGGCATCAGAGCCGAAACGCACGAGAGTCTCATAGAAGGATTGGAATACCACTTTGTGTATAAGGAGAGCTCGATAGGATCTAGAGATATAGAAAAAATCAAGTCGGCCAAAAAACTAGATGACAGGTATGTCAATAAAATGTGGGCGACAAAATCAAAGAGAAATACAGCCCAGTATAAAGCCGATGCTGTTATCGCGCAAAAAGATGCCGAGAAGACATATAAAGACGCCATAGATTTTGTTGATGCGCTGGAGAGTTTGATAAAAACCTAAACGGCTGTCTCGCTTTTATCGGCACAAAAGGGGACAGGCAAGACTTACCCGCCATAGAGCTCCCCAGGGAGATGCTCAAGCACCTCGGCACGGCCGTTGAAAATGCGTGGATCGTGCTGATTAGGGCGTAAGGCGTATTATGGTGAAGTTTACTTGATTTTAATACCCCCTTTTGTTATAATTACCCCTCTATATTTTTTGTGCTAAATTGACACTCTATAGCGCCCGTCCTCCTTCGCTCAAAGCTTTTTAGCTTTGAGCTTCGGAGAGACTGGGCGCAGACCGTAAACTATAGCGCCCGCATAGCTCATCCGCCTTCGCATTCAATGCGAAATAGACAGAGTGCTTCGGCGAGATTTCGCTTACAGGGCTAAGGACTTTATAGACAGCGCCCGCATAGCTTCCCGCTTCGTCCCGCCGCAACAGTCTATCGCGGTGAGGCGGGACTTCGCGGGATTTCGCCATACATGAAATAGATAGGCTCAACAATATTGTGCTAATGTGACAGTCAATAGGCCCGCATAGCTCAATTGGCAGAGCAGGACACTCTTAATGTCAAGGTTCCAAGTTCGATTCTTGGTGCGGGCACCATATTTCGTGTTGTTTGAGCGTTAATTATATGGTAACGTCACAAGAATCGAAGCCCGCGAGCGCCGACGAATAGGAGGAAAAGGCCTCCGGCCGACAGCCCTTCGACAAGCTCAGGGTGGCTCGAAGGGTGGCGAGCGCAGTCGAGCCACGAGCGGGCTGGCTACGCAGGCGGCCTCTGGACGCCGAAGTAGCCGATTCTTGGTGCGGGCACCATGTACCACTCGCGACGACAGTCAATAGCAATCGCTCGGGCTTCGCCCCGAACCCGAGGAATGAAATGACGAGTGGTTCGGGGTACATGGCGCGGCCTGCTATGTACCTGAACGGAGTGAATGGTACATAGGCCATAATGTGCGGTGGTACAGGGCAGAGAGACTGTTGTATTGTCCCTCGGACATGCTAAAGGTTTTGATTTCTCAAGAGAGAAATCAAAACGCATAGGTGGCCCTCGGGACTGAAATTTTCAGAGAAAATTTCTTGCGGCGGTAATTCAGTGGTAGAATGCCAGCTTGCCAAGCTGGATGTCGTGGGTTCGAAACCCATCCGCCGCTCCATGTTGCATAAGTATTGAAATGGGTAGATGGGATCCTTGCGCTGTCTATGACCCGTCGGCGCAAGAAACCCATCCGCCGCTCCATGGTTCAGCGCGCCCAAATTGCTTCGTTTTATGAAGCAATTTGGGCTTGCTCACCATTTATGGTGAGTTAATCGAACCATGTCCCGAGCAAGGCCTTCTACAAAGGCCAGGCCGCGTCGAGGGGCATTTCTTTCAAGCAGGTCAATCTTTCACCAGTTAACCGCGATTATAACGGAGGCATCATCCATATGAAGATCATGGAATTCTTAAGCACGAAGGCGGTCACCGCGCATCTTAAGTCGACGACCAAGGAAGAGATCATCCGCGAGCTCATCGAGCTCCTCCATGCGGCCGGAGGCATACAGGACAAAGAAGAGATCATTAAGGCCGTGCTCGCGCGCGAATCGCTCGGCTCCACCGGCATCGGTCAGGGCGTCGGTATCCCGCACGCGAAGTCGAACAGCGTCGGTAAACTCATCGCCGCGTTTGGCCTTGCGCCGAAGGGGGTCAACTTCGATTCCCTTGATGGAGAGCCTGCCTACATATTCTTTCTTCTCGTCGCTCCGGAAGATTCCGCAGGGCCGCACTTGAAGGCGCTGGCACGGATATCGCGGATGCTGAAGGACAAGTATTTCAGGGACATGCTGAAAAAAGCGAAAGATGAAAAAGAGATATTGCATATCATCGCGAATGAGGATGCGAAGAACTGATGTGAGGGAGAAGCGATAATGACAAATGACAAATATCCAATGACAAATGAATTACGAATGACAAATAATCAAATTGGTCATTGGTTCATTGGACATTCATTAGATATTTGACATTAGGCATTTGACATTTAACATAGGAGTGGTCACAACAGGTGAAGGTGCTAAAAGCTTTTAAATGGCTCTACCCCGGGATGTGGGTGAAGCGCTGGATACTCTTGGCGGTATTCGGCGTCATCTTCATATCGATGGGGTTCGTCATGGTCATCATGGAGCCGAATCCCGGCAACAAGACCTTCGCCGGCGTCATCATCATCCTGGGCATACTCACCGTGGTGACCGGCATCAAACGGATCATCGCGTCCTTTGTGACCATTCTCATGCCGCAGGGAGAAGACGAGCTCGTCGACAGGGTGTACAAGAAGAGGATCCTCGAAAAAGGGCCGAAGATAGTCGTGATCGGAGGCGGGACCGGCCTCTCGATGCTCCTCCATGGTTTGAAAGAATATACCAGCAATATCAGCGCGATCGTGACGGTCGCCGATGACGGGGGTTCTTCAGGAAGGCTGCGGCAGGAATTCGATGTGTTGCCTCCGGGAGATATCCGGAACTGCCTGGTCGCCCTTGCCGATGCCGAACCCCTCATGGGCAAGCTCTTCCAGTTCAGGTTTGGCGAAGGCACCGAGTTCTCCGGCCACAGCTTCGGCAACCTCTTTATCACGGCGATGACGAAGGTGACGGGCGATTTTGACGCGGCGATCAAAGAGTCGAGCAAGGTCCTCGCGATCCGCGGCAGGGTCTTACCGGCGACGCTCGATAAGATCGCTCTCGAGGCATTGCACGCGGACGGTTCCCGGACGATCGGCGAGAGCAAGATCCCCGAGGCCAAGAGCCCGATCAAGCGGGTATTTTTGCGGCCGGTCAATTGCAGGGCCACCGATGAGGCGATCGACGCGATCCGCAAGGCGGACGCGATCGTGCTTGGGCCCGGCAGCCTCTACACGAGTGTCATGCCGAACCTCCTGGTCGGCAAGATCTATTCTGAGATAGTGGTGTCAAAGGCCGCGGTCAAGGTCTATGTCTGCAACGTCATGACGCAGAAAGGCGAGACCGACGGTTTCCGCGCGAGCGACCATTTGAAGGCGATCATCGAACATACGGCGCCCGGCATCGTAGAGTATTGCGTCGTCAATACCGCCCGGGTGCCTGTTGAGCTGCTCAAAAAATATGAAGGCGAAGGTTCATACCCTGTGGTGGCCGATACCGACACTATCAAGAAGATGCGTTGTAAAGCGGTCGAGGCGCACATTGTCGACGCGAAAGATTATGTAAGACACGATCCTGTGCGCCTGGCGAAGATCATCGTGGATCTCGTGGGGAGTCTGAAGAAGACGCGGTGAGGACACAGATGATCGCAGATTGCGCGTGTTAGCCGATATCTCACAGATTGTCACAGAAACATCATCTGTGATCATCTGTGAAGGCGTGTATATGGACCGGGATCTGTGTTAATCTGTGCGTAGCATATTATAAGGTTGTACCCGAATGGCGAAGATAAAGTTACTGATGGCGTTCCACTGCCACCAGCCGGTCGACAATTTCGATCATGTCTTTCATCGTGCGTACGAGAAATCGTACCTGCCGTTTATTGACGTGCTGAAGCGCCATCCGAAGGTAAAGGTTGCGCTCCATTATTCCGGGTGCCTTCTCGACTGGTGCATGAAGAATAAACCCGAGTTCATAAAACTTTTAAAGGCGCTGGTGAAGTCAGGACAGGCCGAGATGATGACCGGCGGCTACTATGAGCCGATCCTTTCGATCATCCCCGACAGGGATAAAAGAGGACAGATCCGCCTGATGTCCGACTATCTTGAAAAGACATTCGGATCGAAGCCACGCGGGTTATGGCTGACCGAGCGTGTGTGGGAACCGTATCTGGCGAAAGTCCTGCATGAAGCGGGGGTGGAATACACGATCGCCGACGATTCTCATTTCTTCTTGTCGGGCATGCAGGAAGACCAGACGTACGGCTATTACGTGACCGAAAGCGAAGGCAAACCCGTCAAGATCTTTCCGTCGCTCAAGACATTACGGTACTCGATGCCGTTCAAAGCGCCCGAAGAGACGATCGGTTTCTTGAAGTCCGCGGCCCGGGAAGGGGAAGAGCGGCTCTTCGTCTTCGGGGATGACGGGGAGAAGTTCGGCCTGTGGCCCCATACGTATACGTGGGTATATGAGCGCGGGTGGCTGGAGAACTTCTTCTCGGCGCTCGAGGCGAACAGCGACTGGATCAATATGTGCACGTTCAGCGAAGCGCTCGATACGGTCGAGCCGAAAGGGCGCGTCTACCTGCCGTGCGCAAGTTATAGCGAGATGATGGAGTGGTCGAGCGGGTATTTCAATACTATGTTCACGAAATATCCCGAGGCGAACTCGATGCATAAACGCATGCTCATGGTCAGCGAAAAGATAGCGCGCCTTCAAGGCGGTCCGGCCGCGGAAGAAGCGCTTCATGAATTATACAAGAGCCAATGCAACTGCGGTTATTGGCACGGCGTCTTCGGCGGTTTTTACCTGTATCACCTGCGCGCGAGTATCTATCATCACCTTTTGATGGCTGAAGGTATCGCGGACGAGGCGAAGGCCGGCAAAGCCCAGGCGGAGTATGCCGTTCTCGACTATGATGATGACGGCCATGAGGAGGTCATTGTTGCCACCGACCGTCTTTCGTATATCATAAGCCCCCGCCAGGGCGGCGGCATGATAGAGCTCGATGACCGGAAAAAGTGCGTCAATATATTGAACGTCATGTCCAGACGGCCAGAACCGCATCATGAGAAGCTGAAGGACGTCGAGGCGCAGGTCCTCGTGCGCGACGGGGATGATGATGACGGCCAGCCGCAGAGCATCCATGATATCATCAAGGTCAAAGAGCGTGGCCTCGAGCAGCTTCTTGCCTATGACGACTTGAGGCGGATGTCGCTGGCGGACCATATCCTGGAGACAGGCCTGACCGCGGAGAGATTCTCGAATAACGATTACGTCGAACGCGCCGATTTCGTGGCGGAGGCCTACGCCCATAAAGAGGATAAGGAAAGAGGGGGCGTATCGGTCACGCTTTCGAGGACTTCGGCCACGCTCGGCACGAAGCTTAAAGTGGAGAAGACGGTCACCGCATACGCAGGCAAGGCGACGCTTCACGTGCGGTATGAGATCAAGAATGTCGGGAAGAAGAAGGCCGTATGCCGTTTCGGCTCCGAATACAACCTTTCGGTCAGGCCACCCGATGCGGAGGCCGTGAAAGCGTTGTCAGACCAGAAGAAATACACGTTTCAGGACGAATGGAATGATATGGCGCTCACCTTCGCGTTCGAAGACAAAGTCGATATATGGCAATGCCCGATATTTACCATTTCGGACTCGGAAGGCGGGATGGAGAAGAACTATCAGGGCATGTGCCTCGTGGTGAGCGCATGTCTGTCGCTTCAGCCGGGCGATACCTATAAGACCGGTTGGGCCATGGCAGTGGGTACGTGATATGATCATCGAGAAGAATGTGACCATAAAGAGTAAACAAGGCCTGCACGCGCGGCCTGCTGCCATATTTGTGCAAATCGCCAATAAGTTTGATTGCGAGATCGCCGTGTCGAAAGGCAAGGTGAAAGTAAACGGTAAGTCGATCATGGGTATCATGATGCTCGAGGCCGGCAACGGGGCCAGGGTGACGCTGAAGGCCGACGGGCCTGACGCGGATAGGGCGATAGCCGAGCTCGAAAACCTTCTGTTGAGCGACATAGAGGATATCATAACGTGAAAGAGAACGAGATCATTCTCAAGGGCATCCCGGCTTCTCCCGGTATCGTTGTCGGCAAGGCATTCCTTTTGGACAGGGAACAGTACGTCATCAACCGTCGCGCCGTCAAGGAAGAAGGCATCCAGGACGAGATACGGCGTTTCAAGAACGCCCTGATCCAGACCAAGGGCGAGATCCTCGAGATCAAGAAGCGCATCTCGGAGGAGATGGGCATCGAGCACGGCCAGATCTTCAGCGCCCACCTCCTCGTCATCGAAGATTCGATGCTGATCGAAGAGGTCATCGCGAAATTGAAGAAAGAGAAGCTGTGCATCGAATATATCTTCCAGGATGTCCTGAAGCGGTATATCAAGGTCTTTTCCGAGATGGATGATGAATACCTGAAAGAGCGCATCAGCGACATCAATGACGTGGGAAAGCGCATCCTCAAGAACCTGATCGGGGCGAAGGAAGATATATTGAGCGGCATCAAAGAGAAGGTCATCGTCATCGCCTACGACCTTTCTCCGTCAGACACCGCGATGATGCATAAAAAGAACGTCATCGGTTTTGCCACCGACATCGGCGGCAGGACCTCGCACACGGCGATCATGGCGAAGTCGCTCGAGATACCGGCGGTCGTCGGATTGGAAGTCCTCACCAAGCGGGCCCAGGCGGGAGATACCCTCATCATCGACGGGACGCATGGCGTGGTGGTGGTCAATCCGTCGCCAAAGACGCTCAAGAAGTATGAATCGAGCAGGCTCCGTTTCAGGGAATTTGAAAAACACCTCCTTGAATTGCGCGACCTGCCGAGCGAGACGCGTGACGGGAGGAAGGTGGAGCTCTCGGCAAATATAGAAGTGCCCGAAGACGTCCCTTCGGTCATCGCCCACGGGGCCCAGGGCATCGGCCTCTACCGCACCGAATACTTTTTCATGAACAGGAAAGACCTTCCGAGCGAGGACGAACAATTCAAGGCGTATTCCGCGGTCGCGAAGAAGATGGAAACCGCACCCACGATCATCAGGACCCTCGACCTTGGCGGCGACAAATTCCTCTCGCAACTCGAGATACCCAACGAGATGAACCCTTTTCTTGGCTGGCGCGCGATACGATTCTGCCTCGCGCGGCCCGATATATTCAAGACGCAGCTCCGGGCCATATTGAGGGCGTCCGCGCACGGCAGGCTCAAGGTCATGTATCCGATGATCTCCGGCCTCGAAGAGCTGCGGCAGGCAAACGTATTATTAGAGGAAGTCAAGAAGGACCTGAAGAAGGCCGGGACCGCGTTCGATGAAGAGATCGAGGTCGGCGCGATGATAGAGGTCCCGTCCGCCGCGCTCACGAGCGACATCCTTGCCAAAGAGGTCGACTTCTTCTCGATCGGCACCAATGACCTCATCCAGTATGCGCTTGCCGTCGACCGGGTGAATGAGAAGATCGCGTATCTATATGAGCCGGCGCATCCGGCCGTGCTTTTGCTCATCAAGACGATCATCGAGAACGGGCACAAACAGGGGATCTGGGTGGGCATGTGCGGCGAGATGGCGGGCGATATCGATATGACGCTCATCCTCATCGGTTTGGGCATCGATGAGCTGAGCACGTCACCGATCAATATCCCGGAGATCAAGACGATCGTGCGGGCGGTGACTATGGATAAGGCGCGCGAGATCGCGCGCGAGGCGATGACCCTTCCTACAGGCAAAGAGATCAAGGAGTTCGCGAGGGAAAAATTGCGCGAGATAGCGCCCGAGCTGGCGCAGGCGGAAGCGTAAGCGGACGGTAAGGAGCGTGCATGGCAAAATCCGACGGTTTCAAAACTATACAACGATATGATGCATCAGGCATGTTAAATCTGCTGGAGTCGTTCCCGGAGCAGTGCCGGCATGCCAGCGAAATAGCCGGCGCGTTTTCGCTCCCGAAAGATTTTAGGACGAGCTACACAAGCGTGGTCGTGACCGGCCTTGGAGGGTCGGCGATCGGCGCGGATCTTGTAAGGTCGTATACGGCGTATGAGGCGAAGATCCCTCTGGTTGTGAACAGGAATTATTCGCTTGCCGGATATGTCGACCGTGATACTCTGGTCATTGCATCAAGTTATTCAGGGAATACCGAAGAGACGCTCAGTTCCTATAAAGACGCGCAAGCACGGAACGCCACGATCATTGCGATCACCTCGGGCGGAGAGGTGGAAGCGATGGCGAGGAGAGACGGTTTTCCGTGTCTCGTCATCCCGAAAGGGTATCCGCCGCGGTGCGCGCTCGGCTATTCGTTCTTTCCGCTTCTTATCATCCTCTCGAAGCTCGGGATCATCAAAGATAAGACCGACGAGATCGAAGAGACCATCCGGTTATTAGAGGAGATGAAGGCAAGGAATGTCGGCCCGGGAGTCGCGGAGGAGAAGAATATCGCAAAGCGCCTGGCAAAGGCCTTATATCAAAAGCTCCCCGTTCTTTACGGCGGCCAGGACTACATCGACTCGGTGGTGACGCGATGGAGGGGGCAGCTGAATGAAAATGCGAAGACGCTTGCGTCAAGTCACATCCTGCCCGAGATGAACCATAACGAGATCGTGGGCTGGGAGAATCCCAGGAAGCTCTTTAAGGATCTCGTCGTGGTGATTTTGAGGGACGCCATGGACCATCCGAGGACCGCAAAGCGCATGGATATTACGAAGACGATCATCAGGAAAGAAAAGGTCCCGGTCATCGAGGTCCGCTCGATGGGTAAGGGAACGCTTGCGAGGATCTTCTCGCTCGTCTATATCGGTGATTTCACGAGCTTCTATCTGGCGATACTCAATAAGCGTGATCCGACCCCGGTCGAGCGCGTCACCTATCTTAAGAACGAGTTGGCGAAGGTATAGGGATGAAGGTACTGATACTGGCTGCGGGTTACGCGACGAGGCTCCACCCGCTGACGCTCAATACCCCGAAGCCGCTCCTGCCCATAGGAGGAAAGGCGATCATCGACAGGATCATTGACAACGTCCTTGCTATCAAGGAG
>Ga0315294_10008703_pt1 | contig 11134 bp, 8 predicted proteins | sample YL17G13_40_MG_FD_203626 | JGI IMG/M metagenome (GOLD analysis project Ga0315294, IMG submission 203626) | Sediment microbial communities from Yellowstone Lake, YNP, Wyoming, USA - YL17G13_40 | ecosystem: Environmental > Aquatic > Freshwater > Lake > Sediment | place: USA: Wyoming | collected... | reverse complement strand
TGCCCAGAGTGATCGGCTTGGAGAACATCCCCGTGGAAGGGCCGTTCGTCATCGTCGCCAACCACTACGAGCGTCCCGGCCTCCCGACCTACTTCGCCGGCATGGCGGTTTGCGCCGCCGTCGCCGAGAGGCGTCCTGCCTCACCGGAGACGAGCTGGATCATCACCAGCGAGTGGCTCAGCCGTCACTTCGGCCCCATCCCGATCCCGGTCTGGCTTTCCCGTTGGGCGTTCGGCCGCGTCGGCGTGGTCTACGGCTTCATTACGATGCCCAAGGGTGATGAGAAGACGGCCGGCCGGGCCGCTGCCCTCCGGCAGGCCCTCGCCGTCGTCGGCTCTCCCGCCGCCGGCGGCGAAGCTCGGCGCCACAACGGTCAGACCGTCGCCCTTACGCCGGAGGCCGGAGGCAAGGGCACGCTGGTTGAGGCGATGCCGGGCTCGGGGCTCTTTCTGGAGATGCTCACCAAACGGGGCGCTCCCTTCCTGCCGGTCGGCTTCTACGAGGAAGGAGAACACCTCATCGTGAGGTTCGGCGAGCCCTTCCGGCTGCGGAAGGAGCGCCGGACCGACCGTGAAGAGCAAGACCGTCTGGTGCGGGAGCAGGTCATGGTCGCCATTGGCAGGCTCTTGCCGCGGGACATGTGGGGCTTCTACGCCTCCGCCATCGACAAATCCCCCTGACAGCGACCACGTGGGGCGGCTATCTTGCCCGCCCACCTGAAGACAACGTAGGGGAGGGCTTCAGCCCTCCCGCTTTCCCGTTCCCTTGTCCCTGCGCTCCGTCTGCAGGGGAGTCCAGAGGGGGAGAATCCCCCTCTGGCGGGGGTTTCAGGGGGTGCCCCCCCTGAGATTCCCTAACCCTCCTAGGGTGGGTGGGTGGGACAGACCACGCCCATGTTGCGGCGAGAACGTCGGCGCCCCCCATCGCGCACAACGCATCCCACGTACTGAAGGATTGCAAGCCCTCGACTGCAAACCTGCGATAGCCTAAGATAAGCCCTAGCTGCCGACAACTCCCTATCACGACGATGCCCCAAGATGTCTGAAGCGCTGACCCACGATGTCCTGGTCGTAGGAGCCGGCCTGGCTGGCATGAGGGCCGCCCTCGAGGCCGCCCGTCAGGGAGTGGACGTAGCCCTCCTCACCAAGGTCTACCCCCTGCGCAGTCACTCCGTCGCTGCCCAGGGCGGCATCAACGCTGCCCTGGGTGAGGACGATTCCCCAGAGACCCACGCCTACGACACCGTCAAGGGCAGCGACTACCTCGGTGACCAGGATGCCATAGAGACCATGTGCCGGGAGGCGCCGTCCGACATCATCGAGCTGGAGCGCATGGGCACCGTCTTCAGCCGCCGCCAGGACGGCCGCATCGCCCAGCGCCCCTTCGGCGGCGCCGGCTTTCCCCGCACCTGCTACGTCGCCGACATCACCGGGCAGGCGCTCCTTCACGTCCTCCATGAGCAGGTCCTGAAGCTGAACGTCCTCACCTACGATGAGTGGTTTGTCACCTCCCTCATCGTGGAGGACGGCCGCTGTCGAGGCGTCGTGGCCATGAACATGAGGACCGGCCACATCGAATCGCTGCTTGCCAAGGCCGTGGTCATGGCCGGCGGCGGCTTCGGGCGGGTCTACACGCCTACGTCCAACTCCCTCATCTCCACCGGCGACGGCCATGCCCTCGCCTACCGTGCCGGCGCTCCCCTCATGGACATGGAGTTCGTCCAGTTCCATCCCACCACCCTCAAGGAGAGCGGCGTGCTGATCACCGAGGGGGCCCGCGGTGAAGGCGGCTACCTGCTCAACTCCCAAGGTGAGCGCTTCATGGCCCGCTACGCCCCCAGCAAGATGGAGCTGGCGGCCCGCGACATCGTCTCCCGCGCCGAGCAGACGGAGATTAACGAGGGCCGCGGCGTCGACGGCTGCGTCCACCTCGACCTCAGACACCTGGGCAAACAGAAGATCATGGAGCGCCTGCCCCAGATCCGTGAGCTCGCCCTCGACCTCGCCAACACCGACCTTCTCACCGACCCCCTGCCCATCCGGCCGGGCATGCACTACGCCATGGGCGGCATCAAGACCGATGTGAACGGCGCGACCCCGATTTCCGGACTCTTCGCCGCCGGCGAGTGCGCCTGCGTCAGCGTCCACGGTGCCAACCGTCTCGGCGGCAACTCCCTGCTGGAAACGATAGTGTTCGGCCGGCGCTCCGGCAAGGCAGCCGCCGAGTACGCCGACGGCCGGCCCGCCCCGTCTCCTTCCGAGGCAGCGGTGAAGAGAGATACCCAGGCCATCGAAGAGCTCCTCTCCCGTCCCAGCGATGGCGAGAGAATGGCCGACCTCCGCGCCGAGATGGGAGTCGCCATGAACAGCGGTGTCGGCGTCTTCCGCACCAAGGAGGGGATCGCGGCGGCGCTCGATAAGGTGCGCGATCTCAAGGAGCGCTGGAAGAGGGTGCCCGTCGGGAACAAGGGCGGGGTCTTCAACATGGAACTCCTGTCGGTCATAGAGCTGGGCTTCATGCTCGACCTGGCGGAGGTGATCGCTCTCGGCGCCCTCCAGCGCGAGGAGAGCCGCGGCGCCCACAGCCGCCGCGATTTCCCCGAGCGGGACGATCAGACCTGGCTCAAGCACACCCTGGCCTATCACACCGCGGACGGCCCGAAGCTGGATTACGGCCCCGTGACCATGACGCGCTGGCAGCCGGAGAGGAGGGTCTACTAGTGGAGGTAAGGCTTAGGGTGCGTCGCTATGACTCAACAGCCGATGGCGAACCATCCTACCAACAGTACGCCATCGATGCTCCCGAGTCCGTCACCATCCTCGACTCCCTCCTCATCATACGGGAGCGGGTCGATGGCTCCCTGGCCTTCCGCTCCTCCTGTCGCAGCGCCATCTGCGGCTCCTGCGCCATGCGCATAAACGGCGCCTCCCGCCTCGCCTGCAAGACGAAGGTGGTGGATATGGCGTCCCGCGGCCGGGAGATCACAGTGGAGCCGCTGGCCAACCTGCCGGTGATCAAGGACCTGATAGCGGACATGACGCCGTTCTATGAGAAGATGCGGGCGGTTTCCCCCTGGCTGATGATAGATGAGGCGAAGCCCTTGCCTGACCGCGAATACCTCATGGACGCGGCGCGCTCCCTGCGCCTCTCCCAGTTCGTCGCCTGCATCCAATGTGCCGCCTGCTACTCCGCCTGTCCCATTGTCGCCCTCGACGACCAGTACCTGGGGCCGGCCGCCCTCGCCAAGGCCTTCCGCTACTGCCACGACCCCCGCGATGACGGCAAGGCGCAGCGGCTGGCCGGGATAGCTCAGGAGCAGGGGCTCTGGCGCTGCCACACCGTGTTCAGTTGCGCCGAGCAGTGCCCCAAAGGGGTCAACCCGACGGAAGCCATCCAGCAGCTCAAGAAGATGGTCATGCTGATGAGACTCGGCCTGAGCCGCTAGCGGACGCCTTAGCAGGACGCTGAAGAGCTCGCAGGAGCGGGGGTACAGGGGGCGGAGCCCCCTGTCGGGAGGACTGGGGGGTGTCCCCCCAGATTCAGAAAAGAAAGGCCGCGAGCCGTCGCCGAAGGCGGCGTGCGACGTGGCCGAGGCGTCGAGAGACTTTTTCAGCAGCCTGCTAGCTTTACGAGAGGAGCGAAGATGTACAAGCCGAGAGATGCTCAATTCCAGGCGCGGGCCATGCGCACCGGCACCGCGGCCTGGCTTCTCCAGCGTCTCTCCGGCCTGTTCCTCACCCTCTACCTCATCGTTCACATCATGGTCATCGGGACGGCCGTGCGGGGCGAAGACGCCTTCGACGACCTTCTCACCACCTTCGACAAGGCGCCCTTCCTGATCCTCGACGCCGGTCTGGTGGGGGTGGTCGCCTTTCACGCCATGAACGGCCTGCGACTGATACTGCTCGACTTCGCCATCGGGCTGCGGCTTCAGAAGCTCCTCTTCTGGATGGCTTTCGTGGTCGCCGTGGCCGTATTCATCGGCTCCGCAGTCGCCGTGCGGAACCTCATGTAGCGGGGAGAAGGAGATGGCGCGCTTGGAGCTGCGACAGAAGACCGGCGGAGCAACAGGGCCCGTTGTGGGGTTCAGCTTCTGGCCCTGGCTTCTCCAGCGGGTGACGGCGGTGGGGCTGATAGTCCTGTTGCCGATCCACATCGTCGTCGGCCACCTGTTCAACATCGTTGAGGTGGAGCGCGGTGACCTTCCCGGCCTGGTCGTCTTCTCCGACGTGGCCGAGCGGCTGGAGGCGCCCACCTACTGGGTCATCGACCTCTTGCTCCTCACCTTCGCCCTCTACCACGGCCTCAACGGCGTCCGCAACGTGCTCTTGGACTACGGGATGCGGGGCGCCGGCGAGAGAGTCGTAACGGGAGCCCTGTCGGTGGTGGGGATGGTGGCCTTCGTGTTCGGCGTCTCCGCGCTTGCCGCCTTCCTCGACTAGACGGGGGTTGTAGCCCTCCGGATTCGGTGCCACGCCCTGTGCGCGTGGGCGGCGTCGGCGCTGTCGCCGTAACATGGGCGTTCTTCTTCCCACCCACCCGCCCTAGGGGTGTTTTGAGGACTCTGGGGGACACCCCCAGACCCCCGCCAGAGGGGGATGCCCCCTCTGCACTCCCCCTGATCAACAAGTACGAGCCTGCTGGTCTGAACATGCTGGCTCGTGATTTGACTGATTGGGTCGTATTCTACAGGCCGCCGCCGTTGGGGGCGTCTGAGGCTGCCCCTACAGGGACGTAGGTGCCCAGCGCCTCGCGACGCTGGTACTGCGCCTTCCCCAGCTCCAGCAGGTCATTGCCGTACATATCGTTCGCTACGATGACGGGGAACCTCTCCACCTCCAGGCGGCGGATCGCCTCCGTCCCCAGGTCCTCGTAGGCCACCACATCCGCCTTCCTGATGCGCTTCGATAGAAGGGCTCCCGTGCCGCCGACGGCGATGAAATAGACGCCCCGGTACTTCTTGAGGGCCTCCTTCACCTCGTCGCTACGCCCCCCCTTGCCGATCGTCGCCTTGAGGCCCTGCGCCATGAGGCGGGGAGTGTAGGGGTTGAGCCGCATCGATGTGGTCGGCCCGGCGGCCCCGATGACCCTCCCCGGCCGCTCCGGCGTCGGCCCCACGTAGTAGATGACCGCGCCCTTGATGTCGATAGGCAGCGGCTCGCCGCTATCCAGCGCCTCGACCAGGCGCTTGTGGGCGGCGTCGCGTGCCGTATAGATCACGCCCGTCAGTGTGGCGTGGTCGCCGGCGCGCAGCCCCGCGATCGTCTCCTCAGTAAGCGGCAGCCGGATCTCCTTGCTCAATCTGCCTCTCCCATCGAACCGACGGGTCTATAGCTCCGCCGACTTCATGCGGGCGCTGTGACACTGCATGTTCACCGCCACCGGCAGCGCCGTGATGTGGGTGGGGAAGGTCTCCACGTGCACCGCCAGCGCCGTATTCGTCCCTCCCACTGCCTGCGGGCCCAAGCCCAATGCGTTCACCTTCTGGAAAAGCTCCCGCTCCAGGTCAGCCGCTTCCGGGTCGGGGTTGGGATCGCCCACCCTGCGTGTCAGCGCCTTCTTGGCCAGGGACATGCAGTGCTCCGCCGACCCGCCGATGCCCACTCCCAGGATGAGCGGCGGGCAGGGGTTGCCGCTTGCCTCTTCCACCGTCCGCAGCACGAAATCGACCACGCCTTCGCGGCCCTGGCCCGGCAGGAGGATTGCCAGGCGGCTCATATTCTCGCAGCCGCCGCCCTTGGGCAGCACCGTGATCTTCATCTTGTCGCCGGGGACGAGCTCGAGGTGGACCACCGCCGGCGTGTTATCGCCCGTGTTCTTGCGGGCGGAGAACGGCCGCTCGACCATCGACTTGCGCAGGAAGCCCTCGCTGTAGCCCTTGGCGACGCCTCTGTTGATCGCCTCCGTCAGGTCCCCGCCGGCGATGTGCGTCTCCTGCCCCAGCTCGACGAAGACGACGGATGTGCCCGTGTCCTGGCAGAGGGGGATCATCTCCTCCCGTGCCGTCTTCGCGTTCTCCAGAATCTCCTCCAGTATCTGCCGGCCGAGAGGCGACCCCTCGCTGTCGCGGGCGCGTTGGAGCGCCGCCACGACATCCTCCGGCAAGTTGTGGGCGGCGTCGATGAACAGCTCGGCGACCTTCTCGCTTATCTGGTCGGCTTCGATCTCTCTCATGGCGATTGTTGCCGGTTCTACTGCAGCCTATTACCGTGTTCGTTTGGTGGGCGCTGGTCCTGCAAGGGAGCGCTGCGATGACTGCAAGCCAGCACCGTTTTCCTCTTACAGGCGTGGTCCCGCAAGCGACTTCCCGATGATCCCTACGCCCGCGATGTCTTTACATAATTCAGAGAGCCGCCTGCCAACAGAATCTCCACCTGGCGAGGGGAAAGATCGTGCCTCGCCGTGAACTCGCTACCGCGGGTCAGATTGCGGACGCGGACGGTGGGGCCCCGCCGGATCGCCTCGCGCACGCCCGCGATCTCCAGCTCGTCGTCCTGCTCGACGCGCTCGTAGTCGCCCTCGTTCTCGAAGAGCAGGGGCAGGATGCCGAAGTTCACCAGGTTCGTCGCGTGGATGCGGGCGAACGACTTCGCCAGCACCGTCTTGAGTCCCAGGTACATCGGGGCGAGTGCCGCGTGCTCGCGACTGGAGCCCTGCCCGTAGTTACTGCCGCCGACCACGATTGAGCTGCCCGCCTCCCGTGCCCGCTTTGCGAACTGCGGGTCGACTCGCGCGAAGACGTGCTCCGCCATCGCCGGGATATTCGACCGCAGGGGCAAGATCTTCGCCCCCGCCGGCATGATATCGTCGGTCGTGATGTTGTCGGCCACCTTCAGCAGGACGGGTGCCCTTATCGTCTCCGGCAGCGGCTCCGCCAGCGGCAGCGGCTTGATGTTAGGGCCGCGTATGATCTCCACCGCCTCCGGCCTCTCTGTTGGGGGAATGATCATCGAGTCGTCCACCCAGAACTCCGCCGGCAGCCCTACGCGCGGCGCCTCGCCGAGATCGCGGGGGTCCGTGATCGCCCCCCGCAGCGCTGTCGCCGCCGCCACCTGGGGACTGCACAGATAGACGTGGTCGCCGACGGTTCCGCTCCGTCCGGAGAAGTTGCGGTTGAACGTCCGCAGCGACGCCGTTCCCGACGCCGGCGCCTGCCCCATCCCGATGCACGGCCCGCAGGACGACTCCAGCACCCGGAACCCCGACGCGATCAGCTCGGCGAGGGCGCCGTCCCTCGCGATCGTCATCAGCACCTGCCGCGAGCCGGGGTTGATCGCCGCGCTCACGCTGGGATGCACCACCTTGCCCCTGGCGATCGCCGCTACCGTCATCAGGTCGGCGTAAGAGGAGTTCGTGCAACTGCCGATCGCCACCTGCGCCACCTCCGTGCCGGCGACCTCCCGTACGGGCGCCACCCTGTCCGGGCTCGACGGCAGGGCGATGAGTGGCTCCAGCCCGTCCAGGTCTATCTCGATCACATCGTCGTACTCGGCGTCCGCGTCCGCAGCCAGCGGCGTCCACGCCTCCTCGCGCTTCTGCGCCCGCAGGTACTCTCGTGTCCGCTCGTCGCTGGGGAAGAGCGAGCTCGTTGCCCCCAGCTCCGCGCCCATGTTCGTGATCGTTGCCCGTTCCGGCGCCGAAAGCGTCGCCGCCCCCTCGCCGCCGTACTCGAAGATGCGCCCGACGCCGCCCTTCACCGTCAGCCGCCGCAGCATCTCCAGGATGACGTCCTTCGCCGCGACCCAGGGCGGCAGGCGGCCCCTCAGGTTCACCCGCACCACCTGCGGCATCATCAGATAGAACGGCTCGCCCGCCATCGCCAGCGCCACGTCCAGCCCGCCGGCGCCGAACGCCAGCATCCCCGTGCCGCCGCCCGTCGGCGTGTGGCTGTCCGAGCCCAGGAGCGTCTGCCCGGGGGTGCTGAACCGCTCCAGGTGCACCTGATGGCAGATCCCGTTCCCCGGCCGCGAGAAATAGATGCCGTACTTGGCGGCGATGCTCTGGAGGAAGCGGTGGTCGTCCGCGTTCTCGAACCCCGCCTGGAGCATATTGTGGTCGACGTAGCTCACCGAGAGCTTCGTGCGCACGCGGGGGATGCCCATCGCCTCGAACTGCAAGTACGCCATCGTCCCCGTCGCGTCCTGCGTGAGCGTCTGGTCGATGCGCAGCGCGATCTCGCTGCCCGCCCTCGCCTCGCCGGCGACCAGGTGCTCGTCGATGATCTTCTGGGTCAGGCTTCTTCCCATCGTTCGCCTCTAGTCTGGGGACATGTGCTCTCAGCCTGATTATAAAGCCCGCACGCCCTTAGCCCAATCCGCCACGATCAATGCAGGGTCGGGACTCAGTGCCCGACCCTACAGGAAGAACATGCCTCGTGTTCCCGAGCCCTACCCTGCTCGCCTCCGCCTCCTCGCGTACCAGCCCCCTCCGTCTTGCTCGGTCGCCGCCAACACGCTCGCAGTGGGCGGCTACAGCAGCGCTCAGAGCCGGCAACCTTGACTAGCGTGCTATAATCCGACAGACGTTGGGGCGCAGATCATGCACGACGGTGGCTTAGGGGGGCGTTATGCTTGCCGCCACAATCCCGAGTCTCGCAATCCTGAAGGTCAATTGGGATGCGCACCGTGACCACATCGACAACTTCGTTCCGTTCGTTGCCGAGTGCCTTCGTACAGCTCCACAGCCTGAAGTGTCGCTCCCTGAACTGCAGGAGGCGGTGAGCCGCGATTTTCGCCTAATCATACCACAAGGGGCTCTCAGAACCATCCTAAAGCGAGCGGCCCATCGCGGCTATGTTGAGAGAACGGAGGGAATCTACCGGCGCAATGACAAGACGCTTGAGGGGCTAGACTTCTCCAGAGTCAGGGACGATGTTCTCCGACAGTACCAGTCTATCATCATCAAACTGGTCCGCTTCGCCAAGGAAAGATACGGACTTCAATGGACCCCGGAGCAGGCTGACGCCGCGTTGCTGGCGTGTCTCGAGAGAGGCTCGGTACCTATTCTCGCCGCTGCGGTTGACGGCCGCGTGGTGCCCCCGCCGGAGGAGAACATTCCGCACGGGGATTTTGTCGCTAGCGCGTTCGCCGCCGATGTATCCGAGGGCGATCCTGAAGGGTTCGATTTCCTGGAGACCGTCGTCAAAGGGGCCATGCTTGTCAATGTACTGCTGTTTCCGGATCTTGGGGGGGTTCAACGGCAATTTGCGCGAGTGCAAGTATACTTCGACACTGGCTTTCTGCTGCAAGCCCTGGGGCTTGAGGGAGAAAGCAGGCAAGCGGTGCGCCGTGAACTCATTGACCTGCTCTATGAACAGAATGCCGCTCTTATGGTGTTCGAGCATACACTCTACGAGATTCGCAACGTTCTGGAGGGAGCCTCGCACAGCCTTCGGAATCCGGGAGGCCTGAGACACGCGCACGGGGACATGCTGCAGCATTTTATTGAGTCGGGGTATTCCTCTAGCGACGTCGAACTCGTGCTCGCGCGTCTAGAGAAGATGCTTCGGGCCCTACACCTGCAGATAAAGCCCCGGCCGGCGCATACCAAGCCCCTAGGTGTTGACGAGGTGAAACTCGAGAAATTCCTGCGAGAGGATGTCGGCTACCACCGTAAAGAAACCCTGTACTATGACATCGACTCTGTGACGGCTATTCATCGCATTCGCCAAGGCCGGCTTCAACGCCAGATTGAATCCTGCGAGGCGATATTTGTTACCACGAATACCAACTTGGCACGCGCCGCGGCGCGTTTTTTCCAGGAAGAGTACGAGGCCGGTCGGGACTCTGTGGTGCCACACGTCATACTCGATCACATTTTCACCACGCTCGTCTGGCTCAAGAAGCCGCTGGCCGCCCCTGACCTTCCCCGGAAGAGGATGATCGCTGACTGTTATGCTGCCATGAGCCCGCCAGACCACCTTTGGAAGAAGTACCTGGACGAGATCGACCGGTTGCAGGTCCTGGGCGAGACGTCCGACGATGACTACAATCTCCTTCGCTTCTCGTTGGCCGCCCGCACTAGCCTTATGGAGTTGACCTTCGGCGACATCCAGGCTTTCACGGAGGGAACGGTGGCTGAGGTACTCGCGGCAGCACAAGCAGCTGCACGTGCGGAGACCGAGGCCAAGCTCGAGGCTCAGAGAGTCGCAACGGAGGCTGCGGACCAGATCGCCGCTGCAGAAAAGCAGCGTGCCGCCGCCGTCACCGCACGCCTCGAAGCCGAGCGCCACGCTCACCTAGCCGAGCGTCAGGCTCAGCTTGATCGCATCATGGTCGTCAGCACGCGCATGGGCCGCTGGGCCGCACGGGCGTTTAACTGCGTGGGAGTGGCGTTGCTCGCACTGATCACCTATTGCTTACTCCTAATACCCGACTTCCCCGGCGGGAGGCTGTGGCCTCTGGGTGCGGCGGCAGTCTTGTCGTATGGGGCTTTCCTAGTCGCCAACGGGGTATGGGGCACCACTATGATGTCGCTCGGCCGAAAGGTAGAGCTGCGCGTCGCCCACTTTGTCGAAAAGAGATTGACCAACCTGGTGGAGCTGCCCCAACTCCCCCCCCAGTAGCGCACGGGCTGCCACATTCCTCTTTGCATTCGCCCCCCAAACCCCTACAATACAAAGAGACAGGGCCCACGCCCTGCCCTCTCGCACGTTCTCATGCCCCAGCCCTCAGCCTGGGGTGCTGCAGTGGCCGCCTCGACGGTCAATCAACCCAAAACGCACCTTACAGATTCGCAGAAAAAAACATTTCGCCAAACAATAACAATCAACGGCGCGGCTGCCCCCTACAGCGGCACGTTCCCGTGCTTCTTCCGCGGCGTCGTGTCCGTCTTGTGCTGCAGCATCTCCAGCGCCCGGATGATCCGCCACCGCGTCTCCCGCGGGTCGATCACGTCGTCGATGTACCCCCGTTCCGCCGCCACATAAGGGCTGGCGAACCGGTCCTGGTACTTCGCCATCAGCTCCCCCCGCAGCGCCGCCGCGTCCGCCGCGTCCGCCAGCTCGCTCCGGAAGATGATGTTCACCGCCGCGTCCGGCCCCATCACCGCTATCTCCGCGATCGGCCAGGCCAGGTTCACGTCCGCCCGCAGGTGCTTCGACCCCATCGCGATGTAGGCGCCCCCATACGCCTTC
>Ga0315294_10008702_pt1 | contig 11134 bp, 15 predicted proteins | sample YL17G13_40_MG_FD_203626 | JGI IMG/M metagenome (GOLD analysis project Ga0315294, IMG submission 203626) | Sediment microbial communities from Yellowstone Lake, YNP, Wyoming, USA - YL17G13_40 | ecosystem: Environmental > Aquatic > Freshwater > Lake > Sediment | place: USA: Wyoming | collected... | reverse complement strand
GAAATCACCAAGGCCGAAGCAGAGAAGCAGGGAAACATTTTGAAAGCAGAAGGGTTCAGACAGGCGAAGATATTGGAAGCCGAAGGACTTGAGGTCTATTATAAAAAGCTGACCGAGCTTGGAAAAAACGCAGAGATAGTTCTGCGGTACGAAAACATTGATGCGCTCAAGAAATTCGCTGCTTCGCCCAATGAAAAGCTAGTGATTATACCATTCGAATCTGTGGGCGCATTTAGTTTTGCTGGCTTGAAATTTCTTGAAGATACGTTGCCGTCAAAGGTGAAAAAAACCGAGTGAAATTTTTCAAACCTCAGCAGTCCAAGGAATATTGTTCCTCATGCGGGCAACGGACAATTCATACATTTGAAAGAGACGAACAAGGAGAATTATGGAAAACATGCAATAAATGCAAAAAGAAGGAATACATAGGCATGAGGTAAACTAGGTCTAACTCATCCTGTGTCAAGTCTTATTTCTCCTTCTCAAACAATTCGTATCCGACGATGGACCCAACAAAGACCAGAATTAGAGCTAATACTACAGCCCATAGCTGAACTATTGGATATAGATAATATCCAACAACTATGGCAATAATCACCAGTAAAGCAAACCAAGTTATTTCTATTAGTGTCGACCACACCTTGACCACATCTTTTTTTATAGGTTGTCCTTGCTAATAAAAGTTAATGATTGCTAAAAACATGCAAATTTTGCCAAGTGCTTACTTGGTCAACGCGCGCGCTGCATGAATTGGATCGAAGAATGCACAGACCACGTGTCTTTTATGAAGTGCAAATTGTCATGGGACAATTGGGATCATTAATCACTCTCACTTGTGTTGCATTTGATACACCACAATTTCTTGAAGTTGGCTTTCAATGCTACTAGAAGAGAATTTCACAAGGCTTTTATCCACATGAACCAGAATATACTGAATCTACAGACTAAGAAAAGGAGAAAGGAAAAATGAAGAAAGCATTGACAATAATCGTAATCAGTCTTCTCTGCGTTTCAGTGTTTTCAATACTTACGCCAAAGGTCATGGGATGGGCATCCGGCTATGACATTTTGGGTCTTGATCTGCATGAGAGGATGGCTCTCGACGCTCTTGGTGATACGGGATGGAGCGCTCCCCAAAGCCAAGAAATAGCAGATTGGGCCAAAAGGCCGGATAAGAATCCCGTTTTCTGGCCAGAGGTGGATTTGTTTGATGGCCATGGTATTGCACTGCATAGAGTAAAATCCTACGAAACGATTCTTGAAGGCTATAGCGGCGGAGGCGTAAAGCCTGGCCAAGGAGCAGAATTTATGGCAAGCTCCTTTGTCATGACTGCGAGGAATTTCTACGCTGCCGACCCGAACTCCGTTGAGGCTCAGCACGACTTAGGATGTGCCATACATTTTATTCAGGATGCTGTCTGCCCGCCCCACGTATTTCCTTTCAGTGAGGATTTCATATCTTGGGCGCCTCTGTCATGGCAGTTTGGTTCACTCGAAACCGCTCCAGGTACCAACTTTGAGGTTGAAACGTCTGAAGAATATATCCATGCGCAAGAACATGGCGACAAAAACTGGCCGTCACTGGTAAGAACTGCGGAAACTACACACATAGCAGACATAGCGGATCTGGTACACAAAATAGTAGAAGCAGCAAATCGTATCAATGCTCTCCCTTGTAGCTACGTAAGACAGAATGATCATCTAATAGCAGATGACAATGACGTAGTCGGAGATCCTTCACATATCACTGGATGGAGCATGTCGGACGAAAACATAGGTAAGTGCATGGTGGAAGCTGCGAAGCTTGTGAAAGGTGCAGCAATATATGTTAGGGGCGGTCGTTCAGGTGGCCCAGATGATTTCGGTTACACATATGTTAACAGCAAGACACCTGGAGGTCCCATCTATGACTGGATTGAGATCTCAGGAACTGGGACAGAAGTCTTGTCGGATTCTGATGATTCTTGGGTAGAAAACATAAACCTTGGGTTCTTCTTCAACTACTATGGAACGGACTACAGTCAATTAGCCATTTCTAACAATGGCCTGTTATTCTCTGGAGTTGGGACATGGCAATACGTCAACGAACGAATCACTCAAACATCTGGCGTACACGGATTCATTGCTCCATATTGGGATGACATCATAACCTATGATTTTCGAGGTGCGGGCACGATCTATTATGAAACCTTGGGAACGTTTCCAAACAGACAGTTTGTAGTCGAATGGTACGACAACAAACACTACTCGAACTCTGACAATGGGATTACTTTTGAGGCAATACTGTACGAGGGCACAAACAACATACTATTCCAATACAAAGACGTTGACTTTGGAAGTGTATATGGGGCTGTTGGCGGAGATAACCCGCCTTATAACAACGGTGGATCTGCAACAGTCGGCATAGAAGATCCTACTGGAACTATTGGCTTACAATACTCATTCAATGAGCAAGCAATCACTCCAGATCTGGCGATTCTGTACAAGTTCCCAACTCTTGTTGGGGTGAACCTGCACCTTTCAATGAATGCGCCTGCAAGCATGGATCACGGGAGCACGTTAACCTACACATTGTATTACTGCAATCTCGGCAGAGGATTTTTCGGCTTTTTTGGAGACGCTCCAAACGTGGTGTTACAGGCTACACTTTCACCAGCTATAGATTTTGTCTTCGCTTCGGGTGACGACTTTACGTATGATCCTGGCATAGGAAGAGTAACATGGAGCATTGGTACAGTTCCAGCATTTCCTTCAGGGCGAGGGTGGAGAACAGTCACAGCTACGATTCCAAGCAGCGTTCCAGTTGGAACCGTAATCCAAACTACAGCATCAATCAGTACAAGCTTTCCTCTTGAGACCAGATACGATGACAACAGTGCATCTGCACAGACTGCAGTAACCGGATCGAGTCTTCCACCAAATGTTGGTGTAGGTCCGACTCTCGGCAATTCAGGGGGCACACCTTCAGTCTATTGGACGACGCCAATAGCATTCACATATAATGACCCAACAGCGATAGGCGTTGACATAAGAATTCATTTTGATAGTGGCGGATTCGACATAACTGGGAGCATGACAGGAGGACCACCGACATGGACATACACTACAACGTTCTATCCAAGGAGTGGGCATGCCACGGTCACATATACGGTTCACTATCCGGCAAGTGACTCCCAAGTAAACTTCAACATCTATGTTGACCCTGCAGGTTATATCTATGATGTTGTTACTCTTGAAAGAATCTCAGGCGCCAGCGTTTGGCTACAGTGGCTAAATGACCAAGGAGATTGGGAGAATGTCCCAACAGGCCAGACTCCACCGATAATGCAGCCTGACATAAACCCACAAATCACGGGAGAAGATGGACAGTACCAGTGGGACGTTCTGGAAGGAACTTATCGAGTGCATGTTGAAGCACCTGGTTACTATCCAGCAGACAGCATCGTGGTAAACATACCACCACCGGTCACCGATCTTCACGTGGGATTGACTCCGTTGCCGCCACCGCCAGATCCAGTACCCCCAACCACAACTCTCACGATAGGCGATCCGAAATACACAGACCCAAGCGGCAATGTCTTCGTAACCTCCGACACGCCTTTCACATTGACAGCAGAAGACAATTTAGACGGTTCTGGAGTAGCCACTACAGGATATTGCATACGCAATGCAGACTCCTATAATTCTGGATGGACAGCTTCCGCACCTCCAATAGAATTCTATCTAACTGGGCTTGCTGATGGACTGTATTTCATAGACTACAATAGCACCGACAACGTGGGTAACGCTGAATCACTACACACAAACTCTACCACTCTGGACAATTCCGGACCCTTGATAATAGTAGAGAACCCCCCTGCAGGATGGGCTCTTCAAAACGGAGTCACATTCATAGCTTCAGCCAGCGACTCAAGCGGAACAAATGGCCTGAACTTCTCCATACGCGAAGCAAACGGTGACCAAGGAATACCAGTAGGATTCGAAGACATCCCAGCCACTTACGATGCGATAACAGGAAGATGGAAGTGGTATTTCAATACTCTTCAGCTTCCCGACGGATACTATATAGTCCTCGTCAACGCCGAAGACAATCTCGGACACGCAGCCTCGACTACAGTTCCTTACAGCATCAGAAACTGGGCTATACTGGAACTGTTACCTGCGTCGCAGAACAACAAAGCTGGAAGAACGATGCCAGTCAAATTCGCTCTCAGAGTCGCTGCCTCAGTAGACCCGAATCAGCCCTTCGTATACAATCAAGAGCTGACCATCAAGATCTATGCAAAGGACAACCCAAGCAATGTCCTGCAGACATCAACATTCGGAGACACATCAAGAGACTACCGCATAAATGCTGCAAGTGAACTGTACATAACCAACTTCCAAACCCTGAAAACACCCAAAACGTACGTAGTGGAAGTATACAGAAAAGACATGCTCATAGGCAGCTTCGAATTCAAAACAACCAAATAGAACACAAGAAACCTCCCCTCTTTTTTCTTCTGCTTTTTGAATCAAGTCGTGCAAGCGACAATGTATAGTATGGGGGCATGGAGAGGTTCAACGGAGAAATAAGAGATAGAGAGAAAACCATGCGAGGACTCAAACCCAAAGAAACACCAATTCTTACAGGTTATCAGATTTTCCACAACTACATTAGAACCCATGAAGGCTTAGAGGGAAAAACTCCTGCTGAGGCATGTGGAATCAAGGTGGAAGGACAAAACAAATGGCTAACACTGATTCAGAACGCAAGCAAGACCAGAGAATAACTCCTAGTGATTTCTTACTTATTTTTGTCTGCTGCTCTCTGGGCTCTTTCTTTGAAGCTTTCGTTTGTTCCTGTCTTGTCTGCGTGAGACTGTATTCGTGTAGCAGCTTCTTTGTTCATTTTGGAATCTTTTCCCACATTTTCCACCTCTACATCAATTCTCTATGACTATTCAGAGCATCACAGAAGAACTTGATTCTTTCCCTTCATAGGCGCTGTTAAGTCTGTTGTGGCAGCCACTTGTTTAGTCTATTTCACTATTGACCGAATCTTCATTGATGCGTCTAGCAGTCTCTTATGATAACCTTTGGTTCTAGAGATTGCTACGAAATAGCAGGGATCGTATCTGCTGTGCCTGGCATGGTTGTAGAGCCTTTGATATATGGAGAAAAAGTCCTTCAAGTTATCACGAACGAAGCGTTCTCTTTTCTTGTGTAGAGATTCTGTATCCCATGTATCAATTGAGAGAAGCTCCCCTTCCTTCCTATGTTGATGCGCGTAAGCCTCAATACAATGCACAGCGAAATAGAAGGCACAGATCATCGTCCAATCATAATACTCTTCAGTTTTCGCCAATTCCTGAGCAAGTTTACAATCATGTTCTAGTTTCTTGATGTGGTCATCTGACGTGTGTTCTGAAAACATACCCGAATCCTCTTATTAGCAATTACTATTTATTCACTAGTTCTGCAACTTCAAGACTAAAATCTTGTGTACGAAACTTATCAAGCATACGACCATAAAAATCGTAAATCATTTCTTCCAAATCCCAATTCGCTTCTTTAAGATATACCCGAATGGTCACTTGTCTATTCTTAGATTCAATCTCGTAGTTAGCTATGTCTGGATAATTTCTTTTGAGATGATCAAACGTAGTTTTGAAAAGGTTGAGCGGGTCAGTTACACTGAAGAAATAAGACACCTTGACATTCTGAGACTTTGTTTGCGTACGCGCTGACAAATACTCTGACAAGACAAAACGTATGTTAGCTTTTTCTTTCACTAGTAGCGAAAGAAAACCAGGTAAATCTCTCGAAGGATGAAATCGACCATGATCCATCAGCAAAATCTCTTTTTCTTTCATATTCTCATTGTCCTTCGATGAGTTTATGTTCGATAAGGTAATCCCACGCCTCTTCACATTGCTGAATTGTCAAATAGGGCTGCTTAGTCTGAACCATTTGCAGAATTTGCGATTTCTTCATTCCAGAATAGGTGTCTCTCAAGAAATGTATAGACCCCAGAGTCTCTAGCCATTCTGCGTTATTCTTGCGGTCATTGAGGAAACTCACAAATGCAACGAATCTTTGCTCCAATGTGGCATTAGTGAATCTGACAATGGACAGGCGGTCAAAACATTTCGCCAAATCATATCCGTATTTTGCCAAGAGAGGACAATAAGGACCACGGATGTACCACGAAAAGGAGAAACCTAGATAGATTCCAAATGACTGCAAGAGATAAACTGTTTTCTGAAAGATCAAACGTTCATCGAATGATCTCTCAAATGCCCCTGGGGAAAAATTACCTAGCCTCTTGAGTAATCCACCCAGTATCTCAGTCTTGTTCAATTCACTCAAATATGAGCCAACCTTGCAACCATTTTTTCTGGTCTTACGGCTCACGCCCAAATATAGGCATTTTCGTTCCTTATTCTGCAATTCTAATCGTGGCACACATCTTAAGCCTTGCGGATGAAAGTTCTATCGTGGAGGTTGAATTTCCGATAGAAGAGTTAATCTTAGTCATCCTTTTTTGATATGTAGGGACAGTGTTCATCATGACAACATATGAAGAAATTCAGGATTATATCAAACAAAAGTATGGTTTCACACCGAAAACATGCTGGATTGCTCATGTCAAAGAGATTTGCGGTCTTCCAGTCAGGAAAGCATGGAACAGGTTGGGAGAAAGAAGTCACCCTTGTCCGCCAGAGAAAACAGAAAACATCAAAGATGCTTTCAAGCATTTCAAAATGACTTAGATGTGATTCACTGATTCTTCACAAGGGCTCGTGTGGGCTCGTTTTTGGTCACCAAACGAAAGTTTACAGGGAGAACAACCAAACAAAGAGTTTACAGAACCTCATGCAACGAGACTTGGCCTTCGCGCAACGGCTATACCTTCCATTCTTTCTTAATAGTCCCGCATTTGCTACATTCAAAGACGCGGTACTTCTTCTTGTCTACGACGATTGTAAAATTGTGCTCACAGCTCAGTTTTTCCCATGCTTCCAGTCCCATTCTTACTCTTTCCTGTAAGTTCCTATGTGAAACAAGATGGCCTTTACCGTAACGTGGGTCGGGAACTATGGAAAAACTCTGGTGTGACGTATCTGCTTCAAGTCTCAAAGCAACGAGGCATAGATTTGTTAAGCCTGCTTCTTTCACGACTCCATTGAAAGTCAGTTGCTCAGGTCTCAACTGAAAATTCTGACCCTTCCTCCATAAATCAGCCCTGAGATCTAACGGATATGTGGTTGCGTCAATTTCCAGCGCAATATCTTTGAGCTTACGTCTTATTCTGAGCCATTGAAATCTTGACTCGAGATCCCAAGGTAATGGTTCTCCCGAAATCCATTCGTTGTTCTCTATTTCAGCGACCAAATTGTCTTTTTGGTCATACAGTCTCACAGAAAGCTCCAATCTGTTTTCGGACGCTTCTATTGAAAGCAAGCTCTCTCCATCAACGAGTAAGAAGTCACCAGTTCCAATGAATTGATTACTGCCAATATTAACTGCCGGAGTCTTCTGATTGATCTTAAGTCTTCCTTCAACAAAACCCTTTTTGATGTTTATAGGATTCTTCTTGTATAATCTCTGTTCATCTTCAAGCATGGCGCCAACTGTGGCTTCGTGGTGATGTATTGGACAAAGCAACATAATCTCATCTGGACTAGGTGAATCTTTGATGATATGATGATATTCAATAATGGGAAAACCACATTTACAGCAACCAAAGCCTGCTTGTTGCCTGACAACTCTCTTGGTTTGTTCTGGAATGTTTGTCATGACTTCCTGCGCTCAGATCGTCGTATTAGAGACAAATCGATCGAGATGAATATCTCGTTGCACTTAGCCCTTTTAAGATTTTCACTTCTTCTGTAGCTGCGGGTTTTTGGCAAACGGCCTTGCTCGCATCGGTGGGAGTTTGGCGAGAAGCCAAACGTCTGCGCTTTGGCCACCAGTCCTGAAAAAGCGAGTGGAGATATCTCCCGCAAACACTAGCATTTTTCGGGTTTTGCGCAAAACGATATACGCATCCGAGTATCTAGGCATCATGGTGCGCTGGAAAATGTGCACTGTTATTGAACAATAGCAAGCTAAATAAGCAAGAGGTAACACCACTTGTTACTGATAAAATATGAGCAATATAACAACAACTAACATTCGAGTCGGTCCTGGAGTCTACATGGCACTGAAAGAAATGGCAGAGAAGACAGGTTTGACTATAGGAACGTGCGCCAATCTGCTTGTCGTTATCATGCTATACAATGCTGACAAATCTTTGTCTGGGTTTCGCCCTGAAACTCAGAAGGCTTTGACCGCTGACATACTCGCAGCCTTTAGCGAAATCTTCAAAATGGCAAGCTTGGAAACCATCAGGAACACGAGCATCGCCGACCTCTATCAGAATTTGCTTAGTCAACCAAAGGAAAAATAGGTTTTGAGGCGAATGGAGGTGAAAACGATTGAGCGGTGAAAAAGAGATTAAAAAGGCTTTTTGCAAGACCTTGGCTGAGATTGCCGAGAAAGAGAAAAAGAAGGCAATTCAAAATGCCGAATACATGGATGCAATTTTTGCAGGCTTTGTGGAAGGTTTCTTCAAGCAAGCAGAAAGATCATTTGATTAGCCGCGCGCGCACGCTACTAACTGAATAGCTCACGCCTTGCTCAGTTTAAGCGTTTTTCCTGCTATGTTTCATTATCCAATAACCTACTCTCATAAAGAAGACCCTGACAACTATCCCCGTAGCCACACAGATAATTGCTGAGTACCATGGGGTAACCAAAGGACTGCTTAAATAGGTCCAGGAATACCACTGCAGTAGAAAAACCAGACCTAGTATAATCAGAAAATCGCCAATTGGACTGAAAACTTTGTATGGCGGCAATATTTTTCTGTTCAGATAATCGACTCCCTTCTCGGTTAGAGTGATTTCATCATTCTTTCTATCGAAGTATCCTGAAGAATTGATTGCACTGTAGAGCCCCCCTGGACCCTGATACCCAACCTTTTCTTTGAGAAATGACATTCTGATTCTGTCCTTTTCATATTTGTTGTGGAGGTAAACCCAAAGAATTAACTCTCTAAGCTTGTCTCCTCTCAGATTCTCTTCCTTTTTATTGCCCAAGTACATTCCTATTCCTGTATTCTGTTAACAGACTATTACTTGTTGATTTGGTTCTGCTAAAAGAGTTTAGTCCTTGCCTTTCCTATTGGTATTCTGACATAATGGCATGGAGGTGATTGTCTCTGTCAGAAATAATCGAAGCCATTACTGAAATAACACAGATAGTAGCAGACAACCCAGCATCCATACTGATAGTCCTTGGTTTCATCTCTCTACTCATAGCAGCATTCATCCCATTGAGCATAGGTTTCCAATTGCTTTTTGGAGGAGTTGGTGCTCTAATGCTAATCGTTGGAATAATCGCCCATTTTCTGTGGCTCCAAAGTTGAAGCTTAAGTAATGACTAAAATTGCCTTATTAGCGCATGCTATCCGTGTTTCCCGCGCGTCTTACGTCGCCAATGCTTGAGCGCGCGCGTGCACAGCAGCAAATTGCCTCCAGTTATGCAGAACCACGTAAAAATACAATACTATGAGTGCGGCGAAAATGATGTCCAAAATCAAGTTCAATATTGGGTAATTCCAGGAGAATATGATGAATATTAGGAAGAGCAGAGGATATAAAGACTTGACCAACATGGCTTTGTCCAAGCCACACTCTTCGACCAAAGCTCTCGTAAACCTCATCCGTTCATGATATCCTTTCCTCAAAGCTGTTCTTGTCATTGCAGCATCCAAGATGTTAAGGAACATGAATGCAATCCATAAGGAAAGCGACAACCAGCCATTCATCACATTGCCTTGTCTTTTTCAGAATATTTAAAATAATCTGTTAATTGGGTTTTGGCGCGCGCGCAGAAGCCCCCTTTGGTCAACATGGACAAACCTTATTCATGCAAGCCCCTAAGAGTTACCAGAACCCTAAAATATGAGCCATAAATCAGGGAGTAGAGCTTGATTTGTAGGCTTTTGCACCTTTGCGGAGCAACATTTCAACCGTGTTGCTCCAACGAGGCATCGTTCGATCCTTTTCCTCCGCCGACTTCACTTCAGCCTCATGAATATTTTTTATTTCACTGAATAATTTGTCATCAATCGTAGCCACAATGCGTTTCTTAGTCATTTACATCACCTGCACCAAAATCCCAACTGCCGGTGGCGGAGCAGGTGTTGCTGCAAGAGCCTGAAACTCATACATACGCTCATAGTTAGCGCCTAACTTGGTGACCAACTTAATGTATCGGCCATCCTTGCTGAAAGCTCCACTCTCTTGCCAACCGTCAGCGTTTAATGCTCCGTCCCAAACTGAGGCACCAAGATTTGCGGGGTCGTCGCCCACATATACGGTGAGACCTGAACTTTCCCCCCATCTGTAGCCTGCGACTTGAAACAGTTTGATTTTAGTGATTGTCTTGGTGCTTCCCATATCAAGAATAATCCAATGCAGCTCAGCGGTTCTATGATTCCAATAGGTTCCTGTGTCGGTGTCTATCGCTTTCGTCGCAAGGTAAGGGCTTGTTTGTCCACATTTACTATGAACAGCCGAGGGGGTAGTCCAGTCAGCCATGGTTTTTCACCTAACTGAATGCCACCGCTTGGTCGCATACAATCTCTACAGTTAAATCAGCTCCCGCGACGCTACTTCCTACGGCGTCAATGTCAACCGTGAGTTTATCTCCTTCCGCAAGGCTTGTCACGTCTGGCGTTCCCGAATCTCCCGTGGTCTCTCCTATTGCGATTTGAGGTCTGTTGGCTTGGGTCGTGAAGATTGTTGTGCCGTTCTTGTTAACGTCAACGATTATGGCGGCTCCAGTCGGAGCGGTCTTGACGCAAATCTTCACTTTGATTATAGTGAGTGTGCAAGGAGCGCAAATAGTGGGTGCCTTATCCGTTCCAACGACAAGCGTTCCAACAACGGCGAAGCTAAGAGTGGTTTTGATAGTGGATGTGTCAGCAGCTAGTATCAGCTTTTTCCATGTTGCTGGCATTAACCTTTAACCTCAGTTGGTATTTTACGTTCTTGCCGTATCATCTTCACTTTTGCGTCTAATGCTTCTTGCAAGGCGATTT